>SXGS01079294.1_pt1 | contig 37842 bp, 36 predicted proteins | sample 3174681 | NCBI WGS metagenome assembly SXGS01 (sample SAMN11356861, study PRJNA531348) | freshwater metagenome | isolation source: freshwater sample F1-80 | place: China: Fuxian Lake, Yuxi | collected 2017-12-25
CCGCATCCCGGGCACCCCGATCGGCATCCACACCCACAACGATTGTGAACTCGGCGTCGCCAATGCCATCGCAGCGGTCAAAGCCGGAGCCAACCAAGTCCAGGGCACGATCAACGGTTACGGCGAACGCACCGGAAACTGCAACCTCACCACAATTATCCCGAACCTCACTCTGAAGATGGGTATCGCGACGATCCCTGCGGAGCGCCTTGATCGCTTGACCCCAGTCGCACATCATGTGGCTGAGTTGGTGAATATGCCGTTGAATCCGCAAGCTGCGTACGTTGGTCACTCTGCATTTGCCCACAAAGCGGGCTTGCACACATCCGCGATCGCGAAACGGCCTGACGCATACGAGCACACACCACCTGACGCAGTCGGTAACGGGACGCGTTTCGTGGTTTCGGAGCTCGCCGGCAAAGCGACCTTGTTACTCAAGGCCAAAGAACTGGGCATTGATCTCGATGGCCCGCAACTTAATGACGTGGTCGACACGCTGAAACGTCTCGAACATGAGGGGTATCACTTTGAGGTCGCGGATGGTTCGCTCGAATTGTTGATGCGCCGGGCGACCGGGTGGGAACCGAACTGGTTCACGCTCGAAACCTGGCGTGTCGAAACTCGAGAAGGTCGGGCACCGTGGGCGGATGCTCGGCCCGATGATCCGCACGCAATTGAAGTGTTTACCGAGGCGACGATCAAAGCGCATATTCGCGGTGAGCGAGTGATCGCGACCGCGGAGGGCAATGGGCCAGTGAATGCGCTTGACGCAGCGCTGCGCAAGATCATGAGCAAGTCGTTTCCTGCACTCGACCATTTACGACTGACTGATTACAAGGTACGCATTCTTGATTCCGGTCGAGGCACCGGGGCCGTGACCCGCGTGCTTATCGATTCGGCCGATGAAGATGGTTCGTGGACAACAATTGGCGTGAACGAGAACATCATCGAAGCGTCGTGGCTAGCGCTGTTGGATTCAATTCACTTTGCGTTGTTGCGGGCCGAACTTCGGGCCAAGTAGAGCGACGAACCAGAACTAGATTCATTGGCATGCCTACGGACCCGTTTGTTCCTACCTCCATAAGTGAAGCGCCGCGCCATAAACAAAGCATGCCCGTTGGTATCGCGGTGCCCCCGTCTCGATCATGGCGCGGTGGGCGTCCGGGTGAGGTCGGTACCGATATTCCGGTCGGGCGCCTTGCTGGCAATCCTTCGCCGAATGGCGGTTTCGCGATTTCGTTAGCGCACCGTCAGCGCGATGCGTGGACCTTGGGTCCGCACGAATACATCGGCGATGTGACGGCGGTGGTCGCGGAAATCGCGATGAAGCGCGCATCGCAATTCGGTCGTGCGCCGATGAAGGGTGACGTTGATGTTGCGGTCGCGTTAATGGGCTACGACGGAAGCGCCGACACGGCCTTCATTGCTCTTCGCGCTTCAATGGTCCATGACGCTGATCACCACTACGAACTTCGTCGTCGTGTCGTTGACCTAGTGCCTGCGGAACTACTGCGCAACCCTGACGCTCGGATCGCGGAGCACGTTGCGGCTTGGCGTTCCAACATCGTCGCGATCTAGGCGGTTCCTTGTGGCGAGTTTTTCACTCGACGCCGAACACGATGCATTCCGTGCATCGGTTCGAGCACTGGCCGAAACGCATATTGCGCCTCATGCCGCGCTGGCCGACGAAACCGAAAAATTCCCTGAGCGCTCGTGGCGCGCCTGGTGTGCAGCAGGATTCGCCGGCCTGGCGTTTCCCGAGGCGCTTGGCGGTCAAGGCGCAGGGGCATTGGTGCATGCAATCGCAGTCGAGGAGGTTGCACGGGTATGTGCGAGCTCGAGTTTGTTCGTGTTCATCCCGAAAATGAGCTGCGGCCTGCTCTTATCGCACGGCTCGCAGGAACTCATCGAGCGGGTTGTACCGCGATTGGTGACCGGCGAATGTCTGGCGAGTTACTGCTTGTCGGAGGCGAATGCTGGCAGTGATGTATCTGCGATGCGTACTACCGCAGTGCGTGATGGTGATACCTACGTGTTGAATGGAGCGAAGAGTTGGATCACCGGAGCCGGTGAATCGCACTTCTACACCGTGTTTTGCAAGACCGATCCGGAAGCCGGGCACCGTGGGATTTCGGCGTTCGTAATTGAGGCCGATGCCGCGGGCTTCAGCGTTGGGAAAATGGAACGCAAAATGGGGATGCGGGGCTCACCGACTGGGGAGATCATCTTCAACGACTGTGTGGTGCCGGCAGCGAACCTGATAGGTGAACTTGGGCGCGGCTTTTACTACGCGATGGGAGCCCTCGACGGCAGCCGACCTTTGGTTGGTGCCCAAGCGCTCGGGATCGCTCAAGGTGCACTCGATACTGCAGTCGCGTATGTGCAAGAACGCGAACAGTTCGGATCGAAGATCGCAGAGTTTCAGGGCGTTCGGTTCATGCTGGCTGATATGGCGGCGCAGATCGAAGCGGCTCGGTTGTTGGTGTATCGCGCGTGCTCGTTGCTCGACGAAGGTGGCACCGAAACTGCGATGGCGAGTGCGTCCGCGAAATTGTTTGCGTCGGATACGGCGATGAACGTGACTACGGATGTGGTGCAACTCCTCGGCGGTGTTGGCTATACGCGAGAGATGCCGGCAGAGCGAATGATGCGCGATGCGAAAGTCACGCAGATATACGAAGGTACCAACCAAATTCAGCGTATCGTGATCGCCAAGGAACTACTCGGCTGAGTCTTGTTGAATTGGTCGGTCGACTCGGCTTGCTCCGCGCCGCCCTTCGGGACGCTCCCTCCTTGTTGTCACCCGCGGTAGCAGCCGAGGAGCGAGGGACGAGAGAAATGCGGCGTGTGCCGCTCGCTGCGCCGGACGAAGTAGGCGCGATAGAGGAGTGTCGCGGTAGCAAAGCGAGCGCAGGAGCGAGGGACGAGAGAAATGCGGCGTGTGCTGCTCGCTGCGCCGGACGAAGTAGGCGCAATAGAGGAGTGTCGCGGTAGCGGTAGCAGCTGAGGAGCGAGGGACGAGAGAAATGCGGCGTGTGCTACTCGCTGCACCGGACGAAGTAGGCGCGATAGAGGAGTGTCGCGGTAGCAAAGCGAGCGCAGGAGCGAGGGACGAGAGAAATGCGGCGTGTGCTACTCGCTGCGCCGGACGAAGTAGGCGCAATAGAGGAGTGTCGGTGTCGGAGGGGAGAGCGTAGTGGGGGAACGCTCTGAATCCCCAGCGCGGTGGGGTCGCACTTGTCCCGACACCGACAGTTTGATGATACATCGCGCTCAGCGGACGCCAAAAGCCGACCCAGATGTTGCTTCTCAGGGGCGTTTCAGAATTCCTTTGGCTGTCGGTGCGGCTATCGCCAGCGCCGAAACCGGTGGGCGAAAATCACCCAGATATGGGCCGGATTGCGCCAATCGCCGCGAATCGGTGACCGCTGCGGTATCCCTAATTGTCATCGTCCACGATCGTGACGGTCCCGGTGTCGCGATGGAGTTGGATCTGGCCGCCGGTGACGCTTACGACGTAGATCGTGAAGGTTTCATCGGCTTCGGCAATGGTGTCGCGGTAGATCGTGAACGCCACGAACTTGCTCGATTGTCCGGCGCGGAATTTCACCTTTTTTGGTACTCCGTATAAGCCCGTCAGATTCTTGTAGTCGTCGCCAACAGACGCGGAACCGTCTGCTGATGCGAGCTCAACGGTTACGTCGGCGGCCGCGGGGTCGGCGAGCGTCAGTGCGATTCGCCCGACGATCGGTTTTGTTCCCGAATCGCCGTTGACGATCGAGATGTCGCCGACTGCGAGGCGGTTACCGATGAGACCAGTGTCGTCGTCGTCGAGAATGGTGACCGTGCCTTGGCTGTCATCTAGCGATGCCCCCGCAGTGGGGTTCGACAAGTTGACGACGAACGATTCGTCACCTTCGATGGTCGTGTCAGCCAAGATCTTCAAAGCGATGAACTGCGTGGTGAATCCGGCTTTGAATTTGAGTGTCCCTGACTTGATTCCGTAGTCGCTTGTGCTCGCCGTACCGACAGCGGTGGTGTAGTCGACTGTCGTGAGCACGGGTTGTGCGGCGTCCAACACGACGGCGAGCGACAACGTTCGAAACACACCGCCGTCGCCTTCGGCGATCGATGCGTCACTGATGGCGAAGCCGAACGGGGCCGATGCGATCGCGGGTTGTGGCGTAGCCGCTGCGAATGAACCGAGGGTGACAAGCGACGCGACGGCGAGGCGACGGAAGCGGTTGGGCAACATAGAACGATCCTGTCGTTGAAATTCTGGTGACTATCCGTACGAAATGGGACTTTTGGAACGCTACCAAGCGCAGGGGTGGTCGCGCCAGGCCCGTCAAAGCTGGTGCTGGTGGTGAGTTGGCCGATACGCCGGATATTGCGGTGGGCGATTCTCTGACCAGGCCAAATGCCATTCAGGTGGGGTTTGACCAGGACTTTTGTTGATGGCTGTTGATGGCAGTTCGGTGTCGGTTATGGACGTTCAGCGGACTGTGAGCGGACTGCTGACGTGATCGTCGGACCCCAGGATCATGCTGCGCGCTGCAAGTGTTTCAGCACGGCGCTTCGCTGCCGCCTTTTTCGCTGCTGCTTGCGTTCGTTCTCTTTTTGCTTGGAGAATGGGATTCTTGGATTTGTATTCGGGAGTCGGTGGCCAAGGCACGTAGTCGTCGAGGCTCAACGCTGTGATTTCGTAGTCAAATTCCACGAGTTCACGGTTCCTTCGAGTTATCGACAAAGCAAATTCGGCACATGAGCGAAAACGCCAATCTGGTCTGTTGCCGGTTTCAGCACAACGGTTGCTCCTGGCTCAATCGGTCCGGGTATGAAGTCGAGGGCGATTCCTGCGTGGTCGTCGGCGAGGTCACGAAGGTCGAGGGTCGCTGAGATTCCCAGTGGGCAGCCGTTTCTAGTGATCACTGATATTCCCCAACAACGCCCACGGCTTTCGCAAGGAAATTCACCCGCAGTGAGGTATCGCCAAGCGAGTATGTAAGTCTCGCCATCTTCTGAGTATCCGGTGTACTCGGGCGGGTAACGAAAAGGGTTTGTTTCCTGAAGCGACACGACACCGGTACCTGTATTGGTGCATGTGAAGCGCCCGAGCGAAACGCCAGGATGGCCGCAACCGACGCCCACGGCAGGTTTGACTAACTCACTGCCGCTACACACGTACTTGCCATAGAACTCGCCCTCATCGGGGCACGGGATTCCTTCCCTAAAATTCGATCGAAGCTTCCACGACCCTTCGAGCACCCAATGTTTGCCATCGCATCGCAGTTTCAAGGTGCTTTCCACGACGGAGTACTGAGCATTATCGCACGGAGTACCAAGTGTTGAATAGACCCATGTGCCCGTAACATCTGCGCCTGTTGAAACCAGTCCATGCTGCCCGATGCACGCCAGCGTGTACTTGTCTTCGTTCCTTGTTTCAGGATCAGTCTTGGTGCACTTACGTCCTTGCAATGAAAATTCAGTCGTGGTCGTCGCTTGAGCAGATGCCTTGGTCGGTCGGTTGGAACTGCTGGTGCCACTCGTACAAGCTGCGACGATGGTTGAGAAAGCGATCAACAAAGCGATTGCGTTGCGCTTTGGATGACGTGTTTGGGCAACAAGTGGAGTGCACCGTGTCAGACTGAAGTTTGGTCATAGGTCGGGCACGCTCGGTGATCCACCGTTCCGCCTCGGCCGGGGATCTACTGGCACGTCAGTTGAAACGAGCCAACGCTTACATCGCCGAATTCGTTAGTTGTTGGGCGAAGTAGCACCGTGGCTCCTGGCTTGATCGGCTTCATGATTGTGTCTAGGGCGATGCCAACATGCTGTTGCTGGGCATCGACGACTGTGAGAGACACAGCGAGACCCGTAGGGCACCCGTGCTTCGTGATCACCGACAGCCCCCAGCATCTGGTGTTGGTAGGGCATTGGAACTCGGTCCGGTCTAGAAACTTCCTGGCTAGGTACATCCTTTTGTCATTGTCGTAGACCTCCGTATAGCCCGCCGGAGGTTCCCAAAGTTCGGTGTCTACAAGCACTGTTTCACGGGAGTCGTCATGTCCACAGGTGAATGCTCCGATGGTGTCGCCAGCATGTAGACAAGGCGCACCTTTTGTCGGGGTGGCGAGCGTCTTCGATGTGTCGCAAACAAACTCGGCCGTAACTCGACCAACCGTTTGGCAAGAGTCGCCGGCTTCCGGGACCGCAGCGTCGGTCCCGAGCCCGGAATCAAGTTGAATGCGATCTTCCTGTAGACCCCATCGCCCGTCACGGCACTCAAGCCATATTTTGCGCTCGTACTTCAACTCGACAGTATTGCATGGGCCGCCGACCGAGGTGGTTGCGTAGTAGCCGTACCCTTCGTCTTCGCCGAGCAATCCGTCGTCTCCGGTACAGGCGAGTGTTCCGTTTGCTTCGTGAACCAACTGCTTGTGGGTCAGAGTGCAGGTAGTCCCGACCAACGATGGCCGTGTCGTAGTTGATGGCCGTTTGGCCGTTTTTGTTGACGAAGTGGTTGCGCCGCTGGTGCAACCTGCAACAATGGTTGAGACGACGATGAAGAGCGCAATTGCGATGTGCTTACGGTGGTTGACCCGTGATGTAACGCCTGGCATCATCCTGTTGTCATCAGCACCAGATTCAGCAGCCATTTGTCCCCCGTTGTCGACTTGACACTTAGTCTATGGACTCAAAGTCATAGACAGTCTCAACTGCGTTCTCGATGGCCGCAGCACGAGTTGACCCACTTGAAGTGTTTGGTCATCGTGTGCGTGAACGGCGACTCAAGAATGGCATGAGCCAAGAGCAGCTTGGATTTACATCCGGTTTGCACCCCACGTATATTTCGCGGATCGAGCGAGGTGTTCGCAATATCGGGTTGCGGAATCTGCTTGCGGTGGCAAATGCGCTAGAGATTGACCCGGCCATGCTCGTTAAAGGTTTATCGAACTAGGTGAGCGTGGTAGCAGGCGACGAGCGGGGGTTCACGCCGCCAGACTTGAATTGCGCACTAGGGAGTCCAGGAGTGAGAATCCCGATAATGAACGTGTTAGGGGTTGTGCCTGGATTCGAAGGTGGGGAACATGCAAATTGACGAGCGTGCGTGCCCGTACTGCGCCGAGACGATCAAGGCTGCGGCGGTCAAATGCCGATGGTGCAATGAAATTGATTCGAGCGCCGAAGGCGCAGGACACACACCTCGATCCGCAGCTGCGAGCATTGAAATCCGCCAGCAGTACTTAGACCGAGTCAATGGCGGTCCCTCAACGCTCCCGCCGGGGTGGAATAGTTCTACGTCGAGTGGGAACGGAATCATTTGCCCGCATTGTCAACAAAAGGGTGGTGTTTCCACCAAGAATGTGAAACAGAAGAAGGGGATTAGCGGCGGCAAAGCTACCGGTGCATTGCTGACTGGCGGTCTGTCGATCCTTGCAACTGGGCTATCTCGCAAAGAAAAAGTGACGCAGTTGCATTGTAAAAAATGCGGGATGAGTTGGACTGCAGCTCGCTAACTCTGTCTCACCTTCGCCATCCGCCGCATTCAATGCAAACGTCTAGCCGCCCAGCTTTGTAGAGCCAATCTGCATCTCGGCTGATGGTGCTTTCTGAAACGCCGAGTCGACGTGCCACGCTTGCCTGTGCGCCTCGAAAAGGCCCGTAACTGATCAACATGTACGCCACCTCGACCCGTCGCATTGCTGCTTGGCATTGCCTCACGCTGTTGTATTGCCTTCGACCCGAAGCTCGACGATTGGCTTCGTCTCGTGATACGGGCTTGGACCACAGAACCTTGTTCACTTATGTCATGCTCCTTTGTTGCAGACTTCTGCATGCCGCTCCTTCAATCTGCCATAAGTAGAAGTTCGAGTGGTGCTCATGTCACCTCGCGTGCGACTCCGAACATGGGTGACGAAGCGGACAGTCGTCGATGAATCGGACCATTGTGGAGTGAGTTGCGGCCTTCCCCTGATAAGTGGTCTGGGGCTATTTTGGCCCGGGACCGTCAGCCCGCGACTGCTCCTCGAAGGATCGACGGTCAATCAAGGTCGCTCGAAGCGATCGATTACTTGCATCTGTGTGCTGGAACATCCGGAACATCCGGAACATCCGGAACATCCGGAATCGGTCAGAAGATCGACTTCAATTGACTGGTGTTGGGGTTGGCGTTAACGGTTGGGACTGCTGCAGATTCGGTTGACTGTTTGTCGAAGCGTTTCAGTAAGTTTCGCACTGACTGACGTGCAGTCGCTGCACTCGCGTACCCAAGCATCTCTGCGATATCAACGTATGAAAAACCGAGCTTTTGGAGTTCCCATGCGTCGCGTTGCCGTTGCATTGGATACTGATTGTGAAATAGCAGATCTCGTCTTGGGGTGTTTCGGTCATCAGGATTTTCGGCGACGTTCATTGGATACTCGTCGCGTATTCGATTATCCCCGCGACTTCTGTCATCAGTTCTGATTTGGTTGCAACGTCGCCTGGCAATGAAGCGATCAACAATGCGTGGGCTGCGATGACTGAGCAGTTTGGCCATTCCATGTTTGCGGTGTGCAACTCGCCGGAGATTGCCTGACGAATTGTCTCTAGGTCGGAGCCGACGGTGGCAATCATTGCAGCGAGCGAAGATCCGACCAACAACTGGCGGAGTTCTTCGATGCTCATCCGAATGAGAATCCATTCGTCTTTGAACCGGTGTGTTTCAGCCATCGGAGTCTTGTTGGCAATCGTGGACGCACGAGATAGAAGTGTCGGTCAAGACCAGTACCGGTGTTTGGCAGCTTGGGCAGTCTCCGAGCGATTGGATTGTTGAGTAATTCGTTCGGGAGAGTTTTTCGATCGTTGATGCGAAGAGGCTTCGATGGTGACTGAATTCGTCGGCGAGGTCCGGCTGCACAGGTCCTCGGATGATGATTGACTCCGGCCCGAGATCGATGATTGCGCCCTCTTGCAAGATGTGATTTAGGAGGTTCATTTCCGACCCCGAGTCTTCCAAGTAGATTCGATCTCGGCGAAGTTGTCGATTAGATCGTGTAGCGGATCTTCGATTCTTACGTCGCGCTTGATTTTCTTTTTCGCTGTTTTCTTTTTGGGCCCGTTGGTATCCGCCTTCGGAACTCGCTTCTTGATGTTCGTCGTGTGCTGTGGGCCCGATGGGTTGCCAGCGTGCGAAGTTGGAGAATCTGGTAGGTATCGCTCGAACACGGGTTTGAAGTCGTCCAAGTAATATCCCTGTCGTGTAGTGGCGCCGGTTCGCAGTTTTTGGGGAGCAATGCCGAATGGTCGGATCATTTGTGCCAATGAGTACGGCGTCAGTCGGATTGTGGCCCACGGCGATGTTTCAAGGGTCTGTAGACATTCGAGCAGTTCTTTGCTTGGCAATCTGTCAACTTTCTTGACCTCAAACACGTCTCGTATGTCGGCAAGAAGGTGTTCTGCGTCGTCGTCATTGTCCGCGTGATGATCGAGGGCGCGGCTGATGGCATGGGCAGCCTTTTTGGCAAGGGCAGTGGAGGCTGTCTCAGCGATAGCGAGAAGCGGGCGTGCGAGCTCTTCGTTCCGGTTGTGTAGCGATGCTGGGATCCGTGGGGTGGCGGTGCTTAGCGCGGGGGAGACCTTCGCAAGCCAATTGTGGATGCGATTGCGCAGTATGTCGGTTTCCGTACGTGCGGTTCGTTGATCGAAGAGGTCGACTGGCTCGGTCGGTAGACGCCGGTGCAATGTGACTGGTATGCAGCGACTGGAAATGGTGGCGGGTAAGTCTCCGATGCCTGCGAGAGCGAATGCCGAGAACACTTCGTATTGGATCGTTCCCCGCCCTCCGTCTTGGTGCGATCGCAAGATCGGCGAATTGCGGCGATAGCCAGCGTTAATCACTGCTCGTAGTTGTTCGTCCCCGCCCGCCTTGGCTCCGTACACGGTGTCGATTTCGTCGAGGATGAAGGTGACGGTACCTGAGTCGATTTGTCTGAAGATTGCTGCGCTTGTTGCGTTTGCTGACCTAACTGAGCAGTGTGTCAATTGCTCAAGTATCTCAAGTAGGCGGGTCTTCCCGGTGCCTCGTGTCGCTGATCTCACGTGGAGTCTCGGTGTCGCAACCCATAGGTCCATGTTGTGCGTGTGCACGCACCAAAGTGCAACGACAAGGGCATCGGTGGAGTCAGAGAACACGACGAATCGCCGAAGGTATTTGACTAGGTCGTTGATGATGCTGATGCCGTCACTGTCGTGAGGCTCGGTTTGTTCGGACATTTTGCAGACTCCTCTAGTCGGCCAGGCTTCAAGGACAAGCCAGATGAATGCGATGCTGTTTTCGGGACTCCAGTCGAGGTGCCCGATCAGCGCTTGGCGAGGCTGGAATGGCACGGGGCCGCTCTTCGTTGCTGATCGGAAATTTGCCCGGATACCCACGCATCGATGTCGGTTCGTCGGTACATGACACGCCGACCTAGTCGAAAGCTTGGAGGGCCGTCGTTCGAGTAACGCCAGTAACGCAGCGTGGCCTCGCTACGTCTCAGATACGTCGCAACTTCGGGAATGGTGAGCAGTTGCTCGTGCATGTCTGGTGTCGTTTCTGTTTGGCAGTTGGGTGTTCATTATGACCCTGATTTAAAGTATTTGTCTAACACTGATATAGTGTTGCTATGACGAAACTCGAACCAGGTACAGAAAACGAAATGCGGACCGTCTTCGCAGCGAACGTAGCGATGCGTAGAAAGGCGACGGGGCTGTCACAGGCTGGGCTTGCTGATCGGTTCGGTGCCTTGCTCGGGCATCGCGTTCAGCAGCAGCTCATTGCCAAGATCGAAACCAATAATCGAGGCGTCAGCCTGTTCGAGGGGCGTCTTCTGGCGCAAGCGTTGGAATGCAGTGTTGAAGACCTTCTGCCCGTGCAACTTCCATCATCGAAATCAGAACTCAGCAAGGAATTGCACGCCGAACGACAATCGCTTGATGAATATAGGCTCGAACGGCGATCTGCTGCGCAACGTCGTGAGGAACTCCAGCAAGCACTCGTGGAAACCGACGCTTCGATCCGCAACATCGAATTTGCTATTGCATTGCGCGTATCACGAATCGATCGTTTGGAGACAGAACTGCAACGGATATCGACGTCATTAAGAGATTCGGTGCCGACCTCGCTCAAACCTAAAGGCGTCCGCAAAGCCGCTCGCCGACCGAGAGAGAACTAACGCCCATGTCGAGCATCGCAAGCATTGAAAAGCGGCCAAACGGCAAGTGGCGAGTTCGGTACCGGGACCCCGAAGGTACCGAACGATCCAAACATTTTAACAAGAAGATCGAAGCAATTCAGTTCCGTGATCGGGTTCGTGGCGATGTTGTTAGCGGGCGCTACATCGACCCCGACGCTGGACGGAAATTGTTTGGAGAGTACGCACGTACATGGGCTTCGCATCAAGCCCATCGTCCGAGCACCGTCGCCCACCTCGAAACCCACTTGCGGAATCACATTTTGCCGATGTTTGAGCATCGCCAGATCGCCTCGATTCGTAAGTCTGAAGTCCAAGCATGGGTGAAGGAGCGATCGAAGGTGCTGGCTCCCTCGACGCTTACGACGTGTTTTCGGTGGCTCTCGACGATTTTCCGTGCTGCGGTTGAGGATTCGCTTATCACTTCGTCGCCTTGCCGCGGCATCTCGTTGCCGAAGAAAGCCGTGCGCAAGGTCATCCCGATTGATGTGGCCACGGTCTCGAATCTCATTGATGCGATGCCCGACCGATACAAGGCAGCGGTGATCCTCGGTGCTGGCACTGGGATGCGGCCAAGTGAGGTGTTCGGTCTCGTCGTGAGTCGCATCAATTTCGTTGCTCGACGGGTTGAGGTGGCCCACCAACTAGTTGCGGTGAGGGGCGAAGGGCTTTCTCTCGGTCCGCTTAAGTCGGATGCGTCGTACCGGATCATTCCGCTTTCTGACTGGGTGCTCAACGCACTCTCGGGGCATCTGCGGGAGTTCGGTACTGGCGATATGAACCTCGTGTTCACAATGGAAACCGGCAGACCTTTGACACGGGCACGTTGGGGCGACGTGTGGCGACCTGCGGCTTCGAAGGCGCGAATCTCCAGAGGCACCGGGTTCCATGCTCTACGGCACTTCTACGCATCGCTGCTGATTCAAGGTGGTGAACAAGTCAAGACGGTGCAGAGCCATCTCGGCCACGCATCGGCAGTCGAAACGCTCAACACTTACGGACACCTGTGGCCTGATTCCGAGGACCGCACAAGGACTGTTGTCGATGCACTTTTCACGGCTTTAGCGGACTCTGAGCGGACTGCTGAGGCTTCGTAGCGCTATTTGTGCTGGTCAGAGACTTGGTGGTGGTGAGTTGGCCGATACGCCGGATTCTGTCTGCGATGCTTGCGCACCGGAGGCGGCCATCCATCTAGGCCGGCAGTTACCTGACGGCTCAAGCGGTCTACCCGGCAACATAGGACGGGCCGTCCGTTGCCTGCTTGACCTTGCTCCGGATGGGGTTTACCGAGCTACCCCGGTCACCCGGGGTACTGGTGCGCTCTTACCGCACCGTTGCACCCTTACCTGTGGCTTGCTGCGTGAGCCGAAGCTCCGCGCTGCACGCCCATCGGCGGTCTGTTTTCTGTTGCACTTTCCTGCGAGTCACCTCGACTGGGGGTTACCCAGCATCCTGCCCTGCGGAGTCCGGACGTTCCTCGGCGTAGTCGAGCTACGTCGCGGCCGCCTGGCCAACTCATCACCGCTACGAGTCTGGCACACCGGCACATCCGCGGCCTCATGATCTGGTGATGGCCTCAGTAGCGCTCGAGCAATTGACTGCGTTGTCGGGTCCGAGTGCTTAGGTCTTCGTACCCACAGCCGATCAACATGGCATATGGCCGATTGGCGTGCACTAGGCAACTGTCGCGGAGCCGACATCACGATATTTTTCGCAGAAGAAGATGATTTCTTCTCCGAACGTGAAGCGAAGCGACTTTGCGCGAGTTGCCAGGTGCGAGAATCGTGTCTCGAGCAGGCACTTGCTGATCGCGAAAAGGTCGGAGTCTGGGGCGGATTCACCGCAACCGAACGGCGCCGCATCCTGCGCCGCCGCCGCCGTCATAGTGCTGCTTAGTTCACAACGGTTCGTTACCGATCAAACGATCTGCAATTTCAACACTGCGGGGCCCACAACGATTTGATGAGAGCCGAGCGACAAAGGGTTGCCCGAAACTGTGCCGGTCGTGGTTGCCCAAACGACACCGGTCCATTTTTTCGTCTGGTTCGGTTGCAATGTGAATTGCTGTTGGGTGCATACCACGCCGTTGGGCAGTGCGGGACAGTTCACTGACCCTGCGCCGTTGCCCACGTTGGTCGCGGACACAGAGAAGTTGCCTTTGGCGCCAGATTCAAGGCGCAACGGATTCGGGCTGGAACTCCATACGACGTTTGCCGCGACAGCGATCGTCGGTACCGTTGGAGGCACCGTGACGGGCACTGTCGTGGTGGATGGAGCGGTCGTCGTTGTGAACAAATCACCGATATTGGCCGGAATCGGTGGGAATGTTGTGGTGACTGGAGCGAGCGTTGTGCTGGTGCTTGTGGCGGGCGCCTTGGTCGACGTCGTGGTGGGATCGACGAAGAGCGTGGTGGTGGATTTCGGAACCGAAAATGACGAACTGCTCGCTCCGCCCACAACGATTTTGGTTGTGTCATCGGACTGCAATCGAGCAAAGGCGAAACCGCCAATCAGCAGCGATGCGGTGACGCCGACGATGGTCGTGGTGAGTACGGCTCGGCGCTGCTCGCGTTGTTCGGCAAGGCGCGCCTGGCGACTCAAATCGGATTCTGGTTTATTCATGATCGGTGTTCCTCGCTGCTGGTTGCGGGGGTAACCCATCGTGACACGTCGGGAGGCGATTTCACAATCGCCCCAAGGGGTCAGGATGCACTATCCAGGCGTTGTTGTGACATCTTTGACGACCTGTAGGTGCCAGTAGGCTCGCCGACCGATGGATTTCAACCTTTCCCCAGAAATGGCGGCACTCCAAGCCAGCGTCCGCAGACTCGCCCAAGATAAAGTCAAGCCTCGCGCCCGCGAAATTGACGAGAGCCAGCAATATCCGCAGGACCTGTTCGAGGTATTCCGAGATGCCGGCTTGCTTGGGCTGTGTATTCCCGAGGAATACGGCGGCAGCGGAGCGGGGATTTTGGGGCTCACCATCGCGATCGAAGAGGTCGCGAAATACTCCAACTCTGCTGCGCTCATGCTGCTGTTGACTCGTTTGCCTACGGGCCCTGTGCTCATTGCTGGCAGCGAAGCTCAAAAGGACCACTACGTGCGGGGTGTCGCCGATGGCGCAATGCGCGCGGGTTTCGGGCTGTCGGAACCGGGCGCGGGCAGCGATGTGGCGGGTATGCGGACGAAAGCCGTCGCCGATGGTGACGACTGGTTGATTTCTGGGACGAAATGCTGGATGTCTGGGGTTGTGCAAGCGGACTGGTACACGGTGTTTGCAAAGACCGGTCCGGCGGATAGCCGTCAACACGACTCCATCAGTTGCTTCATTGTCGAGCGCGACTCGCCGGGTCTCAGCGTTGGGCACATTGATCAAAAGATGGGCGTGAAGGGCGTCGATACCGGCGAATTGCTGCTCGATTCGGTGCGCGTTCCGGCTCGCAATCTGATCGGCGAAATCGGCGGATTTCGACTCGCAATGTTGGGCCTGAACGCAATGCGGCCGATCGTGGCTGCGCGCGGCATTGGCTTGGCTGAGGGTGCGCTGATGTACGCGGTCGAGTATGTGAAACAGCGCGAAGCGTTCGGAACGACCATTGCGAACATGCAAGGTATTCAGTGGAAAATCGCAGAGCTGGCCACGCAAATTGAAGCTGCACGCCTGTTGACCTATCGCTCGGCCGTTATGGCGGATGCCGGTCAATACACCAAGGAATTTGTTCCGTATCTATCCATGGCGAAGTACTACGCCACCGAGGTAGCTGTGAAGACCGCGGGTGAGGCGTTGCAGATGCTTGGTGCTGCTGGCTATATGAAAGAGCATCCGACGGAGCTGTGGTATCGCGACGCTCGTCAACTTACGATCGTCGAAGGTACGAGCCAAATTCAACTGGGGCTTATTGCAAAAGGTGTATTGGGCCACGACCTGTGGTGGGACTAATGAGTGAGATAATCACGCACTCACTCGCGAAGCTCGTAGCGCGCCAAGACCTCACTGCCGCCGAAATCGAAACCGTTGCCTCCCATGTGCTGCGCGGCGAAGCCAGCGACGTCGAGATTGCCGCGTTCATTGTGGCGTTGCGCACGAAAGGCGAAACGATCGAGGAACTCAGCGCGTTGGTGCGAACGATGTTGGGGTTCTCGGTTCCAGTGACAGTGGCGCCGGGAGCGATTGACACCTGCGGCACGGGTGGTGATCGCAGTGGCACGATCAATGTTTCCACTCTGGGCGCGATCATCGCCGCGGGCGCGGGCGCACGGGTTGTGAAACATGGCAATCGGGCCGCGTCGAGCCAATGCGGTTCAGCTGACGTGTTGGAATCATTGGGGATTCCAATCGAATTGGGGCCCGAAGCGGCGGCTCAATGTGTGGCTGAGGTGGGTATCGCGTTTTGTTTTGCGCCTAGGTATCACCCAGCACTTCGATTCATTGGCCCGGTGCGTAAGGCCCTCGGTGTGCCGACCACCTTTAATTTTTTGGGACCACTTGCGAACCCGGCACGGGTGTTGCGACAATGCGTAGGTGTGAGCGATCCGCTGATGGCGCAGCGGGTGGCTGCAGTGTTGGTGGCAAATGGAGCCGAACACGTGATGGTGTTTTGCGGACACGATGGCCTCGATGAACTGACCACCACCACCACCTCGTTTGTCATCGAACATCACGCGGGCGCGACACGCGAATACGAACTCGACGCGACAACGCTCGGTTTGCCACTCGTCGAGCTTCGGGATATCCGGGGCGGCGATGCCGCCATGAACGCTGGCGTGATCGACCAAGTGCTCAGCGGCACCACCGGCGCGGCACGCGATATCGCCGTGCTCAATGCGTCGGCCGCTCTGCAAGTCGCAGGACTCGTGACGACTTGGGAGGCTGGTATTGAACTCGCCGGCGCCGCCATTGATTCAGGGGCTGCCTCGAAAACCATGGCGGCGTGGCGTATTCTCAGTCGATCACTCGCCGACGAGGAAGATTGAGTGACCGAAGCGCAGCTACTTCAATGCCCAGATTGTTCGCACCGCCACGATTTGTCAGCGCTTGGCGCGGTTGCAACCTTTGAATGCGCGGGATGCGGGCGTCCGCTCAAGGTTCCAGCTGTGGTACGCGCGACCGCGGTTGCGGGCCCCACGCCCGGACTGACGCCTGCCTCGAGCGATACGAGCGATACAAGCGTTACCCCAACCGTTACTCCACCTGTTTCGAAGCCAACTACCAATCCTGGTCGCCGAGCCGCGGCGGGCGCCGCGGCTGGTCCGGTGCGTATTCGGCTCTGGATCCGGCTGGCGATTTGGTTGTTTGCCGTGCCGTTCGGGATGTTGGTGGTGTTCGGAATCGCCGGCAAAATGGGTGTGATTACCTTCGATGAGCTGCTGAAAACCTTCACTGCGTCGGGATGGGATCGTTTCGCTCCGATTGCGAAGATTTTGCCGGTTGCAGCGTTCCTGATTGCTGTGATTGTGCAAGCAGCGGTCACCGGGCTAGAGCGCCGAGAGAAGAATATTCGGGCTGCATTGTTAACGACGAGCGCGGGCACGGACCGGCTCGAAGCTCGCAACGTTGGGTAATTGTGAAGCGTATTCACCATCGACTTGGGTGACGTGCCAGGCGCGCGCGCTTCGGGCGAATGCGTTGGCGACGATCAGTAGTTCATCAATTTCGTCGGGGCGCACTGGGATATCGAGAGACGGCGCATTGATGAACTCGCCGTCGTTGCCGGGGCCCGCTGCAATGATCAGGCGCCCATAGCGAAACTCGGCGCGGCTGCCGTCGTCGCGTCGCATTTCGAGATATGGCACCGCGCGAATCGCATCGACGGCATTGCGGCGGCGCAGCGCTCGGGTGAGCGCGGCGAGGCGATCGCGGGTGGCTGCTGCTTCTTCGTAACGCTCGGAACGCGCTAGAGCATGCATGCGTCGCTCGAGCGGATCGATCAGCAATTCGGGCATTGCCTCGCAGAGTGCGGCACGTACTTGCGCGACCGCATCGGCGTAGGCGTGCTCGTCACTCAACCCTGAGCACGGACATGCTGCGACACCGAGCTGAGCGCTGGTGCAAGGCGCGTCGCATGCAGGTAATTCCGTGCGCTTGCCGATACGCACAGTGCAGCGCCGCAACGGCACCGCGGTCTCAATCGCTTCACGCACGAGGTGCGCCATCGAAGATGATGGCAGCGGACCTAAGTAGATACCATCGCCGGGCTTCACAGCTCGGGTGACGATGACACGCGGAAATCGTTCATGGGTGAGCTTGACGTAGCTGTATTTCTTGGTGTCTTTGCCTTGGCGATTGAACCGCGGTTGCCAACGTTGAATGAGGCGAATTTCGCGCACCGCGGCTTCCAACGGGTCGCTGCACACCACGTGATCTATCGCGGCAGTTTCTCGAAGCAGTTGGGGAATTTTGCGTCGGTCGTCGCCCGAGAAATATGAACGCACGCGGCTACGCAGATTTGTTGCTTTGCCGACGTAGAGCGGGCGGCCTGCTCGATCACGGAATATGTACACACCGGGCGATCTCGGCAGCTTCGCGGTCAGGCCGAGCTTCTGCGCGCTTGGGTGCGTATGCATTGAGGGCACGGCGAGAAGATCGTCGAGCCCCAAGACGCCAAACGATGCCGCGCGCTCCAGCAGCACGTGAAACACCTCGGCGGTTGCTTGCGCATCAGCCATCGCTCGGTGGTTGGGCTCGGTGGCGACGCGCAAATGCCGAGCGAGTGTGGCGAGTTTGAAGTTGGGGGTTTCGTCGCGCACGAGACGGCGCGCGAGCGCGAGTGTGTCGGTGCGCCGGTTCGTGAGCGTGGAGTAACCGAGATTGCGTAGCGCAGCATCAAGGAACCCAATATCGAAGCGCACGTTGTGGCCCACAATGACGGCGTCACCTAGGAATTCCAAAAACGCTGGAATCACTTCGCCCACTTTGGGCGCTGGCATGACCATGGCTTCGGTAATTCCGGTGAGCACAGTGATCATGGGCGGTATTGCGACGCCAGGATTGACGAGCGTTTCGAACCGCCCGAGGAGCTCGCCGCCGCGCATTTTCACCGCGCCGATCTCAGTGATCGCGTCGGCGTTGGCCGAGCCACCCGTGGTTTCGAGATCGACGACGACGAACGCGACTTCGTGGAGCGGGGTGCCAAGGTCGTCGAAGCTGCGTTGCTGGGTGCCGAACATACGTACGCATCGTACACCTCCGAGCCAAACAAACGTTCGTACGCCCGTGAAAGGGAGGCGCGGTATTGTCAACGCATGCAGTCCCCGACTCGTTATCGATGTTCGGGGTGTGGCAATTTGACCAGATTCGACGTAGTTGCGACGCGCCGAACTCGCGCCTTTCATCACTTTACGGTCGGCGGTGAGCTGTCGATCGACGAGGAAGAGCTACTCGAAGAAACGATTGAGGCAGTGACGTGTCGTTGGTGCGGTGCTGCAGGTGACCGGTTGGAGCCCGGCCGAGAGTGACAGACCTGGGAGTGGCAGAACTGCGAGTGACAGACCTGGGAGTGATCGATCAGGCGCCGAGCAGATGCACGACGAGACGCCGCACCCGAGGACGGTCGTCGAAATCGATGCACACGATTTTTTGCCAGACGCCAAGCATCATTTCGCCTTGTGCGAAAGGAACGGTGACCGACGGCCCAATGAGCCCGGCACGGGCGTGGGAGTGGCCGTTGGTATCGGCGTTGATTTCATTGTGTTCCCAACGATCGTGCTGCGGGGCGACGTCTTCAAGAACTCGGTTGAGATCTGCGTTGCAACCCGGTTCGTATTCGATCGTTGTCACACCGCATGTGGAGTGGGCAATGAACACCGTGCAAAGGCCGTCGCGGATACCTGAGTTGTCGATGACTTTTTGCGCAAGGCTCGTGACATCTTGGATTTCGCCGTCGCCTTGGGTATCAAGGCTGAATTCCTCGTGGCGTGCCTGCATTAATTGCGCTCCTCGGGTTTGGCCTCGGGTAGGCCTCGGGTTGGGCTGGGCGGCTGTGCGCGGGCCGTTGGCAAGTCTACGGAACCGCGGCTGCGAAGGGCGCAACGATGAGTGAAGAGCAAGATTTGGCGCTCGTGGCGATGCCCGATTCGCTCCTTACGGTCGTGGTCGAGGCGGCACATACGGTCTTGAGAGGCCTCGACGCCGCTGAAATTTCAGTTGCGTGTCGGCCGTTGCTGCGTTTCGACCGTCGGGGACTGGCCAGCTCGGCGGCTCGACGCCAGTTTGTGGTTGCGTTGCGTCGCGAGCCAGTGCTGCGATCGCTGGTTGCAGCACACTTGATGGCGAGGCCCGAAGTCGCGGCAATGATCGAACTCTTTATGGCCGCCGACTCGTTGACTTCGGTACACGATTCGGCCCAGCGCGGCGATGTGGAGTTGCTCGTGGCGGCGCTGTGGGCTGGAAGTCCGACGGGAGCAGACTTTGCCCTTGGGCTGTGCGCCAGCACCGAAGCGACCCGCAAGATGAGTGATGAGCATGGCGTGGTCGCTGCGGGTCTTGAACAACGGCTGCGCCAAGCCGAGGTCGCGAATGATCGCGCGCAATTACGAGCCGTCGAGGCCGAAGATGCCCTCGCGCAAGCCGTCGAGGCATTGCGCGACGAACGCGCCGGGCGGCGGTCGCGTGACCAGACACATGCCGCCGAGGTCGCGGCCGCACACCGCAGCGCCGCTGCGCTGGAAACAACGCTCGCAGAACAACGAGCGACGGTGACAGGGCTGGAACGACGATTAGCCAAAGCCGCCGGTGATCTCGCGGCCGTCGATGTTGCGTTGCGAGCTAGCCGAGACGAATATGCGCTGTTACAGCAGGCCGTAGCTGCACCTGCGGTTTCAGTTGACGAGGTCAACCAACTCGCGGCTCAAGCCGCGAGCTTGGAGCAACGACTTGCTGCAATCGCACAGAAAGTCGCGGCGGCCCCTGTTGCAATCGCGAAGGCCTCGGTGCAACCAGGAGCTATAGGCGCAGTACCGAAGCCCGCAGTGGCGCCGCGGCCCGCGGCGCCCACCCGTCGGACCCGTCCGAACCTGCCGGGCGGCATGATCGCGGACACCGGTGAAGGCATCGGCGCAGTCTTGACGCGCACTGCAGATCTTGTGTTGATTGTCGATGGCTACAACGTGAGCCAGCGCGCGTGGCCAGAATCACCGCTCAGTGATCAACGCGAAAAGTTGGCGCGCGCGTTGCACCAGATTCATGTGCGCTACGGCTGCGATGTGGTGTGTTGCTTCGACGGCGACGGCACCGAAGGCGTGCGGCCGATTCGTCGCGCTGGGCTGCGGATTGTGTTTTCGGCCCGCAGCCAAGAAGCCGATGAGCTTGTGGTCGATCAGGTGGAAGCGCTCCCCAAGCGCATCCCAGTGGTGGTTGTTTCTTCGGATGCGTGGGTGAAGGAGCATGCGGAACGGGCGGGCGCACTTGTGATCTCAGCATCGACCGTGCTCGACGTGGCGCGCCAAGCTGGCCGTCGCTAGCGAGCGTTATCCCTCGATTCCGACCGGTTGTCCATCGATGATCTGATCGAGGTACTCCGACAACCCGTAGCCGGGGTGGTCGACGAAATCGCAGGTCCACTCGGTCATGCCTTCGCTGATACGGGTCATCAGCTGTTCGCCTTCCGGCGTCGTTCGGCGATTGCGCAACGGAATCAGATTGATGACTTTGCCAGTGATGTTGTACGTGCCCTTGGGTGTCGTCGCCGTGGCGCGCAACGTTGTGTGATAGCTGTCATCGCCTTCCCAATCGGTACTGATGGTGGCGTCGTGAATGTGCTCATATTCGCCGTTGTTGAGAATCATGCCACCCATGTGCTTACGGCCGTCGCGGCCGGTGATGACCGACACGACAAAGCCGTGTTGATCGTCGAAGTTCGCGGTGAGCCATCGGTAATACCAAGGAGCGCTCCAGAATCGTGGCCCCCACGAATGATCACGAAGCCCAAATCCGTTGAGTTCCCAGGCATCGTTGCCGACGCGGATTGTGCCTTGTACTGCCATGTGTTGTTCGTAGTGACCGCGCGCGAATCCGCCCGAGTGATCTTGGGAAAGGGGAGTGTCGTCGTCGTTGACAGGTTCGCCGCCGTACATCGGCGAAACGCCGGTATGGGTCCAGTCGACCTCGCACTCCTCCCACGGATTGTTGGTGAACGCCTCGCGAGGATTGGCCATTTGGAGGGGCTCGTCGAGGATGCAGATCTTGCCCGTATACGTGGTTCGCAATTCTTTGAACGGTTCGACGACCTCAAATTTGGTACCGCCCGCATCGAAGGCGTCGTTGTCTGAGATTTCGGGGCGCTTGTAGACGAATGCCACTCGACCGTCAGGCAGATACAGACAGGTTGTGAGTTCCGCGTGGCCTTCGTTGGCCCGATTGCCGAGACGCAAGAAGCCGCCGACGCGTTGTTCTGGGTCGTAGCCGTTGAAATACATGCTTTCGTTGAAGTTGCTGGCCGTTTCCAAGGCATGCATGTATTCGTCGGCCGGGTCGAGTCGAATTTTCACCATGGGTCATGTCTACTCGCTCATTTGACCGCGTTGCCAGCTTGTGGTGGCATGCAGTGATGGAAACCTTGATGCCTGCCACCAACGACGTTGCGACCGACTTGTTCTTTCCGGAGGGCCCGGTGTGGCTTCCGGATGGAACGCTGCTCGTCACCGAACTTGGTGGTGCGTGTGTCACCCAAATTGGCCCCGATGGCAACGTCGAGAAACTCAGCGCAAACGGCGGCTCTCCGAATGGCTTGGCGGTGGGGCCAGATGGCGCGATCTATGTATGTAATTCAGGTGGCTGGGAGTTTCACGAAGTGCTGGGTCTGCGTATTCCCGCGCTCGACCTTCCGGCATCGCACTCGGGTGGACGTATCGAACGCATCGATCCCGCCAGTGGCGACGTGACGGTGCTGTACACGCAATGTGGTGGCAACCCCTTGATCGGTCCGAACGATTTGGTGTTTGATGCGCAAGGTGGCATGTGGTTTACCGACCATGGGCGCGGCCAAGGTCGTGTACACCACAACGGAGGCGTGTACTACGCCACGATCGACGGATCCTTGATTCGCGAGGTGCTCTTTCCGGTCGAATCTCCCAATGGAATTGGGTTGTCACCCGATGGGAACCGCCTCTACGTCGCCGAGACCCACACTGGGCGGGTCAAAGCGTGGAATGTGACAAGCCCAGGCGCACTCGACACGACGTCTCTGCTGCCTGGGATCGGCGGCGAGTGTCTTCACGGGTTCGACGGCGTGCAGATGTTGGATTCACTTGCGGTTGACTCCGCTGGCAACGTCGTTGTCGCCACTTTGGTGACCGGCGCGCTGTCAGTGATCGCTCCTGATGGCACGTTGCTTGAACAGTGGGTTTTGGGTGACCCGATGGTCACCAATGTTTGTTTCGGTGGCCCAGGGCTCACCACGGCATACGCGACGTTGTCGGCCACCGGACGATTGGTGTCGTTCGAATATCCCAGGGGTGGACTCGCGCTCAACAACTGAAACGTTGCGAGACCGACACGACCGGGGCCGTGATCGCCACGAGGCAATCGTCGCGCACTTCCAGCCATACGGCCTTGGGGTGCACTGCGGTGAGTCGGCCCTGATAGCGGTCGGTCACAGTCATGATGGTCACGTCTTGGCCGAGGTAGCTGCGGAGCCGTGCGAGCGGGGTGTTGGAGGTCGGTTTCTGTGGTGATGTCGCGAAATGCGCTGTCATCAGGTATCTCCTTCGTCGCATACAGCATTGACGACGCTGGTGTCGGGGAGGTTCCTGCAATGTGAACAGAACAATTCGAGTAGCTGGCTGATGCTCACTCGCACGGCGAGGCCATCCGCGCATACTGTGCGCTCAATTTGTCCTGTCAGCCCGGCTGACGTGGGCGGTACTCGAAATAACGTTGTGAGTTTGTCGTCGCCTTGGAGGCTGCTGTGGCTGGTCCGTTGTCAGGTATCAAAATTGTGGAGCTTGCAGGAATCGGGCCTGCGCCATTTTCGGGGATGCTGCTATCGGATTTGGGAGCCGACATCATTCGGGTTGACCGTGCCGGGCAGGTGAACCCTGCGAACTTTGAGCGTAAGAACCTCGAGCCGGTGAACCGGGGGCGCCGTTCGATTGGCGTCGACCTCAAACATCCCGACGGGGTTGAGGCGGTATTGCAGCTGGTCGAAGGGGCTGACGCCCTGATCGAAGGATTTCGGCCGGGCGTGACGGAACGCCTGGGGCTTGGGCCGGACGCGTGTCTCGCTCGTAACCCTCGGCTTGTATACGGGCGAATGACCGGTTGGGGACAAGATGGGCCGATGGCACAAGCCGCTGGCCACGACATCAACTACATCGCTCTTTGCGGGGCCCTCGCACATTTTGGGCGAGCCGGCGGCAAACCAACGCCGCCAATCAACTTGGTTGGCGATTTTGGCGGCGGTGGCATGTTCATGGCGTTGGGCATTGTGAGTGGCGTGCTTGAAGCCAGGACATCGGGCAAGGGTCAAGTGATCGACGTGGCGATGGTCGACGGTGCAGCAACACTCATGTCGATGATGTGGGGGTTCAAAGCAATGGGTATGTGGAAAGACGAGGTCGGAACGAATTTGTTGGATACGGGCACTCCGTTTTACGACACGTACGAGACCGCGGATGGGAAGTTCATTTCGCTGGGCTCATTGGAACCGCAGTTCTATGCAGAACTCATGGAGAAAACGGGCCTAGGAGCCAAAGGGTTGCCATCGCAAATGGACTCTGCCGGTTTCGAGCAATGGCGCGACGCATTCACTGAACTGTTCAAAACGAAAACGCGCGACGAATGGGATGCGTTGCTCCTCGGGACTGATGCTTGCTATGCCCCAGTGCTCACCATGTCTGAGGCTCTTGATGACAAACATATGCAGGCTCGAGGCACGTTCACGGTTCGCGACGGGGTCGCGCAACCTTCTCCAGCACCGCGGTTTTCGCGCACGCCAGGCGAGATCCAACGGCCGGCGCCCTGGGCGGGTCAGCACACCGATGTCGCGCTGACAGATTGGGGCATGTCGGGCGAGGAAATCAGTCGGCTGCGTGCAGCCGGAGCGATTTCATAAACGACCGAACGCGCTTGCTGCCACTGCTATTACTGCAATAGATCACGCAGAGTTTGGAGTGTCTCCGTCGACGGGTCGACCACGGTGATGTGGCCCACTTTGCGACCCGAGAGCGGAACCTTGTCGTAGCTGTGAAAGTGCGCGCCAGGAACTGCGAGCACTGCGTCGCGGTCAGGCAACGAGCCGATCGCGTTGAACATCACGACCGAATTACGCAGTTCGGTGGACCCCAGTGGCATGCCCAACACAGCTCGAACATGATTTTCGAACTGACTTGTTGCGGAACCTTCGATCGTCCAATGCCCAGAGTTGTGGACGCGCGGCGCAAACTCGTTGGCGATGAGGGTATCGCCGACCTGAAACAGTTCAATCGCGATGACGCCGACGTACTCCAAGGCATCCATGAGCCGCGCTGCAATGTGGTGCGCACGCGCTTGCATCGCATCCGATACCGTCGCGGGCGTCACGATTGATGTATGCAAAATGCCGTCGCGGTGTTCATTTTCGGTGACGGGCCAAACAACTGTGGTGCCGTCGCGGCCTCGACACGCCAAGACTGAAAGCTCGCGGTCGAAGGCGACGAGGCCTTCAAGAATGAGGGGGACACCATCGAGCTGCTGCCATGCTGCGTTGGCTTGCGCGGCGTTGGCGATTCGGGCTTGGCCCTTACCGTCGTAGCCGCCGCGGCAGGTCTTGAGAATTCCCGGCCCGGCGAGTTCGCGAAGCGCGGCGTCAAACTCTGAGCGTGTTTCGATGAGCCAGTAGGGGGCCGTATCGATGCCCAAGGCCTTGAATTGCTGCTTTTCGACGCCACGATCTTGGCTCGTGCGCAGCGCCTGAACTCCTGGAGCCACGGGGATTCCAGCGTCGATTGCGGGGAGCAGCGACGTGGCAGGCACGCCCTCCCATTCGAAGGTCAATGCATCGGCGCCTGCGATCGTCGCGGAGACTGCGGCGACATCGTCGAGCGCGCCGACTGTGAGGACACCGACCGCGCTCGCGCCGGCGGTTGGGCTGGGATCGAGGAAGCGGCAGCGCACGCCAAGCGGAATCGCTGCGAGGCCGAGCATCCGTCCGAGTTGCCCACCACCCAATACAGCGAGGGTCGGGTGAGGAGCCACGGCAGAACTGTACCGGCCGGCGTCAGGCTTCGAGTACAAGTGTCATGCCATCAGTTGGCTCCACCGCGGGTTCTGCCAGGGCTTCGCTACGCAGTGACGCAATACGGTCGAGGGGGCGTTGCAGCGCTCGTGACCGTGTCGTCATCAGTTCGTCGAGATCTCGATTGGCCGTCCCAAACGAACGGTTGAGTTTGTCGAGTTTCTCACTGAACTTGTTCCACTGTTGTTCGAATTGACCCAACAGCCCGAGAATCTCATTCGCGGTGCGTTCGAGGCGGAAGTTGTCGACTGAATGGCGCACCACACGGAGTACGGCAAACAGTGTGAGCGGCGAACAGATCACGATACGTTGCCGGAGTGCGTCGTCGAGCAGGGCATCGTCGTGTTCTTGCACGAAGCCCAATACCTGTTCATTTGGAACGAACATCAAGAGACAGTCGACGGTTCCCTCGTGATCGGAGAGATAGCCGCGCACTGTGAGTTCTTTTACTCGGGCTCGGACGTCGCTCAGGAAACTCCGACGGTATCGTTCTCGTTCGAGATCGTTGGTGGCGTCAAGACATTTGATGTAGTTGTCGAGCGGGAATTTCACGTCCATGTGCAGCGAGACATCGCCCGGCATCATGAAGGTGAAATCGGGAATAGTGCCGGAAGCGATTGCCATTTGCTTGTGGTAATTGATGCCTTCCACAAAGCCCGCGAGCCGAAGAACATCTTCAGCCATCCGTTCGCCCCATTGCCCTCTGACCTTGCTATTAGCTAGCGCGTCGCGAAGGTGCTCAGTAGTTTGTGACAGCGTTGCAACACTTGAAGCGAGCTGACCGAGATGTTGTGCGTTGCGACCATCGAGTGCGTGGACCGTGCGTTCGAAGTCGCCGAGGCGGGTCGCGATCGCTCCCATCTGTTGATCAATGAGTGATTTTCGGGCGTCGAGTTCGGTCGCTCCGATGACGCGCTCACCAGCAAGCACCGTTCGAGCTTGACCAATCATTTCATCGACCGCGCGCTTCAACTCTGCGGATGTGGCTGCGCGCTCATGGGCCAGCAACTGCTGATTTTGAGCGAGGAGTTCATCGACTGCGAGACGCAACTCATCGGCGGGGCCGGGCATGGTAGCCCCGGGGTCCGAGTCGGGGTCAGGTTGGGGGTCGGGGCCGGAAGTAGTGCTGCCGATCGGAGTGACACTCGATGGCAATCGAGCGAGGTCGCCACGGACGCACCACCATGCAATCGCCGCGCCGCCGATAGCGGCGGCGACTACGGCTGTTGCCCAAAACACTGTTGTCATCATGGTCGTATGGTGACATGTACCTACGACATTGAGATTCGTTCACCCAGCGTGGTGATTATTGCGAACTGCGCAATCGGCGACGTCGGTACGTGACGAGCACCAACGCGCCTCCGATGAGGCTCGTAGCGCCGGCGATGACGGCGAGCTCATCGCTGTCGGCACCAGTTTCAACCAGGGTGCTGGTGTTGGACGTTGACGTCGTGGAACCCAGAGATCCCACGGTTCCAGAATCCGTCGATGTCGTTGCACCGAGTGTCGTTGTGGATCCGCCGCCACCGGTTGAGGTTGTGGTTGGGCGTGCGGTGGTGCTGGTCGTTGCTTGTGCGAAGTTGTTGGTGAACCCGACGTCGACCGTGATGCCGGAGCGCACGACGATATCGCCCGACTGGGTACCCACTGTTTGGGTTTGGACTCCGAGCGCGTCGGTGGCGATAAAGGTGGATTGCGCGGAGCCGGAGTCCGACTCGTCGATGCTACAGATTGTGCCAGCGGGAAGCTCTGGTGTGAGAAATGATTCGCCAGATGCCAGCAGAATTGGGTTCTCCCAATCACCGACGGCTGCTTGGCCGTATTCGCATTCGACAGTAAAGCTGAATGTCTCATCGACTGGGATATCGGTACGTTTGGTGAGTCGGAGTTTGCCGACGAACTCGTTAACGATATTGACGATTGTGCCCGCATCACTCGCTACGACGATGGGTCCGCCTGGAGTGACAGTGACTCGCGTTGCGCCACCGGTGACTGATTCCGTCACGACGTACTCGCCCGGCGTGAGGCCCGTGAAGGTGTGCGACCACGGTGCATCGTCGGTGTCGGGCAGCGAATGCGTTGCAACCACACCGCTTGAGTTGCTCAGCTCGATTGTAAAGGTGGTGCCGTCTGCGACATCACCTACGACGCTTTTTTGCACGGTGAGCCAGCCGTCGAGTGGGTCCCAGCTTGCCGTCGACGAGGTTGAGATTCGTGAAGCCGTCAGCTGTGAGTCGATGAGGCCTTGACAATTGCGAGGTGCCGATGGATGTTTCCAAATTTGGACGTTCGCATTCGTTGCGCCTAATGCCGCGTGCAGCGTTGTCGTGGACGTCGATGCGATGTTGTCTCGCACGAGGCAAAGTTCAAATGTACGCTGAGTCGCCGGATTGTTTTGTACCAACTGATTTCCCGAGATCGTCGCGGCTGCGTTGTCGGGTGCTGATCCGCAGAGCGACGCGCCGGGCCCGCCGTCGGACACGGTGAGATCAACCGACGGCGCGTTGGTCGCCAACGTGAAATGCACTGCTGAGCCTGCGCTTGCTGTACCGGAACCCAGAGTTGCGAGCGTCAACGTCGGGGCGTCAGGTACGGCTGCAGCGCGTGCCGCGTTGCACAATTCCGTGCCTTTCGCTAACGCAGGCATCGCTCCAGGGTTGGAGATACACCAGATCGCATTTTGCAGCTCGGCATCGCTATATCCGGATCGATGCGACAACATCCACGCGAGCTGGTTCCCCTCAGTCGCGCTGAGATCGGCGTCGTCAAGGTTGCCTTGGACCCTGAGTGTTTCATCGTCTCCGATCCCGCATCGATACAAAACAGTTGCTTGTACGCAATACATGCGGGCTTCAGTGATGTTGCCTCCGGGATTCGAGAACCCGTTGTCATCGATTTTCATCGGGAATCCATCGTGGCTTGCGCTCGCGCCGATGAGTATTGCTTCCGCGCCATCGGGGAACTGTGACGCATCTGCCCCTGCGAAGGTCAGGGTTAACGCGACACTGAGTGCCGCTGCGAATCCAACGACGAATACGCGACTACGTAGACGCGAAAGCGTCTGATTGTAACCTGCCATACTGAAGTCTCCGCTCGCCGAATACACATGATTTGACGGAAAAATACCGGCTCAGGGTGGGAATTGGGTGGATGCTCGACGGCTAGGCAATGAGCTGTGGAAGGTCTGCGTAGCCCAGGGCATCGGCCACGAGACGACGAAGTAAGCCATCTCGAATCGCGTTGGCGCGATCGACTTCGAGGTTGAGGCGCTCACGATCATCGGGATCGATGAGTTGCTGCTGGTAGCGATTGGCCGCGGCGATAACCGAGTCGTTACTCGCGAATCTCGGCGAATCACTCGCGATCGCGAGCATCCTTACTCCAATGGTGGAGAGGCGGTTCGCAGTGACAATACGGTCGTTGAATGACGAGTCGCGTGCCCTCCAGGATCGAATGGTGCTGCTGGCTTCGTCGGCAAGATCGACTTTTCTCCCAGCTTTGATCATCGCCGCGTTCAATGCTTCTAAAGCCTTGGCGCGCTGATCGATTTGCGGTCGGACCGTTGCGAACGCTCGTTGAACTGCGGTGTCTGCCGACTCAAGGTCGGGTTTGGTGGTGAACGTGAGCAGCAGCCCGCCCGAAATTGCCGCGACACACAGCAGGAGGAGAATCCGACGAATTGCGCGCAACATTTCATCGACCTTAACAGGGCGCTGCTGATGTAAATGTCGCACGCTGTCGTTACTCTGGCGGTATGCGAACCCCGAGTCGACGCCGAGCACTGGGACGCGATGGAAATGACAAAGGGGCCCGTCACCGTCGTGGAGTAGCGACGCTTGTGTTGGCGACGATGGTCGGCGCCTGTGGATCTGGGGCCAACGGTGCGGAACGCTTTGATGCGACCGTGACCAGAGTCGTCGATGGCGACACGATCGTCGTTCGGTTCCCAGACGGCAAGACTGACAGAGTACGCATTCTTGGTGTCGATACGCCTGAGACACACAAGCCCGGTACGCCGGTGCAGTGCTACGGACCGGATGCCGAACGGTTTACACGCGCCCGTTTGTCGAATCGCGTTGTGAGCCTCGAACTGGACAAGGTTTCGCGGGACAGATACCAGCGCTTGCTCGCGTATGTGTACGTCGATGGCAAACTGTTCGAAGATGAGCTCATCAGTAAGGGGCTGGCGCGGGTGATGATCATTGCTCCGAACCGACGCCACGCGAAACGCATGATCGCCGCCGAAGTAGAGGCGAAATCAAATGATGTGGGCTTGTGGGGCAATTGCCCGATCAGCGCATCGAACTGAGAATCTCATCGACGAGTTCGAGTGAGGTATCCGGATGTAGGAACGCGAACCGCGCAACGGTTTCCCCATGCCACTTCGAAGGTGTCACGAACGCGACTTGTTGTTCCAATAGTCGGTGAGACCATTGATGGTATTGGGCGTCCGACCAGCCGGGGCGGCGAAACACAACAACTGAAAGTTCGGGCTCTCGAACGAGCTCTACATGGGCCGCGAGATGGATGCGGTTCGCGGCGTCCCGCGTGAGCTGTAACACCTGCTCGATCGCATCGCGGTATGCACCCCAACCATGCACAGCAAGCGAAAACCACAAAGGCAGCCCGCGTGCGCGCCGCGTCAGGTGATATGCGTAGTCAGTGGGATTCCACTCTCCATCTTCAGTATGAATCACGTCCAGGTACGACGCGTCTTGGGTGTGTGTCAACCTTGCCAACTCGGGGTCTCGATATAGCAGCGCGGCGCAATCGAAGGGCGCGAACAAGAATTTGTGGGGATCGACAATGAAGGAGTCGACCCGGTCGATGCCAACAAAGCGATGTTGAACGCTGGGCGCGAGCAGAGCGGCTCCGCCGTACGCACAATCACCGTGAAGCCATAGGCCGAGTTCCTGGCAGACATCGGCGACGCCCGCGAAATCGTCGACGATTCCTGCGTTCGTCGTCCCGCCTGTGCATACCGCGGCGAAGAGGTTGGGTGCGTCGCCGGGTTGTCGTTCGATAGCTGCTCGAAACGCGGCCCCCGTGAATCGATCATCAGGCCCAGTGGCGACTTTGAACAGATCGACGTCGAGAATGTTCGCGGTGTTGACGATTGACGAATGTGATTGCTCGCTCACCGCAATCATGCGGCGCGTTGTCGGTTGGTGCCCCCGCCGTCGCGCTGTGTCGCGTGCCGTGACGAGCGCCGAAAGGTTGCCGGCTGAGCCACCCGAAACGAAACATCCACCCGATTGTGGGGGCATACCAGCGCGATCGGCAAGGAACTTCAGAACTGTGTTTTCGGCGTGGATGGCGCCTGCTGCCTCAAGCCATGAGATGCCGGATAGCGATGAACACGACACAACCATGTCGAACAGCAACGATGCTTTTGTCGGCGCGGCCGGAATGAACGAGAGGAAACGCGGGCTGTCGCAGCTAATCACTGCGGGCGCGAGTACATCAGCGAACTGCGCTAGGACGTGATTCGGGTCGTTGCCGTGCTCGTTGATCAGCGAGGGCGCGAGTTCATTGAGTGATGCGGGCTCTCCGCCGTGGTCGAGCGGGACGGGGTTCAGCTGGAGTCGCTCGGTGACGTACCCAATGATTGAGTTCATCAGTGTCGCGGTGTCGGGGGTGAAGGAGTGCACGCTGGCGACGTTATCGGCAGTGCTGCGAGATCAGCGCGAGGATCTGGTCGCCGTAATGTTCGAGTTTCGCGGGACCAACGCCGTTGACAGCGAGCAAAGCGGCGCGTGTGGCAGGCTGTTCCGCGGCGATGGCGTTGAGCGTGCGATCGTTGAAGATTGTGAATGCTGGGATGTCGTGGGCACGCGCGATATTCAACCGCCATTGTTTCAACGCGGCAAAGAGCTCGGGATCCGCGCTTGCCGCGGGTGCTTTTGATCGCAGCATCGCCCTCGTGGTTGCGAGCGCAGAACGGGAATCGGCTGGCGGCCGTAAGTCCGCGGCTCGACCACCAGCCGCGGCGTTCTCGATGAGCTCAAGCCACGGCGACGGTTTCCGTTGGCGTTGGCGATGCTTGGCCCACGACACATGGAGTTGTTGACCAGCGCGAGACAGTGCAACGTGCAGGAGCCGTTGTTCCTCGGCGCGTGCCAGATCGGTTTTTGCGTAGCTAATGGGGACGAGCCCGAATTCGATTCCGGCAACGAATACGACTTCCCACTCGAGGCCCTTCGCGGCGTGGAAGGTCGACAACTCGATGACGCTTGCCGCGGTCGGATCGTCGCCACCTTTCGTCGCGGATTCGAGCCATGCAAGAAACGCAGGAACCGAACCGGCGCCGCCGTCGATCGCCAGGTATTCCTTGGCGAGCCGCGCCACAGCTTCGACGTGTTCACGCTGTTCGTTGCCGACTTCGTTGGCTAACTCGGTGATGTCGTTGACAAGATCGTTTAAGGCTCGGCCGGGATGGCGTTTGGAAGAGCCTTTGAGATCGTCAAGCACAACGCGCACTTCCGGACGCTCAAGAAAACGAGTCGCACCGCGCAGTCGAAACGGCGCCCCGACGGCTTTGAGCGCCGTCTCGAATTCGGCTGATTGCGCGTTGGTTCGATACAGAATCGCGATCTGGCTCCACGGCGTGCCTTGTTCGTGGACCCGCCGGGCTGCGGCTGCAACACCTCGCGCCTCAGCGACTTCGTCGTTGTACGCAGTGACTGCAGGAGCGACACCGTCGGGGCGCGGTGCGGCGGGCCGAGCGCGGCGGACGCCGCTCGTAGAGGTGAGCACAGAGTCTGCGACGGCCACGATTTGTGGGGTCGAGCGATAGTTGGTGGCGAGACGAACCATCGCCGCGCCGGGAAACGCTCGGTCGAATCCCATCAGCGCGCTGGCTTCGGCCCCCGCGAACGCGTAAATCGACTGCGCATCATCGCCGACAACGGTGAGATCTCGCCGGGGGCCAAGCCAGCCTTTGAGGACATTGAGCTGCGCGGGAGTGACATCTTGAAACTCGTCGACGAAGAGGTGGCGAAAGCGAAACCGCTGGGCCGCTGCAAAATCCGCGTCGGTTGCTAGCGCATCGGCGCACCACCACAACAGGTCGTCGAAATCGATCGACCGACGCTTGCGCTTTTCGAGCTCATAGCGTGAGTACAGCTCCGCGAGCTCCGACGCGGGCCTGGGAAGGTGCCTACCACTCGCTTCTGCAGCGAGCGCGTACTGCTCAGGGGCGATGGCGCGCGCCTTGGCCCACTCGATTTCGCTGGCTACCTCGTTGATCGCGACGGTGGCGCTCGGGCCTCGACCTCCGATGATCGGCGACAAGATGCGAGCTTTGCGATCAACGAGGGTGGGGAAGGTGCGACCAGCGTCGCTAGACCGCCGCTTCAGCTGCGCCAGCGCGAGTGCATGGAACGTGCCCGCGGTGACTTGTCCGCAACCGAGTGAGGCGAGCCGGTGCCGGAGTTCTCCCGCTGCTTTGCGAGTAAAGGTGACCGCCAAAACGCGCGGCGCTGCGATGCGTTCAGTTGTCGATTGCCATGCGATGCGGTGGGTCAATGTGCGAGTTTTGCCCGATCCAGCCGGCGCCATGATTGCGAGCATGCTCGACTCGTGAATGACCGCGGCTCGTTGTTCATCGTCGAGACCTCGCAGGAGATCATCGGCGCGAGAAGTAGCTGGAACGGTCATCACAACGGTCACCGTACTCTCTGCCTGGGACATCGAGGCAGCGACCCGGCGCGTATCGGTTGCCGAACCACACCCTCACCACGGATTGATACCGCTATCGTGACGATTGATGACGACCCATGCGCAGCCTGACCGGTCGCAGCTTGACTTGTTTACATCTTCGGACATTGTGAGCGATCGCGACCCGACGGCATTGCGAGCTCCGCTGCGTCAGCCCGCGATTCCAGGGCACGACAACTCGGTTGAACAACACAGTGGCGTGACGTCTCAGTCGTTGCACATCGAACTGAAGCGCGGCACGGCACGCCGACGACGTATCGAAGGCGTGTTGCATGGCGACACCCTTGTCGTCAGCTTCCCGGCGCGTATGACGAGAGCCGAAGTGTGGCCGATCGCAGAGGAGCTACGCACACGCATGGAGCGGCGGGTTGCTCGCGAACATATTGATCTTGTAGCGAGAACCCGCCGTTTGGCTCGGGAGTATGGGTTGCCGAAGCCGCGCAGCGTCGAGTGGTCTGATCGTCAACGCGGTCGCTGGGGATCATGTACGCCCGTCGATGGATCAATTCGCATTTCGAATCGACTGAGCGAGTATCCACTGTGGGTGCTTGATTACGTACTCATTCACGAACTCGCGCATCTGGTACACGGAGACCACAGCCCGCGGTTTCACGCGCTCGTGGCCAAGTATCCAAAGGCCGAACGGGCTATCGGATATCTGATGGCCAAATCCAATGAGACCTGCGGTGACCAACCCGAGAGTTGATAATCGCCGAACGCGGTCGAGTGTCGATCTACGCTAGAGCCATGGCGTACCCAAAGCGACTTCTGCAGCCCGACGAGGAGCTCGTACTCGATCTCCAACCGCACTGGTGGTTTTTTGCCAAACAGATCGCTTCGGCGGTGCCGTTGCTGTTCGTGGTCATCGTGATATTTGGCAAGTTCAACGGCAGCGTCCAGGACGTCTCACTTCTTGTTTGGGCAGTGTTTCTCGTCGTGTGGGCCGGATGGGTTGTCATCAAGTATCTCGATTGGCGATTTACCCATTTCGTGCTCACGAGTGAGCGCGTGATTTTTCGAACCGGAGTGTTATCCAAGCGAGGAGTCGAAATTCCGCTTGGTCGGATCAACAACATCAATTTCAGCCAACGCATCTGGGAACGATTTATCGGAGCCGGAGATCTGCAGATCGAATCAGCGGGCAAAGACGGGCAGTCGACGTTTTCGAATGTGCGGCATCCCGACGGTGTCCAACAAGAGATCTATCGGATGATGGAAGGCTTCGATCGCACCCGAGCCTCATGGTCCCATGCGACGCCGCAAGCCGAGCCGAAAGCGGTCTCAGTGCCAGACCAGATCGCACAACTCGCGGCGTTGCGAGACCAGGGCGCGCTCACTGATGCAGAATTCGAAACCAAGAAGCAGGAACTCCTGCGGCGCATGTAATCCTTGCGGTGTCATCGTGCCCGCGGGCAGCGATTCGCGCCTTATTGTGAGACTTCGTGGCACCCCATCGATCGCAACGCTGACCGGATCGCTTCGGCCGCGGCGTCAAGCGAATCTGATGATGCCGATCGGTCAACGCCCGCGAAGCTGAGTTGTCCTACTGATCGAAAACCCACAACGTGAACGTGCGTATGAGGGACTTCATCACCCGCGATAATGACCCCGACTCTTTTGGGCGCGAACGCGAGCTGAATGGCATTGCCAATTTGTCGGGCAACGTTGAACACCTTCGCATTCAAGTCTGGCGTCATATCGATCCAGTGATCAATTTCTTCACGCGGCACCACCAACGTGTGGCCCTCTGCCATGGGTTCGATGGTGAGAAATGCGACCACGTCGGAGTCGCGCCACACGAAACGGCCGGGAATATCACCTTGAATAATGCGAGTGAACAGTGTTGTCATAGCTACTCCCTGTTGGCGAGAAATCTCGCGCCGGCGGCGGCGGCGGTGATGAAATGCAGTGGTTGCAACTTGGTCAATTGTTGGTAACGCCGAGCAGCTTCGTCGGCGATCACTTGCGCTCCTTCGATATCCGCGAGTGCGACGACACATCCTCCGAATCCAGCTCCAGTGAGGCGTGCACCGTAGGCCCCGGCATCGTTGAGAAGGCTGCACAACGTATCGAGTTCTGGAGTGGAAACCATGAAGTCGTCCGCGAGCGATCGGTGACTCTCGTTCAATATTGAGCCAAGTGCGCTTGGGTCGTTGGCCCGTAGCGCCGCGACGAATGTCAGCACTCGCCGGTTTTCTGTGACTACGTGCCGGGCGAAAGGATCGTCAGCAACCTCGTCGAGATTCGCATCGCGCAGCGCGCTAATACCAAGCCGTTCGCAGGCCGCTGCGCACGCGATTCGGCGTTGCGCATATTGAGAGTCAGCAAGCGTACGAGGGAGCCCACTATGAATCACAACGACTCCCAACGAATCGGGGACTGGTATGAGTTGCGTCGTTGCGCTGCGACAGTCGATGAGGACCGCGTTGTGCTCTTGGCCAAACACCGATGCCATTTGGTCCATGATTCCACAAGGTACGCCATTGATGTGTTCGCCGCGCTGCGCTGTGTGCGCGAGTTCGACACCGTGCAACTGCGACGTGGGTGAATCCGCTGCGTCTGTAAACGCCATCGCTAGCGCCACCATGAACGACGCACTCGATGAGAGACCACTACCGAGCGGAACGTCCGAATGAACGTGAGCCTCGATCGCCGCGATTTCGTGGCCGCGCTCTCGAAGGGCCGCGATGAGCGAGACCACAGAGCTGCCCCAGCCAGTCTCATAGGCAGCGGCACTGTCGGCGCCGCGAATCTGGGCACGGGAGACGGTGTCGGTGTTGACCCGCACGACTTCGTGAAAACGATCAGAGGTGATCACTGAAATTGCGTCTTGGGATGGGCGGAACTTGACGGTGGTGCCGCGTCCAATGGCGATTGGCAAACACCAACCGTCTTGGTAGTCGGTATGTTCGCCGATCAGATTGACTCGACCGGGTGCCCATGCTGTGCGCCAAGTCTGCTGGGTCATGTCGAGATCGTACGTCGCTTCATTGCTCGCTCATGATTGCCAGGTATTGCGCGATCGGGTCCACGTGTTCTTCGCCAAAGAGTTCGATGACGACCTCGTGGATCGTAAACGTCGCTCGGTGGGGAGCGACATAGTCAGGCGACACTGCAGGCCCTACTTCGTATCCGCAGGTGAGGCCGCCTCCAGTGATGGAGAATTGAGCCGGTGTGAACAGCGCAATGTCGCCCTGCGCGACCGTTGTTTCGTCGACTGCCAGCTCCAGGGTGCCGGAGAATTCCGGTGTTCCGCGGTAGGTGAATCGCAACTGATGCGGTCCTGGAACGATTCCGTCCACTGCTCGGATTGTGGTGATGTCTTTGCCCACCAGATTGTGGGTGTAACACAGCCTGCCGCCGACCAAGAACATGGAGAAACCCCCGAGCACAGAACCCAATGCGATAACGACACCTTCAGCTGCACTCTGCTCAGAAATTGTCACCGTGGCGGTGATGGTGTGGTCTCGGCCTCGCACATTTGGGGCAACGGTTTCTGGTACTGGCGATTGGAATGGAAAGAAGCGAAACGTGTTTCGCTGCGCTGCCCTGCGTGGGCGCGGATTGAGCAGGGCCGCGAGGGGGCGATTGTCGAGTGGGAGCACATCGTTGCGACGCGCTTCACTCCACCAGAGGTCAATCATGGCCGCGAGTCGTGCCGGTTCTTGCGCGGCCAAGTCGTTGCATTCTGTGAAGTCTTCGCGCTTGTTGTACAGCTCCCAAGAATCGTCTGCGAATGGTGCGTTGGGATCGAGGCCGTCGTCGTACATCGCGCCTGGCGGTTTGAACGTGACTGCCTTCCAGCCTTCGTGATAGATCGCTCTGCATCCGAGCATCTCGAAGTACTGGGTTGTATGCACCTCGGCTCCGTCGGCGTCGAGCAGCGGAGCGAAACTCACTCCGTCGATCGTTGACTGGTGGACTTCGCCGAGCATTTCGGGCGCGGGGATACCGACGAGATCAAGCACCGTTGGCAGCACGTCGACGGCATGGGTGAATTGTTGGCGGATGCTCCCCGCCATCGAAGCTGGGATATGTCCGGGTGCCCGAACTATGCACGGGTCGGCGATGCCACCTTCGTGCACTTCGCGTTTCCAACGTTGAAACGGGGTGTTACCCGCCATCGTCCACCCCCACGGGTAGTTGTTGTGCGCGTTGGGTCCACCGAGCTCGTCGATTCGTTCGCGTAGTTCCTTGCGGCCGGCGGGCATCCCGTTCCACAATCTCGCGTCGTTGATCGACCCTCGCATACCGCCCTCGGAACTCGCGCCGTTGTCGGACACAAGGATGATCGCGGTGTCATCGAGTTCGCCGAGTGTTTCTAAAAACGCGATCAGTCGCCCGATCTGGTCGTCGGTGTACGAGAGGAACGCGGCGAAACACTCCATGAAGCGGGCCGCGACCGCTTGATCCTTCGGGTGCAACGATGACCATTCGGGTACCCACGGCGGACGACTCGTGAGCTTTGCGTGCGCGGGAAGGATGCCCATCGCGAGTTGGCGTGCGAACGTCTTGTCGCGCCAAACGTCCCAACCGCAGTCGAATTGGCCACGGTCTTTGTCAATCCATTCCTGGGGTGCATGGTGCGGCGAGTGACACGCTCCAGTGCCGAAATACATGAAGAATCGCTGCAGGTCATCGACTGCTCGTAGATCTCCCAGGTACTCGATTGCGCGATCCGCGAGGTCTGCGGATAG
>SXGS01691566.1_pt1 | contig 37830 bp, 32 predicted proteins | sample 3174681 | NCBI WGS metagenome assembly SXGS01 (sample SAMN11356861, study PRJNA531348) | freshwater metagenome | isolation source: freshwater sample F1-80 | place: China: Fuxian Lake, Yuxi | collected 2017-12-25
CGCCTGGTCGGCGCGCGCCCATTCGGCCGAGAACGCGGAACCGTTGTCCACGATGTCGCCGACATGCGTCACGAAGACCACGCCTTCCGCTTGGCGCGCCGCGACGATGGCCTGCGTCTGCGCGAGGAAGGTCGGGAACCAGGCGATGTTCTCGGAGTAGTACTGCGTGTCAGGGATGACGGCGATGGCGAAGTCGCCGACTTGCGGCGCGATAGCCAGAGCCAAGGTTCCGAGGATCATGCAGTTGGAGTCTGCATCGGTGCGGACAAGGCTCGATCAAGTTCGCGCAAGGATGGCGAGCGCTTCGTCGATGCTTGCCTCGAGCGCGCCTCGGCTTTAAGGCGCCTTTGCAAGCTTCCGGGACCGTTGCACTTGCTCGGGGCGGCATGCCTCGGGCGAGGCTCGAGCCGATTCGTTCGACGCAACGCGCGTCCGATCCTCGCGTCGCTCACGCAAGTCCGCAACCCAGCAGCACGACAACATGAAGCACCTCGCGTTCCAGTCCTTGGCCGCCACGACCCTCGTCGGCCTCGCCTCCGCACAAGGCATCCCGGCGTTCTACCTGTCCGAGTTGGCCATCGACATCCCCGGCACCGACCAGTCCCAGGAGTTCGTCGAGATCCGCGGACCGGCCAACACGCAGATGACGGATTGGTACCTCTTGACGGTCGACGGCGATGGCGGCGCCAGCGGCGTGGTCGACCAGTCGATCCCCTTGTCGGGCTTCACCACGGGCTCGAACGGCCTGCTCTTGATCCGCGACGACATCAGCGTGCTCAGCCCGGCGCCGGACGCGGCCACCGCGGTGTACGTGCAAGACTTCGCGCCGGACATCGAGAACGGCACGAACACCTACATCCTCGGCTACTTGGCGCCGGGTGGCGCGGCGCCCGTCATCGGCACGGACCTCGACCTGAACAACGACGGCACGCTCGATGTCACCTTGGCGAGCTTCGGCTTCATCCACTTCGACGGCTTCGGCCTCGTCGAGAGCGACATCATCAACGTCAACAACAGCTACGCCGACGACTTGGGCTTCACGGTCATCGGCCCCTTCACCACGCCGGCCTTCACGCCCGATGGCGTGCACCGCATCTTCAACGCGGACGGCACGCCGTGCTCGTGGGCGGGCGGCGACTTCGTCGGCGTCAACCCGGGCGGTCCGTACGACTTCGACTTCGCCACGGGCGAGGTGTTCGGCTTCGACATCCACGGCTTGACCGCCGTGCAGGTCAACCCCGGCTCCTTCAACACCCTGCCCGACGCGGATGGCGACGGGATCGCCAACGGCTGCGACAACTGCCCCAATGTCGCCAACCCCGACCAGGCCGATGGCGACAACGACGGACTCGGCGACGCCTGCACCGCCATCGCCGGCTTCTGCTTCGGCGATGGTTCGGGCACCGCTTGCCCGTGCGGCAACGCTTCGGCGGTGGGTGCCGGCGCTGGTTGCCTCAACTCGCTCGGCTCGGCCGGCCTGCTTGCCGGCAGCGGCATCCCGAGCATCACGGGCGACACCGTGGCGCTGTCGGGCAGCGGCATGCCCAACAGCTCGGCGCTGTACTTCCAAGGCACGCTGCGCCAATCGGGCGGCGCCGGTGCGCTGTTCGGTGATGGCCTGCGCTGCGCGGGCGGTTCGGTCGTGCGTCTCGGCACCGCGCTGAACGTCGCGGGATCGTCGAGCTATCCGTCGGCCGGACAACCCTCGGTGTCGACCAAGGGCTTGGTCCTCGCGCCGGGCACCCGCACCTACCAGGTATGGTACCGCAACTCGGCCCCGTTCTGCACCTCGAGCACCTTCAACCTCACCAACGGCGTCGAGGTTGTCTGGAATCCTTGACAGTCTTGGCTGGTTGAACACGAAGGCGGGCCGACCTTGATCCCGAGCACCAAGTCGGCTCGTCGCCTGCACGGGGGCGTCCGCGGATTCGCGGGCGCCCTCGCCTGCATCGTCCTGGCGTTGGCGACGGTGGCCGGTGCCTGCGCGCAGGTCGAGTCCCGGCGGCGCGGCGATCCGTGGCGCGACGAGGCCCGCTTCGGCATCGCGCTGGCGGCGCGGCCCTTGGTGGTCGCGCACCGCGGCAGCAGCGGGAATTGGCCGGAGAACACGGTTCCGGCCTTGCTGGCCGGCGTGCGCGAGGGCGCCGATCTGCACGAGTTCGACACCTTCGAGTCCGCCGAGGGCGTGCCCTATCTCATGCACGACCGCACACTCGACCGCACCACGGATGCCGACGAGCGCTTGGGGCGCGCCGCAGTCGCCGCGACAGGCGCCGAGTTGGAATTTCTTGGGGTGCTCGACGCCGGAGCCTGGAAGGGGCCCCCGCACCGAGGCGTGCGAGTGCCGACGCTCGAGGAGGCCTTGAACGCGTTGGGCCCGGGCCAGACGGCCATGATCGAACGCAAGGACGGGCGTCCCGAGCCGATCCTCGCGCTGCTGGACCGCATGGGGCGCATGGAGTTCGATGTCCTGCAGAGCTTCGACTGGGCTTGGCTGGCCGAGGTCCGCGCCTTGGAGCCGCGAGTCCAATTGGGCGCGCTGGGCTCGGGGCCGACCGACGCCCAAGTGTTGGCGAAGCTCGAGGCTCTGGATGTCGACTTCGTGCATTGGAAGCACTCCGACTTGGATGCGCGCGTCGTGGGCGAACTGCGCGCGCGCGGTTGGGTCGTGGGCGCCTACACCATCGACGATCCCACGCGGCAAACGGAACTGGCGGCGATGGGCGTCGACTTCCTGACGACCAACGAGCCAGGAGCCTTGGTGGCCCGCCAAGGCGCCGGGTCGGTTCTGCGTTCCACGCCCGCCAGCGCTCGCTGAGATGGCTTGAGCCGTTCGCGTCGCGAGCACGCAAGTGCCCGTCCAGAAGAGGCTTGGGATTGCACTGGCGTGCCCGTGTCCCCAGAATCTCAAGAACCCTGATGGGTTCGGCCCCGACTTGCGCCTCCACATTGGAGGACGCGCGCCAAGGGACCACCCGCAGACCATCACGACATGCAACGCGCCCTCCACCTCTTGTTCCTCGCCGCGCTCTCCCTCTGGCAGGTTGCTTGCGGCTCCACGCTGACCTCCTATCCGCGCCAGTCCCAGAAGGTCTATGGCCTCTACGCGACGGGCCAGTTCGACCAAGCGGCCACCGAGATCGCCAGCAAGTCCTACGACGGCAAGCGCGAGAGCATCGACGCCGTGCTGTGGTTGCTCGAGGAGGGCAAGATCCTGCACGCGGCCGGGCGCTTCGAGGAGAGCAACGTCGTCTTCTCGAAGGCCGAGGCGAGGATCAACGAGTTCAAGGCCAAGGCGGTCATCAGCGCCAGCGAGTTGGGCTCGGAGGCGGCCTCGACGGTCACCAACCCCAACGCCATTCCCTACGCGGGGCGTTGGCAGGACCGCATCTTGCTGCACACCTACAAGGCCCTGAACTACATGGGCCTGTGCGACTGGGAGGGCGCAGCGGTCGAAGCGCGCCTCGCGTACGAAGCGCAGCGCGACGCGCGCGAGGCCTACGCGTCCGACATCGAGTCCGCCGGGCAGGACGCGGAGACGCAGCAAGCCAAATCGGCGGTCGAGAGCGCCGAGAACCAAGAGAAGCTCGCCTCCGAGTACGGCGACGTGAAGTCGTACTTGACGCCGGCCTACGCGAACTTCTCGAACCCCTACACCTCGTATGTCTCGGCAGTGGCGCGCAGCATCGACGGCGATCCGGGCGAGGCGCTGGTCGATCTGCGCGATGTGGCCGCGATGGTGCCCGAGGCGACGATCGTCGGCGAGCACGCCAAGGCCTTGGACGAGCGGCCGGCGCAGACGGTGGCGAACACGCTCTATGTGTTCTTCGAGTCCGGGCCGGGTCCGCAGATGGTCGAGGCCAAGCTGGCGGTCTTCGTGCCCAAGATCGGCTACGTGGCGTTGGCCCTGCCCAAGGTGTCGCCGCAGCTCGTCGCGCCCTCGCGCATCGTCGTGCGCGCCAAGGACGGTCGCGTGCTCGCCACGAGCGAGCCGCTCGCCTGCGCGGACAACATGGCGATGGCCGAGTTCGACGCGAACTGGGGCAAGACCATGCTGCGCACGATCACCAGCACGGTCGCCAAGGCGATCTTGACCTACCAACTGCAGAAGGAGCACGGCACCGCCGGCTTGATCCTCGGCAGCCTGTACAGCGCGATCATGTCGAACGCGGATCTGCGCTCTTGGCGCACCGTGGGCAAGCAGTTCCAAGTCGCTTGCGCGGATCTCTCCCTTGGTCGCGATGTCGAGGTGTGCCTCGCCGACAGCCAAGGGAACGTGATCGCCGTGCGCCATTTGCCCTTGCCCGCCTCCGGTCCCGCCGTGGTGCTCGCCACGAGCGTCATGCCAGGCCATCTCGAGGCGCATGTCGCCGCGAAGCCCAAGCCCAAGCCCGAACCCACGCCGCAGGCGGAGGCGTCCGCGGCTCCGTGACCTGCCGCCATCCGCGGCGCACGATCCACCAAGTCCCGACCCCCGAACCAAGCATCCCATGAAGAACCTCCTCTGCATCGCGGTCCTGGCCATCGCTTCGGCCTGCCAAGCATCCAACACCACGCCGTCCGCCATCGAGCGCGATCCCAACCTCGCCAAGGTGCTCTATGTCGGCGAGGTCTCGCTGATGCCGAGCGCCGAGTCCATCGTCATGTCCAACGCCAACGGCCTGCTCGCCGTGCAGGCGCGCCTCAAGAACGGCCAGCCGCACGAGCGCAAGCTCGAGTACCAGTGGGAATGGCTCGACGAGCGTGGCGTCGTCGTGTCGAGCACCAGCACGATCTGGATCCCGATCGCCATCCGCCCCGGCGAGCTCGCCAGCGTGCAAGGCACCGCCCCCACGCCGGACTGCGTCGACTTCCGACTCAAGCTCAGCAAGCTCCCGAACTGACCAGCGCCCGTAGTAACCTGCCGCCATCCAAGCAACGGCCAGGCAAGACGCCGGCCGCACCCCGAGCAAATCCCCGAAACATGAACACCAAGCTCTTCACCCTCGCATTCTGCTGCCTGCCCCTCGTCGCTTCCTGCGGCTCGCCCGCCAAGCGCGTCGATCCGTCGGGCAACGCCGGACTGACCACCACCGACGATGTGAACTTCAAGGACTGGCAGGTCGCCGCCGCCTCGATGGTCGAGTCGCTCAAGAACGACCCCGTCATGGCGCCGTACAACGTCGACAACCGCGCGATCATGATGGTCAGCAAGGTCAAGAACAACACTGGCGTGCATCTCGACACGAACCTGTTGACCGACAAGATCCGCATCGACTTGCGCAAGAGCGGCAAGGTGCTGACGACGACCGCCGTCGGCGCGGGTGGCAAGGCCGAGGAGGAAGCCTCGGCGCAGGTGCGCGAGCTCAAGGACGATCCGATGTTCGACAGCTCGACCGTCCAGCAGGACGGCACCGCCGTGGCGCCCAAGTTCGCGCTCGGCGGAATCATCACGCAGATCAAGACCAAGACCGGGCGCGACAAGGAGTCGTACTTCAACTTCAAGTTGACGCTTACCGACCTGAAGACCGGCCTCGCCGTCTGGGAAGACGAGAAGGAAGTGGTCAAGCAGGAAACCCGACCGCTGATCGGCGGCTGACAACCAGAGGAAGCACCATGATTCGCACGCTCATCGCCTTGTTCATCCTGTGCAGCGCCAACGCGTGGGCGCAGGAAGCCGGTGCCACGGCCGCCGAAAGGGCCGCGTCCCGCTACCCCGATCTCAAGAAGCTCGCCTCCGGCGCGCTAGACGCCGAACGCGACGCCTGGCTCGCGGAGCAGGGCTTGAAGCTCGGGCCGGACAATCGCGATGGGCTGTGGATCTTGTGGGCGCAGGCTTCGATCGGCGCGCCGACCACGAGCGACGGTTGGGCCAAGGCGCGCCTCGCGGCCTTCGCGGAGGCGCGCATCAAGGCCGAGACGAACTACATCCGCGAGACGGCGGTGCGCATCGAGGTCGAGACGCTGCGCGACTACTTCGCCGACGATTCGCTGCGCGACCCGCGCAACCTCGAGTTGAAGGGCCACGACGAGCGCATCCGCGCGAAGGTCGCGCAGGTCGGCGAAGCGTTGCTGGACAAGGCCCTGCAGGACTTGGAGGCCAAGCCGACTCCGGGCGCGAGCCTCGAGGACAAGCGCACGCTGCTCAAGAAGACGCTGCGTCGCGTCTCGTTCAAGCAGGCGGCCGGCCAGGTTGGTGGCATGCGCATCATGACCACCATGGAAGGCACCAGCGAGAACGGCGGCACGAGCGTGGGCGTGATCCTCGCTTGGTCGCGCGACAATCAACGCCTCGCCGCCGCCATCGCCAGCGGACGCGGTATGTCCGATCCCAAGGGCGCGGCCGCGCAGAAGACGCTCGCCGAGCGCATCCCCAACGACTCCGAGGCGCTGTACGACCGCCTGGGCGTGCGCGTGCTCGTCGACGAGAAGGGTGATCGCGTGCTCGTCGGCTACGGCCAGGCGGCCCCGCTGGCGACGAGCAACATGAGCGAGGAACGCATGGAGCGCGTGCTCGAGGCGGCGCGCGAGCTGGCCTACGACGACGCCCTCGCCAACATGGCCGACTTCCTCAACGCCACGCTGGTCTACCAGAGCCAGAGCGAGCGCTCGTCCGAGATCGAGGACTACACGGCCAAGTTCGTCCAGGACGGCGTCTCCTACGAAGAAGAAGGCGTGGTGCGCAACTTCGTGGACACCCTGCACGAGCAGGCCAAGCGCCGCGCCTTGGCCACGGCCAGGGGCTCGAACCGCTTCCTCGAATGGCAGGGCAACCACCCCGACCACGGACATCCGCTCGTCGGTTGCGTGGTCGTGTGGAGCCCCACGACCGCCAAGGCGGTTTCGGATGCGCAACGCGGTGGGGCGGCGGGCGGCACCCAAGGCTACGACGCCAAGGGCGCCACGCCCGGCGTACGCCGCAGTCGCGAAGATGACGGCGTTCCCCAAGGCGAGGGCGCGGTCGGAGGCGGCGGTTCCATCGGTTGCGAAGGCGTCGAGGCTGTGGGGGTCGGCTCCGATCGCGCCAGCGCGGTGCTGGAAGCGTTGCAGGAAGCCGTGCGCCAGGTGAACGGCGCGAAGGTCAGTTCCGACCGCGTGGTCTCGCTGAAGTTCGAGGATGCGGTGACGGACATGGCTTCGAGCTTCCGCTCGCAGTCGCTGTCGGCGCAGGACATCTCGGTGCGCACGTCGGGACTGGTCAGTTCGTACGAGGTGCTCGGCGAAACCCCCGAGCCGACCGGTGGCAAGGTGCGCGTGGTCGTGTGCGCCAAGGTCCCGCGCTTCGATCCCGGCAATCCGCGTCCTGGCGCGCGTCCCACGCTCGTCGTCCTGCCGCCCACAGCCGCGCGCAGCGTGTTCAAGGTCATGGGTGGCAACTACAACGCCATCGACGCGACGGCGGCCCTCGAGGCGGAGATGGGCCGCGACTTGCACAAGACGCGCTCCTTCACGCTGCTCGAGCGCGAACGCCTGCAGGCGATCGTAGGCGAGCAAGCGTTGATCGCCTCGTCGTTGGCCGACCTGCAGGAACAGGTCAAGCTCGGCCGGATGCTGGGCGCCGATTACCTGCTCGTGTCGAGCATCCAAGACCTGCATGCCGACCGCGAGGAGAAGACCATCCAGCTCACCGGCCGCAAGGTGGTCAAGCGCCACGGCACCGCCGTGATCGACTGGCGCCTGATCTCGGTCGCGACCGGGGAGGTGCGGGACACCGACCAGGTCTCGTTGTCGCTCGACGAGGAGTCCTTCGCGCAGTTGCAGGCGCGCAGCCCGGGCGCCCAAGTCGCGCCGACCATCTTGTCGGCCTGTTCGCAGCGCATGGCCGCCGACCTCGGCCGTCGTGCTTCGCCCATCGTCGTCGTGCACGTGGCCGGCGACGAGGTGTACTTGAACCGCGGCATGGGCGTCATCGCGCAAGGCGAGGAGTTCGATGTCTGGCGTCAAGGCCAGCAGCTCGTCGACCCGCAATCGGGGCGCAAGCTCGGCGGCGCCGACTCCAAGGTCGCGCTCGTGCGCGTGGTGCGCGTCGAAGGCGACTACTCGGTGGCGCGATTGGTCAGCGGCGCGGTGAAGGCCGAGGACGCCGGCGCCATCTGCCGGACGCCACGACCCTGAGCTGGTCGGCGCTTGCTGCGCCAAGACCGACATGGCTGCGCCTGATCCAAGAGGGTCGGCGCGGCCGTGCGCTTTCAGTGTCCTGCCTGGACGCGCTCCTCAACCGCCCAACACGCCGCCGTCGTGGCGACGCAGCGCGACCACGGCGGAACGCGGCGGCAAGGCCGGGTCGTGGTCGGGGAAGCGGCTGGTGGGCGCGCCGTGGTGCACGCCGCGCGAGTTGCCTCGGGCGTCGGACTCGCCCGGATGCTGGACCGCCACGAAGAGCGTCGAGCCGTCCGGGGTGAAGCACGGGCCGCAGACTTCGGCGCCCACGGGCGCGGAGAAGAAGCGCTTGGTCAGCGCGCGGCCCTCGCCATCCACGTCGCAGGCCCACACGCCATCGGCGATGCCGACGCGCGCGCCGCCGTCGGAGGCGATCCACAAGCGTCCGCGCGGATCGAAGGTGCAGTTGTCGGGGCAGGTCAGCCAGCCACCCGCGTCGATGCCGGGGTGGTACTCGCCGGGCTGGTCGGCGTCGCGCGGATCGCCGCCGAGCAGGAAGACGTCCCACGCGTACCGTTCGGCCGCGTGCCGCGCGCGTCCTTGCGCATCGCGCGGCGGTTCGAGCTCCAATACGTGCCCGTGCTTGTTGCGCGCGCGCGGATTGGCGGCGTCTGCCGCCGCACGTCGCGTGTTGTTGGTCAGCATCGCGTACACCTTGCCCGTGCGTGGATTGGCTTCCACATCTTCGGGTCTGTCCATCGGCGTGGCGCCGACGAGCGTCGCCGCGGCGCGCGCTTCGATCAGCACATCGGCTTGCGACTCGAATCCGTTGCCGCCATCCAGCAGGCCGTGGCCATGCACCAGGGGCAGCCATTCGAGCGTCCCGTCTTCGTGGAAGCGGGCGACATGCAGGACCCCATCGTCGAGCAGGTCGCGATTCGCGGCGCGCAGGTTCGGGTTCCATGGACGCGCGCTGGTCCAGCGATAGATGTGCTCGTCTTCGTCGTCGTCGCCCATGTACACGACGACGCGTCCGTCGGGATCGACCGCGCAAGTCGCGCCTTCGTGCTTGAACCGCCCGAGGGAAGTGCGCTTGACCGGTTCGAACGACGGATCGTGCGGGTCGTATTCGACCACCCAACCATGTCGATTGGCCTCGTTGAGCTCGCGCTCCAGCACGAATCGCTCGTGGTGCGCGGCCCAGGCGTACTCGAGCTCCGCGCCGACGCCCATGCGCTCGTGGTTGCGTTCCTCGCGCGTGCCGCGCGCCGATCCCGCGAAGACCTTGTTCACGTTCTCCTCGCACACGAGCACCGTGCCCCAAGGCGTGACGCCACCGGCGCAGTTGTTGAAGGTGCCCACCACGCGGGTGCCCGATGGATCCTCGCGCGTGCGCAAGCGCTGCGATCCCGCGGCCGGACCCGAGACGCGCAGCACGGTGTGCAAGGCGTCGAGCCTGCGATTCGACGCCGAGCCCGCCACGGGCTTCCACCGGCCATCGACCAGCACGATCTCGACCACGCTGTGGCCTTGGGCCGACATCTCGCAGTCCACCTGCGCGCGCGTGGCGCGGGACAGCACTTCGGCCTCGCCATCGAAGCCGGGCATCATCATGTGGAGGCGCGAACCTTCGTGGTTGGCGCACAACAAGCCCCGCGTCGAGCTGTTCGAGCCCAGCGGCAACGGCACGAAGGCGAGGAAGTCGTTCTCCGTGCCGAATTGCAGGCGTTGGGACGCGGCCGTCTGCGCGCCGACATCGAAGGCGGGCGCACCCGGCAGCACCGCGTCGCCCCAGGCCAGCACGACCTGCGCCGAGTGCCCGGGGGCGACATGCATGCGGTCGTCCACGCCGTGGCCGAGTCCTTCGAAGCGCAAGCTGGATGGGTCGGCTTGGCGCGGCGTGGCGCAACCAGCGGGCAGCGTGAAGGCGGCGGCCAACGCCGCGGATCCGCGCAAGATGTCGCGTCGCGACAAGCGCGCGCGCGCCAGTTCGTCGAAGGGGCGGGGCTCCATGACGAGGCACGATAACGCGCGTCCGGCCTCGCCGCGCGTGAAGCGACGATCAACCCCGCTCGCGATTGGGCGAAGCGCTACTTGCCGTCGGCCGGCTTCTCGCCCACCGGCCGACCGTAGAAGTCGGACTTGCCGGACTTGTCCTGCAGCCGGTCGAACTGGAACACCGCGCCATCGTCGCGACGCAGCGTCAGCATCGCGCCGGCGACTTCCACGCCGAACTTGCGCGACTGGCCGACGGGCTCCGCGATGGCCTTCACCGCGCGGTCGGTGCGCATGCCGATGAGCGTGCCGAGCACGAGCTTGCGCTCCGAGTCGACCGAAGCCGCGTAGATGCCGGATTGGAACTCCGGCTCGCCCAAGGTTCCGTTCACGAGCGTGTAGCCGATGTGGATCTCGATGGCCGCGTGCGACCCCGACACCACGAAGTACCCGGTCTCCTGGCGGCCCTGCGTGCGCAGGTTCTTGTCCTCGATCTTGCGCAGGCGCCAAGCACCTTGCACCGAGTCGAGCACCTGGCTCTGAGCCAAGGTCGGCGCCGACGGCTTGGGTCGCTCTTGCACGGGGGCGAGCGACAACGCGACAAGGCACACGCAGGCGGCGGCGGTGAAGTGCATGGCGCCATCATCCATCGAGCGCGCCCGGTCCGGCAAGGGGGCCGGGCCTCGGGCGTCGAGCGCGCGTCGAGCGCACCCGGGCGCTAACATGGTCCGAATCGGGGCGTACCGCTCCATCGCCGCCCCGGGAGACAGATGAAGACCATCCTCGCCAGCTTGCTCGCGTGCGTCCTCGCCTTGTGCGGGTTGGCGCGCGCGCAGCAAGACGAAACGCACGCCTCGGCCACGGTCTACGCAGTCCAAGAGGGCTCGGACGTCAAGCTCGCGGTCCTCGTCGAGATCGACGAGGGTTGGCATCTCTACCACGGGCCGACCGAGGCCGACATCGGCGAGAAGGGCGCGGTGGGACAACCCACGACCGTCGAGATCTCCGGCGCGGGCTTCGCGTGGGGCGATTGGCGCTGGAGCGAGCCGGAGACCAAGACCCAGGACTTCGGCGACGGTCCGGTCAAGGTGTACGAGCACGTAGAGCAGCTGCGGCTGTGGTTGCGCGGGGTCGCGGAGCCGGGCGCGAAGCTCGAGGACCTTCGCGTGCAGGTCAAGGGACTGACCTGCGAGAACGGCGATGGTGGCGTGTGCACGCCCTACGACGAGACCAAATCGGTCGAGGGCGCGGGCGTCGAGTCGTTGTGGAAGCAGTTCCCGCCCGACCTGACCGCCACCAAGGCTCCGCCGAAGCCCGCAGAGGCCGCTGCCTCCACCGCTACATCCACGGCGGCCGCCGCGACCACCGACTACGGCTCGGGCGAGACCGAAGGCCAGGGCTTGCGGGCCTTCCTGCTGTCGGCGGTGCTGTGGGGCTTGTTCACGCTCTTGATGCCCTGCACCTACCCGATGATCCCGATCACGATCAGCTTCTTCACCAAGCAAGCGGCGGGAGGCAAGGGCTCGACGCTGCCGCTGTCCTTGGTCTACGGCGCGGGGATCGTGCTCATCTTCGTGCTGATCGGCGTGGTCGTTGGACCTGTCATCATCGCCTTCGCCACACACCCGGCGACGAACCTCGTCATCGGCGGCATGTTCCTCGTCTTCGCGCTGACCTTGTTCGGCGTGATGAACCTGAATCCGCCGGCGTGGATGATGAACGCGGCCGGCGCCGCCTCCAGTCGCGGCGGCTACCTCGGCGTGTTCTTCATGGGCGCTACGCTCGTGATCACCTCGTTCACCTGCACGGCGCCGTTCGTGGGCACGCTGCTGTCGACGGGCGCCTCGCAAGGTGGAGTGGGCCGCATCGCCCTCGGCATGGGCGTCTTCGGCTTGACCATCGCGCTGCCGTTCATGGCCCTCTCGATGGTGCCCGAGAAGGTCAAGGCGTTGCCCAAGGGCGGCGAGTGGATGAAGACCCTCAAGGTCTTCCTCGGCTTCGTCGAGGTGGCCGCCGCGTTGAAGTTCCTCTCCAACGCCGATCTCGTCTGGGGCTGGGGTTGGTTGTCGCGCGAGTTGTTCCTGTTCCTGTGGACCGGGATCTTCCTTGTCGCCATGGCGTACCTGTTCGGCTGGGTGCGCATGAAGGACGAGTACGGCTCGGAGGACGAAGCCACCGTGTCGCCCAAGCGCATGGTCGGCGGCTTCGCCACGGGGTTGTTCGCCATGTACTGCCTGTACGGGGGCCTCGGCCACTCGGTCGATCCCGTGATGACGGCCATCATCCCCAACTACTCGAGCAAGATCGGCGGTGGCGAAGGCCCGGCCGAGCAGATCGGCCACGCCATCATCAAGGACGACTTCGAAGCCGCGGTCGCGCGCGCGAAGCAGGAAGGCAAGCTGGTGCTGGTGAACTTCACCGGCTTCACTTGAGTGAACTGCCGCGTGATGGAAGAGAAGATCTTCCCGCGCCCGGCGGTCGCCGGGATCCTCAAGGAAGGCTACATCGAAGCGCGTCTGCACGTCGATGGAGGCCCCGCGTTGCAGGAGAACAAGCGCCTGCAGGCTGAATTGACCAGATCGGTGGCGTTGCCGTTCTTCCTCGCCTACGACCCGGCGGAGCGCAAGGTGTTGCGCAAGACCGCGGGCTTGCGACCGGAGGACAAGTTTCGCGCCTTCCTCGAGGGCAAATGACCTGCGTGCCGCGTCTTGTCAAACTGAATTGACAAATTGGTCCGGTGGCCCGCTGGCGACCCTCCCTGGCGGCCGATCCCACGCGGCGCGGCCTGCTTCGACGCCCGCAACCAGGCCCCGCAACCAGGCCCTGCAACCAGGCCCTGCACCCGGGTGCCGATCATCTTGGCGCCGATCAGGCCGCGCACCGCGCTCGATGGCGAGGCGCGGACTTGCGGCTTCGGGACGCACACCGTATTCCTGCTAGGGGAAGCGGAGCGTGTTTGCGCTTTCCACGTGCTCCTGTTCAAAGCAGGTGCCCCCCACGAGCCCGTCTGCATCGGAGGTGTCTTTCGTGCATCTACCCCGCCCAGCGCCGTCCAGGATCGTGGTTCCAGGTCTCGCCCTGGCCATGCTCGTCGCTCCTTCGCGTTCCGACTGCGGCTTCGCGGCGTCCACTCCACAGGAGACCAACGCGCGCTGCGTCGCATCCGGCAACAGCGCGACGATCACCTGCACTCGGCCCAGCCAATGGTCGAACCCTGTCGATGGTTGCGGCTCGGGCACTCCGTGCGGCGCTGGCGGCCAATGGACCGGGCGCATCGTCGTCGAGGAGCTCGACTGGCCCGGGCGCAACGATCCCGTGGCGGGGACTCCGTCGTCGAACCAAGGCCAGGTCGCCATCCAAGTCTCGAACCACGGCGGCAAGTTGCGCGACAGCCAAGGCTCGCAGCTCAACAACGAGTTCCTCGAGGGCGCTTGCATCGAGCTGCGGACTTGCTGGGAACTCGCCTGCCCCGCGAGCTACAGCTGGAACCTCGGCTTGTACTCGACCACGTACAGCCGGCTCGTGTACTCGATGCATTGCGAGTGCTTCGAGCTTTGTCCTTGCACGTTCACGCCGCCCGTGGGCCCTTGAAGTTGGACGCGCGCAGCAAGGCGCCGGCTTGGACCTTGGCGGTGCTCGCAGCCGCCTTCTTCGCGTGGTGCGGGTCCGACTCGCGCACCACTTCGCCCGCGACCGAAGCACCGACGGCTTCCCGTGCGCGTGCGAGCACGCAGTCGGTCTCCTTGGCGGCGGCTCGATCATCCACGGACGATGCATCGCCGCGCGTCGCGTTGGGTGCGTCGACCACGCCCCTCGAAGGGGACGTGCAGCGCGCCCCAGGCGAGGCGGCGGCCTCCACGCCCTCGTCCATCGTGGGACACCTCTACGACGAGACGCACGCGCCACTTGCCGCGCGCGCCGTGGCGGCCACGCGTCCACACGCGGACTTCGGCTGGCGGCTTCCGCTCGTGGGAGCGCGCGCCATCACGAACGACGCGGGCTTCTTCGAGCTGCGCGACTTGTCCCCCGGCGAGTGGCACCTGGAGCTCGAGTCGCGTCCCAGCCAGGTCCTGCGCGCCATCGCCAAGGTCGTGGTGCCCGAAGCCGGCGCCGCGGTGGTGGACATGATCGTGCCCGGCGCACGACGCCTCGTCTTGATCCTCGAGTCGGAGGAGGAAGACGTGGGCTTCCCGGTGGAACTGCGGCGCATCGACGCGGAGCGCACTCTCGTCGCGCACGCGGTGGCGCGTGGCTCGCGTTCGTCCTTCTGGGACTGGTTCGACGCGCCCGAGCCCGAGCCGCTCGTCTTCGACTTGCTCGAGCCGGCTCTGTACGAGCTGCGCGTGCACGCCTTCCTGGAGCGCGACCCGCACGCGCCCAGCTTGGCATGGCCGGTCGATCTGCGCGCTGGAGATCAGACCTTGCGGGAGGTCGTGGACCTGCGCCGCTTCCGTCGCGCGCAAGCGGCGAATGATCCAGTGGCGCAGCCCGGTGCCATCGCCGCCGATGCCGAACGCGCGAGCTTGAGCGGCACCGTGCTGCTCGCCTCGGGTCTACCTTTGGCGGGTGCTCCATTGGCTTGGCTGCCCACGCGCTTGCCTTCCGTCGTGCGCAAGCCCGCGAGAACGACCACCGACGACATGGGCCGCTTCGTGTTCGCGGGCGCCGACGCGGATCTCGCGTGGTTGGCCCACGTGCAGGACGCGCGTTGCTTCGGCGTGGTGCGCATCGCCAAGACGGGTGCCCCGCCGCGTGCGCCCATGCACATCGAACTTGGCGAGGGCCGCCGCGCCGACATCGCCTTGGAGCTTCCGCCGGAGCTGGTCGCGGAGGGTTGGCTGCGGCTTGAAGTGGTGGCGCAGCACGAGCCCGACGAACCGCTCGCCGCGGCGTGGTTCCTCGATCCGCGGCACCTCGAAGACGGCGTGCGCGCCAAGGTCGCCCTGCGCGGCTTGCCGCCGCTCTTGTGCTTCTTGCGCGTGCTCGCCCCGGGCTTGGATGGTGCGCCGCGCGCCTTCGAGTGGCCGTTGGACTTGCGCGCCGGGGACGGGCTCGCGAAGCACGAGTTGACCGTGGAAGACCTGCGCTAGCCCACGCCCCACGCAGGGCTTGGGCTCACAGCCCGAGCAGCAGTCCACCCTGGTGCACGACGAAGCTCGCGACCCACGCCAGAGCCGTCATGTACACGAACAAGAACACGGGCCAACCCCACGAACGCGTCTCGCGCTTGATCGCGGCCAGGGTGCTCATGCACTGGCAAGCCAGCGCGAAGAACACCATCAGGGACAAGCCCACGAGCGGCGTGTAGACCGGGCGTCCATCGGCGTGCGCCTCGGCCTTGATGGCCTCGCGCAGCGTGTCCGACTCCTCGTCGACGCCGCCTCCGATGCCGTAGACGACGCCCATCGTCGACACGAACACCTCGCGCGCGGCGAACGCGCCGACGAGGCCCACGCCGATCTTCCAGTCGAAGCCCAACGGCTCGATCAGCGGCTCGATCGCATGGCCGAAGCGTCCACCCCAGCTCGAGGCCAACGAGTCGGACGCGAGGCGCGCGTCGGCCGCTTCGACGGCGGAGGCTTGTTCGGCCTCGGGCAAGGTCGCGGCCGCGACCACCGTCTGCGCGTGGCGCGCTTGCGCCGCTTCGTCCTTCGGGAAGCTCAAGAGGAACCACAGCGCGATGGTGCAGGCGAGGATCACTCCACCGGCCTCGCGCAGGAACGACGACGCGCGTTGGCCCATCATGCCCAGCACGCTCGGCCAATGCGGCGCGCGGTAGGCGGGCAACTCGAGGATCAGCGGAGCGCCTTGGCCGCGGAACAGCGTCCGGGACAGGACCGCGGCCGCCACCAACGCGACCAGCGTGCTGAACAGGTACATGGCCGCCATGAGCAGCCCTTGCACCGGCACGAACCCAGCCACCACCACGGGCGGCCACAAGGCGCCGATGAGCAGCGTATAGACGGGCAGGCGCGCGCTGCAAGTCATCAGCGGCACGACCAGCATGGTCAGCAACCGGTCGCGTCGCCGTTCCATCGTGCGCGTGGCGAGGATGGCCGGCACGGCGCAGGCATAGCCCGACAGCATGGGCACGAAGGCGCGACCCGACAGGCCCATCGCGCGCATGACGCGATCCATCAACGCGGCCACGCGCGCCATGTAGCCGGTGTCCTCCATCAATCCGATGAAGAAGAACAAGAGCAGGATCTGCGGCAGGAACACGACCACGCTGCCGACGCCGGCCACGACGCCCTCGACGACGAAGTCGGCGAACAAGCCCGCGGGCAAGATGGAGCGCGCGGCGTCGCCGACATGGCCCATGGCGCCCTCGACCAGGCCGATGAGCGGATCGCTCCACGCGAACAAGGCTTGGAACACGACGACCATCAAGCCCAGGAACAGTCCGAAGCCCAGCAACGGATGCAGCAGGACGGCGTCGATGCGCTCGCTCGCGGTGCGCGAAGGCGAGGCTCGGACCACGAAGCCCGACATGCGCTCGTCGATCCACGCGTAGCGCGCCGCGATCAACTCGTCGTCGGTGGATCGACCACCTTGGGCGGCTGCCTGTCGCGTCGCCAGCGCGCGGGCGCGCAAGTCCGGAGGGACGCCTTCCAACTCGTCGCGTTCCTCGACCGACAGCAGGGCCCATTCCGCGAAGGCGCGCGCGCGTGCGTTCGAGCCCAGCGACCAGGACTCGGGCACGCACCGGGCGACTTGGGCGAGGTCGGCCTCCAGTTCCCGCGGCAAGGCGCGGCGTGGCGAGCGCGCGTCGTTCCCGTCGTGGCGGCCTTCGCCCTTCGGACCTCCGTCGCCGGCGAGCGCCTCGGCGACGCACTCGAGCAACGAGGTGAAGTCGCGATCGTGCAAGGCGGACACGAGCACGACCCGCGCGCCGAGTTCGCGTTCGAGCGCGGCGACATCGACGCGTTCGCCGCGCTTGGCGAGCTGGTCGGCCATGTTCAGCGCCACGACGACAGGCGTGCCGAGCTCGAGCACTTGCAGCGCGAGGTACAAGTTGCGCGACAACTGCGTGGCGTCGAGCACGAGCACGATGGCATCGGGACGCGGTTCGCCCGCGACGCCGGCCACGCACTGCAACGCCAACTCCTCCTCGCGGCTCCGGGCGGCCAATGAATAGGCGCCCGGCACATCCAGCAGCTGCACCTTGGTTCCGCCAGGCAGCGCGCATTCGCCCGCCACGCGTTCGACGGTCACGCCCGCGTAGTTGCCGACCTTCTGGCGCAGACCGGTCAGGCGGTTGAAGAGCGTGGTCTTGCCGGTGTTGGGGTTGCCGGCGAGCGCCACCAGCGGCCGGCGATCGGTGGAGGAAGCGTCCATGCGCGCGCCGTCAAAGCGGCTGCACCTGCAAGGCCGCCGCTTCGTCGATGCGCAGGTTGACATGGCCCCCGCGCACCTCCAGCTCGAGCAAGCCGCCCAAGGCGAGGCGGCGCACCAGACGCACCTGCGTGCCAGGGAGGAAACCCATCTCCATCAAGCGCCGCCGGAAGGAACGCTCTCCGCCGACGGCTTCGATGCGGGCCGCCTGTCCGGGGGCCATGGTCGCGAGTAGTGCCATGATTTTGAGACCTGATCTCAGTTTAAGGGCCGCTGGCTTCGGACGCCAACACGGGCCCTTGGAGTCATCGCGGTCTTGCCCAAATCATGCAGCGGCGCCCTCGAACCGCGCACCGAGCGATTCCAAGCCAGCCAGAGCCAGCCCGAGTCTGCCAAGCGCCACGCCGACCGCTATGCTCCGCGCTCGATGGACGCCAAGGAGATCGCCGGTCGCCGCGCGGCCGCGGAAGCCCAACCCGGGATGTTGCTGGGCCTGGGCACGGGCTCGACGGTGCATTGGACCCTGCAAGCCCTGGGAGAACGCGCGGCGCGCGGCGAACGTGTGCGCGGCGTGCCGACCTCGCTCGACACCGAGCGCAAGGCGCGCCAGTTGGGCATCGAAATCCTGCGCCTCGACGAAGTCGTGGCGCTCGACCTCGCCAGCGACGGTGCCGAAGAGATCGACGCGCGCTTTCGCATGATCAAGGGCGGCGGTGGGGCCTTGCGGCGCGAGAAGGTCGTCGCCTCGCTGGCTAGGCGCGTCGTCATCGTCGTCGGCGCGAACAAGGTGGTCGAGCGCCTTGGCACGACCTTCGCGCTGCCGATCGAGGTCGTGCCCTTCGCGCTCGCTCCGGTGGCGCGGCGCCTCGCGTTGCTTGGATGCGATCCCAAGTTGCGCTTGGGCAAGGACGGCCTCGAATACCGCACCGACAACGGCAACGCCATCCTCGATTGCGCCTTCGCGCACGGCATCGCGGATCCCGAGCGCCTCGAGCGCGACATCGACGCGATCCCCGGCGTGGTGGAGTCCGGCTTGTTCCTGGGCTTGGCGCACGCGCGCGTGGTGGGCCACGACGACGGGCGTTGCGAAGTCGTCGAGCAAGCCTGAGGCACCGCGCCGCCAGTCCGCCAAAGGCGGCGTCCCGCCCGACTGGTGGTCGGACGGGACGCAGGGACGAGAGGGCGCCGCGGCGCCCGCGAAGTCAGAGCGACTTGATGTAGGCGAGCAGCGCCTCGATGTCCGCGTCGACATTGGTGCTGGTCAAGGTCGTTTGAACCTTGGAGGCACCTTGCGCGAACTGTTCATGTCCGCGCACGTCGTGGAACTCGTTGAAGAACTTCTGCAAGCCGGGATACGGCGTTTGGCCCGGGAAGGCCGGCGTGCCGTAGACGGGCGAAGTCATCTGCGACTGCGGATCGAGGATCGAGCGCAGGGTGAACGACGAGTGGTCGTGGAAGTAGGGCGCGGTCGCGAACACGCCGAGCTTGGTGGGGATCGAGAACAAGCCCGGGCTGCGCGAGAAGATGCGCGTCGAGCTGCCCGCGTCGCAGTTCCCGTCGAGCGCCGGGTCGCACGGGCACTCGTAGCTGTTCGGGTCGTCGCGACGGAAGTCGTCGTGGCCATCGACGTTCATCGGGACATAGGTCTCGAGATCGCTGTAGCCGTCCGCGTTGCGGTCGAGCTCCGGCACGCCGTCGCCATCGTCGTCGACGTTCAAGCCCGAGTTGATGTTCCTGATGTTGAGGGCCACGATGTTCTCGCGCAGCGAGAAGCAGTTGGGGTCCACCGCCGGGCCGAGGTTGTCGCCCGTCGTCAACAAGGGGTTGAGGAAGTCCTGCGTGAAGAAGCGCGGTCCGGCAAAGCTGCCGTTGACGACTTCGCGCGGGTGGCACACGGCGCAACCGGCATTGCGGTTGCCCGGGTTGAAGCCCGTGTCGTTGGTGCCGAAGAACAGGTCCTTGCCGATCTGCGCCTGGGCGGTGAGGCCGAAGGTGGTCGGATCACGGTGCGGGTTCAACGGGATGGGCAACGTCTCGTGGAAATCGATCATCGCCTGCTGCTCGGCGGCGCTGAACAGGCCGGTGCCGCCGTTCTCGCCGTGGAACATCGGGCCGGTCTCGCCGGCGTTCAGGCGCTGGCCCTTCCACAAGAGCAGGCCGGTGGCGCGGATGCCGCCATACATCGGCATGGTCGAGCGCGGGCCGGCGGGGCGCTGCCACACGTTGCCGTCCTCGCCGCCCTCGAAGTGGCACGAAGCGCAGCTGTTGTTGAAGTGGTCGGCGATCTGCGCGCGCGAGGAGTCCTCGAACATCTCTTGGCCGAGGCGCTGCGAGGCCGTCATCTTGTCGACGCCCGTGACGAGCGGGAGCTGGCTGGCGACCTTGGAGATCTGGCCGGTCTTCCAGTTGACCCGCAAGGTCGACAGCGTGCGCGTGCCTTCGTTGTGGATGTGCACCAGGGCGTCGTCGTTGATCGTCTTGGTGTCGTCGATCACCACCATGCCCAGGGGGATGTCGCCCATGGCCGTGGTCGTGTCGAGCGGCTGGCGCTCCTGGTGGCGGAAGCGCGGCGGGAACGCCGTCATGTACTCGAAGTTGCTGCCCGCGACCTTGTACAGGAACAGGTCCTCCGAACCGCGGTTGAGCATCAAGACGCGGCTGCCTGCGTTGTTGTACGACACGAGTCCCGGCTGCCCGGCGTGGTGGCCGAGCTTGTTCGTGGCGTTGTGCTGGGTGCGCACGAAGATGCGCAGGCCGTTCGACAGGTAGTTCTGGTTGTTGCGGGTGACGAGCGCCTGCGCCACGAACACGCGGCCGTCGTAGGCCGCCGCCGCGGGAATGGCGAAGCTGGCCGTGTCGCCGAAGACGGGCACGGTCGTGCGGCCTTCGACGTAGAAGGTGCCTTGCGACACGATCGGCGAGGCCTGCAGGATCTCGCGTCGACCAAGCAGCAACACCGCGCTGTCGCCGGGGCGGAGGCCGTCGATCTTCAGCGTCGCGATCGAGCCCAGCGTGGGCACGCCCGATCCTCCGAGCGAGATGAGGTCGCCCGCCGGCGTGGTCGCCGACGAACCGAAGGGCACGTACTCCGCGGGCGTGCGCGTGTCGGCGATCTGGTGGTGCAGGCGGCGCGACAGGTCGCCGGCCACGCCGAAGCTGTTGGCCACGAGGTCGACCATGGTCAGCGCGGGGTACACGCGGTTGGCGTGGTCACCCGTGATCGCGCCGGCGAAGTCGAAGTTCACATCATGGTTGATGTTGTGCAGCACGTGCGGCACCAAGGCGCGCGTGCCATCCGGCGAGATCGCCACATCCTCGAGGAAGCGCGGCTCGCCTTGGCTCTGGATGGTGCGCACGGGGGTCGGGTTGAACACCGGATCGAAGTCGTAGTCGTCGGTGTTGATCTTGGCTGCGACGGAAGCGCCCGTCGGCACGCCTTGCGCGTTGAGCTGCACGGACACGACCGACAGGTACGGCGACTTGTGGTGCGTGATGACGAGCTTCGAGCTGTCCGACCAGATGGAGAAGCCGCGCGGGTTGCCCAGGTCCGCCATGCCGTCGCGGTTGGCGTCCACATCGGCCATCGTCATGCCGGCCGGGATGGACGACAGGTCGTTGGGGAAGTCGAGGGCCGCGACCTGCACCAAGGTCGACGCGTCGAAGAAGCGCAGCGTCGCCGAACGCATGCCGCCCACCACGAAGTACTTGCCGTTCGGCGCCGTGGCGACGCCGTAGGGCTCCACGCCCACGCCCGACAAGGTGGTTTGCACCGCGAGCGTCGCGGTGTTGATCACGCTGACCGTGCCGGGCAGGGAACCGGCGGGGAAGCCCGTGATCTCGTTGGCCTCGCGCGGAATGTTGCCGCGCTTGTTCGTCACGAAGGCGCGCGAGCCGTCGGCGGAGAACGAGATGGTGCGCGGATCGACGCCGACCGGGATCTCGGCCACGATGCTGCGCGTGGTCAGGTTGACCACGGAGACCGTGTCGTTGTCGCGGTTGCAGACCCACAGACGGGTCGGGTTGTTCGGTTGCATGCCCAGCGAGTTGACCTTGACGTGCTGCGCGGACGCGGCAGGAGCCAAACACAGGGCTACGAGGGCTGAGGCGAGGAGGGTCGGCTTCATAGGATGGGTCGGGATTCGAGGCTCGGCGGTATGGTCGAGACGCCGTGCAACGAGACGAAGCCCCCCGCGGCAGGAGGCTTTCAGACCTAGATGAGGCTACCCCGCCGCGGGTTCCACGGGGGGCGCCGGAATGGGCATGGAGTGCCAAAATCCGCGCAAAGGGGCAAAAATCTCCGGAGTTCGGCCTCTGTCGTAATATGCGGCTTTGTATGGAGCGGCGTGCTATGCGCCGACCGCGGGCCCTCTGCGCAATCGTTCGGGAGGAAATTTCTGCCCGAACACGCTGTGGGGACCGGCAATCCATGCGCATCGGGCCAGGGTCGGTGCCCTGCTTCGGAGACTCCAGTTTGCTGTAACACTCTTATTTTTAGCGACTTAGGCCATTTCCGTGCGTCTTGGCCGTGCGCTTGCTCCCAAGGAGGCGCAATGGAGATCCAACTTGGTCCCCGTTCCACAGAAGCAGATGGACGAGCGCTCGGCACGGGGCGCTCGTCCACGCCTCCTTCCGCGCCGACCCCGGTCGAGGCGTTGGAAGAGCGTCGCGCGGACTTGGTCGCCGCGCGCAAGGCGGATGTGGAGCGCAAGAACGATCGCCAAGGCGAGCGTTCCGAGCGTCCCGCGAAACGCAACTTCGGGGACGACCTGCGCGCCCGGCGCATGGAGCAAGCTCCCGCTCGCTCCGAGCGTGGCGCCGCGAAAGCGCCTGCGGGCTCGGATTCTCCCGCCCACGCCCACGAACCTCGAGCAAGCATGACGGGCGACGAGGCCCAAGTCGCGCCGACATCGCCCGCGGGGCGCGCGGGAGCTGCCGCTCCTGTCGCCGCCAACCAGCCGCGGCCGATGCTCGCGCCGCCCTCGTCGCCCTTCTCCAACCCTGCGGAGGCCGGCGCGACGCAAGCGTCCGGTGTCGTCGACGCAGTCCCCGCGCTTGCGACTCCTCTCGCGCCAGCAGCACCCGTCGCGTTCGCCGCGCCGGTGGGCGAGCTTGGCTTGGCGTCGCAGGTCGTGGACGCGCCAGCCCTCCTCGAGGCCGCGCTCGGAACCACGGACGCGTCGACCAAGACCGGCAAGGAGGCCGCGGGACAGTCCGATGCGCGCGCAGTCGTCGCCGAGCCCGGACGCTTGTCCGAAATCCTTGACAGCAAGCCGCAGGACCCCGCATCGGCCGCGCGGCCCGCCGACGAGCGCGCCACCCGCCAGGCCGAGACGCGCGAGCGCGCCGCGGACCTCTTGCGCCAGATCGGCTTGCAGTTGTCGCCGCAGACGCGCACGGCCATCGTCGACCTGCATCCGCGCGAACTCGGCCGCATCCACATCCGCATGAGCGTCGAGGGCGGGCGCGTGCGCGCGAATTTGCGCGCCGAACGACCCGAGGCGCTGGAGGCGCTCGAACGCCATTTGCCCGAGTTGCGCGCCGAACTGGCGCGCGCCGGCTTGGACGCGCAGGAGTTGTCGCTCTCGCTGGGCTTCGACGGCCGCCGCGGCGGCGCCGAGGCCGGCGATGGACGACAAGCTCGCGCAGCCGCGCCCGCGACGGACCTGCGCGCGGCCACCCCGGACGAACTCGCCTTCGTGGCGCGCCGAGTCGCGCGCGACGGGGGCGTGGACACCTTCGCTTGAGAGGACACGCACGATGATCACCGGAATCCAAGCCACCGATCCCATCGCCGGAGCCGCGCAGGCGACCGGCGGGCAGGCCATGGGCAAGGACGCCTTCATGAAGCTGCTCGTCAACCAGATCCGAAACCAGGATCCGATGGCGCCGACCGACAACCAGCAGTTCATCGCGCAGTTGGCGCAGTTCAGCTCGCTCGAGCAGATGCAGACGATGAACGAGAACATCGTCGGTCTCGCCGTCCTGCAGCAGAACAACGCCTTGCTCGAGCAGTTGACGAGCTCCAGCGCGCTGATCGGCCAGCAAGTCACCTGGGCCGACGCCACCACCGGCGTGGAACGGTCCGGCGTCGTCTCGAGCGTGAAGATCGTCGACGGGCTCGCCGTGTTGCGCGTCGGGGCCGAGGACGTCCCGCTGGCGACCGTGGTGCAGGTCGACGAACCCGCGCCGCCGCCCGCCAACGACGCGAACGACGGCGCGACCACGAACACGAACTCGAACACCGACACGAACGACACGAACGACAACGATGCCGCAGACGGCGGCACCAACGGGGAGGGCTGAACGATGGCTTCTTTGTTCACCGCGCTGAGCGGACTCAAGGCGCATCAGGACTGGATCGATGTCATCGGCAACAATCTGGCCAACGCCAACACCTCGGGCTTCAAGACTTCGCACGCGACCTTCTCGTCGAGCTTCCACAGCACGCTGCGCCACGCATCGGGGCCGGCCAACGGCTACGGTGGCCGCAATCCCGTGCAGATCGGCATGGGCGTGGCGTTGTCGGACATCGGTCGCGACTTCGGCCAAGGAGCCTTGAACAGCACCGGTCGCGTGTTCGACCTGGCGCTCTCCGGTCGCGGGTTCTTCGCGCTGCAGGGCGGCGCCGACACGTACTACACGCGCGTGGGCACCTTCGGCCTCGACGGCCAGAACAACCTCGTCGACCAACGCACGGGATATCAGGTGCTGGACGGCACCGGTTCCGCCATCACGCTCGACACGGACTCCGTCTTCGCGCCGCAGGCGACCAGCATGCTCGAGCTCGTGGGCAACCTGCCCAAGGAGGTCGGTGGCCCGCTGCAAGAGGTGCTGACCGGCGCCGAAGGCATGAAGCACGGCCAGCCCGCGACCGTGGCCGCGACCTCGACCGGTCCGTGGGCCGTGCCCGCCGGCGAGACGTGGTCGTTGAATGTCAGCGTCTCCGGCGGCGCTCCGCAGCAAGTCTCCGTGACCAGCGCGTCCGGCTCGATCGACGCGGCGCAAGTCGCCGCCGCCATCGACGACCTCGACGGCGTGTCGGCCAGCGTCAACGCGGCTGGACAAGTCGAGGTCGCCACCGATCGGGTGGGAGAGGACGCCTCGATCCGCTTCACCAGCGGCCCGACCAACCGCGACCTCGTGTCGACGCTGGGCCTGCCGACCACGCTCGTGTCGGGCACCGAGGCCGCGGTGGGTCCCACCACCGACCTCAACGACCTGCCAGGTCGCGTCGATCCGTACCAGAACGGCGACCAGATCCTCGTGTCGGGCGTCGACGCCGACGGCACGCCGGTGAACGCCACCTTCACCTACGGCGTGGACGGCACGACGGTCGACGACTTCGTCGCCTTCCTCGACGGCCTCTACGACGACGCGACAGTCTCGTTGAACGCCGCCGGGCAACTGGTGGTGGGGGCCGACACGGCGGGCGAGACCGAGCTCCTGCTTTCGCTCGAGGACGCCAGCGGCAATGTCGGATCCATGGACTGGACCGACTACGCGGTGCAGACGACCACCGAAGGCACGGCCTCCGACGAGGTCGTGTCCTCGATGGAGGTCTACGACTCGGCCGGCGTGGCGCACACCTTGACCGTGACCTTCGCGCGCCAGCAGGACGGCAGTTGGACGGCGACCGCCAGCGTGCCCGCCGAGGACGGCGTCGTGCTGTCGAACCCCATCGCGGGCATCGCCTTCGACGACTCGGGCGATCCCGTGGGCCTGGGCGCGGTCGACACCGAGGTGCTTGTCCAGTTCTCTGGACAGACCAGCCCGCAGTCCATGTCGCTCGAACTCGGCTCCGCCGGCGACTTCGGCGGACTGACGCAGTACGGTTCGGACGGCGAAGTGCTCGTGAAGACGCAGGACGGCTTCGGCGCCGGGCAATTGGCGAACATCTCCGTGGACGCCGACGGCACGATCCTCGGCTTCTACACCAACGGCCAGTCGCGTTCGCTCGGCGAGGTCGGCGTCGCCGTATTCGGCAACCCCGAGGGCCTCACGGCCGGCGGCGACGGCTTGTGGATGGCCTCGGCGAACTCGGGCCAGCCGGTGCTCGGCGCGGGACTCGCCGGCGCGGCGGGCGAAGTGGTCGGCGGCGCGTTGGAGAACTCCAACGTCGACACCGCCGAGCAGTTCGTGCGCCTGATCGAGGCCCAGCGCGGCTTCCAAGCCAACGCGCGGGTCATCACGGCCCAGGACGAAGTCCTGCGCGAGACCGTCAACCTCATCTGATCCAGCACACGGGTTCGGCCGGACTGCCCCCGGCCGCGTCCGCGCCCCGTCGCCACTGCCCGGCGGCGGGGCGCATCCTTTGAGGGCCGCGTTTTCTTCCGGGTCGAGGCGGAAGTTCCTTCCCGGGCCGCGCTCCCGGTCCTTCCACGAGCCCCTCGCCGGCCCCGGGAGGGGGTTCGCGCACTTGGCCTCCCGCTTGCTCCCCATGCAGCGCCATGGACAGCGGACTCAACCTCAGCGTGGGCGGCCTCTCCACCAGCGAACGCCGGATGGAGGCCATCACCCACAACTTGGCCAACCTGGGCACGACGGGCTTCAAGCGCTTCCTGCCCGTCACGACTTCTACCGGCCGCGGCGCCGGGGCGAACTCGAAGACCACGCTCGTCACCGACTGGTCGCAAGGGGAGCTGCGCCGCACGGGCAACCCGCTCGATCTGGCGCTCGACGGCGCGGGCTTCTTCGTGCTGGAGACGGAGAAGGGCCCCGCCTACACGCGCGCCGGCTCGTTCCACCTCGACGAACAGGGCGTGCTGCAGAGCGAGGACGGCTTCGCCGTGGCGTGGAGCGCGGGCGCGGGCTCGCTGCAGGCGATCGGCGACCCGATCGTCGTCGATCCGCGCGGAGTCGTGCGCCAAGGCGCCAACGAAGTCGGACGCCTCAAGGTCGTCGACTTCGACGAGCGCGAGCGCCTCGTGCGCATCGGCAGCGCCGCCTGGATGGCGCCGCGCGGCGTGCAGGAGAAGGAGGCCGAGGCGAGCGTCCACCAAGGCGCGCTTGAGCAAGCCAACGCGAACAGCATGGACGAGCTCGTCTCGATGATCGTGGCCCAGCGCCACTTCGAGAACGGCAGCACGGTCATGCGCACCATCGACCAGAGCTACAAGCGGCTGAACCAGCCGAAGTGAACCAGAAGGAGACCAGATCATGATTCGCGCGCTGATGACCGCCGCCTCGGGCATGAAGGCCCAGCAGATGCAGGTCGACACCATCGCCAACAACATCGCCAACGCGAACACCAGCTCGTTCAAGAAGAGCGAGTTGTCGTTCCGTTCGATGCTCTACCAGACCTACCGCGAGCCCGGCGCCGTGACGGCCGGCGAGCAGCGCACGCCGACCGGCCTGCAGGTCGGCACGGGCACCGAGGTCTCCGGCTCGTCGAAGATCTTCCAGCAAGGCGAGCTGGAGCCGACCGGCGGCCAGTTCTCGCTGGCGATCCAGGGCGAGGGCTTCTTCCGCATCCAGATGCCCAACGGCGAGTACCGCTACACGCGCGATGGCGACTTCCATCGCGACGCGAACGGTTCGCTGACGACCGCCGAAGGCTACTTGCTCGATGGCGCGCCGCAGATCGGCCAGGACGTGATCAGCGTCACCATCGGCGAGGACGGCACGTTCTCGACGCTCGCCAGCGAAGGCGGCACGCCCACGACGGCCGGCCAGTTGCAGGTGTGGCGCTTCCCCAACCCCGCCGGCCTGAAGGCCCAGGGCGGCAACTACTACACCGAGACCGGTTCGTCCGGCCCGGCCGCTTCGAGCGTCGCCGGCCAGACGGGCACGGGCGTCCTGAAGCAGGGCTATCGCGAGCGCAGCAACGTGCAGGTCGTCGACGAGCTCGTCTCGCTGATCCTCGCGCAGCGCAACTACGAGGTGAACAGCCGCGCCATCCGCGCGAGCGACGAGATGCTCCAGCAAGTCAACCAGATGGTGCGCTGAGGCCTTCGCCATGATCGCAGCCATCGCCACAGCCGTCCTCGCCGCGAACATCGCGCTGAAGCCCGAGGCTTCCGTGCGCGGCGCGACCGTCACCTTGTCCGAGGTCGCCGACTTGTCGGCGCTGGCCCCGGACGAAGCCGCGCGCCTCGGCCAGCTCGAACTCGGTGGCGCGCCCGCCCCGGGTTGGACGCGCCGCTTCGAAGCGGCGCAAGTCGCCAAGCTGGTCGCCGCCAGCGGCTCCAAGGCCGTGGTGTCGGGAGCCGACGCGTGCAAGGCGACCCCCGCCACGCGCGTCGTCGAGGCGAAGGATCTGGCGCGCCTCGCCGAGGACGCGCTGCGCGCGCGCTTCGCGGGCCACGACTGCGAGATCAACCCGTCGGGCGAGCCCAAGCAGCTCGTGGTGCCCGAGCCGGACGACGCCGCGAGCTTCCAGTTGAAGGCGGTGCTCGACGAACGCGCGTCGGCGAGCGGCGCCTGGACCGTCGGCATCCAAGTCTGGATCGACGGCCAGCCGTGGCGCACATCGTTCGCGACCTTCGAAGTGTCGCAGTACGCGCAGCAAGCCGTGCTCGTCCAGCCGGTGCGGCGCGGCGAGGCCGTGCCGGCGGGCGCGCTCGAGCTGCGTCGCGTGAAGCTGGCCGCGGCCGGGGCCGCGCGCGCCTTGTCGGCCGAACAGGCCGCCGGCGCGTTGGCCATGCGCGACCTCGCGCCCGGCGCGGTGGTGGGCGTCGGCGACGTGCAGCGCGAGCGCCTCGTGCGCCGCGGCGAACCGATCGTGGTCGAGGTGAAGAAGGGCGCCGTGGTGGCGCGCTCGACCATGCTCGCCCAGGAGGACGGATCGCTCGGCGACCGCGTCAAGGTGCTGTCCGGCGACAAGCGCACGACGCTCGTCGCCCACGTCGTCGGTCGTTCCAGCGTGCGGGTCGACCTGTGAGGAACACGAACATGATGAACAAGCTCGCTTTGATCCTGTGCTTCGCCTGCGCCAGCCTCGCGCTGGACGCCTCGGCGCAGCGTCGCGGTTCGATCTACGACGCCGACGCGGGGCCCATCGGCCTCGTGGCCAACAAGACGGCCCAGCGCGCCGGCGACCTCGTGACGATCGTCATCAGCGAACAGCAGGACGTGAAGAACGAGGAGACCAGCGACTTGAAGAAGCAGAGCTCGCTCGACAAGCAGCTCGGCAACTTCGACATCGCTCCCAGCGCGTTCTCGACCCTGCCCGCCATCGCCGGCAGCTCGGACGACCAGTTCAAGGGCACGGCCAACTACGCCAAGAAGGGCGTCTTCACCGCGCGCGTGACCGCAGTGGTGGTGGATGTGCTGCCCAACGGGAACCTGGTCGTGCGTGGTCGCCGCGAGATCAAGATCGACAAGGAGACCAAGCTGATCGAGTTCAGCGGCGTCATCCGTCGCTGGGACGTCAAGGCCGACAACACGGTGGCGAGCGAGCTCGTCGCCGACGCGAAGGTCTCGTACACGGGCAGCGGTCCCTTGACCGACAGCACCAACCGCCGCGGCCTCGGCGCTTGGCTGCACGACGCCCTCGACTGGCTCTGGCCGTTCTGATCCGAGGAAGGCGACCACTCCATGCTCAATGCACTGCTCATCGTCGCGCTGGCCGCCTTGCAGGCGCCCGCGGCCCAGCAAGGACAGCCGCAGGATCCGTCCGCGGGCCAGTCCCAGCCGCCCGTCGTCCCCGTGGGCTTCGTGCCGTCGGGCGTGCAAGCGCCCACGCAGCCCGTCGCCAACTCGACCTCGACGTGGACGCGCGACCCGCGCTTCGCGCCGCTCGGCCTGGCGAAGACCTCCGGCGACCGCGCGTCCTCCATCGCGTCGCTGGTCGCGGTGCGCGGACAGGAAGACAACGCGATCATGGGCATCGGCCTCGTGGTCGGCCTGCAAGGCACTGGCGACTCGATCGAGGCCGCGCGGCGCCTGCTGTCGAACCTGTTGCTGACGCGCAACATCAACCTCGACCTGCAGACGCTCTCGTCGAAGAACATCGCCATCGTGCAGGTCGAGGCGACGCTGCCCGCCGGCGCGAAGCCCGGGCGCCGCATCGACGCCACGGTCAGCGCCATCGGCGACTCGACCAGCCTGCAGGGCGGCGTGCTGGCGTTCACGGAGCTGACGGACGCCTCCGGTCGCGTGGTGTGGGCCACGGCCTCGGGTCCGATCACCATCGGCGGCTTCACGGCTTCCGGCGAAGCGGCCAAGGCCACCAAGAACCACACCACGGTCGGCACGTTGTCGAACGGCGGCAAGTGCGAGCGCGAAGTGCCCACCAGCATCGTCAGCGAGCACGGCTGGGTGCACCTCGACCTGCGCAGCGCCCACGACACCTTGGGCAACGCGGTGCGCATCGCCGAGTCCGTCAACGCGGCCTATCCAGGCAGCGCCGAATGCACCGCGGACGGCAAGACCATCAAGGTGCGCGTGCCCGCCGACTTGCCGACGGGTTCGCACGCGGCGTTCGTCGACGGACTGCTGCGCCGCGGCATCGTCTCGGACGACGTGGCGCGCGTCATCATCAACGAACGCACCGGAACGATCGTCATGGGCGGAGATGTGCGCCTGCGACCGGGCGCCATCGCGCAGGGCGCCATCACCGTGACCATCGCGGAGACGCCCGAGGCGAGCCAGCCCGGTCCGTTGAGTGCAGGCCAGACGGTGGTCCTGCCGCGCACCGACATCGCGGTCGCCGAACAGGACAACGCGTTGGTGGCGACGCCTGGGGCGACCACGCTCCAGGAGGTCGTCGACGTGCTCAATGTGCTCGGCGCGACGCCGCGCGAGTTGATCACGATCCTGCAGGCGATGGCGCAAGGCGGCCTGCTCGAGGCCGAGATCCGGAGGATGTGATGGACGGCATCGGGAACGTCTCGAGCTTGCGCGCCGGCCTGGATCCGCTGGCCAACGTCGCCGGAGCCGGCCGATCGCCGGCCGAGGCCGCCGCGCGCATGGAGGAGGTCTTCTCCACCATGCTCGTCAAGGAGATGCGCCGCGCGCTGCCCGAGGGCTTCTTCGGCGGCGGCAACGCCGGCGACGTGTATTCGGGTTGGCTGGACGAGCAGGTCGGCAAGTCGCTCGCCGACCGCGACGCGCTGCATCTCGAGGAGATGCTGCGCCATTCGATCGAGCGGAAGCAGCTGGCTTCGAACGAGGAGGTCTTGCCGTGAAGACCGTCAAGGCGTTGTTGAACGTGCTGGAGCACGACGCGCGCGAGGAGACGAACGCGCAGAAGCGCCGGTTGGCGCTGGTCGAGCGCCAAGTCGAGGCGGTCAAGTCGAACAAGAGCGTCGAACTCGAAGCCGCGCTGGCGGACCTCGAGCGCGAGCTCGAGGCGCAAGGACCGCGCGACCTGCGTCGCCTGCAGGCGCTGGTCGAACTGGCGCGGCATTGGAGCTGCGATGCGCGCGCCCTGACCTTGGGCAGCGTCTCGGAACGCGCCGGCGACGAAGGCCGCAAGCTCGGCTCGTTGCGTGGCGAGCTGCGCGAGGCGACCTCGGCCGTGTTGCGCGAGAACCGGCGCCTCGCCGCGCTGGTGCGCGTGCATCGCCAGTTGGTCGAGGAAGTCCTGGCCGGCGTCGCCGCCGGGGCGGGAGACGGCGGTCGCTTGGTGGACGCGGAGGCCTGATCATGGGATCCATCGGACTCAACACCGGCTTGAAGGCCCTGCTGTCGGCGCAAGCCGCGCTGGAGACCATCGGCCACAACGTCTCGAACGCCAACACGGCCGGCTACTCGCGCCAGCGCCTCGACCTCGCCGCGTCGCCGTCGCTCCTCGTGCGGGGCCTCGGCATCGGCTCGGGCGTCGACGCGCTGCGCGTCATGCGCACCACGGACGCCCTGATCCAAGCGCGCATCGTGGCGCAGACCGGCTCCATCGCGCGCATCGACGCGCGCCTCGCCGGCATGTCGCAGGTGCAGGCCTTGCTCGGCGAGCCTGGCGAGTTCGGCCTGTCGAGCCTGATGGAGGCGATGCACTCGAGCTACGCGGCGCTGGCGGCCGACCCGGCGGACCTCGTGCTGCGCACCAGCGCGGTGCAGTCGACCGTGGCCACCACCTCGCAGATGAACCACCTCGCGACGAGCTTCGCCGCCGCGCAGGACGACGTGGTCGGCCAGATCCGCGCCCAGGCCAAGCAGGTCAACCTGCTGGCCGACGAGGTCGTGCGCCTGAACCAGGAGATCGCCAACATCGAGGCCTCCGGGGTGCCGGCCAACGACCTGCGCGACCAGCGCGACGAGACGATCAAGCGCCTTGGCCAATACCTGAACGTCTCCACCTCGGAGGCGGGCTTCGGCAAGGTCATGGTCTCCGTCGGCGGCCGACTGCTGGTCGGGGCGAACCAGAGCTACGACCTGTCGGCGCAGGTGGCGCAGGATGGCGCGGTGACGCTGCAGCTCGCCGGCGGCACGCAGGCCTTGCAGCCCAAGTCCGGCTCGATCGGCGGGCTCCTGTCGTTCGCCAAGGAGTTCCTGCCGCATGTCTCGCAGCAACTCGACGGCCTCGCCAAGCAGCTGATCTTCGAATCGAACAAGGCCCACGCGACGGGCATCCCGAAGACCGGCCCGTTCACGCAGCTGTCGGCCCTGCACGCGCTGCAGGACATGGACGGCGACGGCCAGATCGGAGACGAGCGCCTGGTCCAGGCCGGCCTGCCCTTCGATGCTTCGGCCGGAGTGTTGCGCGTCAACATGACCGATGCTTCGACGGGCGCCTTCACGTCGCACGCGATCGCCATCGAACCGGACACCACGGTGGACGAGTTCCTGTCCGCGCTCAACGACATCCCGCACTTGTCGGCCTCGCTCGACAGCTACGGCCGGCTCCAACTCGTCTCCGAGTCCGGCTACGGCTTCGACTTCTCGCGCAAGACGCAAGTCGCGCCCGATGCCATCGGTGCGTTCGGCGGCGCGGCCGCTTCGCTTGGCGCGCAGGCTGGTCCGTACCAGCTCGCCGCCGGCGACACGCTGCAGCTGCAAGGGCCGGGCGGCGTCGCGACCGTGGCCTTGTCCGTCAACGACTTCGAAGACATCGGCGAGGCGACCGCCGCGGAGCTCGCCGCGGTGCTGAACGCCGACGCGTCGGTGCAGGCCGCCGGCTTGCGCGCGGAGGTGGTCGGCGATCGCCTCGTCGTGCAGACCACCACCAGCGGCGCCACGGCTTCGTTCGAGGTGCTGGGCGGCAGCGCGCTGGGTGCGTTGGGCCTCCAACCGGGCGTGGTGTCCGGCGGCGATCGCGCCGTGGCCATCGAGGTTTCGGGCACCTGGTCGGGCGACGCCAACGACGCCTATGTGTTCACGCCCACGATGGACGGCGTCGTCGGCACGACGCAAGGCCTCGCGGTCGAGGTGCGCGACGCGTCGGGTGCCTTGGTCGCGACGCTCGACATCGGCGCGGGCTACACGCCGGGCGAGGAGCTCGACCTGCCCAACGGCCTGAAGGTGTCCTTCGGCCTCGGCGATGTTTCCGCCTCGCATGGCGACGCCTTCGTGGTCGAGGGCTGGGCCGACTCCGACACGAGCGACATCCTCGCGGCCATGGGCTTGAACGCCCTGTACGCGGGCACGACGGCGGTGGACATCGAAGTACGCGAGGACCTGCGCGACGATCCGCAGCTGTTCGCCGCCAGCTTGACGGGCGCCGCTGGCGACAACCAGGCGTTGCTCGAGCTCGAGTCCGTCAAGGAACTGGCGCTCGACGCGCTGGGCGGAGTGACGGTGGGCGAAGCTTGGGGCGACTTCGTCTCGAACGTCGGCTTCGACATCCAGAGCGCGGAGAACGCCCGCGGCACCGAGCAGTTCCTGCTCGACTCGCTGGTGGCGCGCCGCGAGGAGGTCTCCGGCGTCAACGTCGACGAGGAGCTCGTGAACATGGTGCGCTTCGAGCAGGCCTACTCGGCCGCGGCGCGCTACATCCAGGCCGTCAACTCGATCAACGACGAACTGTTGCGGCTGATCTGAGCCGCGAGGACGAAGATGAACGTACGACCCACGCAGACGACGAGCTACCAGCTGGTGCAGTCGGGCCTCAACCTGAACTTCGCCAAGCTGATCCGCGCGCAGGAGATGGTCTCCACCGGCAAGCGCATCCTGCGCCCCTCCGACGATCCGATCGGCAGCTCGGCCGCGCTGGCCTTGCGCAGGCAGCTCGGCGACGTCGGACGCTACATGGGCTCGGTCGCGGCGGCCACGCCCACGCTCGAGCTCTCCACCGCCGCGCTGCAGGACGCCTCGGGGCTGCTCTCCGACGCCAAGCAGCTCGCCGTGTCGGGCATGAACGGCACGCTGAACGACGCCGACCGACGCGCCATCGCCAACCAAGTGCGCGGCTTGAAGGACCGCTTGCTGGAGCTCGCCAATTCGCGTTCCGGCGACGCCTACTTGTTCGGCGGCACGGCCACCGATCGTCCGCCTTTCGAGGAGGTGCGCATCGGCGGCGAGACGCGCGTGGCCTACTTCGGCAACACGGACCTGCAGAAGGTCGCGATCGGCCTCGGAGTCGACCTCGCGGTCAACTTGCCCGGCGACATGATCTTCGCGCCCGACCAACCCGGCTCGACTAGCTGGAGCGGCTTGTCCGGCGTGCGCGCCGGCACGACCGCCGACATGGGCTCGGGCTTCGAGACGCTGCATGTGCGCCACGACGGCATCGTGGGCGTTCCCGGCTCCGGCGTCGCGTTGGTGGGGGCGGGCGACACGCTGCTGGGCGACCGCGATCTCGTCATCGACGCGGTGGCGGGCACCGTGCAGTTGGGCTCCGGACCCGCCAAGCCCATCCCCGCGGCGGGCTCCAGCGCGGCCGCCGACTTCGTCCTCGTCGACCAGCATGGCGCCGAAGTGCACCTCGACTTCGCTGGATGGGACGGCACGAGCTCGACCTCGACCTTGCACGGCGATGGCTCGGTGTCGTTGGACGGTTCGACCTGGACCACCATCGATCCCGCGCAGACCGACCTCGAGCTCGAGGATCCGGCGAGCGGCGCCGTGCTGCACCTCGACCTGTCCGGCATGGTGCGCGCGGTCGACGATCTCGCCACGTTCTCCGGCCAAGCCAATGTCTTCGACGTGCTCGAAGGCATGGCGCAGGACCTCGAGAACGCTGGAGGCTTGTCGGCCGGCGACGTGCAGCAACGTCTCGCCGCGCGCCTCGTCGAGTTCGACAAGAACCAGGACGCCTTGTTGTCGGCGTTGGGGACGCTTGGCGCTCGCGCCGAGCGGTTGATCGACGCCGACGGTCGCCTGCAGGACATGGAGACGCACCTCGCGTCGCTGCTTTCCTCGACCGAGGACGCCGATCTGGCTTCGACCATCCTCGAGATGAGCAAGGCCGAGCAGACCCTGCAGTTGGCGCAAGCCACCGGCTCGCGCCTGATCAACACGAGCCTGCTCGACTACTTGAGGTGATCCCATGGTCGAACCCGTCAAGTCCGACTTGCGTTCCATCGGCTCCGTCGAGGCCCCGCGCTCGACTGCGCACGCCAACGGCGAGCCCGATGTCGCCTTCCGCGCGCTGCTCGAGCGGCTGAAGGCCGGCGCCGAGCGCGTGGCCCACTCGTCCGAATCGGCCAGCGATCCGCGCAGCCTGTCGACCGCCGTGGGCGATGCGCGTGCTTCCCTCGACGCCGTGCTGTCCTTGTCGGAGCGCTTGCTCGAGGCGTGCCGCGCCGAACAGTGTCGCGTCGACCAGTCGGCTCACGCCGACAGGAAGCAAGGCGCGTGAGTCGCGCGGTCGCGCGTCTGTGCGAGCCCAACGACGCCGTGCGCGAGCTCGTCGAGCTCGTCATGCGCGACGGTGGACCGTGGGCGCGCGAGCAACCACTGTCGTTCGACGCGTCGAGCGGCGCCAGTTGGTCGGTGGTGGAGGACGAAGGGCGCCTGGTCTCGGCGTGCTCGATCCTGCCGCGCGAGTTCGTCGTCGACGGCGAGAGCTTGCGCGTCGGATTGGTGGGTTCGGTCGTCACGCGCGCCTCGCACCGCGGCCAGGGCCTCGCCGCCAGCGTCCTCGCCTGCGCCGAGTCCGAGCTCGCGCGTCGCGGCTGCCTCGTCGCCGCGTTGTGGGCCGAGGACCCCGAGTACTACGCCCAGCGTGGTTGGCGGCCGTGGGGCAGCGAGATCGACTTCGTGCTGCCGCGCGAACTGGTGGCGCACTTGCCCGATCCGACCGGCGTGCGCCTCGCCCAAGCCTCCGACGCGACCGCGATCCACCGCCTGTACGCCATGCAACGCCGACGCGTGGCCCGCTCGCGCGACCAGACGCGCAAGTTGCTGGCCATCCCGGGCATGGACGTGCTCGTGCGCGAGCGCCAAGGCGAGGTCGTCGCCTACAGTTGCCTCGGCCGGGGTGGCGACCTGCAGGAGGTCGTCCACGAATGGAGCGGCGCGGTGCAGGACGTGCTGGCGCTCCTGCGCATGCACCTCGACTTGCGCACGACGCTTGGCGACCATCGAGACTTGTTCCTGATGTGCGCCGACGAACCCGACCATCCGCTGGTGGCGGTGCTCGAGGATCTGGGCGCGCCCGCCTCGCGCGGCATCCTGGGCATGGCGAAGATCGTCGATCCGGCCGCGGCGTGCGCCGCCATCGCGCGGCGCCATGGACGCGCGGGGCGCAAGCTCTCGTGGCGCGAACATCGCTCGATCGACCTGCCCGAGCTGTCGCAAGGAGCCTGCGAGTTCGAGTTGGACGCCAAGCGCTGCGTGCTGGCGGCCGCCGAGCTGCTTGACCTGCTGGCCGCGCCGCGCGGATCGCAGGCCGTCGCGCGCACCTTCGCCGCGCGCCTCGGTCTCGAGCCCGTGCCGCCCATGCGACCCTTCGCCTGGGGCCTCGACTCGATCTGACCTTCGGTCGATCGCGCCGCCTCGCGCCTCAATCCGCGTAGTTCGCCGGGTGCAGGCGTCGTTCCACCGCCTCGATCACGATGTGCAGCACCTTGATGTGCACTTCCTGGATGCGGTCGCTGGTCGTCGCCAAGGGCACCACGATGGGGATGTCGACCATGCCGCGCGCCTTGCCGCCGCCCTTGCCCAGCAAGCCGACGGTGGCGATGCCGCGCGCCTTGGCGCGTTCGATCGCCTTGAGGATGTTGGGCGAGCCGCCGCTCGTCGTGATCGCCACCAGCAAGTCGCCCTGCTTGCCGTAGGCCTCGACGGAACGCGCGAAGACTTCGTCGTAGCCGAAGTCGTTGGCGATGCAGGTGAGCTGCGACGCGTCGCTGAAGGCCAACGCCGGCAGGGCCGCTCGATCCGCGCGGAAGCGGCCGGTCCACTCCTCGGCGAAGTGCATCGCATCGCACATCGAGCCGCCGTTGCCGCAGGCCATCAGCAAGCCGCCGCCACGCAGAGTGTCGTGCGCCGCGTCCGCGAAGCGCCGCACGCCGTCGAGGTTCTCGGGGTCGGCCAGGAACGCGTCGAGTGTGGCGCGCGCGTCTTGGAAGGACCGCAGCACGGGGTCGGAGCCGCTCATGCGGTCATCATGGGGCCGCGGGGTCCGCGCGGCAAGGCGCGCCGACCCCGCAGTATTCAGGCGCGAGTCGCCGCGGCGAATGAGCTGTCGGCCGCTTCCACCACGGCGTCGACCACGGCCTCGTCGTGGCGGATGGACAGGAACCACGATTCGAAGGGCGACGGAGGCAGGTGCACGCCGTTCGCGAGCATCGCGTGGAAGAAGCGCGTCCACAGCGCGCGGTCGCTCGCCATGGCGCTCTCGAGCGAGTCCACCGGCCGGCGGGAGATGTACGGGCAGATCATCGAGCCTTCGCGGCCGACGTGGAGCGGCACTCCGTGGCGCGCCGCCGCGCCTTCGAGCCCGGCTTGCAGGCGCGCGCCCATGGCCTCGAGCCGCGCATGGAAGAGCGGTTCGTCGCAGGCGCGCAAGGTGGCGAGGCCCGCCGCGACCGAAAGCGGGTTCCCGCTCAGCGTGCCCGCCTGGTACACGTCGCCCGCGGGCGACACGCGCGACATCAGGTCCTTGCGACCGCCGTAGGCTCCGACCGGCAAGCCGCCGCCGATCACCTTGCCGAAGGCGTAGAGGTCGGGCGCCACTCCATGCAACTCGGCCGCGCCGCCGCGCGCGACGCGGAAGCCGGTCATGACTGCGTCGAAGACGAGCAGCGCGCCATGGCGCCGGCACAACTCGGCGAGGCCGGCGAGGAAGCCGGCCTTGGGCTTGACGAGCCCGATGTTGCCGACGATGGGCTCGACGATCATGCAGGCGACGGAGGCGCCGTGGAGCTCCATCAGCTCGGCGACGTGCGCCAGGTCGTTGTAGCGCGCCACCAGCGTCAGGCCCGCCACCTTGGCGGGGACGCCGGGCGAGTCGGGCGCGCCGTTCGTCAGCGCGCCGCTGCCCGCCTTGACGAGGAACGAATCGCCGTGGCCGTGGGAGCAGCCGTCGAACTTGACCACGACCTCGCGACCGGTGCAGGCGCGCGCGAGGCGCAGCACGCTCATCGTCGCCTCGGTGCC
>SXGS01453842.1_pt1 | contig 37812 bp, 31 predicted proteins | sample 3174681 | NCBI WGS metagenome assembly SXGS01 (sample SAMN11356861, study PRJNA531348) | freshwater metagenome | isolation source: freshwater sample F1-80 | place: China: Fuxian Lake, Yuxi | collected 2017-12-25
CGGTCACGACGAGCGCGAACAGACGCTGAACGCGCTGCTCGTCGAGATGGACGGATTCGAAGGGACAGAAGGCATCATACTCGTCGCCGCTACGAACCGACCGGACGTGCTGGACCCCGCCCTGTTGCGACCTGGGCGTTTCGATCGGCGCGTCATCGTCCCCACTCCTGACGTGCGCGGGCGCCAGCAGGTGCTCGAGATCCATACGCGACGTCTGCCGCTGGCCGGGGACGTCAGCTTGGAGGTCGTCGCAAAGGGGACTCCCGGCTTCTCGGGAGCCGACCTCGAGAACCTCTGCAACGAAGCCGCGCTGATCGCTGCGCGCACCGAGAAGGCGACGGTTGCCCAAGCCGATTTCCTCGCTGCGCGCGAGAAGATCGTCATGGGTCCGGAGCGTCGATCGCTTCTCGTGCCAGACTGGGAGCGCCGAAACACGGCCTACCATGAGGCTGGCCACGCGATCATCGCCCATTTGTTGCCGGGTCACGACCCGGTGCAGAAAGTGACCATCGTTCCGCGCGGCAGAGCCTTGGGCATCACCTGGACGCTGCCCGATGAGGACCGCCTGTCGTCCACCCGCGGAAGTCTGATCAAGCGCATCACGATGATGATGGGGGGCCGAGCGGGGGAGGAGGTCGCCATGCAGGTGGTTTCCGGCGGGGCCGCCAATGACCTCGAGCGGGCCACCAAGCTCGCGCGCCACATGGTGTGTGAACTTGGCATGAGCGAGTTGGGGCCTGTTTCCTACGCCGACGACGGCGGAGAGGTCTTCCTTGGTCGCCAGATGTCGCGCGCCCCGAACTACAGCGAGGCGACGGCCCAATCGATCGACCGCGAAGTTGGCAGCATCTTGCACCGCGCCTACGACCTCGCGCGCAACATTCTGACCCACAACGCCCACGTGCTTCACGCCGTGGCCAACGCGTTGCTCGACAAGGAGTCGCTGGAAGGCGACGAATTCCGCCGTATCGTCGACAGCGCGGGCGCCATTCCGCCAGACGACCTCGGGTGGATCGGGGCGTGAGCCGCCCCCTCCTTTTCGGGGTTCTCAACGTCACACCCGACAGCTTCTCGGACGGCGGCCGGTGGCCAACCGTCAAGGAGGCGGTCGACGCCGCCCTCCGACTCGCCGACGAAGGCGCAGACGTCATCGACGTCGGTGGGGAGTCCACTCGGCCTGGTGCGGCGCTTGTCGCTTCGGGCGAGGAAGCGGCGAGGGTGCTGCCGGTGGTCGCGGCTTTGGTGCGCGCCCGTCCAGGCCTGGTCGTGTCGGTGGACACCTCTCGACGTGCCGTCGCGGAGCCGGCCTTCGACGCCGGAGCTACGATCCTCAATGACGTGCGAGCGCTCGATGAACTGGCCCTGCGCACATGGGCGGCCACCCACGGAGTGACCGTCGTGTTGATGCATCGGCATGGCGAGCCGCAGACGATGATGCGGCATCCGATGGAGGGCGACGTCGTCGACGGCGTGCTCTTGGGCCTTCGCAAGGTTGTCGCACGGGCCCGAGAGGCGGGGATTGCCCCGTCGTCCATCCGCGTGGACCCTGGGCTCGGCTTCGGCAAGCGGAGCGAAGACAACCCCCGCCTGATCGCGGCCCTGCCAAGGTTGTGTGCTCTAGGGTACCCCGTACTTGTGGGTGCCTCCCGAAAACGCTTTGTGGGTGACCTTTCGGGGGTTCCGACGCCGTCAGAGAGGGCGGCCGGTTCGGTCGGCGCTGCGCTCGCGGCTGTCGCCGGTGGGGCATGGGCGTTGCGCGTTCACGACGTCGCGGCCACCCGCCAGGCCCTCGACGTGTTTCTGGCGTGTCGTCCATGACTTGGCTCGACGCTGTGGTCGACGCCTGGCACTCGACGGTGTTTTCGACGGCGACATGGATCGATGCGATCGACGTCTTGCTGCTCGCGGCTGTCGTCTACCGGGTGCTCGTGACGCTGAAGGGCACGCGGGCGATGCAGTCGATGTTCGGCCTTTTTCTGCTCGGCATCTTGTACCAAGTCAGCGAACTCCTTGGGCTCGCGACCGTCCATTGGGTGCTCGACAACCTCGTGGTCTACGCAGTTCTCGCCCTGATCATCCTGTTTCAGGACGACATTCGGCGCGTGCTCGCGCGAGCGGGCGACGGACTTGCACTCGGGCCCCAAGGGTCAGGGGATGTCGCGTGGATCGAACCCGTGGTCCAAGCCAGCTTCGCGTTGGCCGGGCGACGCCTCGGCGCGTTGGTCGTCGTCGAACGAGAAGGGAGCCTCGCCGGGTACCTGGAGGGTGCGCCTGTGCTCGATGCAACGCCGAGCGCCGACCTCCTGCAAGCCATCTTTCACCCGACAAGTCCGCTCCACGACGGCGCGGTGGTCGTCCGGCAGCGTCGGCTGGCCCATGCCGCCGTGTTCTTTCCGATCAGCCTGTCCCGAGACGTGGGCCGCGCACTTGGCACGCGCCATCGGGCCGCGATTGGGCTGACTGAGGACTCGGACGCCGTGGCCGTGGTCGTCAGCGAGGAGCGCGGCACTGTTTCGCTCGCGATGAAGGGTGACATCCGACCGATGGCCGACGTCGCCGAACTGCGCACCGCGCTGGTCGAGCTGTTCTCCCAACGGGGTCCCGAGCCCACGGAGGCGACGTGAGTCCAGTCCGCGGTTGGCTCCAAGACCCGATGCGCAAAGGGGTGGCCCTTGGGGTCGCGTTGGTCGCTTGGGTATCCGTCCAAGGCGACGAGACCCTCGAGGGGCAAGTGACGGCAACGCTCGCTTGGACGCTCCCCGAGCGGTTGTTGCCAGTGGCGGCGTTGCCGACCCAAGTCCAACTCAAGGTCAAGGGCACCCGCAATGCCCTACGTCGTGCGAGCCGCGCTCCGCTGCGCGTTGGCGTCGACGCATCCGGTTTGCGGGCCGGTGGTCACGCGATCGACTTGTCCACGCTTGCGGTCGAAGAACTGCCGCCGGGTGTGGAAGTGAGCGGGTGGCTTCCAACGACGCTCGAAATGGCGCTGGACGAGGGTCAACGGCGAAAGGTCCGCGTCGACGTGACGACGGTCGGCGACCCCCCGGACGGGCTCGTGATTTCCGGCGTCGACGTTTCGCCGGGCCACGTCGAGCTGCTTGGCCCGCGCGTCGTCGTGTCGGGCATGAAATCGGTCAGCACGGTGCCAATCGACTTGAGCACGTGGACGGCTAGCGGTGACGAAGTCGTCACGCTGGATTTGCCCCCGACGGCGACGGCAACGCCCAACCAAGTGACCGTGCAAGTCTCCGTGGAGCCGCACGGCACGCGTCGAACCCTCACCGGGGTCGCGGTGGAGGTTCGCGGAAACGAGGGGTGGATCGCGCGTCCTTGGGTCGTCGACGTCGTGCTCGAAGGGCCGTCGCCGACCTTGGCGGCCATGGACCCGGTCGACGTCGTCGCCTGGGTCGTGTTGCCGGATCCCGCGCGCCGCGACGCGTATCAGGCGGAGTTCGGGGCCCCCGAAGACGGCGCCCGACTGCACATCCTCCACCCAGGCGGCCCCGAGGTGACGGCTGTCGAGGTCCACCCAGACCGCATCGACGTGGCCAAGCCGTGACCCTTGCATTCGGCACGGACGGCGTCCGCGGACGAGCCGGAATGCCCCCAATCGACGTCGAAACGGCGCGTCGCCTTGGCGAGTGGGCCGGCGCCGAGGTCGGACGTGTCCTCGTCGTCCGCGACACCCGTGCGAGTGGACCTGACCTGGCTGAGGCCCTGATCGATGGGGTGCGAAGGACGGGCGGGCTTGCCATCGATGGGGGAGTGGCGCCGACCTCGGCCGCAGCGATCGGCATTGACTCTGGCTTGGCAGACGGGGCATGGGTCGCAACCGCGAGTCACAACCAGGCGTCGGACAATGGCTTCAAGTGGCTTGGTGCACGAGGCCGGAAGCCGAGCGACGAGGCCGCTGCGGCCATCGTCGCTGGGGTCATGGAGGCTCGTCCCGTGGCCGCGGTCCGAGGCCTTCGGGTCGACGTCTCGGCGGCTCTCGCCGCGCGTTGGGCCGAGGTTGTGGACACGGTCAGCGGCGCGGTGGAGGGCGTCGTCGCCTTGGATCTCGCGAATGGCGCCGCCAGCGCAACGATTGGAGCCTTGCAGGCGCGGCGTCCGGAGCTTCGCGTTCTCGTTGGCGACGGGAGCGGCGAGATCAACTCCGGCGTCGGCAGTGAGTACCCGGCTGCCCTTGCCAGGCAAATGGCCTTGGGCGGTTTCTTGGGTGGCATCGCGGTCGACGGCGACGCCGACCGCTGCGTCCTTCTCGACGAGGGCGGGCGGGTGGTACCGGGCGACGCGCTGTTGGGTTGGCTGGCGGCGAGCCGGTCGGCGTCCGGCTTGGCCGTCACAGTGATGAGCAGCCTGCGCCTCGAGGCCGCCCTGCAAGGCGTGCACGTCGTGCGCACCTCCGTCGGCGACCGCCACGTTCGGTCCGCGATGGACGCCAAGAACCTCCCCCTTGGCGGGGAGGAGTCGGGGCACGTGCTCTTCGCCGAGGTGGCTGGCGGCGACGGCCTGCTCGCTGGTCTTGCTGCCCTTTCAGCCGCTCGGGGTCGGCGACTAAGCGACGTGGTCGCGCCCTACGCCCCCTGGCCGCGCCGGTCGGGCAAAGTGGCGTCGGCAGAACGTCGACCGTTGGACGACTTGAGCCCGATCTTGGCCGCTTGGGATCGGCGCTTGAGTGGAGGCCGGGTATTCGTGAGGTGGTCTGGCACGGAGCCCATCCTCCGGTGGCTCGTCGAAGGCCCTGAGGCGAGCGCGGTCGACACCGTGGCCGCAGACGTCGCCGACCGGCTTGTCGGGTGGGTGGGTTGAGGCCCGTTGCCACTGCGGCGGAGATGCGCGCCGCCGACAAGGCCACGTCGGCGCTTGGCCTGCCGTCGATCGCCCTGATGGAACTCGCCGCACACGAGGTCGTCGCCCGTTGGCGGGCCCTTGGCGCGGCGGAGCCCGTGACCGTGTTGACCGGGCCGGGTCAGAACGGGGGCGACGGATGGGCCATTGCACGCCGGCTTCACCTGTCGGGTGCCACGGTCGCGGTTTGGCCCGGGAGTGACCCGGGTTCGGGCGACGCGAGCCTGATGGCCAGCGTGGCCCAAGCCGCGGGTGTACCCGTCGTGAAGGCGCCGCACCCGACAGGCTGGATCGTCGACGCAGCCTTCGGAACGGGCCTCTCACGCGACCTCGACGCCGCTTGGATCGAGCGGTTCGAGGCCTGCCGCGGTCGAAAGGTCCTTGCCGTCGACCTTCCCAGCGGTCTGTGTTCGGAGACGGGCCGGGTGAGGGGAGCCGCCCTTCGCGCGACCGCGACCGTTACCTTTGGGGCGTTCAAGCGGGGCCTTGTGTGCGGCGCCGGGCCGGACTTGGCGGGCGACGTCATCGTCGCCGACATCGGATTGGGACGGTTCCCGACGGCAGCGAAGACGCCGGAGTTTGGCGATCTGACGTGGCCACGCCGGGTCGACGACGCACACAAGGGGGCCCACGTCGCGGTTTGGGCCGGCTCGGATGCGATGGCCGGCGCGGCCGCATTGTGCTGCCGGGCCGCGTTGGTTGCCGGCGCTGGGTTGGTCACGCTCGTTTGGGCGGGCCAGCGCAGCGCGCTTCGCGCCCTGCCACCTGAGGTCATGGTTGCTGACACCCTGCCGTTGAAACGTCCGGCGGCCGCGTGGGCAGTTGGGCCAGGCCTCGGCCAGTTGAGTCCGACAGCGGTGCAGGCCATGGTGAGTCTGTGGACGAGCGCTCCGGAGCCCATCGTCGCGGACGCCGACGCGCTGACCCATGTGGCTTGGCTGCCGGGCCAAGGTCCACGGGTCATCACGCCCCACGCAGGTGAAGCGGCTCGACTCTTGGGTGTGGGTTCCGAGGACGTGGACCAGGATCGATTCGGGGCCGTCGCACGGCTTGGGCCGGCGAGCACGGTGTCCTTGCTCAAGGGACGACACACCCTGATTCGGTCCACCGAGGGAATTGCCGTCGTGCGCAAGGGCCACCCTTGCCTCGCGACGGGTGGCAGCGGCGATGTGCTGACGGGCCTGATCGGCGGCCTCCTGGCGCGGGGTGTACCGGCGGCTCTGGCGGCGCTGCTGGCCGCAGACGCCGCGGCCGCTGCTGGGGAGAGGCTGGGGGTGCGGAAGGCCGAAGGATGGCGCGCGAGCGACATCCTGAAGGCGATTCAAGCGGGGCTGCCATGAGGCGCTGGTCGGACGCGGCGGCCACCGAGGCCGCTGGGCGATCGCTTGGGGCAGTGGCTGATGGGGGCCTCGTCGTTTGCCTGTACGGTGACCTCGGCGCGGGCAAGACGACGTTCGTGAAGGGCCTTGCCGTCGGCCTCGGCGCGGCCAGCTCGGTCCGTAGCCCGACGTACGCGCTCGTCTCCCTCGTCGACGGAGGCCGGTGGCCCCTTTGGCACGCGGATCTTTACCGGCTGGGCGAGGGTGTCGACCTCGCGCAGCTCGGCTGCGACGCGCTGATCGGGGACCCGTCCTGCGTCGTCGCCATCGAATGGCCCGAGCGCGCCGCGGAGCTGCCAGACGACCACGTCGCGATTCACCTTCTCGAAGTCGGAGGTGGACGGGACGTCCGCGTCGAGGCGCGCGGGCCTGTCGCCCGACGCGTAGCGGCGCGGTGGGCCTGAGATGCGTCGCTACGTCGACCACGCCGCGGCCACGCCGGTACTCGAGGATGTCATCGAGGCGATGGCGCCCTGGTGGCGGCGCGCGGCGAACGCGTCATCGGCCCACGCCGAAGGCCGAGCGGCGCAGGCGGCACTCGAGGCAGCTCGCGCCGATGTGGCGGCGCTCGTGGGGGCACCCTCGCGAGGCGTGTTGTTTACCTCCGGGGCGACCGAGGCGAACGCACTCGGCGTGTTGGGCGCGCCGGCGGGACCTGCCCACGGCGTGGACGGCGACCATCCCTCGCTCACGGCGGCCGTCCTTGGCCGAGGTGGTGTGATTTGGCCCCGTCCCCGGACGGGCCTGTTGGACATCGACGGGGCGGGGGTGTTGGCGACGACGGCCGCTCACCACGAGGACGGTAGCACCCTCGGTTTGGCGCGGCCCTGGCCGGGTTGGCACCACGTGGACGCGGCCGCTGCGGCGTCGCGGATGGACCTCACCGCGATTCCTGGCCACGCGATCGCTCTGGCGTCGAGCAAGCTTGGCGGACCCCAGGGCATGGGCGCGTTGGTCGTTCGTGGCGGCGTGGACGCGATTCAGCCTCAGCTGAAGGGAGGCGCTCAGGAACGGGGGTTGCGGGCTGGCACAGTCCCGGTCGCACTCGCGGTCGGGTTCGGCATGGCGGCCCGCCTTGCCAGATTGCGGCGCGAGGCGCGGGTACGCCATTGGCAGGCGCTCGATGCCAAGGCCCTCGCTGCTGCAGCGCGCTGCGGAGGTCGGGCGGTCGGCCAAGGCGCACGGGCCCCCGGCATCCTCACGTTCGTGTTTGCTGGGCGCCGGGGCGACCTGCTCGTTGCCGCCCTCGACCTCGCTGGGATCGCGGCGAGCAGTGGGGCGGCTTGCACTTCGGGAAGCCAGCTGCCGTCTGCGTTGCTGCGCTCGTTGGACGATCCCGAACCGGCCGGTGCACTGCGGCTGAGTTGGGGGGAGAACACGACATCCGCCGACGTCGACGCCACGTTCGCTGCGTTGTCGGAGATCCTACAGCGTGGATGAGTTTGCCGTTCGTGCCAGCGACGGGCACGTCACCGCGTTGCGCGGAAAGATGGCGGGTTCCGGCCCCGCCGTCTTGGTCCTGCCGGCGATGGGCGTCGCCGCGCGCTTCTACGATGGTCTGTTGCGAGCGCTTCATCGCCGTGGCCATCCGGCATGTGGCCTCGATTGGCGAGGGCAGGGCGCGAGTCAGCTTCGCGCGAGTCGCACGGTGGATTGGAGTTGGACCACCCATCGAGACGTCGATCTTCCCGCTGCCCGAGACGTGTTTCGCGCCTACGGCCATACGTCCTGTGTCGCGTGGGGGCACAGCTTGGGGGGGCAACTCGCCCTGTTGGCTCAGGCGGCCGACCCGGGTGCCTTCGCCGGGACCGTGCTGGTGGCAAGCGGCATTCACGCCGCGACCAGTTGGCCTGGCTGGGCGGGACGGCGGACCGCATGTCAGATGGCCCTTGCGAGTCGGTTGGCGCAGGTCCAAGGCTGGTTCCCGGGCCGTGCAGTCGGCTTCGGGGGGCGCCAGGCGCGAACGGAGATCGTCCAATGGGCGGCGATCGGGCGCTCCGGTCGCTACGACGTGCTCGGCGGCGACGTCGAGGCCGGCTTCGCGCGCATCCAATCGCCCATCGCAGGTTTCACGGTCGAGGAAGACGACTGGACGCCGCCGGCGAGTCTCCGCGCACTCTCGTCGCGTGTTCCGCACGCGACGACCGGCCACCTCGGGCCGGACGTGCTCCCCGTCGACGCGCGCGGGCACTTTCGCTGGGTTGCAGCACCGGACGCGGTGGTCGACGCAGTTGCCGCCCGGACCTCGTGGTGGAGCCGTCCGCCATCCCCTGCGGGTTAGCCGGGCGCCATGTTGTGGTTCCGTCAGTTGGAAGCTGGCCGCGATTTTGCCCGAGCCGATCGGGTGGCGACGATGATGGACAACTTCGTCTACCTGATCGGAGATGTGAACAAGCGGGAGGCGATTGTCGTAGACCCCGCTTGGGACGTCGACGGCATCTGTGAGATTGCCGAGGCTGACGGAATGAAGATTGTGGGCGCGTTGTGCAGCCACTACCACCCCGACCATGTCGGCGGGGCCATGATGGGGCACACGGTCCAGGGGATCGCGCGGTTGCTCGAACGGACGGGCGGCGTCCCCATTCATGTCCACGCGGCGGACATCCCTTACGTGGTCGGCGTCACGGGGGTCGCCACCTCGGACCTGACCCCGCGGCGCCACGGAGATCGGATTGAGGTGGGCGACGTCCACGTCGAATGGCTGCACACGCCGGGCCATACGCCAGGAAGCAGCTGCTTTCGGTGCAAGAACGCGCTGCTCAGCGGCGACACGGTCTTCATGAGCGGTTGTGGCCGGACCGACCTCCCCGGGGGTGACACCGAGGAGATGTACCGCACGTTGCATGAGCGGCTTGCGGCCCTGCCGGGGGACCTCGTCCTTTACCCGGGACACAACTATGGGGGCGCGAGCGCCCCGCTCTCCGAAGTGCGACGGACGAACCCCTTTCTTGCCACGGACGGCCCGTCGGCTTTCCGCGCCAAGCGGGACGCTCCCCGCTAGGGCGGCGGGGGAGGCTCCTCAGACCTGCGCGACTTCCGCGCCAGCTTCGGGTCCATCCCCCGCAGGTCGATGCGGACGCTCTGAACACGGGGGACGACCTCGAAAGTCTCTTCGTGGCTGCCCCACGTGAACCGATAGTGTCCTGCGGGCAGGAGCCCGTCGAAACTACAGTCCTGCGACAGCCGATCCGCGGCGAAGGCTACGGCAGCCGCGGACTCGGGCTGGAACGACGGGGAGTGGGCGACGACGGTGGCGTCCAGGGCCTTGTCACAGGCGAGCCAGACGCGTCCGAAGCGCGCGTCCACGTCAAACAGCCATTCGACGACCTGTCGGTCCTCCTGCAGGCGATTCGCCATGTCCAGGCGGGTTCGAGCGGCGGCCAGGTCCCCGCGCGACCGCGCAGCATGGGCGCCCGCGACCCACTCGTCGAAGCCAGGCGCGACCCCCGTTTCCAGCAGGTCGGCGAACATTCGCTCGACGCCCATCCACGCATTGCGCTCCGCAAGCCGTTCGATCTCGTGGGACAGCCGGGTGGCCTCCGCAACATCCCGTTCGGTTGTTTCGGGCGGAGCGGCAAGTGCGAGGGCGGTCCAGAGCCAAAGCATGGCCCAACCAACCCCGGTCAAGGGCAGGATCATCCGCGTGGCGTGGGAGCGACCCACCAAGCGACGGCGTAGGCGGTGAGGGCGAGCAAGGTAGCAGCGTCGTAACCGAGCACCCGGGCCATCCCAAGGGTGAGGCCGGTGGCCGCGACGCCTGCCCAGATGCTGACGCCCCAAAGCCATGGAATCGCGACCGGGTCGCTTTCGCGACGCAACGCGATGAAGGAGGGCCAAATGACGCCCATCGCGAGGCCCACTGGCACCAGCGACGCGCCCCAAACCAGCATGCGAACCTCGACACTCGGGGCGTCAGCCCACGCGAGCGGGCCTACCCACGCCACGATGGCTCCTGTGCCGATCGTCGCGAGGAGGCCCTTACGAAGGGTGCGCGCGGGGTTCGACACCGAGCTCGACGCCAAGGCGCCAACGCCGCTGCTCGCGAGGAGGACGCCCAATGTGAGGGCAAGCGCGCGCCGGATGGCCCACGCCAAGGGCCAACTCGTGGGCGAGATTGGTTTCCAGCGCAATGAACCCGTACCCCGTCGCGATGGCGAAGAGGGTGTCTCGCCTTCTGTGGTTGGTCGACGGCGGAGCCAGTGCGGCGAGCACCAAGCCGAAAGCGAACGTCGCGCACAGTTGGGCCACAAGTGCATGGAACACGAGCGTCACGGCGGGCACGTCGCCGGCCCCGAAGGCCAGCGCGCGAACAGCCTGTCCCAGCGCCGCCAGGGCTTCGCCTGGCGTTTCCGCAAAGGGCCGGTCGTCCGTCATCACGCCTGGACCGTCGATCCACGTGGCGCGCGCTTGGGCGCCGGTGTCGTGTGGATCCCACGCGAGGCGCGCTCCACCGAAGCCGGCCGTCAACGCGCGTATGCGGGCGAGATCGCTGGCTGAAAACGCTTCATTACGTGCGAGAAAGAAGCTCGCTGGGCCGTCGATCGCGACGATGTGGGCCCCTGGGTCCTTCACGCCGCGTCGACGGAGGGCCTCCGCCGCCGCCCGCGACATCGCCGACGTCTTGGTGCCGCGCGCAAAGCTCAGCGTTCCACCGGGCGCAAGGGCCGCAAAGTGATCCTCAAAGGCCTCCACCGTCTCCAGCCAGTGACTCGTCCACGCCGAAGCCAGCAGGCCCGCAGCACCGTGGAGGTTGGCGTGGACCATGTGGATGATGTCGTAGGGTGGATTGGCGTGCCGCATTGCGGCGCGGCCGTCGAGGACGATGCTTCGCACGCGCGGGTCAGCGGCCCAATCGGCGGGCGTGCCGGCGAACCGTGCGGAAAGCAAAGGCCCGATTTCGCCGACGATGTCCACGGCGTCGACGTGTGCGGCCCCGCGAACAAGGGCGACCGCCACTTCGGGTCCTGCAGAAGCGCCGAGGACGGCGACGCGCGCTCCTTCCGGATGCAAGCGGTAGACGAGTCCTCGGTTGGGCTCCTGATCGAGCCTCTCCACCACGGCTTGAGTGACCGGGACCTCGCTCGCTGACGCGTTGTCGAGGACAACCGTGGTCGCGTCGTCGGTCACGTGGAGTCCGACGCGCGTCAGCGGCGTCCAGAGAAGGTCCGTCACCCTCTCCTCGGCGAAGCCGGCAGCGACGTGAACCCGAATCAGGCCTCCTTGGGACCGGTTTGCGACGATGGCGAGCGCGAGCGCCACGAGTCCGAGCACCGCGCCTGCGCGTCGTAGGCGGCGCCGCGTCGCGAGCAGCCAACCGATTCCGCCGCACAAGGCGGCAAGGGGCCAAACGACGTCCGGGACCGACCAGATCTGTAGCAGGCCGGCCAGGCTGAGGGCGCCGAGGGCCGCCCCGACGAGATCCGCCGCGTACAGGGGCCCGATGCGGTCGGCGCGGAGCGCAAACGCGGAGGCGAAAGACGCACCGGCGGCCACGAAGGGGGCCGCGAGAAGGGGCATCGCGGCGGCCATGGTGACCGGATCGAGAAGGTCCCAGGCGACCGTCGACCGGTCTCCATACCCGGTCGGTGGTGTGGCCGACGGCGTCGTCCAGGGCAGCCAACAGGCCGCCATCATCGCCACGATGGCGCTTGGCCCGATCGCGATGACGTAGGCGGCGACGTCGTCGTCGTCACGCGCCCTCCAGCGGCCCGCCAAGGCGGCACCCAATCCGATGCCTGACAGTGCCAACGCGATGGCGAGGTGGGCAAACGAGGCGAAGAGGACGACCGAAAACACGCGGGTCAGCGTGAGTTCGAGGGCGAGCACGGTGGCGCTGGCCAGGCCCAGCGCCGCTGCGAGCCTCATGGGGGCGACGTCACCACGACGTCTTGCAGCGTGGAAAGGAGGGCGGGGAGGTGGGGCCCGATCGCCCACAGTTCTTCGCCCCCAACGATGCGTACGGCCGCCACGATCGGCAGGACGTGGCCTCGAAGGACGGTGGCCTGGATGCCCTCCTCGGTCACACGCATCGGAGCCTCATCGAGGGTCCGCAGCGCGCCGAACGGAGGCGGGACCACGCCGGCGATTCCCCCGACCCGGATGAGCAAGATCATGCGGTCGGGGTCGACGGCCGCCGAGGTTCCGGGCAACGCTTGCCCAAGCGGGTGGCTGCGAAACCCAGGGGGAACCAGCGGCGCGGGTTCCTTTAGGTCACGTGGCCACTCGGCGGGCACTTGCTTGCTCCCTAGGAGCTTGGCGACGGCGTTGGCGCCGGCGTCGTGGGAGTCCTTCGCCAGCGTCACCGTCTGGGGCAATCCGGTAAGGAGAGCGCTTTCGAGCGCGACGCGGCCGCTTTCCTGCGCCGGTGACGACGCCTTGAGCCACGCCGAAAGCAGGGTGGGCGACGAACGTCCCGCGGACGCCACGTAGGCAAGCAAAGCGCCGTCGGGCCGCTGAAACTGAATCCACGCGGCCGACCCATCGTGAGCGGCGCCATCGAGTTCGCCTTGCTCCAGGCGGAATCGGGCCCTCTCGATGAGCGCCTCGGGGCTGGCTGACACGGGCCCGTTGTGGTGTTCGAGCACCGCCCAGCGGGCCTCGGCCGGCGTCCGGCTCAACAGCGTCGCGAGATCCGAGGTCATGGCCGGCCCATCGTACCGACCGGCCCTGCGGCGTCCCAACTCCGCGGAAGCCTCGTCCATCGCGAGGGTGGCCAAGGTCGCGAGGCGCGTGGCCAGGCCGGCGTCTTGGGGGTCGGCATCCGAGGCGCGGCGGGCGCATGCCACGGCTGCCGCCAGGCGTCCCGCACGCAACGCGGCCTGCGAAGCAAACGTCCAACGGGCCGAGTTGGTGGTATCGAGCCGCGCCGCAGACTTGGCCAGGTCGGCTGCCAGGGCCAAGTCGTTGCCCTGAGCCGCGAATTCTGCCGCTTTGGCAGCCAGTTCGGCGTCGTCCGGGGCAGCGTTCAGTGCGGCCCGAAGTTGACGGCCTACGAGATCGGGGTCCAGACCCGCGGCGGACGCGAGGCGTGCTCGCAACAGCGCGGCGTCGGGACGTCCAGAATCGACGCGCGCCAAGATGGACTCTGCGTCTGCGTACTGCCTCGAGGCGATGGCCAACGTGGCGAGGCGAACCTGGACTTCGGGCGCGTCGGGCGCGGCCTCTTGGGCCCATTTCCGCAGAAGCTCAGGTTCCCGCCAGGCCGCATTGCCCTCCGGGTCCGTCACGGGATCCGGGCGTTCGCCCTGGGTCGCCTCCATCCGAAGGACGAGGCGTGCGCGCGTGGCGCCGGTCGCGGCCGTGTGGCCACGGTACGCCGCCAGCCAGGCCTCGCGCGTGCGCCCTACGGACATCAGGCCGTGGCTGACGAGGTCCAATTGTTCGGGGCCCAAATCGAGGCGCGCAAGCGCAGAGCCCAAGGTCCCCTGGGCGCCGGCATCCATTCGTGAAAGGCGCTCGACGAGTCCGGCCAGGTCGACGTTCGCCTGTGCCGCCATCGCGTCCGTCGCCCGGTTGGGCTGCCCGGCGTCGGCCCATGTCAACGCCTCGAACAGGACGAGGTCGGGAATCGGGCGGCCTGGGGCGATGCGGAAGCTGCGTGCGACAGCCGCCTTCGGCGTCGGCACCAGAAGCGCCTCGGTTCCAAGCTTGGCGGCTTGCTCGAGAGCCGCGGTGGCGGCAGCTTCGCGCGAAGGCGTTGTGCTTTGGTAGGGGCGTAGGACCTCATGCGTCGCGACGAGGCGGCCGGCGGTGACCGTCGCGGCGTGAGAGACCTGGACATCGGCCGTCGCGAACGACTCGGGGCGCATGGTGGCGGCCACGCGCAGTCCGGGAGGCGGGGAGATGGACACGGTCTCGCGCACAAGCGTGTCCGGAGGCACCCAGGCGCCAAGACCCGGGGCGAGGGCTGGCGCGATGGTGCCGACTCGGCCTTTCCCGACGCTGGCGAAGGCGCCTGCAGACTTGCCCGTGGCGGTGATGCGAAGCTCGCCACCCAACCGATCGACGCCAGTGACCGTGATCTGGAACGATTCCCCTTGGCGCCCCCAGCCGATTCGGCGGGCGAGCGCCTCCCGCCGTTGAACGTCGGTCAGAGGCGCCAGCAGCGTGCGCAGCCCACTGACCGCAGCGCCGGTGGCCGTCGCGTCCGTCCGCCATGTGGCGGTTCCGTCGTCGCCGATGACGACGTCGGTCGAAATCGAGATGGCCCCCGAGGGCACGCCGCGCCCACCGACCCTATCGGGAAGGTCGTCGACGACCCAAACCGTCGAGCCGATCATGGTCGGGGGAAGGGACCCGAGAAGGACGCGGTCTGCGGCGGGGTCAAGCCAATCCAGGGCTCCAGAGCGATACCGGATCGCCACGACGGGTCGCGGCATCTGAGCTGGCGCCGCGAGCGCCGGTGCCGGTGCCGGGTTCGACGCGGGCGCCATGAGGCCCGGTACGGCATCGACGCCAGAGAGGCGGAGGAGGTTGAGGAGGACGATGCCGCGATCGGCCGCCGAGCCACGTCCCGCATTGACGGTCTCGGCCGAGGGCGCAGCCTCCCACCACGACTCGCTGGCGTTGTCGAGTTGGACGCTTTTCGCCAGGCGATCCGCGAGCTCCGCTGGCGACGTGGCGCTGATGCCGGCAGCGAGATCGCGGCCGAGGCTTTCGCGGCTCCCAAGGCGGGCCTCCACTGCCCGATTGAGCGATTCGCCGACGTCCGCCCAGCTGGACCACGCCGTCACCACCGCCGTCGCGCTCCGATCGGCGGGCACGTCACGCCATTCTGCGAGCCACGACGTCGACTCTGGCGTCGTCGTCGCGCGGTCGTCGGCCCACGTCGTCAGCGGTGACGCGGAACGGACCCGGACGGTCGCGGAGTGGATGGGCAGGTCCGGCGCCGAGGCAAACGACCAGGAGCCCAACGTCGACGACGTGGTTCGGCGCAGGGTCAGCACGTCGCCTGGCTGGACCGTCGGGGGGAGAACGAGGAGCCCTTCGAGGACGATCGCGTCGCCGTCGGCTGCTCCGTCGAGGCCCAAGGGCGTCAAGAGGCCGGCCGCACACTCGGCTGGATCGTCAATTCGGACCGTCCATGTCTGGTTCACGCTGAGCGTCTGGTCTGACGCGATGTCGATCTCGACGCGGTGGTCCAGGACGGTCGCGGGTGCGGCGGCGGCGAAGGTCGCGGCGAGAAAGGCGATCATGGGTCAGGTGACGACGACGCAGTTCCGGCCCGACTGCTTGGCCTGGTACATCGCGCGATCGGCGTCCGTGATCAGGCTGTCGAGGTCGTGATTCATTACCGCGACGCCGCAAGAGACCGTGACCTCGAGCGGGGGTGAGGCCGGCACGGCGTTGGTCCAATCGTGACTCTTGACCCGGGTTCGGATCCGTTCGGCCAGAGTGCGGGCGTCCTCGCGGCCACAGTTGGGAAGCAACACGAGAAACTCCTCGCCACCGAATCGGATGGTGAGATCGTCGGACCGGACGGCCTGAAGTGCGATGCGCGCGACCGTACGGAGCACGGCGTCGCCTGTGGGGTGGCCATGGGTGTCGTTGATTTGCTTGAAGCGGTCGATGTCGATGAAGACCGCCGAGACCGGAGCGCCGTTCCGGTGCGGCCGCTCAATCTTCTTGGCGGCCTCGTCTTCGATGGCGCGACGCGTCCGCAGACCCGTGAGCGGGTCCGTGGACGCATGCTCGAGACGGCGCTCGATTCGGGTGAGTTGCCTGATTTCGGACGCCGTGAGGACTTCTACGCGCAGCGTGATGCCCCCGAGTCGGATGGCGGCACCCAAGTTCAACGGTTGTGGCCCCTCCACGAGGACACCATCGAGCAGGGTACCGTTCGTGCTTCCGAGGTCTTCGAGGGTCAACACCGTGCTGTCGGCGTTCGCCGAGATCGCCGCGTGGTGCCTCGAAACGGACGCCGCTTGGAGGACGAGTTCGCAGTCCGACTCGCGGCCGACGATGACGCGCTCGCTTGGAAAGATCTGAACGAAACTGAGCTGATCGGCACCCGCCACAACGCGCACAACCGGCATCGTATGCGAGTCCGACGCGCGCGACATCACCTGGGTGCTACCCGTGTCGTGCGCCGTTATCGCGGTCACGGCCGTCTTTTTCTGCGTTCGCCCGGCCATGAGTTCATCCTAACCCATGTCCATGCTTGACGCGTCAATGCTATGCCGATAAGTCACGCGAAGTATGGAGGGGACAAATGGTGCTGGCATGGCTCGGAAGCTCCGCTTGGGCTTGGCCCACGGTGTGGACCCCGGTTCCTCAGATGGGTGCACCAATGACCGACCCCGACACGGATCGGACCTTGGGTGACACCGCCCTCGAATTGCATGTGGGGTCCGATGGCGCGGCACTCGCCTGGCACGCCACGACTGACGAAGTGTTTGTCAGGCTTCCCGTCTTGGGCGACCCGTCAGGCCTCGGCGGCCTGGATCCACTGGCTTGGGGCGTCCTGGTGGACACGGACGGCGACCTGGCCACGGTCGAAGCGGCGATGGTCGCGGAACTCGCACCGGGATTGCTGGATTTGTACTTGGGCGACGGAACGCCAGGAACCCAGCCCGGTTTCGGGCACTGGACCTACACGGCGGGTTGGGGAAGCTTGGCCACTGGCGAGGTGCGTGTCGTCCCCGACGGTGGAGCCTTCGCGCTCGATCTCACATTTGCTCGCAGCGAATGGGCGGACCACCTTGGTATCGACCCGACGTCTCCCTTTCGCCTGACGGCGGTGACCGGACCGGGGATCTACCTGGCGTGGGCGGACGTCGCGGCTTGCGACGGCCTCGTCGACGCGTGTGACGACGCCCAGTCCACATGGTCGGACGTTCTGGACCTCGATCGAGATGAAGACGGCTTGACGTCCGTCGAGGAGGGCATCGCGGGGCTCGATCCCGACGACGCCGACCAAGACGACGACGGGCGCATCGATGGAACGGAAGCCCTCGCGGACTCCGATGGCGATGGAGCGTTGGATCCCGCCGACTGCGACAGCGACGACGACGGCGTGCTCGACGGCGTCGAGGCGGGCTGGGACGGCGTGCCCGAACACGAAGACACCGACCTCTCTTCGCCATGTGCGCAAAGGGACGCCGATCCTGCGTCGTTCACCGACCCCACCGCCGACGACACCGACCTCGGCGGGCTGAGGGACGGGCAGGAGGACCCCAACGGCGATGGGGCGTTCACGCCGCCTTGGGAGACGGATCCACTCGACCCACAGGACGATGCTGACATGGACGGCGACGGCATCGCCGACGTGATCGAGGCGATCGCGCCCGATGGCGAGCCCGACGACGTGGACAGCGACAGCGACGGTATTTCGGACTTCGTCGAAGGCCTGCTGGACAGCGACGGGGACGGCTTACCCGACTTCGCCGACGTCGATTCCGACGGCGACTGCATCCTCGATGTCGACGAAGGGCAGGGCGATCCCGATGGCGACGGGGTCGGCAACTGGCTGGACCCGGACAGCGACGGCGACGGGATCCCGGACATCGAGGAGACCGGAAGCGACTGTCTGGAAGCCCCGGCCGACAGCGATGGCGACGGCGTTCCCGACTCGCAAGAGACCGACTCGGATGGCGACGGCAACCCGGACGCCACCGAGGGCTTCACGTCCGACGTGGACTGCGATGGCATCGTCGATGGTGCTGACGCCGACGACACCGACGGCCCCTGCGCGGAGGCCACCACGCCTGGACCTACGGATCCGCCGACCCCTACGGGGCCGGAATCCCTGACGCCAGAACGCATCGGCGAATGGACTGGGGGTGCGTGCAATCATGGCGGCGTCGCAATGTGGCCCGCGCTGCTTGCCCTTGGGCTGCTGAGGCGCCGTCGCGTCGCGGCGCTCGCCATGTTGCCGACAGCCGCAATGGCCCAGGATGTGGATGCTGAACGGTACGATCCTGGCGTCGACGGCGGCCCGACCGCGATGGTCGAAGACCTTGAGGTCACCGATGGGGCGGGCGTTTCGGCCTGGCTGTCCAGCGCCCATGACCCGCTCGTCGTTCGCTACGGCGACGGGGATGAAACGAGCAAGCTCTCGCAAGTCAGTTCGCTCGATCTCGGCGTCTCCTCCGGGTTGTTTGGGCGGGCAACGGTGGGCCTGGCGGTGCCGATCCACACCGTCGCCGGAGAGATCGACGGCGCCGCGTTTCGGCTTGGCGACCTTCGCCTGGACGGCAAGGTGCGGCTCGCGGAGGCGTCGATCGGCGGCGTCGCGCTTCGCGTCGGGCCCCGCGTGCGATTCGTGGCGCCGACCTCGCCGGAGGGAGGCTGGACGGCGTCCGTGCGGCCGACCTTGGCCACCGCGGCCGTCGCCGACCTTTCATCCGGTCCCTGGCTGGGGGCCGTCAACCTCGGCTTCCGGACGGGTACGGGCCAAGAGCTTGACGGTCTCGGCATCGGGCCCGCGCTGACTTGGGCAGCTGGTGGTTCGTGGCGACCGGAGGACCGGTGGTTGGCCGCGTTGGAACTCGACGGCAGTTGGGCTTCGGGGAACCCAGATCAACACGGTGACGCCCCAAGCGAGTGGCGCGCCGCGGCTGGGGCGCACATGGGCGACGTTTGGTTGATCGCATCGGGCGGAACGGGCCTGTCGCAGGGCGTCGGCGCCCCAGACTGGCGCGTTGGTTTGGGCCTCCAATGGCACCAGGCCGAAGAGGAAGATGTCGTCCCACACGCACCCGTTGTTGCGGCGACCAACGAGCCGGTGGCCGAAATGGGCCGCGTCGCCGTTCGCGCCCTCACTCCGACGGGGGAACCCGTTCCCGGTGCGGACGTTCGCGTGCTCGGGACCCTGGGTGCGCCGATGCGCACGGGTCGAGACGGCGTGCTCGAAGCCACGTTGGCGCCCGGCCCCTACGAAGTGACCGTGTCGGCGGCCCAATTTGCCGCAACGATGGTGCGTTTCGACCTCGCCGCGGACGCCATCGTCGACCTACCCGTGGTGCTCCAGCCCGTCGCTCCCGTCGTCGTCGACCGAGAGATGGGCCGTATCTTCCTCAACAAAAAGGTCTTCTTTGAGGTCGACCGGGCGGAACTCGCGGTCGAGTCGCTGACGACGCTCGACGCCCTCACTGCGGTTCTGCTTGCGAACCCCGACCTGCAACGCATCCGCGTCGAGGGCCACACCGACAGCACGGGAACCGACCGGCACAACCTCTTGTTGTCCCGCCAGCGCGCTCAGGCCGTGGTGGACTACCTGAGCGCCAATGGCGTCGAGCGCAAGCGTCTAGAAGCCGTCGGCTTCGGCGAATCGCGCCCCCTTCAGAATGGCGACTCCGAGGCGGTACTGGCGACGAATCGCCGCGTCGAGTTCCACCTCGTCGACGGGCGCCAAACCGAGCGGTAAGCGCGCCGGGGAGGCTCTTTTGGACCCCGTACCCGTGCGGCTTGCCTCGACCGTCATCCCGCTTCGGGACGGACCGTCGGGGCCAGAGGTCTTTCTCGTTCAGCGCAACCGTCGGAGCGGCTTCTTGCCCAACGCCTGGGTGTTCCCCGGCGGGCGCGTTGAGTCCTCCGACGCCAACGTCCGCGTATCGAACCTGGCGGGTCTGGGACGCGTCTCATGTGACGATCTGGCTCTGCACGCGGTCGCCGGTCTTCGTGAAACGATGGAGGAATCGGGCTTGTGGTTGGGCGGGGCCGGCGGATGGCCGGCCGAAGCCGTCGACGCAAGTGGCCTCGTGCCCTGGTCTCGTTGGGTGACGCCTGAAATCGAGGCCCGGCGCTTCGACACGCTGTTCTTCGTGGCCCGGGCTGAGGGCGAGGGCCGTCACGACGAGGCTGAAACGGTCGCTTCGGGTTGGTTCAGCCCTCGCGACATTGTGCACGGCGGCACGGCGCTACCGCTGGCGCCGCCCACCTGGTGGACGTTGTTTGAGTTGGCGCCCTTCGACGACGTCGCGGCCATCCTGGTGGGCGCTGAAAGCCGGCGCGTCTCGCCCATTCGTCCTATCCTTCAGTTCGGCGATGCCGGCATCGTCCTTCTGCTACCCGGTCATCCCGAACATCCCGACGGGCCCCAAGACGGTCTGCCCGACCGCGTGGACTACGAAGCGGGTTCGTGGGTCGCGACCCGTCAGGGCGTACGCATCGTCGTCCGGGCACTGAACACCTGAGCGGACGCCGACGGCCGTCGGCGTCCACCGGCGCCGTCGGACTTCCGGCACGCGAGCAAAGTCGGCCGCAAACCTAGCGCAAAGGGTGGCCTCCGCCATGCATGACGGACCGCAGGAGGTCGTCATGCTCGAGAAGATCGAAATTCGGATCGGGGGTCTTCGCGGCCCTTTGAATCGGTACGCGTTGCTCGACCGTGTCGCGGCGTGCGCCGCCAAACAGGGGGTGACGTGGCTTGCTTTCGGCATTCACGGCGAAAACCTACGCCTCGTGGTCGACGGGGCACCGCGCGGCCTCGGGTTGTTGGTCCGCGGCGTCAAGGTGGGGACCGTTCGCGCAGCCATCGGTACTGGCGAAGACCTCGCTGGGTACCCCGGCGATCGGATTCCAGTGGCCGACCTGGAGGAGGCCGTGGTCTGGGCTCACACGCCGTCCAAGGCAGGAACCGACCCACTTGCCGAGGTGTACACGTCGCATCGGGAGTTGCTGCGCTTTCGACGGTCCCGTTGGGCCGACGCGGCGGCCCTTTGTTCGCGGGTCGACGCCCGTCGCGTACACGATCGGCTCGGCGGGCAGCAGCTGCCTGCGGGTTGGCCGCCCGCCGCTTCCATCCATGAGGACCTCGATCTTCTGCTCCGGCTGGCCGCCGCCGTCATTGGCACGTTGCCGGCAGACCGCCGTTGCTTCCGCCTCTTCGCCCACTTGGCCAAAGCGCGCGGTTGGCAGACCGCCATCGTCGCCGAGGCCCTCGCGCTGACGGACCGTCGCGTTCGTCAACTGTTGGCGGAGGTCGAGCCGCTGCGCGATCTCGGCCTCATCTGCCTCGGGGACACGCGGTTGAGGACCGTGCCCTGAACGATCGGTCAGCTAGCGAACGCCGACCAGCTCGACTTCGAAGATGAGGGTTGCCTTGGCCGGAATCGTCGGCGGGCGGCCCTTTTCGCCGTAGGCGAGGTCGTAGGGGATTCGGAGTTGGCGCTTACCGCCGACTTTCATGCCCTCGAGGCCCTCATCCCAGCCCTTGATCACGCGCCCCTGGCCGAGGGGGAAGCTGATCGGATCGGGGCGGTCCAACGAACTGTCGAACTTCTTGCCGTCTTCGAGCCATCCCGTGTAGTCGACCATGACCGTCTTGCCCTTTTCAGCGGCGGAGCCCTGACCCACGGCGAATTCGTGGATCTGCAGGCCACTAGGCAGCGTCGTCAGGTCGACCTTCTGGGGCGCGGCGGGAGCGTTGCGAGGGGGCATGATGTTCTTGAGCTCCACGTCGAAGACGAGGGTTGCATTGGCCGGGATGGTAGGGGGACGCCCGTGTGGGCCGTAGGCCATGGCACCTGGCACGACGAGCCGACGCTTTCCGCCGATCTTCATCCCAGCGACGCCTTGGTCCCAACCCGCGATCACGCGGCCCTGGCCGAGTTGAAACTTGAACGCGGACGGCCGCTTGAACGAGCTGTCAAACATCGTGCCGTTCTCGAGCCAGCCCGTGTAGTCCACCTCAACCCAGGCACCGGTCGTCGCTTCCGCGCCGTCGCCGACGACGACGTCCGCAATGCGGAGGCCACCGGGCCGCTCGGTCAGCTGCGCTTCGGCCACATCGACCTTTTCGGGAATGGCGCGCGCGGGAGGCGGTGGGGGGCGGACCGGCATCGACGCAGTCGGCACTTTGGCCTCTGCGAGTGCCACCGGCGGCGGAACCGCCGGCTTTACGTCAGACCGGGAAACGAGCACCAAGGTGCCGACCACGGCGAGGGCCGTGACGGCGGCGAAGACTGTGGCGGATCGGGACACGCGAACTCCGTCGGATCAGGGGGGGGCGATCGTCAGGCGGGCGACGGCCTTGCCCTTGATGAGCGCGCTCAGATCCGCCTGCAACTCTCCGTAGAGGGCCGCATTTTCAACGCCCGCATCGCGGAGGTCGGCTTCGGCGCCTTCCTGTCGACGCGCCGGGAGCTTCGTGACGTAGAATTCGACGGCATCTTGGCCATCGAGGTGGAATCGCCAATGGTGCATGTTGGCGCCGACCCAGGTCTTGCCATCGGCCGTCTTCACGGTCGGCGTGTTCCGCAGCACGCACATGTACATCGTAGGCGAGAAGGTCGTGTCGAATTGGCAATCCGCGTCCGTCACGGGCGCGTACTTGATGTCGATGGACCGAACGTCCTTCCACGCCGATTCGATCTCGGTGCCGCCGCCTTCGAGGGTCAGCGTCACCTTGTTGGCCGCATCGGTCCAGCCGGTCTCGGCGAAGCGATCGACTCCGCGTTCCACCGTGGACACGTGGCCCTTCCTGGTGGTGCCGTCCATGAAGGTGAACGTGGCTACGAAGTCGGCGTTGGCAGCCAGAGGGGCGGGCTCGGGCTCGGGCTCGGGCGGAGCCTCGACCGCTGGCGCATCCGCGGGCGCCACAGGCGTCTCCGGAGGGGGCGCAACGGGAGCGTCCTTTTTCTTTCCGGCCCAAGCCGGCAACGACAAGCCGAGAACGATGAACGGAAACAAGCGGCGCATCGGACCTCCAACCGGAAGGTGGACCCCTGAGAACCCGCTCAGGTTCCCGTCAGCCCTTCTTCTTACAGCCGCCTTGGCGCGCCTTGAACTTGGGATTCGTCTTGTTGATGACGTAGACGCGACCCCGCCGGCGGACGATTTGGCAGTCCTTGTGGCGCTTCTTCAGGCTGCGAAGGGAGTTGCTGCACTTCATGGCCGATCCTGGCGACCCGCGGCGTCTAGCGCCGTGGCGACGGTCCCGTCAAGGTGGGCGCTCCGTTCAATGCCCGTAGACCGCTACCGTGCGGCAGGCCCCCCAATCCGCGTCCGGGAGACCAACCGGCGCCGTTGGCCAATAGGCTCCGGACGTAGCCGGTCGCGCCCCTCACAGCGGCCTCGAGCGTCTCCCCGCGCGCGAGGCGTGCGGCGATCGCGCTGGACAATGTGCAGCCCGTTCCGTGAAAAGGGCCGCCGGGGAGGCGAGGCGCCGACAGCCGGAGGCGCTCCGTCCCAGCTGCCATCAGGACGTCCACCACGACGTCCCCTTCGGCGTCGCCACCCTTGAGCAGGACGGTGGCAGTGCCGAACGCGTCGGCGCCCCCGAGGAGCGTCCACTCCTGGGTATTGGGCGTGACGACGGTCGCGCGCGGGACGAGGCGGCCCAACAACACGCCAATCGCGTCGTCATCGAGCAGGCGGTGTCCGGATGTGCTTACGCACACGGGATCGAGGACGACGGCCAAGTCCGGTCGTGCGTCGAGGGCGATCGCCACGACCTCCGCGATGGTCGCGGTCGCGAGCATGCCGATCTTGACGACGTCGACGCGAAGATCGCCAAGCACGGCGTCGAGTTGGGCCTTCACGAATTCGGGCGCCACGGCCGAAACACCGAGGACCCCAATGGTGTTCTGGGCGGTGAGCGCCGTGACGACGCTTGCGCCCCAGACACCGTGGTCGACGAACGTTTTCAAGTCGGCCTGGAGGCCCGCGCCGCCGCCCGAATCGGATCCCGCGATCGTGAGCGCGACCTTCATGCCAGCGGGCCAATCGTCACGACGCGTCCAATCAGCGCCTCTGGCGGACGCCTTTGAGGCGTCGTCCATGTCAGCCGATTCCCGACGCCTTGAACGAGTTGCAGCCCGTCCTCGGTGATTACGAATCCCTTGGCCCTCAGCAGCGGTTTCGAACGCAGGGCCTGTTCGACGACCGCGCGGAGGACGGGCGCGGGAAAGGCATGTTCTGTGGATCCATACCGGTCGCCGTGGCTTGTCGACGGCGCCGCCGGTCGGCGCGGCGGCACGCCCCACACCCAGTCGACGTCGACATCGGCGTGAACAGCGGTGCGCACCTCGCGACCCGTCCGGGCTTCAAGTGCCGCGCGGAGCTCCTCAGCCGTGTCGGCCGGCACACCATCCGCGTGGTTGAGAACGAAGGCCTCACCGGAGTCGACCTGCTCGAACCATGTCGCATCCAGTTGGTCCGCAGCCATGGCGATGGCATCGACGACGATCACGATGCGTGGGGGCGCGACGAGGGCCCGTAGGGGAGGGCGCCAGAACTGGATCGCTACCTCACCTGGCATGGCGACGCCGGATGTCTCCACGACGAGGCGGTCGGGTTTCGCGCGCTCAAGGAGGCCCATCACTGTCGCCGGGACCGCGTCGGAGAGGCGACAGCACAGGCAGCCACCGTCCAATTCGACGATGCCGTCCTCGCCAGCATCCATCAGAGCCTTGTCGATGCCAGTGTCACCAAACTCGTTGCTCAAGATCGCCAGCCGTTCGCCGCGGCGTTGCGCAGCGGCCAACAAATGGCCAACGAGCGTGGTCTTTCCAGCGCCCAAAAAGCCCGAGACCACGAGGGTGTCGGGGAGCGGGCTCACGGGGCCTTGCCCAAAGCGACAGAAACCTGGCCGCCGACGATCCACCCGTGGCTGTCCAGGTCGCCGTTTCCGACGACCATGGGCTCCACCCCAGGGGTGACACCGGCGTCCACCTGGACGACCTCGGAGTCGCGAATCTCGAGGTGAGGGTAGAAGAGCCAGGCGCCCGCGAGGTCGATGCGAAGCCGGCGCTTGCCTAACCATCCACTCCCACCGGCAGCGACCTGGGTTTTTGGGGGGTCCACAAGCGTCACGCTCATCTTGGCGGGCGGCACCGACGCGGATTCCCATGACCCGCCAGCGCGCAAGGCGACGTCGGGGGTGACGTCGATTTCGCCGCCGAGGCGCAACGAGATGGTGTCGTTGAGGCCGGCGGGCAGGCTGAAGGAGTCGGCGACGGCGCGCTGATCCTCGGGAATGAGGACCTCCCAGATGGGCGAATCCTTGACCTCGACCTCGATATTCACGTCGGTGATCTCGATGGCGGTGAGCGAACTCCAGCCCTGGTAGACGGCTGCGAACTCGAGTTCGAGCACGTCGATGGGTCGAACTGCAACACCCGCGCGAAGTTCGAGGGGCAAGCCGATGGCCAAGGCGACGTCGTCGTCCGTGTAGACCGTCTCCTCCAGCCCGTCGTCGAAGCTGACGCCCGTGAAATCCAGCGTCCCGTGGCCACGTGCCTTGAACTGGACCGGGGGTTGGACCGCGAGGCCGATGGAGAGCGCGTCCACGGGCTCGATGAGCAGGCCGCCGCCGACCATCGGCGAAAACGAGTCGGTCACGCGCGCGGAGACATCGATGTCGCCAATCGGGTCGTCGCCCCCGTTGACCGTGATCGCAAGCGATTCGTTGACCTGCAGGTAGTTCCACTCGAAGGTGAGCCCAACCGCAAGCCAGGGCGCGGGATTCGGCCGCCACGCGACCGATGGCCCCACCGTGAACTCGTAGATGCCGGTCTCGACGACGCTGTACCGCTGGGCCCCGTCGACCGGGTACCGGGACAGCGCGGCGAAAGGCGACGAGAAACCGAATGCGAATGCGAAGCCTTCGGGCAGCGGCATCGCAAAGCCGGCCTGGGGTACGTCGAACGGGCTGGCCTCGTTGCGGACCTCTTCCGCGAACGTGCCGTCTTCAAGGAGACGAGAGAAACGGACGTTCTGCTGGACCTCCGACAAACCGAGGTTGAACGTCGGCCGATCGATGCGCGTCAGACCGGCTGGGTTGTAGCGTTGGGCGTATTGGGTGTCAGCACCCGCGACCCAGGCTCCAGCCCGCCCGAGCGCCTCGATGCCAGAGTCCGAGAAGAAGTACCCGCCCGCCAAACTCGGGGCCGCGACCAGCAACCACACGTGCACCTCAGTGTCCGTGGTAGTCCACCGGGGCCTGAGTGGCATCGTTCGAGGGTCGCGTGGAGGGTCGCTACGTCGACGGTCAGTACGCGTCCGCGAATCCAGGTTGGCACGCCGACGATGCCGCGGCCAAAGTGAAGGCGCTCGCGCCCTTGGCGGGACGCCTTCAGCCTGGCCACGTCGTCGACGTCGGTGCAGGTACCGGCGACGTCCTCGCGGGTCTGCGAAGCGCGTGTTGGCCCGGGGCCCGCTGCGAGGCATGGGACCTCGGGCCTTTCCCCAAGACGCCCGACGGAGTCGCCCGACACGTCGGGGACTGGCTTGGGGAAGGGGGGTCCTGCGACGTCGTGCTCTTCATCGACGTGCTGGAGCATCTCGACGATCCGGATGGCGCCCTGGCGGTCGCCCGGGCTCGCGCGCCCGTGGCGCTCATTCGCGTGCCGCTCGAAGTCAGCGCGCGGGACGCCCTTCGTCCGCACCATGTCTCGCTGGCGCGCGAGCAATGGGGACACCGCGTACACCTCACGGCGAGGGGCTGGCGTTCGATGTTCGGGGCGGCCGGCTGGCGGATACGCGCAGAGACGTACGATCGGCCGTGGCGATCACCGACAAACCACTGGGAATCGGTGACGGAGGCCGCCCGCCGAGCGGCGGGCGTTTGGCCCGCGGCGGGCGCGCTCGTGCTTGGGGGCTGGTCCTGGTGCGCGCTGCTTGAGCGGTAAGCGACCGCTAGCGCGCGAGCGCCGACCGCCCCGCGTACTGCGCGGCGTCGCCAAGGGCGGCTTCGATCCGCAGCAGTTGGTTGTATTTGGCGACGCGGTCCGAGCGTGCCGGCGCGCCGGTCTTGATTTGACCACACGACGTCGCCACCGCCAGGTCGGCGATGGTGGTGTCCTCCGTCTCCCCGCTGCGGTGGCTCATCACGGCTGTGTAGCTGTTGCGGTGGGCGAGGCTGACGGCGTCGAGGGTCCGGGTCAACGTCCCGATCTGGTTGACTTTGATCAAGATGCTGTTGGCAGCCTTGCGGGCAAAGCCGAGCCGCAGCCGGTCGGGATTCGTGACGAACAGGTCGTCGCCAACGAGTTGAACGCGGTCGCCGATGCGCGCAGTCAGCGCCGCCCACCCGTCCCAGTCGTCCTCGGCCATGCCGTCTTCGATGGACACGAGCGGAAAGTCGTTGACGAGCCGTTCGTAGAACGCTGCGAGTTCGTCGGAGGTAAACGTCGTCCCGCCTTCGCCAGCCAAGGTGTACCGACCGTCGCGGAACAGCTCGGTGGCGGCCACGTCCAGACCCAAGACCACGTCGCGTCCCGGCGTCAGACCCGTCAGGTCGATGGCTTGCATGATGCGGTCCAGGGCTTCGACGTTCGACCCGAGGTTGGGCGCGAATCCGCCCTCGTCTCCGACGCCGGTGGCGAGGCTCCGAGACTTCAGAACCTTCTTGAGGGCATGGTAGATTTCGCAGCCCCAACGTAGCGCTTCGGCGAACGATGGCGCCCCCGTCGGCAGCACCATGAACTCTTGAACGTCCACGTTGTTGTCCGCGTGAGCGCCCCCGTTGAGTATGTTCATCATCGGCACCGGCAGGGTGCGCGTCGTCGGGCCCCCGAGGTACCGCCACAGGGGCAGTTGGCAGGCCGCGGCCGCCGCCTTCGCGACGGCCAGAGAGGTGCCAAGAATGGCATTGGCGCCCAAGCGATGCAAGTCGGGGGTCCCGTCGAGCGTCATCAGGGCGTGGTCGATGGCGGCCTGCTCCGTCGGGTCCAGGCCGATCAAATGGTCTGCGATTTCGCCGTTGACGTGACCTACGGCGTTGCCCACCCCTTTGCCGCCCCAGGGAGCGCCCCCGTCGCGGAGTTCGACGACTTCGTGGGCGCCCGTGCTTGCCCCTGAGGGAACGGCAGCGCGCCCTGTTTCGCCTGTGTCGAGGGCCACTTCGACCTCGACGGTCGGGTTTCCGCGGCTGTCGAGAATCTGCCGCCCGAGCACCTCATAGATCGCGGCCACATGCCCTCCGGGGGCGAATGCTAGCAGGCTGCCGCAAAAAGGCCAAAGGGTGGGCCGCCGTCCGGGTCGCCTTCGGCACAACCCTGTTGCGGAACCCTCCACGATAGGAGCGGCGTGGGGGACATATGGTCCTGGCGGTGTTTGCTGCGGCGGCGATGGGCAGCGAATCGGAGATCGGCGTGGATCACGGCGTATTCGACGCGTTTCTCGTCGGGTCGTTCCGGGGCCGAGGTGTCGACTATGCGGTTCTCGCGAGCCGGCGCCCCTTGCTCGACCGCTACCTGGCCGACGTCGCCGCCGTACCTCCCATTCCGGCCACAGGGGATGCGGCCGTTGCTCTGGCGATCAATGCCTACAACGCCTGCACGCTGCGGATCGTGCTCGATCACCCGGGCCTGGGATCGATCCGCGACCTTGGTGATGCGTCGGTCTGGAAGTCGCCGAGGTGTGAGGTCGAGGGCAAGGTGTGGACACTCGACAATCTCGAGCGTCAACGGGTGCTCGGTCCGTTGGGCGGCGAGGGCCATGCCGTCGTCAATTGCGCCAGCCGGGGTTGCCCTCCGCTACCGACTGCGGCCTTTCGGGCGAAGGGCCTCGCGGTGCAGGTGGACGCCGCCGTCTCGCGCTGGTTGGGGTCGAATGCGTTCAGTCGGACGCCTGGGGGCCTCAGCGTCAGCGCCATCTTCGATTGGTACAGTGCCGACTTCGCGTCCGATCTCAACGTTCAGGGGCTCTCCAAACAGGACGTGGCCAAGAAGTGGCTCGCAGTGAGGGGAGTGGACGTGGCGGGAGTGACGTCCGTGGAGTTTGCTCCGTACGATTGGGGCATCAACTCGCCGTGACCGCCTTCAAGACGCCATTTGACGAGGCCATGGCGGACGTCGGCCCGCCCGCCGTCTTCGTCCGCGACCCGGCCGGCAGCTGGAAACTCGAGGCAACCTGGACTCGGGACGCATGGGGGAGGGTGCCGGCACCGGTCCGCGAGCGCGTTCATGCCGTTCTCCGCGACCGAGCCACGGGCATGCTGGTCCCGATTCTGGCCACGGGCGCAGGCCTCTTCGACGACCACCCGCGCCTGGAGGTCCGCACCTTCCAAGATGAGGCAGCGATGTGGGCGTTTTACGTTGGTGCCGGTTCTCCGCCCATCGATCGGTCGCCGTGGTGACGGGCTGGATGCTCGTTTCGGCCGCATGGGCTTCGGAACCCGCGGATGTAGAGATCACGGTTTGGGGCCGCGAAGTGGAGGCCGCCCGCGCGGCCGTTCTCGACCAACTTGTCGATGAGGGATGGGAACTCAGCCGAGAGCGTGCGGATGGCCGGACCGTGCTCCGTCACGTGGATGGCCCGCACCATGGCCGCGTGATCGTGGACGATGACCAGGCCTTTCTCGTTGTTCGACGGGAACTCATTCGGATCGAGGGGCGCGAAGTCCTGTTTGATCGGAACTCTGCGGGTGCGTGGGCCACCTGCGTCATTTGGCCTTTCCTATGCGTTCGCCTCGGAGGTGCTGTCGTCGCCCCCCAAAAGCTCGCATCGGACTGGCGCGAGTTGGCGGACCAAACCGACGCGCTCGTTTCGACCTGGTCCGATCGGGTGGCCGACCGCGCGCTCGCCACGAACCTGGAGGCCCTGCCGGATCGCCTCGAAGCCCTCTGGGTCGATGGCGTGCCTTTGGAGCCTGGGGGCGTCGTAGTGGCGACACCCGAAGAACGTCGCGCTGCGATTGGGGCCTTCTGGCTCAGTCGAACGGACACGGTGTGGGGCGACGCCGTGCGCGACGCCTGTACGCGCTTTGTACGGGCCGTCGTCCAAACCTCGGAGACGCCGTTCACGGGCGCGGAGGTGGTCGCCCTTGAAGCGGCGAGCGGGAAGGCATTCCTGACCCGTCCATGAAATCGGCCTGGAATCAGCTGCGGCCTGCGATGGTGCCCTACGTCTGGGGCGCCGTCGCTTTGGGCTACGGTCTTGGCCATTGGGATGGCGCCCGACCCATGGGAGGCCTTGGGTCCCTGTTGGCGACGCTCGTCGCCTGGCTCTTGCTCCAAGCGGGCACGATGTGGTGGAACGCGGCAACGGACCGGGACGAGGGCCCGGTGCTCTGGGGGAGGCCGGGCACGCCCCCGCCCGTGCCCCTGGCCGTTGCCACCCTCATCGCTGCGGTGGTCGTCGCCTTTTGGGCGTCCGCAGCCATTGGCGTGACGGCCGCGCTCTGTGCCGCGCTCGCGGCGGCCTACAGTGCGGAGCGCACGCGGTGGAAGGGCCACCCGTGGGGGGGGCCGGTGGTCAACGTCGTCGGCTACGGCCTCGCGACGCCGTACGCTGGCTTTGCGGCATCGGGCGCCCCGTTGACTCCACGTGTGGCCATCTTGGGCGCGATCTTCGTTTCGGCGGTCGCCTCCCTCTACTTGGTCGCCCAAGCGTTCCAAGCAGACGAGGATCGACGGCGCGGGGACCGAACCTACGTGGCTCGGTATGGCGCCCTGTCGACGGTTCTGGCGGCTCGGTGGTGCCTGGACACCGCGGGCGTGCTCGCGCTCGGGATGGTCCTCGCGGGGTGGTTGCCCCGGAGTCTGTTGCTTGGCTTGCCTTTTGGCCTCGTGCTCCGCAGCACCCTGATCCTGGGAGGGACGTCGCCAAGCCCGGCCTGGGCGTCTGCCGTCGCTGCTGCGATGCTGCGCACGGCCCTGGTGGCCCTCGCCATCTTGTCAGCGCAGTACGTCGTCGATGACCTTTCCGGGAGGCCGGTGGCGGGCCTGGGAACCGCCCGGGGACTCCCACTCTTTCATGGATCCAGCACCTACCCCTGACGTTTGCGAGTGGATAAGGTCGATTCGATTGTGGAGCATCAATGGCCGCACCGGAGGTGAGCCGAGTGGACCCACCCGATGGTCCTATCGACGGCGAGTTGTTGCAGATCTTCTTGCACGACCTCAACAGTCCCTTGACCGCCATCCGAATGTTGGCGGAATTGCTTCAAGATGGCGCGAACACGGGGCGCGACCAAGACGTCCAGGACATGTTGGAGGCCGTCGACCTCGCCTCTGCAACGATTGACGGCGTGGCCGCAATGCGCCGAGGCGTGGACGATCGTCCCATCGGCCCCATCGACCTCGGACCTCTTTTGCGGCAAGTGGCCGGCCGCCCAGCCCTGCGCCGGGGGCTCACCTGTCATTCCGAGGACGGTCTGGTTGCACGTGGGGATCAACCCGCGATTCTTCGGGCCTTGACCGACATCATGTTCACGGCGCGACGGATGGCTGACGCGAACGCCGTGGTCGCCGTCCGAGCGAAGCGACGTGGGTCAGAAGTGGTCATTGAGGTCGATGTCCCTGGCCTCGGTCTGCCGAGCGGGGCCCACGAAAGTCTCTTTGCCGCTGACGGCGTTTTGGAGATGCGGCGGAACCGCCTGCCGACCACGGTCTTTGGGCTGGTACATGCACGACGGGTCGTGGAGCGGCACGCTGGGCGCCTGAGCGTAACGGACCACGCGTCGGGCGGGGTCCTTCTCACGATCGCGCTTCCGATATCGAGCGGCGGCGAACCAGCGCGATAGCTCGAAGCCCATGGAACATGTTGCGCCGGGCGCGGCCTTTGGTCCGTACATTGTCGAGGGGCTTGTGGCCTCTGGTGGCATGGGGAGCGTCTACGCGGCCCACAATCCGTTGTACGGCGGTACCGTGGCCCTCAAGGTGCTGCACAGTCGGCTTCACGCCGACTCGGGATGGCGTCACCGATTCAACGAAGAGGGTCTTGTCGGCGCGCAGCTCAAACATCCCCACGTGCTGAGCGCACGCGAGTTGGTCGAACACGACGGGGCGATCGCATTGGTCCTCGACCTCATCCCCGGCGGACAGACGCTTGAGAAGTTGCTGACCCGCGCCTGGCCCGATGGTCTGCCGATCCACATCGGCCTGCAGTTCTTTCTTGGAATCGTGCAGGGTGTGGAGTACCTCCACCTCAAAGGCATCATCCACGGCGACCTCAAGCCGGAGAACGTGCTCGTCGAGGGCGAGGCCCGTTTGCCGGAGCGCTGGGTGCCCCGCGTCACCGACTTCGGGACCGTCGCTCTGATCGCGCACCCCGTGATCCTGCGCGGCCGCGCCGCGGTGGTGGCGACCCCACGGTATGCCTCTCCCGAACACCTCGAAGGCGTCGACAGTCTGGTGGTCGCGTCCGACATCTACGCACTCGGGCTCATCCTTCATTTTCTGCTGACCGGGAAACATGCCTCCGATGCCCGGTCGGTTCAAGAAGCGATGTTTCGCGTGGGGGACCCCGTCCCCGAGATTCATCTGGTCGACATGCCTGAATCGTTGCGGGAGGTCTTTCGCCGGGCCGTTCAGGTACAGCCCGACATGCGTTTTGCGAGCGCGCGCGGCCTGGCCCTCGCCGTTCGAGGCGTCCTCGACTCCATGGGACATCGGATCGAGTTGGCAGACCTCGCAGCCGACCTGGCGACCGAGGTTGAAGAGAGCGACGTTGGCACCCTCGCCGAACAGGGAGAACCGGCCACGCAGGCGGAGCGTGTCGTTCACGCAGATGACCTGACCGAGGAGCGGGCGCCGCTAGCAGAGGCGGACCTCACGGCGGAAAGCGCGAGCCCACTGCCAGAATCAGGGGGCAACACCGAGTTGCCGGAGTTGGGTGACGGGGACATCGCCTCCCTCTCGGTCGTCGAGGTGCACCCGGACGCTGGCAACGAATCGCTGCCAGAGATGACTGGAGTGCTTCCTCCCGAGCTGATGTCACCGCCACCCGCGTCGGACGAAACACCCACCGCAGTCGTGCCTGAACGCGTCCCGCCTTCGGCGGACGCCGTCACAGAGACCGGCGCGGCGGAAGCGGAAGACGTCGCGGTCCACGTGCCTACGGAGCCGGCCACGACCGCGCCGGCAGCGGCCCCCGAAACGGACGCGGGGTCCTCTGGGCTGTGGCTGTGGGCCGCCGCCATTGCGCTCGTCGTCGCGACCGGAATCTTGGCGATCCTCGCGCTCTAGCACTGGGCCCCAAGCCAGCGCGCCTCAGCGATTCCGGCGCCGGCGGGCCAGCAACGCCGCGAGTCCAAGCCACCCCGTCCCTTGCCCTGTCGTCGTGCAGCCAAGGCCAAAGCCATAGTTGCGCTCCGAGTCGGCGGGCGGGTCGGCGGCCCCGTCGGCGCCGTCGTCCAGCGGAGCCGCGTCCCGTCCGTCCAGCGACCCATCGTTGTCGCTGTCGGGGTCGAGTGAATCGAGGAGACCGTCGCCGTCCGAGTCGACGCCCGGGGCCTCTTCGATCGTAGGCATGCCGTCGCCGTCATCGTCGGAGTCGGCGGCGTCGATTGTGCCGTCGCCGTCCGTGTCCACCATGCCCTCTTCGGCGTCGGAGAGGCCATCGCCGTCGCTGTCGTCGTCGAGGGCGTCGGCCTGACCGTCGTCGTCGGTGTCGACGGGCGCGCCAAGGGGATCGGGGCCCCACTCGATGCCGTCGGGAATTCCATCGGCGTCCGAGTCGTCATCGTTGACGTTCGTGCCGTAAAGGCCCTCGAAGTAGTCGAGGATGCCGTCGGCGTCGGCGTCGGCGTCGCCCTCGCCGTCGCAATCGTTGTCGCGCCCGTCGAGCAGCTCTTCGGCTCCCGGGTACGTGTCGGCCTGGTCGTCGTCGCAGTCTTCGCCGCCCGCCACGATGGCGTCGAAGCCATCGGCGTCTACGTCGGTAAGGTCGCCTCCGACGCAGTCATTGTCGATGCCGTCGTATGGGATCTCGAGGATGAGGCTGGACTGCTTGTCGTCTTGATCGTCGCAGTCCCCGCCCATGGGCGGAATCGGATCGCCGTCATGGTCCCGGTCGAAATCGTCGTCACCCAAACAGTCGGCGTCGATGCCGTCGTACCAGACCTCAGGTTCGCCAGGATGGACGCCGGAATTCAGGTCATCGCAATCTGTCCCGCCCATGGCGAGCGCTTCGTGACCGTCGAGGTCGGCGTCGCCGTCGAGCGCGCCGCAGCGCTGGATCGTGCCGTCGTAGGGAACCTCCACCGCGACGGGGCTGATGGCCGCATCGAGGTCATTGCAGTCGTCGGGGGAGGGAATGCCGTCTCCGTCTTGGTCGAAGTCGTTCGCCTCGTCGCAGTTACTATCGATGCCGTCGTACCAGGTGTCTGGCGCTGCAGGGTAGACCGAGGGGTCGCCCTCGTTGCAGTCAATGCCAAAGGAGCCGTCGCCGTCAGGGTCGGGGTCGTCCCAACCCGTGCAATCCTGATCGATGCCATCGCCCGCGATCTCGGCCCGGCCGGGGTGCCGCCCGCCGTCCTTGTCGTCGCAGTCGCCTTCTCCGACGGACCAACCGTCAGCATCCACGTCTACCCACAAGCCGGTCACCCCGGCCCCGACTCCATCGCCGTAGTACCCGTAGACCGACCCGCCTCGGTGGCTGCTTGTCAGTGAGTCGAGCGATTCCGTGAGGCAATTGTCGGTCGACGTCCATCCCTCCAGTTGCGGGTCGAAGTCGTCGACGTTGCTGTAAAGCTCGGTCCAATCTTGGATGTTGTAGAGCGGAACACCGCTCGCAGACCACAGGTGGGAGCCGTAATAGTCGATTGAGAACTCGTTGGCCGCGAAATCGGGCGTGACGGACACGACGCTGTCCGAGAGGCTGTACGTCGTGAATACGCTGCTGACGGCGCTGATCTCGCTGATCGACGGGGCGCTGCCGTTGACGACCACGCCGTCTTGGGCGTTTCCTGCCACGGTGTTGCCGGCGAACGTCACCCAGTTCATGTACGTGTAGTAGAAGGATCCCGAGTCCTTTTTGCCGTTCTCGTAGAAGCCGCCGGCAGTACCGGTGGCCAGGTTTTCTTGGAAAACCGAATTGTCGAAGGAACGGTACCCCTCCGACAGGTCCATGAACACGCCGCCTCCAGTGACGGCCTCGTTGCTACAGAACGTCGTTCCTTCGACCACGGAGTACTCCGTCAGGGTGTTGAACATCCCGCCGCCGAACGGCGCGTCGTTGTCAACAATCCAGCTGCCATTGAGAATCAGCTGGCCAGAGGACAGGGCGATTCCGCCGCCGGCGTTCAGTGCCGCATTGTTGCGAAAATGAGTCCCCGCAACATCGATGAGCGCGAAGCTGGTGCCAAACGTCTCGTGGTCCAAGGCTCCGCCATTCCAGGTCGCGGAGTTCCCGTCGAAGTCGGAGGACCGGATGACCAGGATGGCATCCTTGCCGACCGCCATGGCGCCGCCCCAGGTCGCGGAATTTCCGGTCGCGTAAGTGCCATAGTGGTAAACGAGGGAGCCGGCCTCGTGGTAGGCGGCGCCTCCGAAGGTCACTGCGGTGTTGCTGTCGAACTCGAGCCCGTAGGTGTCCACAGAGGGCGAATCGCCGAAGTAGACGGCGCCGCCTTCGGAAAAGTTCGCGGAGTTCTTGGAGAACGTCGAGTATTCGAGCGTGACGTCGTCGGCGTCGGGCCCGACGTAGATCGCTCCACCACGGCCAGAGATGTTGGACCCAAAATAGTCGCCGGTCGACCGATAGGTGCCATCGTCGACATACACGGCTCCGCCGCTCCCCGCGATGCCAAGGATAAACACGGACTCGTGCGACTCGAATGAGTTGCCATTCGTCGTGACGGTTCCGCCCGCGACGTAGATCGCTCCTCCGTTCTTGAACCTGTCGATCCAAAGAAGCCCATCTGCGGTGTTGCGATTGAAGCTCGACACCGCAAAGGTGTGCGTCCCCGACGCTCCGTAGAAGGCCCCTCCGTGCCGGTCAGCGTGGTTGCCCTCGAACGTCGCTCCACCCACGAGCGTGACGGTGCTGAGGCCTGAGCCCGCGATGGCGCCGCCTTTGGCCGTCGCCGTATTGTTCTCGAACAACGTGCCGTAGATGTTCACATTGGCGCCGCCGGCCGTGTACCAGCCGCCGCCCGAACCAGCGTACGCGCTGTTGTTCGCGACGATGCCGCCGTGCCATTCCACCTCGGTGTTCATTCCCGAGGTCCAAACGCCACCGCCCAAGATGGCCGAGCTGGTGCGGACATCGACTTCGTGGGCCACGATGTCGACGCCCAACGCCCAAAGCCCTCCGCCTTCGACGCCGGCAAACGCGTTGTCGATCGTCACGCGGGTCATGTCGAGACTTCCGCCATCCGCGCGGATGCCACCCCCGTTGGTCGGGGCCAGCGTCTGGTAGATGTTGACGTCTCTCAGGACGATGTCCGACCCGACGGCGTCGATGCCGACACCGTCAACAGAGGCCGTGAAGGGGATCGATTGAATCTCGACGTCCTCGAGTTGCAGCTCGCCCACGCTCACAAGGACCACGCCGCCACTGGATCCCGCGATCAATTTGACGCCGCGTACATGAGCGACGCCGTTGACGGCAAGCGTCCGCAACGCAGGGTCGTTGCATGTCAGCGTGGTCGAGTCGGGGCCGGCGCCGACCATGGTGATGTCGACGTTGTTAGCGATGAACGCGCAGCCCACGTGGGCGCCGGGCTCGAGGATGACGAGGCCGCCGTCTCCGACCGTGGCGATGGCGTCTTGGACCGACGACCCGGGCGCTACGACGGCCACGGTTGTGGCGTGGGCCGTCGGAACCGAGATGAACCAGGCCAACAACAACGAGGGGCGCATGACTGCTCCGACGACGGCAGTGTACCGTGTCAACGGGTGGGCGGCTTGTACCGAATTCGATGCGGCGTCTCGGCATCCTGGCCAAGGCGCTTGCGGCGGTCGCGTTCGTACTCTTCGTGGTTCCCTTCGAACCAGACCACGCGGCTGTCACCCTCGAATGCAAGGATGTGGGTGCAAATACGGTCCAGGAACCAGCGGTCGTGGCTGATGACCACCGCGCAGCCGGCAAAGCTCAGCAGGGCTTCTTCCAAGGCCCGCAACGTGTCGACGTCGAGGTCGTTGGAGGGCTCGTCGAGAAGCAGCAAGTTCCCGCCAGATTGCAGCAACTTGGCGAGGTGGACGCGATTGCGCTCGCCTCCCGACAGCGTGCCTACGGGCTGCTGTTGGCGGCCGCCCTTGAAGCCGAACGCGCCGCAGTAGGCGCGACTGTTCATCTCGAACTTGCCCACCTTCATCAGGTCGGCCCCACCCGAGATGTTCTCCCAGACGGACTTCGCATCGTTCAAGTCGGTCCGAAGTTGGTCGACGTAGGAGACGGTGACGGTGTCACCCACGGTCAGCTCTCCGCCATCGGCGTTGTCCTTTCCGGTGATGAGCTTGAACAACGTCGTCTTGCCGGCCCCGTTGGGCCCGACGACTCCAACGATGCCGCCTCGCGGCAGGTCGAACGTGAGGTCGTCGAAGAGGAGCTTGTCACCGTAGGCCTTGCGGAGGCCTCTGGCGCGAACGACGACATCGCCGAGACGTGGCCCGGGCGGCACCTTGATCTCGGCGCGGCCGGCCTCGCTGCCGTCGTCGTCGATCTGCTGCAGGAGTCGTTCGTATTGGGTGAGGCGCGCCTTCGTCCGGTCGCGGCGCTTGCCCTGGCCTAGCTTGACCCACTCCAACTCCTGTGCAAGTGCTCTGCTGCGGGCGGCCTTCTTGTCCGCGGCTTCGCTGGCGTCCTGCTTCTGCTTGAGCCAGGAGCTGTAGTTGCCTTCCCAAGGGATGCCCTTGCCGCCCTCCATTTCGAGGATCCAACCTGCCACATTGTCGAGGAAGTAGCGGTAGTGGGTGACGCACACGACGGTTCCTGGGTACTCCTTGAGGAAGCGCTCCAGCCAAGCGAC
>SXGS01155263.1_pt1 | contig 37774 bp, 24 predicted proteins | sample 3174681 | NCBI WGS metagenome assembly SXGS01 (sample SAMN11356861, study PRJNA531348) | freshwater metagenome | isolation source: freshwater sample F1-80 | place: China: Fuxian Lake, Yuxi | collected 2017-12-25
TCGCCGGCGACAGCGGCGCCGGGGGGGCGGCCGTCTTCAACGCCGGCGGCGGCGCCGGCAACGACGTCGGCAGGCCGAGCGCCGCCCGCACCGACCTCGTGCCCGACATCCAGGTGCCCTTCAACCCCGTCGACGCCCAGATCATGCGCGTCGTCCCCAAGGGCACCGGCGGGTGCGAGATCATCCTCAACGTCGGCACCAGCAGCGGCGTCCAGAAGAACCACGTCGGCGAGATCATCCTCTCGTCCGGGCAGCGCCTCGAAGGCGGCCGCTTCGTCGTCCAGAACGTCACCGCCCGCAGCGCCACCGTCGAGACCAACGCCCCGGCCAACATGGTCGGCGCCGCCAACAAGGCCATCGTGAAGGTCCCGCGTTGAGACCGCCCGATTGACCCGGCCCCAACGGAGCCCTCCTCATGAGCAGATCACCCCTGACACGCCTGACGCTCTATGGGCTGGTTGTCCTCTTCGCCTCCCTCCTGATGGCAGGCAGCTGCGAGAAAGCCCGCGAGTTCGACAAGCAGAGCGGCGGCGACGACACCCGCAAGAGCGCCAAGAAGCTCTTCTTCGGCCAGAACGTCACCGACTCCATCGACGATCCCCAGGGCGACAACACCGACTGGAAGGAGATCCGCGTCCGCGAGCCCGGCACCATGGGGGTCACGATCTCCATCGACAACCCGCGCCAGATGCACGGCGAGATCTCCATCCACGACGGCTTCGGCACCGAGCTTGAGCGCCGACCCATCGCCGTGACCGACAACATCTATACCTTCGACCGGATCCCGGTCTATCAAGGCGATTACTACGTCAAGGTCTTCGTCGACCGCGGCGCCTCGGTCTACACCGCCGGCGCCCGCTTCGAGGGCGAGCTCAAGGCCAACATCACCCCCCCCATCGAGACCGACGAGCCCGACCCGATCAAGCGCGGCGGCGGCGGCCGGGGCAATGGCGGCGGCGGCGCCACCAAGGACCCCGAGCCGAAGGAGGTCGTCGTCGAGAAGGTGGAGCCCGTCGACCCCCCCGTCGAGGACGAGAGCCAGTTCCTGAGCATCAACGGCCGGATCGCCCGCTTCGTCCCCATGGATGAGGGCGGCACCATGCTCACCATCGCCGGCTTCGGCTCCGACGACGGCGTCACCGCGGGCATGTCCGGCACCATCGTCGGCCTGGGGCAGAGCTTCCGCGTCACCCGCGTGAGCCGCAAGAGCTCCTTCGGCGTCACCAAGGCCGAGGCCGAGCAGCTCCAGCCCTACAAGGTCGTCGTGGTGAGGGTCAAGAAGAAATGATCGCCATCTCTGCAAGGCTCGCCCTCGTCGCCGCGCTGGCTCCGCTGGCCGCGCTGGCCGGCTGCGCCACGACCGACGGCAACACTCTGAGCGACGCCGATCGCATCGACGGCCAGCGCAACGGCGCGCTGGCCGTCTTCATCAACCGCAAGGTCACCGACTCCATCCACGTCCCGGACGGCGACGCCGTCGACTGGAAGTTCGTCGACATCACCCAGAACGGCATCATGCGCGTCGCCGTCGCCTTCGACGAGCCCGATCGCGTCGACGGCGAGGTCGTCCTGAGGGACAACTTCGCCACCGTCATCGAGCGACAGGCGATCACCGGCGGCCGCAGCCTCTACGCCTTCGAGGCCGTCAACGCCGTGCGCGGGCGCTACTACGTCGAGATCCGCGGCGACGGCGGCGCTTCGGTCTACACCGTCGGCGTGGCCTTCGAAGAGCCCAACTTCGGCGTCAGCTTCATCCCCGACAAGCCGGTCGACCGGAGAGCCGACCAGGGCGGCGGACGCCGGATCACCAGCAACAGCACCGTCGTCGGCCCCGTCGGCGATCCCGAACCCGAAGAGAAGCCCGAGGAGAAGCCCGAGGAGAAGCCCGAGGTCAAGCCCGACACCAGCAACCAGCTCGGCGTCAGCGGCTCCATCCGGCGAGTGACCGCGCTTGAGGACGGCGGCGCCATCCTCACCGTCTTTGTCGGCGGCCCCAACGGCGAGCTTGTCGTCGCCGGGACGGGCGGCACGATCAACGGCCTCGGCGCCAGCGTCGTTGTCCGCTCGCGCTCCGGCAATTTCGCCCGCGCCTTCACCAAGGCCGAGGCCGAGCAGCTCGAGCCCTACAAGGCCGTGACCTTCTCCGTCAAGAAGCCCTGATCCCGCGCCTGACGCACCGCTCGCCTTGATCTGCTCTCTCTCTCTTGTCCCCTGAGGCTTTCCCGCCTACCACGTGTTGCGCAGCGCGCGCGTTGTCACGAAGGCCCGCTCGGCGCGATCGGTCGACTCGAAGGCGGCCCACGCCGCCGGGTATCCCTCCTCAAGCGCCCTCTGGAGCCTGGGGTCCGCGCACCGGAAGAAGGGCGACCAGGCCCGCTCCTGGCCGAGCGTCGACTGGAAGTATCGGCCCTGGGCCCTGGCCCGCCGGGCCTCCTCCAGCCCTTGGAGCGCCGCCGCGTTCGCGGGCTCGATCGACAGGCAGAACTCCAGGTTGTTGACCGCGTAATCGTGGCCCGGGTAGAGCAGCGTCTCGTCGGGCAGGCGCGCCAGCGGCCCCGTAAAGGTCCTGTAGAGGGTCTGGGGGTCGCCCCCGAAGCGGCAGTTGCCGGCCCCGCCGACGAAGACCGTGTCGCCGCACAGGAGGTGTCCGGGCCAGTAGAGCGAGATGTGGCCCTGCGTGTGCCCAGGGGTCTCCAGGACCTCCAGCGCGTGCGGGCCGACCTCGATCTTGTCGCCCTGGACCAGGAGGCGCTGCCCGCCGTCGATCATCGACCGCTCGGCCGAGGGCACGGCGAGCCGCGCGCCGGTGGCCTGGAGGGTGTGGGCATTGCCTTGGGTGTGATCGGGGTGCCAGTGGGTGTTGACGACCCAGGAGATGGACAGCCCCAGGGCCTGGACCCGGGCCAGCGCGGCGTCGCTGTCCACCGGATCGACGAGGACCCCCTGTCCGCCGGGCGCGTCGAAGGCGAGCGCGAAATGGTTGTCGCCCTTGGTGCTGGCGATGATCTCGATGTGCATGGGTGAGCCCCGTCGCGGTTGGCCTTTGGGTGATCTTGGGGCATGCTAGAGGAGAGAAGATCGCCGGGCTGCCCTGACGCACCGGCGCGCAGCCAGGAGGATCTCCCTTCGCGGCCTTCAAATCAACCGGAGCCCAAGCTCGAAGCCATGCTGACCCAAACACACAAGCTCGTCGTCCTGCTCGCCAGCGCGGGGATCCTCGTCGGCTTCATCGCCATGGTCGAGGCGCGCGGGGACGAGCGCGAGCGCCACTCCATGGTCGAGGACGTCGCCGCCCTCGGCGGGGAGACGGCCGATCGGCCGGCCCCCGACTGGTCCTTGCCGACCCGCGAAGGCTCAACGCTGTCGTTGCGCGATCTGCGCGGCAAGGTCGTCTTCTTGAACTTCTGGGCCTCCTGGTGCCCGCCTTGCGTCGAAGAGATGCCCTCGATGGAGCAGCTCGCGCGCAAGTACCAGGGCCGCGATCTGGTCATGGTCGCCGTCAGCCAGGATGACAGCGCCGAGGCCGTCGAGGCCTTCCTGAACTCGAGCGACCCGTCCACGGGGGAGCCCATCATGCCGTCGGGGCCGGTGACGATGCGCGTGGCCCTCGACCCCTCTGCGGCCACCTCGCGCAGCTATGGCACTGAGCGCCTGCCCGAGACCTACATCATCGATAGAGAGGGGCGAGTCGTTGCGCGCTTCGTCAACAAGTACGACTGGGGCCGCGAAGAGGTCGATCGCTTCATCGAGCGCCTCTTGAGGCAATAGCGCCCGCTTCAGCGCCAACCCAGGCCAGAGCCCATGACCACCCTCGACGCCCTGGACACCTCAAGCCTCGAGAAGGCCCTCAAGAAAGCCCGGCGGGCCGACGACATGCCCCGCGTGGCGGCGCTGGCGCTCTCGCTGGCCGCCATGTACCGACTCTCCGATCGGCGCGACAGAGCCCGCGAGCTCTACACGCTGGCCTACGAGACCTGCGTCGAGCTCAAGGACCTCGACGTCGCCGAGGAGGCCGCCACCCAGATGAGCCAGATGGCCCTCGAAGAGGGCAACGGCCGCGACTCGGTCCGCTGGAGCCAGCGCGTCCTGGCCTGCGTTGACCAGCCATCGAGCCCAGACCCTCGCCGTGCCCGCCTGCTGCACAACCTCGCGGTCGCCCACATCCACCTCGAGGAGCCGACGCTGGCGCTGGGGCGCTACGGCGAGGCGCTGCGCTTCTGGGGGGACGGGCCGGAGGCGGTCGGGAGGCGCAGCTCGTTGATCGGCCAGGGCGAGCTGCTGGTCGAGGCCGGCGAGTTCACCGAGGCGGTCGGGGCGCTGCTGGCCGCCAGCGCGCTCTTCGGCGAGGGCGTCGGTCAGGACGAGCTGCGGCTGGAGGCGTGCGTCTGTGAGCTGCTTGGGGCGGCGCTGGTCGGTTGCGGGCGGCACGCCGAGGCGGTCGCGCCGCTGCGCCGCGCGGGTCGCCTCTGGGAGCACCTGGAGGCCCCGCTTGACCATCGCCGGGTCGTGCTGGCGCTGGCCGAGGCGCTGCTGGCCGTCGACGTCGAGGATCCGGCCTGGGAGGCGAAGGGCGACCCCTTCAAGGAGGGGATCGCCTGCTGCCAGTCCTTCGTGGCGCTCTCGCGCGCCTCGGGCGACGTCGACGGCATGATCCACGGCGGCTGGATGATCGCGGGGGCCTACGAGCGCCTCGGGGACTGCGCCAGGGCCTCGGAGGCCTGGGAGCGCCTCGGCGAGCAGGCCGAGCAGATGGGCAGCCCGGGCCGGGATCTCCTGCTCAAGGCCGCCCAGGTCGCGCTCGCCGCCCCGAAGGGCGCTCCCCGAGGCCGCCTGCCCGTGCTCGATCGCGCCGAGGCGCTCTACCTGCGGGCCGAGGACGACGCCGGCGCCCTGTGGTGCTGCCACCAGCGGGTCGAGCTGCTCGTGGCCCTGGAGGAGTGGGAGCAGGCCGCCGCCGCCGTGGAGCGGATCCGGCAGCTTGGGGAGCCCGCGCCGGACAAGGACATCTTGCTGCTGGCGCACTTGACCGATCTGCGCCTGCGCGGCGGCCAGATCGCCGAGGCTCGCCAGTCGGCCGCCGCCGCGCTGGCCCTCATGGCAGACAGGCCGCACCCCATGAAGGCCTCGCTGGAGGGGCTCGTCGGGAGGCGTTGAGGGCTCAGGTCCGCCAGCGCCGCGGCTCGGGGGCCATGGTCTCGGGGTCGCCCGCGGCGACGATCTCGGCGTAGAAGCCGACCATGCGGTCAAAGGCCGCCGACCAGTCAAAGTGGCGCTCGGCGAACTGTCGGGCGCGCAGCCTCATGGCCGGCAGCTCGCCCGATCCCAGCAGCTCGATGGCGCGCTCGGCCAGCGCGTCGGCGTCGTTGTAGGGCACCAGCGCGCCGCAGCGGGCGCGGGTGACGAGCTCCTGCACCGCGCCCGCGTCGGCGGCGATCAGCGCGCAGCCCGAGGCCATCGCCTCGGCCGCCGAGAGCCCGAAGGTCTCGAAGGCCGAAAGCGCGAAGGTCGCGTCCGCCGAGGCGTACCAGCGCGCCATCAGGCCCGGATCGTTGATGTAACCCAGGTAATGGATCCCCTCGGGGTGCTGCGCCATGAAGGCGTCCAGCTTCGGCTTGCCGGGGCCGACGCCCGCGATGACCAGCATGGGCCGATGCGCCGCGTAGATCCTCGGGTAGGCGCCCAGCAAGGCGCTCAGGCCCTTCTCTTCAAGGAGGCGGTGGGGGAAGAAGAGCAGCGGCCGATCGCCCTCGACCCCGACCGAGGCCCGCAACTCCGGGTCGCGCCGCTTCGGGTCAAAGCGGGCGGTGTCGACGCCCAGCGGGGTCTGGAAGACGCGGGGGATGCGCTCGGCCCACAGGCCCTCGACGACGCAGTCGGCCGCCGCGAAGGTCGCCTTCAGCTTCCCGTAGGTCTGCCGCGCGTACCACCACGCGGCCCGCTCGCCGAGGCGCCCGAGCGCAGGCGAGAGCTGGCCCAGCGGGCGGGCCACGTAGGCGCGCGGGTAGTCGGCGTGCCAGAAGCCCGTCAGCGCCGCGCGCAGCCCCTGCGCCGCCGCCCGGACGACCCAGGGCAGCACGTAGGGGGAGCCGATCTCGATCAGGTCGGGGTCAAAGCGCCGCAGGATGCGCCGCATCCTGTGGATATCCATCATGAATCGGTAGTTGGCGTCCACGGCGATGCCGGGGAAGTGGACGACCCGGACGTGGGGCGCCAGGTGCTCGACGGCCTCGTGGTCGTCGGGCTCAAAGAGGGTGTATTCGTGCTCGGGCCGGCTCAGGAAGTACGCAAGCTTGTGCTTGTGGTACGTCTTCACGCCGCCGCCCGTCTGGGAGTAGAAGTTGTTGATGTCGCAGATGTGCATCGGCTCGCTCGTCGGCTCGGGTCCGCGGCGTCGTTAACAGTTTTTTCCAGATTTCGGAAGGGGGCAGACCTTGAGACTCATCCTCGCATCCACCTCTCGCCATCGCCGAGCGCTGCTCGATCGGCTAGGGATCGACTACGAGGCGCTGCCTCACGCCTGCGACGAGGCCGCCGCCCAGGCCAGCGCCCTCGCGCCAGAGGCTCTGGCTGCCGACCTCGCCCTGGCCAAGGCCCAGAGCCTCCGGCCGGCCCACCCCGGGGCCTGGATCCTGGGCTCGGATCAGGTCCTCGATCTGGACGGCGAGGTGCTGGGCAAGCCAGGATCCCCGGAGCGGGCGGTCGAGCAGCTCGCTCGCCTCCAGGGTCGCTCCCACCGGCTCTTGACCGCGGCGTGCCTGCTCGGCCCTGATGGGCAGCGGCGCGAGGCGCTCGACGTCCACACGCTCCGGATGAGGGCGCTCGACGCGGCGGCGCTGGCCCGCTACGTCGCCGCCGATCAACCGCTGGACTGCTGCGGCTCCTACATGATCGAGGCGCGCGGGATAGCCCTCTTCGAATCCATTCAGGGATCGGACTTCACCGCCATCGTCGGCCTGCCCATGATCGCGGTCGTCTCCATGCTCGCCGAGGCCGGCTTCCCCGTGCATTGACCCTCGCCAACGCGCAGCCCCACGCTCCTCGCACCGCCCGTTGGGCGGGCTCGTCGGGTGGGGCTTGGATGCGCGGGGTGGGCTGCGACCTCTCGGTCGCAGGCCAGCGCAAGGGCGATAGCAACGCGTGAGGGCTGTCGGTGCGCAACATGAAGGGCAGCGCGGCCGAGGACATGGGAGGCTGGCCGGGTGTCAAGAGCCGGAGCGAACATGTCTTTCAGCAGGTTGATCTACCACGTCATTTTTCACACCCTCGACAAACGGCCGCTGATCACCGAGTCGGTCGAGGCGCGGCTTTATCCCATCCTCTCCCACCTCGTGCTTGAATACGGAGGGGTGCAGCTCGCGGTGGGCGGCGTTGAGAGCCACATCCATCTGGTCTGCGCGATGCCCGTGACGGCGACCCCGAGCCAATTCGTCCGGTATCTCAAGAGCGCGAGTTCAGGCCGGATCAACAGGACTCTGAGCATGAAAGAGCCCTTTCGGTGGCATGCTGGTTACGGCATCCTGACCGTCAACCCCCACGATTTGACGCGCCTCCTGCAGTACGTCGCCAAGCAGAAAGAACATCACGATCGCCGAACAACCACGCCTCACTGGGAAGCCCCTCTGGCAAACCAGAGCCCCTGACCGTCCCTGCAAGTTATCGCCGACCGCCCGCAGGCCTGCGACCGACAGGTCGCAGCCCGCCCCGCTCATCCAAGCCCCACCCGACGAGCCCGTCCCCCCTTGTGGGGGGCGGTGCGAGGAGCGTGGGGCGATCGTGGAGCGTGGGATGATCGTGGAGCGTGGGGTGTCGCGCGTGGTTCAGCGGCAGGTCTGGCCGCGGCTCTGGCCGGAGGGGCAGCCGCCGGCCTCGGCTTGATCGCGGGTGCAGATCTGACGGCAGCCGCGGCTGCCGTGCTCGCGGACCTGGCAGCCGCCGTTGGCCCAGACGATGTCGGCGACCTCCCAGAACTCGGTCTGGGGTCCGCCGAAGGTGTCGTTGGCGCGCAGCACGACCGGCTCGAACTCGCGGACGGCGGCGCCGCAGAAGACGCGGACGGTGACGGTGCTGTCGCCGAAGCCGTCGTCGTCCCAGTAGTGGATGCCGAGGCGGTAGGTGCCGTCCCTGGGGCTCTTGACGTTGACGTTCTCGGGGCCATTGCCCTGGACGTCGTCGAGATCAAGGCGAGGATCGTCGTCGTTCATGGGGGGAAACCAGGTGACCTTGCCGGGGATGGGGATGCTGTTGTCGTTGAAGCCGGCGATGAGCTCTCGGCAGGCGGCCTCTTCGAGGAAGGGGTCGGATTCGAAGACGTCGCAGACGCGGCAGTTGGCGTAGAAGCAGTCGTCGCCGTCGTCGTCGCTGTCGAACCACTGGCCGTCGGGCGAGCGCAGCAGGTGGGTGTCAACGTCGGAGGCGTCGCCGACGGCGCCGATGTTCCAGGTCACCTCGACGCGCAGATCATCCTCGGAGGTGGTCGTCAGGGTCGTGGTGCAGCGCCCGACGCCGCCGTGGGAGTCGGCGACCTCGAGCTGGAGGATGTAGGTCCCCTGGGCGTCGGCGAAGATCCCGGCGCTGAGGCCGCTGGGTGGGACGGGGGTGCTGGTGGAGCCCAGCGGTTTTTCGAGGATGGACCAGGAGGCCCGGGCCATGGGGTCGCCGTCGGGGTCCTCGTAGCCGCCCTGGAAGTCGTAATTGGCCAGCGGCGGCCCGCTCTGATCGGAGGGGCAGGTGGCGACGGGGGGGCGGTTGTCGCAGCCCAGGCCCTCGTCGACCTGCCCGTCGCAGTTGTTGTCCTGCCCGTCGCAGACCTCCTCCGCCGGCAGCACCTCGCCGACGCACTCGCCGTAGAACTCGCGCTCGCAGCTCTGGACGCCGGCGCGGCAGGAGGCGCTGGAGAAGGTCAGGTCCGCGGGGTGGCCGCTGTAGCACGCCTTCTGGGACTCGGTGCAGGTGCAGCCCTCGTCGACGGTGCCGTCGCAGTCGTTGTCGAAGCCGTCGTCGCAGATCTCGGCGGCGCCGGGGTCGCAGAAGGGCTCGTCGCGCGGCGGCGTCGGCTCGCCGGGGTCTCCAGGGTCGCCAGGATCTCCAGGATCGCCGGGATCGTTGGGATCATCGGCCCGGCCAGGATCGCCGGGGCCGAAGCCCTCGGGCTGTGGCTCCGGGAGCCCCCCTGTCGGGAGGACGTCGGCGCAGGCCGCCGACAAAAGCAGGATCATGGCCAGCGCGATCCGGGCGGCGGGGGTCTGTGGGGTCATGTCGGCTCCTGTGTTCCCTGGCGGGTCGGCACACACCCGCCTGCATCAGAGCAACATGCAGGCCACCTCGGCGCCTGCGACCTGAAGCGCGTCGCAGGCGCGGGTGCGCTCAAATGATAAGGGCCAAGGTGTGACATCATGTCGCACCTTGGGTGGGTCTGGAGAGGGAGTGTGCCGCGGATGCCTCATCGCAGGTTGGGTCGTCGAAGGTTTGAGGCCGCCCCACGATCGTCGAGCGCCCCACGCTCCTCGCACCGCCCCCGTTGGGGACGGGCTCGTCGGGTGGGGCTTGGATGCGCGGGGGGGCTGCGCCCGTTGGGCGCAGGCCAGCGGACGGCCAACAGCGGATCGCGGGGGAGGATCAGCGCGTCGAAGTGTGCCTGTGGATTGGAGTTTTTGCTCCCCCTGGTGTCGATCTGGGTCGCGCGCGGGCCTGCGACCGAGAGGGCGCAGCCCACCCGCGCATCCAAGCCCCACCCGACGAGCCCGTCCCCAACGGGGGCGGTGCGAGGAGCGTGGGGCGATCGTGGAGCGTGGGGCGATCGTGGAGCGTGGGGCGATCCTCGGGCTTGCGCGGCGCGTCGGAAAGCGTGTTTGATGTGCGTGTGTGCATCGGTCATGTGGGGAGAGGAGGCGGTGGTGCAGGGCGCTGAGGCAGGTGAGGGTCCTTCGGAGGCCGCGCGGGCTCGGGCGTTGGAGCGTCGCGGTCGTCGGGTGGCGCGGGAGGCCTGGATCCAGGCGCGGCTGGGGTCGCACGGCGCGGCGGCGGGGTTGTCGGCGTCCGCGCTCTCGATCCTGGGTCGGGCGCAGGCGGCGTGGGCGGGGATCGGGCAGGAGGGCAGGGCGTCGAAGGTCGGCCGCGCGGCCGAGGCGCACCGCGCCTCGATGGTCAAGAGCGAGGCGGTCGCGGCTCAAGGGCGCTGGCGGCGTTGGGGCCGAGGGGCGGCGCGCGCGGTGCCCTTGTTGGTCATCCAGGCGCTCTGGATCGACGCCGCGGTCGAGACGTGGCCCGCGCCCTCATCGGCGGGCGGGTGGTTGGCGCTGGGGGCCGGCGTGTCGCTGGCGGCGTCGATTGGGGGGCTGCGTCGAGGTTGGCGGCCAGAGACGCTGGCGGGGTTGTCGGCGGCGGGGTTGATGGCGGGGTTGCTGGCTTCCTTCGTGGCCGCCCCGACTCTGGGCGCGGGGGGGGCCTCGGCGGCGGGGATGGAGCCGGCGCAAGTGGCGCACGCGGCGCACCTGGCGGGGTTGTCGCTGCCGGTCCTCTACGGGCTGCGCTGGTGGCCGGCGTGGCTGTGGGGGCCGCTGCTGGTCCTGGCGATCTGGTGCGGGCTGCCCTTCGGGCTGGGGCTCTACGAGGGCCTCCCGATTGAGGATCTGCCGCTCCAGGTGGCCTTCTGGTCGAGGTGGCCTTGGTGGGGGCAGCCGCTGGCGGGGATGGTCTTCTTCTTTGCGCCTCTGGCGCTCCTGCTCGTGCTTGGGACGACGGCGTGGCATGTGCTGGCCGGCGCTCGGGTTCCGGAGGCCGGGGATTCTGGCGCGCCGGGCCGGGGGGAGGGAGAGCCGTGAGCGAGGAGGCGCGGCCGAGGCCGGTGGGGCGGATCGAGCGCGCGCTGGCGGGGCTGTCGGTGGTCGTCATCGTGGCGCTGGTGGGGCTCTTCGGGCTGCGGGTGCTGCGGATCAACTACGTGGAGACGCCGGCGGATCGGTGGTGCCCGCCTGCGGAGGTGGTCGGGCGGACCACGGCCATCCTGCCTGACGGCGCCGCCGTGACGGTGCAAACGCGGGGCTATGAGGCGCTGGGGGAGGCCGAGCGGGCGATGCGGTCGCCGGTGCGCCTGCGGGTGCGGGGCTTTCGGCCCGAGGCGCCCGGCGGCCAGACGCGCTTGTGGGTCAACGCGATCGACAAGGACGGCCGCAGCGTGCGCCACCTCAAGCAGAGCGACTTCGAGGTGATCGAGGGGGAGCGGCCCGTGCCCCGCTTCGCCTTCACCAAGGCGACCGGGGAGGAGCCGCCCTCCTTCGCGCCGCCCTTCATCTGGGTCGCCAACTCGGACGAGCACACCGTTTCGAAGCTCTCGACGCGGACGGGCGAGGAGTCTGGCCGGTACAAGGTGGGCAAGAACCCGTCGCGGACGAGCGTGGATCTGGACGGCAATGTCCTGGTCGCCAGCCGGGACAGCCACGAGGTGACGAAGATCCAGGCGGTCGGGTGTCAGGGGCAGGCGTGCGTGCTGTGGACGAGGCCGACCTGCATCGGGGCGCGGGGGCTGGCGGTGGACGCGGACAACAGGGTGTGGGTCGGCGGCGGCAGCCTGAACCCGCTGACGCCGGAGCTGGGCTGTTTGCAGATGCTCGACGGCGACACCGGGGCGTTGATCCTGGAGCACCAGGACCTCACGGCGCTCGTCTACGGGCTGGCGATCGATCAGGAGGGGACGCTGTGGGCGGTGCAGCAGGCGAACAACCGGCTCGTGAAGATCTCCCGCGCCGGTCGGATCAAGGCCGAGTACCGCCCGCCAGAGCCGGCCTCGCTCTACGGGTTGGCGGTGGATCGGGGCGGCCGGATCTGGGTGAGCAACTTCACGCTGGGGGACGTGCTGCGCTTTGATCCTGGCGCGGAGCGCTGGGATCGCTTCGGGTCGCCGATGAAGCCGACGGGGCGCGGCGTGGCGGCCGACGTGGCCGGCAATGTGTGGGTGGCCAGCTCGAGCCCGGCGCTGGTGTCGCGCTTCGAGGCCGAGAGCGGCCGCTGGGTGGCCGACTACGATCCGCAGGGGGTCGAGCCGATCGGGATCGCCATCGACGCGGATCAGCTCGTCTGGGTGGTCAACCAGAAGAGCGACCGGGCCTCGAAGCTCGATCCGGCGACCGGCGAGGTGGTCGGCGTCTACCCGGTGGGCCGCTCGCCCTACACCTACAGCGACATGACCGGCTACGCGCTGAACAACTTCGTGGCCACGCGCGGGCTCTACACCTTGAGCTACCACAAGGTCCCCTTCAAGCTGCGGATCTCGGCGCCGGACGAGGGCGCGACGCTCGCGGCGGTCGGGCTGGAGCCGACGGCGCTGCGGATCGCGCTGGAGCGCTTTGACCCCGGCGACCCGCTGGTGCGGGTGCAGTGGTCGGTCGACGGCCAGGGGGTCGGCGTGGTTCGGGCGTCGCCCTTCACTTTGATGTGGAGTTACAAGGAGTTATCGGAGGGTTGGCACACGATCAAGGTCAGCGGGGTGAGCGCCGCAGGCTTTGAGGACGAGGATCAGATCCGGGTGCGGGCGATCCGGACCTTCGGCGCGGTGAGGCTGGAGGTGGTGCGCGGCGGGGCGGTCGTGTCGTCGTTGCCGCGGGCGATCGAGCTGGTGATCGACAGCTCGGGGTCGATGTGGGGGGCGGTGGACGGCCAGCGCAAGATCGACGTGGCCAAGGCGGCGGTCGTGGGGCTGCTCGACGCGCTGCCGGAGGGTACGACGGTGGCCTTGCGGGCCTACGGTCACCGCAGCAACAAGTGCACGGACACGGAGCTGCTCGTCGGTCCGGGGCCGCGGGATCGCGCCGCGCTCAAGGAGGCGACCCTGGGGCTCAAGCCGCGAGGTCGGACGCCCATCGCCCACGCTCTGGAGGCGGCGGCGGCGGATCTGTCGGCGATCCGGGATGAGGGGCTCGGCGAGCGGGTCATCGTGCTGGTGACCGACGGGATCGAGACATGCCAGGGTGATCCCTGCGCGGTGGCGAGGCGGCTTGGAGGGGGGCCTGTGGGGTTGCGGGCCAACGTGATCGGCTTCGGGCTCGACGCGGGGGTCGATCGCGCCTCGCTCAAGTGTGTCGCCGAGGAGACCGGCGGGATCTACGCCGACGCGGCCGACGCGCGTGCGCTGGAGCGGGAGCTGGAGCGGGCCATCCGGTTGACTTGGGACATCGTCGACGCCTCGGGCGCGGTCGCCCAGGTCGGGACGCTCGAAGAGCCCAGGGCGGTGCTGCCGGTCGGCCGCTACCGCGTCCGCCTGGGCTCAAGGCCCGGCGGCCGGGTGTTGGAGTCGGCGCTCTTCGATCTGCCCAGCGGCGCCGAGGTGATCGTCCGCGTCAACCTCGACGGCCCCGGTCCTCCGGCGGTCGAGGTCCTCGGCGCCCCTGCGGCGCCCTGACGGACCCTGCGTCTGACGGGCCTGGCGCCTGCCCGGCGCATTGCCAGCGGCGGCGGCCTCGGATAAGCTCAGGCGCGATGAATCCAAGGACAGTCCCTCGATTTCTGGGTGCGGTGGTCGCGGCGTCGGTGGCGCTTTGCGGGTTTCTCGCGCCCGCGCTGGCGCACAACGGCCCCATCGGCTCGCTGGTGGCCCACGTCAAGCCGGAGGGGCAGATCGATCTCCTGATCGATCTGGACGGGGTCGAGGCCGGCGAGGCGCTGCGCCTGGATCGCGACGGCAACAACATTGCGGACCCGCAGGAGATCGCCGAGGGCCAGCCGGTGATCCTGGCGGCGATCCGGGATCGCCTGGTCACGACCAAGGAGGGGGTGCCCTGCCCGGTCGAGCGGGTGGAGCGCTTTCAGGTCGCCGGAGGCCGCGTGCGCGTCCTGCAGGTGCGGACCTGCCCGGCCGGCGGCGGGGTCGTGCGCTTCGAGCACCGGCTCTTCACGGATCAAGCCGGCCGCCACCAGCACCTGGGGCGGATTCAGAGCGGCGATGAGGTCTACACCCACCTCTTTACGCGCGACATGCCGACCTTCTCGGTCGTGATCCCCGCCGACGAGCCCGCCGACGGTGGCGCTTCAGGGGAGGTCGCGGCGGCGGGCGACGCCCCGGACGGCTCAGGCTGGTCGCTCTTCGTCGCGTTCATCGGTCAGGGCCTGTGGCATGTCTTGAGCGGCCTCGACCATGTGCTCTTCGTCTTGTCGTTGATGATCGTGGTCCATCGGGCCTCGCGCCTGGCGCTGCTCTTGACCGGGTTCACGGTGGCGCACAGCCTGACGCTGGCGCTCGGGGCGCTGGAGTGGGTCGCGCCGCCCTCGCAGCTCGTCGAGTCGGCCATCGCGCTCTCCGTGCTCTACGTGGCGGTCGAGAACATCGCCCTCAAGGAGGAGCCTCGCCACAGGCCCGCGCTGACGCTGGCCTTTGGCCTGCTCCACGGCCTGGGCTTCAGCGGCGCGCTGACCGGGCTGGGCCTGTCCACCTCGACGGGGCTGGTGCCCGCGCTGCTGGGCTTCAACCTCGGGGTGGGGGTCGGGCAGCTCTGCCTCGTGGCGCCGCTCTTCCCGCTCGTGCTGTGGCTGCGTCGGGACGAGGCGAGGCACCGGAGGGTCGTGGTGGCCTTCAGCGCGGCGGTGGCGGCGGTGGCGGTGATCTGGTTTGCCCAGCGCGCGCTGGGCTTGTCGTTGGGGTGGGGGGGATGAACATGAGGCTCCGCTCCTGGGTGTGGCTGGGGTGCATGTCCCTTGCGTTGTCGTTGTGGTCGTCGAGCGCGGCGGGCCAGGGCGCGGAGCGCGAAGACGAGGACGCGCAGATCGCGCGCGACCTTGAGCGCTTCGGCCCCGAGGCCGTCGAGCTCTTCAAGGAGGTGCGCGCGGCCCGCCGCGTGCGCGACGACGCCGAGACGGAGCGATTCTTGATCCTGGTCCGCGCCCACGCCCGCGGCTACGCGCCGATCACGCGGCGGCTGTGCCTGACCGAGTCCAGGCTCTACAACCGGGACGAGGCCATCCGGCTGTGCAAGGAGGCCATCGCCGAGGGGGGCACGTCCAAGGACCACGCCGCGCTGGCCTTCGCCTACCTGGAAGACGAGCAGGACATGGGGGACTCCTCGGCCGAGGACCTGCCCCTGGCCAGGGCCAGCGCCCTCAAGGCCGTCGAGCTGTCCCCCGACGAGCCCGAGGGCTACCTGATCCTTTGCACCATCGCCACGCGCCTCCGGTCCGCCGAGGAGCTCAAGGTCTGCTCCGACGCGCTGCTGAGGACCGCGCCGGACAAGATCAGCACCCACATGTTCGTCGCCCGGATGGGCATGATCGAGGGCGACCTCGACGGCGCCAAGGCCGCCCTGGACCGCGCGCGCGAGCTCGGGCTCAAGGACGACATCTACCTCGTCTTCAACGCCGACATCAGCGCCCAGCGCCCCTTCTGGTTCTGGTGGTACCGCCAGGTCCTCGTCGCGATCGTGCTCTTGATCGCGGGCATGGCCCTGTTGACCTTCCTCGGCCAGCGCGCCAGCCGCGGCGCGCTGGCCGAGGCCCACGCCCTCATCGATCAGGGCGCCGCGCCCGGCCTCCTCAAGCGCCAGCGGAGCCACCAGCGCATCCTGTGGGCGGCCTGCTTCTGGTTCGTGCTCACCGGCGCGCTGGCCGCGCTGCTCGTCGTCGGGGCCGTCGCGGTGCTGTGCTACGGCCTCGTCGACGCCCGCGTCGTCACCGAGGCGCAGGGCTGGGCGCTCGCCGCGGGGATCGGGCTCGTCATGCTCGCGCTCGCCCGACACGCCCTGCGCCCCATCCGCCCGCCCGCCCCCGGCCCGCCGCTGGATCTGGAGGCCCACCCGCGCCTGCGCGACCTCATCCTCAACGCGGCCCTCTTGACGGGCAACTCGCCTCCCGACGAGGTCTGTCTGCACCCGCTGGCCGAGACGACCCTCGTCGACATCGGCTCGATGACGGCCCTGCTCGAGCGCCCGACCTCGCGCTGCCTCGTCCTCGGCGTCGGCGGCCTCGATGGCCTCTCGACCGAGGCCCTCCGCGCGCTCATCGCGCGCGAGCTCAGCGCCTCGTCGGGTCACCCCGACGCTCCGCCCGCCCTGGGGCGCTCCTTGCGCCGCGCCATCGCCCGCACTCTGGCCGAACACCGTCGGGTCGGCGTCGACCGCGCCACGAACCCCCGCCACCTCACCCTCCAGGCCTTCCATCGGGCCTTCTCGATCATGGCCGAGGGCGCCGAGGTCCTCCAGGGCCTCCTGGCCGACCGCCGCGCCGCCCACCTCTGCGGCGCCTCCGCCCTCTCGCTGGCCCTGCGACACACCCAGGCCCGCCAGCGCCTCCTGCTCGATCACCTGCGCCTCCTTCGTCAGCGACCCCCAGGCGAGCCCAAGCCCAGCAATGTCTACGCTGGACTGGGCGACGCCTCGCCCTGTGATCCCGCCGCCGTTTCCGGCGCCGATCCCCTGGCCCTTGACCCCACGGCGCCGCTCCCGATCGATCCGCTCAACCCCCTCTCGACGGAAGCTCGCCTCGCGCATCTCGGCGGGATCGTTGTGGAATCGATTGCTTCCGCCGTGGAAGGGGAGTGCTGGGGGCTCTTTGGAGATCGAGGCGCGATAGAGCGCGAGATGACCTTGAGGCTCCTGGAGGGTTGATACCAGACTACAGCCGAGAGACTCACTTTGTGGGCGGTCCAGGCGGCGCCCTGAGCCTTTGCCATCACTGGGCGGTGCGGTGCACCAGCCTCGCCCAGGCCCAGGCCATCCCCCTGTCCTCGCCCACAAAGCAAGCCCTTCGTCTGTGGTTGGGTATGATCGGCCTGACGCCCTCGGCGGGGCTCGCGCCCCAGGCGGTCAAGGCGTCATCGGCCTCGGCAGAGCGGGGTCGCGATCCCGGGCGTGCGCTCGGTTGTTGGGAGCGCCGGAGGCGATCCAGTCCAGATCCTCGGTGATCGTGCGCCCCAGGTGGCGGGTGCGTTCAGTCGTTGGGGGCGCCGGAGGCGATCCAGTCCCGGACCTTGGCGACGAGGGCGGGGTCGAGCAGATTGGGGGCGTTCAGGGGCATCCGCGCGAAGGGTTCGCCGCCGTCGGTGACCGGCTCGCAGCGCGAGATGACCTGGTAGAGCCAGCTCCCCTCCGGGTCGCCGGGGGCGATGAGCGGCAGGGCGGCATTGCCGCGCCCAGGGTGGGCCATCAAGGCCGCGTGGAGGTCGTCGCCGTCGAGGGCCAGCCCGCCGGCGGGGGCGCCGACGTCGTGGCAGGCGCCGAAGGTGCACGAGGCCTCGAAGATCGTCTCGCGGACGCTGGTGAAGGTGATCGGGGCCTCGGCCTCGGCGTCGAGCGGCCCGTCCTGGCAGGTGATGACGGGGGAGAGGTCGGCGTCGGAAGGATCCTGCTCCGGGACGTAGAGGGGCGCGCCCCGCTCGCCGTCCGTCGGCATGGTCTGGGAGGGGTTCCGGGGCAGCCCGAAGGAGAGGCAGGGCCCGGCGTTGGTGACGATCCCGTCCTGCTGGCCGGTGACGGCGCTGTTGTTGACCACCGAGGCGTCGATCATGGCGCCGCCGTCGGCGAAGCCCAGCATCACGCACATCTCCTGATCCCCGATCCCCCACCCGACCGCCCGCGCCGTCGGGTTGTCGTAGCCGCAGGTGAAGCGCAGCCCCTCGGCGCCGGTCAGATCCAGCGGGGGCGCAAAGGCGCGGCCGTTGGCGCCTGCGTTGAAGCCGTCGAGCTGGTAGACGATCTCCCCATCCCGCGCCCCGCCGAGGATCTCAAGCTTGAAGTGGTCGCCGAGCTGATGGAAGTGCGGCAGCACCCAGTAGAGCTTCAGGTCAAAGGGGCGGCGCGCGACCCGCTCGTAGTCTTCCTTGAAGAGGCAGTCGCCCGTGAAGCGCGACTTGACCCGCGGGGGGATGTCCAGATCGAGGTAGGAGAGCCGGAAGGGCGCCACGACGGTCTTGACGTCGACCGGGTGGATCAGGTCCAGCGCCATGCGCAGCTCGGTGGCGTGCGCCCTCGGCGCCAGGTTGAGCAGGTGGACGTCCGCGACGACCTTGTGCCGCGGCGGGATCTTGATCGCGATCCCCTCGCCGAGATACTGCGCCTCGATCTGCGACTGGGTGGACTGGGCAAAGAGCACCGTACCCCGCAAGGCCGAGCCCAGCTCATCAAAGTTGCGCGCGCTGCACCTGAAGAACCCGTCCTCGCCAGGGTACAGATCCTCGGGGACGACGAACCAGTTGGAGTGGTGGTAGCCGCCGTTGTTGCTCAAGCGGACCTGCTCGACGTAGAGGGCCTCGTCGTTGTTCAGGGTCCACTGGACGCAGGGCGAGGTCTCTTGAAAGGGCTCCAGGGTGAGGTCGCCGAAGGTGTGGCTGAGCTCGGCGCGCCTCGGACCCTCGGGGATGACGGCGGCGTCCTCTTCGGCCTCGGCGTCGGCCAGCGCGTCGGCGTCGGGGTCGGCGGCGTCTGGCTCGCCGCCCGCGTCCTCAGGCGAGGTCTGGAGGAGGCCCGGTGGCGGATCGGCCTGCTCCTGACAGGCGGCCAGCGGGCAGAGGAGCGCGAGGGCGCCGATCCAGATGGGGGCGAGGCGCATGGCTCAGACCTCGAAGTTCCAGGCCTTGATGAAGTCCATCCTCGGGGCCAGGTAGTCGTCGGCGAAGGCGCGGTGGGCCGCGTCCTCCAGGTAGAGGGGGACGTCCTCGACGCGCTCGAAGCCGATCAGCACGCTCAGATCCCAGCTCTGGGCGCTGGGGGCGTCTGCCGGGGTGCCGATCGTCACCGAGCGCACGCCGGGGATCGCGGCCAGCGCCGCGCGGCTGTCGGCCGCGATCACGGCGCGGGCCTCGGGCGAGGTGAACGCAGGCTTGAGCTTGATCAGGACGATGCGCTGGATCATGGCGCCTCCATGTGAGATCTTCTGGGAGGCATCATCCTCCAGGCGCCAACCGGAGACAAGCGCCCCTCTTCCCTCAGAAGACCTGGCGGGTGAAGATCCCCTGCGGGCTGATGGTGTTGGAGCTGCCCACGATCACGCGGCCGGCTTCGAAGTCCACGTCAAGGGCGCGGATCTCAAGGCCCTCCAGTCCCAGGTTCTGCCAGCTCTGGCCGCCGTCCTTGGAGCGAAAGACGCCCTGACCCCAGGTGCCCATCCACAACTCCAGGCCGTCGTCGGGGTTGACGACCATCACCCGGATGTCCTGGCCCGGAAGCTCGTGGCGCTGCCAGATCTTCTGGGCGGGGTCGTCGCTGGATCTCAGGGTCCCGCCCAGGAAGGAGCCGCCCGAGAAGACGTACCAGCGCCCTTGCCCGACGGCCACGTCCAGGGAGGTGTCCGGCATGTCCTCGGGGGTGATGTCTCGCCAGCTCTGGCCCTGATCTTCGGACCACGAGAGCCTCTTGTGCGAGGTCGCCAGCGCGAGGTGGGTCTGATGAGGGTGGAAGGCCACCGCGCGGACGTTGGCCTGGAGCGCCTGTCGCCACCGCGCGCCTGGAGACGCGCCCGGCGCGTGGTAGAGCGCCCCTGCGACCGAGATCAGCGCCGCGCCCCTGGTCAGCGCGGCGGCGTCGATCCGCCCCGGAGGGCGCTCCACGGCCTCCCAGCGGGCGCAGGGCGCGGGGCAGACGTAGAGGGCGGGCTGGTCGCGGGGCGCGGCCCAGAGGGTCTGGGATTCGGGCGCCGCGCCCTCGTCGAAGTGGCCCAGCATCCAGCCGAAGGCGCCGGGGTAGTCGAGCGAGCGCCATTGCCCGTCGAGGGACAGCCAGCCAGTGTCGGCGCCCTCGGACCCGCTCGATCGCTGGGCCAGGAGGCGCGGCCCGACGAGGTGTATGCGCGGGTCGCTCCAGTCGTCGGTGCCCTCGATCCGCGTCCAGCCCTCGGTGCTCGGCCTGAACATCCCGATCGTCGCCACCAGCGCCGTCAGGCCGCAGATCACGAGGATCAGGTTGCGCGCCTGCCGCACGCTCCGGGCGGACAAGAAGGCGACGGGGCCAGAGAGGATCATCGAGGCGCCGAAGGCCCCCAACCCTGCGGTCAAGAGCGCGCCGCCGTAGAGCCCGGAGATCAAGAAATGCAGGCTCATGGCCACGAGCGGCGCGATCGTCACCGCGCCGACGCCCAGCGCGATCACTTGCGCCACGAGCTGCCCGCCCGAGGGCTTCGGCGCCGCGTCCTCGTCGGGCGGCGGCTCCTGCAGCCGCTGGCGCTGTTGTCCGAGGTCTTGCTTTGACATCGCGGCCCTTCAGGGCGAGCCCGCCCGTTGACGAGGTTCAGGCCGGGGCGCGCCCCGACCCGACTCAAGATAGCGCCCATCTGGCGCGCTTGCAGCCTCGACTCTGCAACTTGCGCCCTTTGCTGCCCCGCTCAGCCCTCGCGGGGCCGCGCTGGCCGCCTTCGGCCGCTGATTTTTTACGATGGGGCGTCGGGCGTGTCTCCCTCTCCGAATGACGCCGCTGGGGTGTCCGAGCGAGGGTGAGCGCGATGGGGATGGGCTTTGATCGGGCGAGGCACTTGTTGAGCCGGGCGGGCTTCGGGGGAGGGCCTGCGGAGATCGAGGCGCTGGCCCGGCTGGACGTGGTCGCCGGGGTGGACGGGCTCCTCAAGGGCGTCCGCGAGGTGGCCTCGGTCAAGCCGCCCTCGTGGGTCCATGACGACTTCCCCGGACCCGATGAGATGGAGCGCAAGGAGAAGCGGGAGGTGAGCCGGGAGCGCACCCATGAACTGAGGGCCTGGTGGTACGATGAGATGGTCAGCACGCCCTCGCCCTTGACCGAGCGGCTGACGCTCTTCTGGCACAACCACTTCACCTCCAGCGCCCGCAAGGTCAAGTGGATCCCCTTCATGGCCCGCCAGAACGCGCTGCTGAGGCGCCGCGCGGCGGGCCGCTTCTCGGAGCTGCTCGTGGAGATCGCCCAGGACCCGGCGATGCTGCTCTACCTCGACAACCAGTCCAGCCACAAGCACCAGCCCAACGAGAACTTCGCCCGCGAGCTGCTCGAGCTCTTCACCCTCGGAGAGGGGCACTACGCCGAGCGGGACATCAAGGAGGCCGCGCGGGCCTTTACGGGCTGGCGCATGAGGCGGCGGAGCGGCGAGTTTCGCTTCGTCAAGGCCGATCACGACGACGGGCAGAAGGTCTTCCTCGGGGAGCGCGGCGCGTGGACCGGCGACGACATCCTGCGGATCTTGCTCAAGAATCCGCGCACGGCCGAGCACATCGTCGAGAAGCTCTGGGCGGCGCTGATCTCGGATGAGCCCGATCGCGACGAGGTGCGGCGGCTGGCCAGGGGCTTTCGGGAGGGCGGCTACGCGATGAAGCCCCTGCTCAGGGCGATCTTGACCTCGGAGGCCTTCATGGACCCGCGGGTCCGGGGCGCGATGATCAAGTCGCCCGTGGACCTGCTGGTGGGCACCGTCCGGGTCTTCAAGATCCCCATCGAGGACACTTCGGTGCTCGGCGAGGCCGGGGCGTGGATCGGGCAGGACCTCCTGAGCCCCCCCAACGTCAAGGGCTGGCCGGGCGGGGCGCGGTGGATCACCACCCACACGCTGCTGGCTCGCCACGAGATCCTGGAGCGCGCGGCGCGCAAGGCGCTCGACGAGCTGTCGCTGGCGCAGTGGCTCGGGCAGGAGGGGCTGACGGACAGGCAGGCCGCCGAGCGCGCAGGGCGCGTGCTGCTGCCCGCGCCGCCGGTGCGCCCTGTCGAGGCAGGGCGCGGCGAGGCGATCCTGACGCAGCTCGTGCTTGATCCGACCTTTCAACTCAAGTGAGGTGGCCGATGGACCGCAGGCAGTTTCTCAAGTGGACCGGCGCCGCCTCGGCGCTGATGCTCGCCCCGGGGGTGTCGATCGCGCGGCCCTCGGGGTCCGTGGCCGACCGGGTGCTGGTGCTGGTGGAGCTGGCCGGCGGCAATGACGGCCTCAACACCCTCGTCCCCTACAGCGATCCGGCCTACCTCAAGGCCAGGCCCTCGCTGGCGATCGAGCGCGATCAGGTCCTCCAGCTCTCCAGCGCGGTGGGCCTCAACCCGGCCCTGGAGCCCCTGATGGCCGCCTGGAAGGGGGGCGATCTGGCCGTCCTTCAGGGGGTCGGCTACCCTTCGCCGAACCGCTCGCACTTCCGCTCGATAGAGATCTGGGAGACAGGCTCGGACAGCGACGAGACACTGCAGGATGGCTGGCTCGGGCGCCTGCTCGACGGGCGGATCCCGGCGGATTACGCCGCCGGGGGCGTGGTGCTGGGCGCCGAGGACGCCGGGCCGCTTCAGGGGGACGTCCGCGCCTTCGTGACCCGCGACCCCGCCCAGCTCATCAAGGCCGCACGCCGCCTGCGGCCCGCCCCCTCCTCCCCGACGACCAACAAGGCCCTGGCGCACATCCTCAGCGTCCAGGACGACCTGATTCGAGGCGCCGCCCTCATCAACGCGAGGCACGGCCAGGCCGATCTGCACGGCGTCCGCTTCCCGCGAGGGCCCTTCGGTCAGCAGGTCGAGTCGGCCGCGCGGCTGATCATCGGCGGCGTGCCGACCGCCGCGATCAAGATCTCGCTCGGCGGCTTCGACACCCACGCCGGCCAGCAGGGGCCGCACCAGCGCCTCCTGGACGATCTGGGCCAGGGGCTCGCGGCGCTGCGGCTGGCCCTCGTCAAGGCGAGCCTCTGGGACAAGGTCCTGATCGTGACCTACTCCGAGTTCGGCCGCCGCGTCGCCGAGAACGGCAGCGGCGGCACCGACCACGGCGCCGCCTCGGCGCACCTCGCCCTCGGCGGCAGGGTCGTCGGCGGCCTCCACGGCGCCCAGCCCTCGCTGACCGACCTCGACGGCGGCGACCTGAAGCACACCCTCGACTTCCGCGCCCTCTACGCCGAGATTGCCCGCAGCTGGTGGGGCCTGCCCGCCGACGCCCTGCCCGTCGCCCTCAAGCCGACAGGCTTCCTCAAGTGACCCAGCCGACCCGACCCGTCGGGCCACGCCGATAGCCCCACGCTCCTCGCACCGCCCCCCACAAGGGGGACGGGCTCGTCGGGCGGGGCTTGGATGCCGATCGCCCCACGCTCCTCGCACCGCCCCCGTTGGGGACGGGCTCGTCGGGTGGGGCTTGGATGCGCAGGGGGGCTGCGACCTCTCGGTCGCAGGCCGGCGGGCGGGTGAGCGCGGATCGCAGGGGCGGGTTGCCGCGTCTAAGTGGGCCTGTGGATTTGGGTTTTAGCTCCCCCAGGTGTCGACCTGGGCCTTGCGCGGGCCTGCGACCGACAGGGCGCAGCCCACCCTGAAATTCTAGCCCCACCCGACGAGCCCGTCCCCAACGGGGGCGGTGCGAGGAGCGTGGGGCGATCGTCGAGCGTGAGGCGCCCGTCGTGCGTGGATCGCTCGTCGTGCGTGGATCGCTCGTCGTGCGTGGATCGCCCGTCGTGCGTGGATCGCTCGTCGTGCGTGGATCGCTCGTCGTGCGTGGATCGCTCGTGGGGCGTGGGGCGCTCGTGGGGCGTGGGGCGCTCGTGGGGCGTGGGGCGCTCGTGGGGCGTGGGGCCGTCTTCGCGCGAGGCGCTCGTCGAGCTTGGTGCCGTCTTCGCGCGATGGGCGGCCGTCTTCGCCGAGCGAGCCGTCTCCGAGCCCTCGCGCCAGTGGAGGGTAGAGGGCGCGTCTGCTATACAGAGGGTGGATCTGAAGGGGGGCGACGAGGGGGCTTATGCGCGCGATCGGCTTGGGGTGGTTGGTGTGCGGGGTGGTGGTCGCGGTCAGCGCGTCGGCCTGGGCGCACGGCGGGCGGCCTGTCCCCCGAAAGATCTACGTCGATCCCGACAACAGCGACAACCAGGCGCTCGTCAGCTCCGACCTCGGGCTCCACGTCACCTCCGACGGGGGCCAGTCCTGGTTCTGGATCTGCGAGGACATCGTCGGCTTCGACGTGCAGACCTTCGCCCTGGCCGGGCGATCCGGCGGCGCCCCCGCCGACAGAGTCTGGCTGGCCGGCGGGATCGGGATCACGGACGGGGTCGACGCGGGCCGCTACGTGCCGGGCCTGCATCGATCCCTCGACGGCGGCTGCAACTGGGCGCCCACCGAGGGCATCCTGGCCACCCAGTGGGTCAGCTCCATCTCGGTCGACCCCGACGATCCCGACAAGATCGTCGTCACCACCCGCCACCTGCTCGAACCCAACGGGATCGCCCTGAGCGACGACGCCGGCGCCTCCTGGCGCTGGTCCAACGTCGAGGGCCTGAATCGACGCCTCAACTCCCTGACCCGCGCCCCGAGCGACCCCTCGATCCTCTACGCCTCCTCCACCACCGAGCTCTGGCGCTCCGAGGACGGCGGTCAGACCTGGGTGAGCTTCTTCGCCGAGCTGCTCGCCAACGAGACCGACGAGCTGGAGGTCCTCAGGGTCGACCCCGAAGACCCCGACGTCCTCTACTTCTCCCTGCTGGGGCTGGCCGGCAAGCACCTCTACGTCACCGACGACGGCGGCCTGACCCCCCGGAAGCTCCTGGAGCCCAGCGGCCTGGAGTTCCAGGCCCTCTCCGTCACCGTCACCGACGACCAGGGCGGCCGAGAGCTCCTCGTCGGCGACACCTTCGGCACCGCCTTCCTCTCCACCGACCTGGGCCAGACCTGGCAAGAATACCTCGCCGGGATCGTCTCCATCGAGTGCCTTGAGCCCACGCCCGATGACCCCGAGGCCCTCTTCGTGTGCAGCAACCCCTTCGCGCAGTTCATCCCGCCGATCTTCGCCCTCGGCACCACGCGCGACAAGGGCGTCACCGTCGAGCCCTACTTCTCCTACGCCGACACCACCGACTACCTCCAGTGTGACCCCGACAGCCAGATCCAGACCGTGTGCGTGGCCTTGCTCGACGTCGGCGGCGACGACGTCGGCGGCGGCGAGGACGTCGGCCCGGATGGCCCCGACGCCGGATCGCCTGACGCCGGATCGCCTGACGCCGGATCGCCTGACGCCGGCTCGGACGACCTCGACGCCGGGGGCCTCGACGCCGGCTCGCCCCCTCCCCCGCGCCCTGCCGACTGCGCCTGCGCCACGGCGCGTGGCACAGCGCCCGCCGCGCCCTGGTGGGCGCTCGGCGCGATCCTCGCGGCCCGCGTCGTGCGGCGTCGTGGCCGCCGCGCCTGAACCCTGCGCGCCCCTCATCGCGAGGACGACAAGATCCCCATCCATGACGCCCAGGCGCGACTCCCCGCGCGAAGCGGGCGGTCCAGATCCCGGCTGGATACGAAAAAATCGATTAGATACGGGTGTTTAGGTGTCCTGGGGGGCGCCGGGCGAGGCGCCGTCGACCCAGGCCTCGATCTCAGGGTCGAGGTAGAGGGCGTCGACGGCGCTGATGGCCCAGTGGACGCCGTCGTCGGCGGCGCGGCGCAGCGCCCGGACGGCGGTGACCTGCACCGCCGGGACCGTGCTCCAGGCGGCGCTCTCCAGAAAGCGCCACTCCAGCGCGTCGAGGGGGCCGCCGTCGACCCCGCGCGCGCAACGCTCGCAGAGCATCACGGCGCGATCGTGCTCCGGCTCCTCGGGCAGCGGGGTGACCTCGCAGGGATCGAGGCGCACGCCGCTCTCTTCGCACAGCTCGCACCGCGAGCGCGCCCTCCGAGCCAGCGCGCGCCCCAACTCCGCGATCGCGGCGAGCCTGTCCTGGTGCTTGTTGTATCCCCTTGACACGGCGCCTCCCTGGTCATCGATCTCTGGCGCAGTATCCCCTCGGAGCGATCGGGCGGTCAAGCCGACCCTGGCGACGCGCGCCGCCCCCAACGCTCGAGGATCGCCCCACGCTCCTCGCCCCGCCCCCCTGCGGGGACTGGCTCGTCGGGTGGGGCTTGGGTGCCGATCGCCCCACGCTCCTCGCACCGCCCCCCTTCGGGGGACGGGCTCGTCGGGTGGGGCTTGGATGCCCGGGCGGGCTGCGACCTCTCGGTCGCAGGCCGGCGGGCGGGTGAGCGCGGATCGCAGGGGCGGATAGCCGCGTCTAAGTGGGCCTGTGGATTTGGGTTTTAGCTCCCCTGGTGTCGACCTGGGCCTTGCGCGGGCCTGCGACCGACAGGGCGCAGCCCACCCTGAAATTCTAGCCCCACCCGACGAGCCCGTCCCCCCTTGTGGGGGGCGGTGCGAGGAGCGTGGGGCGATCGTCGAGCGTGGGGCTGGGGTTCGGGTGGAGATCAGAGGAGGCCGACGGAGCCGCCGTAGAGCGCGGCGCGCTCTTGCTGGATCAGGGGGTTGTTGATGTAGTCGTCGAAGCCCATCACGCAGTCGATCATGCCGTGGGCGGTGATCTCGAAGATGCGGTTGGCGATGGTGCTGACCAGCTCGCGGTCGTGGGAGGAGAGCATCACCGGTCCTTCCTCGAAGGTCTCCAGGCCGCGGTTCAGGGCCGTGATGCTCTCCAGGTCGAGGTGGTTGGTCGGCTCGTCCAGCATGAGCATGTTGGCGCCGACCAGCATCATGCGCGAGAGCATGCAGCGGACCCGCTCGCCCCCGGACAGGACGCAGGCCCTCTTCTGCGTCTCGATCCCGCTGAAGAGCATCCGGCCCAGGAAGCCCCGGATGAACTCCTCGTCCAGATCGACGGAGAACTGCCGCAGCCAGTCGATCAGGTTGAGCTCGACGCCGTTGAAGTAGTCCTCGTTCTCGCGGGGGTAGTAGGCGGCCGTGATCGTCGGCCCCCACTCGATGGTCCCGGAGTCGGGCTCCAGCTCGCCGGCCAGGATCTGGAAGAGCGTGGTCTTGGCGCGGGAGTCCTGGCCCACCAGCGCGATCCGGTCCTCGCGCTGGACGAAGAAGGACAGGTTCTTGAAGATCACCTGCCCGTCGATGCTCTTGGACAGGTTCTCGACCCGCAGGATGGACTTGCCGCAGCGCCGCGACGTCTTGAAGGCGATGTGCGGGTACTTGCGCGTCGAGATCGGCAGATCCTCCAGCGTCAGCTTGTCGAGCAGCTTCTTGCGCGAGGTGGCCTGCTTCGCCTTCGACGCGTTGGAGCTGAAGCGCTCGATGAAGGTCTTGAGATCCTTGATCTTGTCCGCCGACTTCTTGCTCTGGTTGCGCCGCTGCTCCACGGCCAGGGCGCTGGCCTGGACCCAGAAGTCGTAGTTGCCGGTGTAGATCTGGATCTTGCGGAAGTCGATGTCCGCGATGTGCGTGCACACGTTGTTGAGGAAGTGCCGGTCGTGGCTGACCACGATCACCAGCGACTCCAGCCGGCTCAGGTAGTCCTCCAGCCACGCCACCGTGTGCACGTCGAGGTGGTTGGTCGGCTCGTCCAGCAGCAGGATGTCCGGGCTGCCGAAGATGGCCTGGGCCAGCAGCACGCGGACCTTGATGCCGCCTTCGAGCTGCGCCATCGGCGTGTGGTGGTGCTCGTCGGCCACGCCCAGCCCCGTCAGCAGCGTCGACACCTCCGACTCCAGCGTGTAGCCGTCCAGATCCGCGAACTCGCTCTCGAGCGCCGCGGCCAGGTTGCCGTCCTCCTCCGAGAAGTCGGCCTTGCTGTAGAGCTCGTCGCGCGCCTTGAGCACCTTGTAGAGCCGAGGGTGCCCCTGGATGACCGTGTCCGAAGCCGTGAAGTCGTCGTACTTGAACTGATCCTGCTCCAGCTTGGCCAGCCTGAGCCCCGCCGGGATGATGATCGCCCCGGCCGAAGGCTCCAGCTCCCCCGCGAGCACCTTGAGGAAGGTCGACTTGCCGGCCCCGTTGGCCCCGATCAGCCCATAGCAGTTGCCCGGCAGGAACTTGACGTTCACGTCATCGAAGAGCGGCCGCCCGTCGAAGTTGACCATGATGCTGGTTGTCGTGATCAAAGCGCTCTCTCCCCAGGTGTGTCCCGATCAAGCCCCGCCCCTCATCCCCGCGCGCCGCCACCGGGTCGCGCTCCCGAGGGCCTGACTTCGGCCCGCCGGGCAAGGCGCGCCTCGATACCACAGGGCTCGCCGCGCGGTCAACGCCGCCGAGGTCCGACCCCAGGGCAATCGCAAGGTCGCCTTCGTGGATGGGCACGTCGAGATCGGCGATTCGACTCCAATGACGGGCACGTCAGGATCGGCGAGTCGACTTCGTTGGCGCACACGTCGGGATCGTGGAGTCGACCTCGTTGACGGACAAGGGGAGAGCGGCGCGTCGACTTCGATGTCGGACACGTCGAGATCGGCGAGTCGACTTCGATGCCGGTCACGTCGAGATCGGGGAGTCGACTTCGTTGACGGTCAAGGAGAGATCAACGAGTCGACTTCGTTGACGGGCACGTCGAGATCATCGAATCGACTTCGTTGACGGGCACGTCGAGATCGACGGGTCGGCTTCGTTGGGTGAGATCCGCACGTTGACGGTCCACCCGGGCTTGCGCCCGGGCCTACAATTTGTCCTGGGACGCCCCTGCGGGGCTGGCCAGGGGCCGTCGACCTTCAAGGGGCAGACCCTCTCAAGGGTGTGCGATGTCTGCTTCCGAGCCCCTGAAATTCTCCTGTGAGAGCAACACGGTTGACACGCCCCACGCACGCTGACTCCCTGTCGCCAGCCCCGCCGGATGGCGGGGCGACCCGGGACAAAACCCAAGGCCCGGGCGCAAGCCCGGGTGGACCGTCAACGTGCAGATCGCACCATCGAAGTCGACTCGCCGCTTCCCCTTGCCCGTCAACGAAGTCGACTCGTTGATCTCTCCTTGACCGACAACGAAGTCGACTCGCCGATCTCGACGTGACCGACAACGAAGTCGACTCGATGATCTCTCCGTATCCATCAACGAAGTCGACTCGACGATCTCGACGTGTCCGTCAACGAAGTCGACTCGATGATCTCCCCTTGTCCGTCATCGAAGTCGACTCGCCGATCCCAACGTGTCCGTCAACGAAGTCGACTCCCCGATCTCGACGTGCCCATCCACGAAGCCTCAACGCCGCGCCACCAGCGCCGCCCGCGCCGGGCCGCCGTCGCCGCCGACGAGCTTCAGGGGCAGGCACCACAGCTCGTAATCGCCCGCCTCGACACCCGCCAGCGCCAGCCCCTCGACGACGATCACCGGCGACTCGCCCCCCAGCAGCTTCTTGTGGACCGGGAAGCCCGGCGACTCGTAGGCCTCGATCGAGAGGTGATCGATGCCGACGAGGCCCACCCCGATCACGCCCCTGAGGTAGTCGGCGCCCGATTCGGTCAGGTGGGCGTAATGGCGCTCGAAGGGCCTGCCCGCCAGGCCCTCGTTCGAGGTCCGCAGCAGCAGCCGCGCGACCCCCTCCAGATCGTATCTCGCCAGGACGTCGGCGTCGATCCTCGGCCCCGCGTCCCGCAGATCGAGGACTCTGGCCGATCCACACAGCGACGACAGATCCAGATCCGCCACGCTGGCCCCGCCCGGGATGAAGTGGCAGGGCGGATCGATGTGCGTCCCGGTGTGCGAGCCCATCTCGATCCGCGAGGTGGCGAAGGAGTCCGGATCGCCCTCGACCAGCCGCGCGCAGGGCAACATCTGAAACTCGGGGTCGCCCTCGTAGACGACCATGCCCGCGCGCAGCGGCGTCGAAATGTCAATGATCCTCACAACTTCGCCCTCCTCATCGCTCCCCGCCCGAAGCGCGCCCCTCGCCTGGGAGCCGCCCGCAGGGTCTCATCGTCGTCATCGCGCATCTCCCGGGCGGCCCGCCGGGACAGCGCGGCGTGAAGGCGACACCCAGCCCCAAGATGGCAAGGACCTCCGCCCCGCCCTGATGTACAGTACACCGGGCCGCCGCGACCGGCCACCGCCACAGGAGCCCCACGATGGATCTCGACAGGTGGACCTCACCCCTCTTGAGGGCCTGCAGAGCCGGCGACCTCGCCCGGGTCGAAGGCCTTCTGCCCGAAGCAAGCCAGCCCCGCGCGGACGCCCTGGCGACCCGGGACGCCGCCGGCTTCACCCCCCTGATGCTGGCCGCCGGCGCCGGCCACGTCGCCCTCGTCGAGCGCTTGATCGCCTGGGGCGCTCGACCCTCGGCCAGCCCCCTGGACGGCTGCACCGACCTCATGGCCGCCCTCGCCGCCGCCTCGGCCGCTCGCAACCCCTCTCGCGCAGGCGCCGATGACAGCTCCGACGCGCGCGCCGCCGATCACACCTGCGCCACGGACGCCACCCACACCGCCGTGATCGGCGGCGACGTGATCGGAGGTGACGTGCTCGCCGCCTGCGATCGCGGCCTCGACGTCGTTGACCGTCTGCTCGCCGCAGGCGCCAGCCCCTCCGGCGCCGCCCAGCGCGCCGCCTGGACCGGCGATCCCAGGCCCCTGGCCGCCCTCCTCGACGCAGGCCACCCCGTCGCCTGGCCCCACCTGGCCCGCTTCGTCCACCAGCGCGCCGCCGCCCTCGGCCTCGACCCCCGCCTCATCAAGATCGGCACCCCCGAGCGCGACGACCGCGACGGGATCTACGGCTACGTCCTCGGCACGCCCGATCTCGTGGCGCTGCGCGCCCCCCTCTCCCTGGAGGCCCTGGCCGGCGGCTCGACCTCGCTGGCCGAGGCCCTGCGCGCCGGCTGCGCCGTCCAGGGCCAGAGCTGGACCTTCCAAGACCCCGACCCCATGTGCGAGGCCGACCCCCGCGTGGCCTTCGTCGTCGACCCCGAGGCGCCCGCGCTGCCCCCGAGCGCCACGCCGACCTTCTTCTCCTCGACGCGGGACCCCGAGGCGCTCTCAGAGACCCTCGTCCGCGTGATATACGAGGGCGCGCGCGACCCCGAGGCGCTGCGCCGCTGCCTGCGCGAGGCCGCCCGAGCCGCGATGCTCGACGTCGTCAAGCTCCTGGTCGCCGTCGGCGCCGCCGCCCTCCCTCCCGACGATCGCCCCTCGGCCCTTGCCCTCGCGGTCTCCGACGACCGGCGCGAGATCGTCCGCTTCCTCCTGCGCGCCGCGCCCCCCAAGCCCCACGATCTCAACGAGGCCCTGTCCCACGCCGCCTGGAGGGGCCGCCGCGCCCTCACAAGGCGACTGCTGGCCGCCGGCGCCGACCCCGACGGCGGGCCGACGCCCCCTGCGGTCGAGGCCGCCCGGTACGGCCGCCTGCCCATCCTCAAGGTGCTGTCCGCAGCAGGCGCCGACCTCGACCGCACCGACCCCCAGGGCAGGACCGCCCTGATGGAGAGCGCCCGCCGACGCGACCCCGACGCCCTGCGCTGGCTCCTGAGCGCCGGCGCCGACCTGCGCGCCGCCGACGCCGACGGCCGCACCGCCCTTCACTTCGCCGCCGAGGCCAGCCTCAAGAACCTCGCCGCGCTCATCCAGGCCGGCGCCCCCCTGGAGGCCGCCGACGCCAGCGGCCAGACCCCCCTGTCCATGATCAGCGGCGGCCACCGCGCCTCCCCCGACATCTTCAAGGCGCTCATCCAGGCCGGCGCCGACCTCGAAACCCGCGACCTCCAAGGCCGCACCCCGCTCCACCACGCCGTCGCCGCCCCTCGCCATTCCGTCGCGATCCTGCTCCTTGAGGCCGGCGCCGATCCCAACGCCCGCGACCTCCAGGGCCGCACCGCCCTGATGATGGCCGCCCGCTTCTCCGGCATCCGCGAGCTGGCCACCCGCCTCATCCACCTCGGCGCCCACATCGACGAACAGGACGACCAGGGCCGCACCGCCCTGCACGCCGCCCTCGACCACGGCATCTTCGCCGCCCACGACCTGCTCGCCCTCGGCGCCAGGATCGACCTCCCCGACACCCAGGGCCAGAGCGCCGAGGCCATCATCCACGCCAACCCACAGCGCTACGAGATGGTCCAACGCTGGCTCCGCGACCTCGCCGCGCGCCGCACCCCCTGACCTCCAAGCCTTCGCCGCCGCGCCGATCCCGGCCACGGGCGCGCGATCCCCTCACGGAACCTCGGCCAGCGAGAAGACCTCCGCCGTGACCGCGTCGCCCAGGATGAAGACGTCACCCCCCGATCCACTCTGCGCCATCTGGACCAGCCGCCGCATCGTGGCCAGCCCCTCGGCCGCCTCCTCGTCCTCCAGCACCCTCGGCGTCCCCTCCAGCAGCGGCCTGGACAAGATCAGGATCGTCTTGACCCGCGCCCGCGTGATCGCCACGTTGAGCCGGTTGACGCTGTAGATGAACGAACCCTCGCGCTGCGCGTACTCCGCGTCCGACACCCCGTAGCTCACCACCACCGCGTCCGCCTCCTGACCCTGCATCTTCTCCACCGTCTCGACGAAGGGCGCCGCTCCCCACGCCCGCCTCTCCCTCAACGCCCGGCGGATCGTCCGGATGTGCGCCCGGTGCGGGCTGACCACGCACACCCCCTCCTTGAAGAAGCGCGCGTCATCCTCGTAGAGCCCGCCATCGCCCCGCAGCCCCTCCCGCAGCGCGCACACCAGCCGCGCCACCACCTGCGCCTCCGTCGCGTTCTCGTTCGTCGCCTCCACGCCGTCGATCAACACCACCGTCAACGCCCCCGAGGGCTCCAGGCACGCCCGCTCCAAGGCCCCGGCCCCCGGCGGCGCCTCGTACCTCAGCCGCCGCGCCCCGATCCCCTCCGACTCGCACACATAACCCTCCCCATAGAGCAGCCGCGCCGAAACCCCCGTCAGCACGTCGTTCATCCGGAAGTTCTCCAGCAGTTGCCGCCGCAGCGCACCCCCCTCCAGCGACAGCAGCGCCTCGAAGATCGAGCGGTGCAGCGCCGGTTGCCCCGCCCCCGGCTCCGGATACCGGCCCGCGATGATCGGCGGCAGCTGCAGGTGATCCCCCGCGAAGACGATTCGCCCCGACTCTCCCATCAGCCGCGCCGGGATCATCGCCTCCGGCACCTTGACCTGCGAGGCCTCGTCCACCACGATCAGCTCCGACCCCTCCAGCGCCTCGTCCTTCATCAGCTGGTAGACCGTCGCGCCCACCACCCCCCAGCGGTTCCGCCCCAGCCACCCCCCAAGCCCCTTGGCCTTGGGCGCTTCGCCGTAGCGCTCCCCCTTCCAATCGTCCGCCTTGGCCACCTTCAGCGGCGCCCGGAACCCATCCTTGCCCTGCCGAAGCTCGTGGATCTTCCTCAGCAGGTTCTCTATCGCCCCGTGCGTAAAGGCCGTGATGATCACCCTGAAGGCGCGACCCTGCCGGTGGTGCGCCTCCACCAGCCCCAGGATCATCGACGCCAGGAAGTGCGTCTTGCCCGTCCCCGGCGGACCCCACACCGCCGTCACCCGATGATCCAGCGCCGAACACCACGCCGCCCGCTGGCTCGCCGTAAACCCCAGCGCCGGCTCCACGACCTCGGCCTCCGCTCGGATCGCCGCCTCCACCGGCGCGTGGCACGACGCCACCTTCGACTCCCCCGTCAACAGCCGCGCCAACAGCAGCGGCCTCCCGTCCAGCCGCCTCAGGGCCTCCACCACCTTGTCCACGTTGAAGTCCGTGAAGCGCTCATACAACAGGTAGCGCTCGCCCGCCTTCGGCTGGAGCCGGTTGGCCCTGTCGACCCAGCCGAGCGTCAACCCCACCGCGCGACCCAGGCTGTCCTGCTCCACCTCCTTGATCGACACCACCGCGCGGTGCGGCGATCCCGGCAGCCTCCCCCCTCCCTTGAAGGGGTGCCAGGCACGGTGCGTGTAATCCGGGAAGGTCAGCTGCGCACGTCGACCCTCCTGCGTGTCCACCACCAGCAGCCACCTGCCGAAGTCGCTCGCCTCCAGCCCCGCCGACGGCTCTCCCACCACCGCGAGCCGATCACCGCCCAGCGACCGCAGCTCCACCACCTGCGCCGCGTAGGGCACCTCGTCCCTCGGGATAAGGCGACCCCCCCGCACCGCCTGGAAGCTCAAGAAGCTCTCGTAGCGCGTCAAGAACACCAGCCGCGAGATGAAGGGATCGCGGATCGGCGCCAGCTCCGGCAGGCTGAAGCGCTGCGCCGGAAAAACCGCCTGCGACGACGCGTGGGCGCGGATCGCCTCCAGGCTCGCGCCCACCGCCCCCAGCCACGAGCGCCCCGCCTCCACCAGCGCCTCGACCCGATCCGCCCTGTCCCGATGCCACGCCTCGAAGATCCACTCCGAGCGCAGCGCGTGCCCCAGCGGGTGATGCAGCGCCTCGTCCCGCGCGTACCCCACCCCCGAACCCAGCGCCGACAGCGACTCCGGCAGCGTGTAACTCACCTCCACGGGCACCGCCAGCATCCCCGACATCACGTTCAAGAGCGACACCAGCGGGTAGGCCACGTGCGTCTCCGGGTGACCCTCCGACAACACCAGCCCCGGACCCTGGAAGTACAAGAGCAGCTCCTTGGCCACACCCGACAACCCCTCATCCTCCAAGGACCCCAGCAGCCGCTCGATGAAGATCTCCATCTCCAGGTTCGAATAGGCGTAGACCTGCAACCTCGCCCGCCGCGCGCCCTGCCCCGACACCTCCATCGCCAGGTTGTGCGCGTCCACCCGGTGCAGCAAGGTCGACAGCTCCACCACGAAGCGCCGCCACACCTCCGCCGAGTCCTCCGGCCTCCCCGCCACGAAGACCCGATCCTCGCCCCGTCCGTGGTGGCGCGTCAGCCGCCCCTCCACCCCCGCCCCCGCCTCCACCCTCAACCCCGCCAGGAAGACCCGCTGGCTCAAGGGCTCGCGCTGCAAGGTGATGAAGACCGAGATCTCCTCCAGCGTCGCCCTCGGCAGCGCCATCGACGCCTGACCCCTCGCGTACACCTCGCCCCTCAAGAGCGACTGCACCCGGTCCTGCAGTTGCAGCCGCTTGCCTCTCAACGACGCGCACTGCTCCAGATCCTCGTCCTCCCCCTCCAGATATCCCCTCAGCTCGGCCAGATCCCTGACCCCCCGCGCGTTCAAGAAGCCCTTGGCCCGCGCCGTCAAGTAGGGCACCCGGCTTACGTCGTCCTCCTGCCTCATCTGACCCCGGCAATGCTCCAGCAGCGGGCACCACTCGCAGCTGGCCTGCACGTGCCACTGCACCTGCCCCGGCGCCTGCGTCAGCACCCGGGGCAGCTCCTCGCGCAGCCGCTGCTCCAGGTGCGGCCTCACCCCCCGCAGATCGCAGAGCGACGGCTCGGCCTCACCCCCCAGCCACACCTTGCCCCGCTCCAGATCCACCCTCAGCCCCGCCAGGCCCTGCGCCTTGACGATCTCCGACAGCTCCAGCGCGTAGAACAGGATCTGCGCCCTGTAGCTCAACCTGACGTGCTGACCCCGCTTGACGTCGACAACCCGCAGCAGCCGACCCCCCTGGCCGTCGTCGCTCACCTCGATCAAGTCCGGCCTGTTGTCGCTGACCGTCACCAGCGTCGCGTCCAGCCCGAAGAGCGCGTAGAAGCCCTCCGGCGCCCTCAAGGTCGGCTGGTAGATGTACTGCCCCGCCCTCGCGTCCCGCAGCACCGCCAGCGTGTCCTCCAGCCCGAAGTGGCGCTCGTGCAGCGCCTCGCCGCCGTCCGCGATCAGCACCCTCCCCGACAGGTGCGTCGTCAGCACGCGCTCCTCCCACACGTGCCCGCTGTCGAAGATCGCCTGGCTCAACCCGCCGGACTCCTCCACCTGCGGCGGCGCACCGTCCGCGATCCGCCGCGCCTCCGAGCGCAGCGCCCTGAAGCGCAGGTGCCGCTCGCACTCGTGGTTGAAGCTCTGCGCGATCATCGACGGGCTGATCCCGAAGGGCGACCTCGGCAGCGCCCCGAACCTCGCCCTCTCCGCCGCTGGCGCACCGGCCCCCAGCGGCAAGCCCGGCACCACGCTCCTGGCCCTCGGCGCCGCGCGGTCAACCCCGGCGTCGACCTCCTCCCCCCCCGACGCCGTCAGGAAAGGGCTCGGTGTCCCCGCGCACGACACCAGCAGCCGCTGCCGCGCGCGTGTGCAGGCCACATAGAGCAGGTTGCGCTCCTGCTCGCGCGCCAGCTCCTGATCGGCCGGATCGCCCATCGCCGCCAGCAGCTTGCCCGAGGGCAGCTGCCCGGCCTCGCAGCCGATCACCGCCACCGCCTTGAACTCCAGCCCCTTGGCCCGGTGCATCGTCCCCAGGCACACACCCCCGCCGACCTCCGGCGGCGCCTCCGTCAGCCGCTGCCAACCCACCCCGAGCCCTTCCACGGCAGGGCGCGCCCTGCCGGACACCAGCGCCTCGGTCCGCGCGAAGACCCCGATCTCGTGAGCCTCCAGACCCTCGCTGAGCCGGGCCGCGATCCAGGCCCCCAGCGCCTCGACCTCGGCCTCGACCGCGCCGCAGAGCGACAGCTCGGGCTCCGGCCCCGACAGCAGCGAGAAGCTCCGGCGCGCCTCCGCCTCCCCGTCGCCGTCGGCCAGCGACCCCGGCAGCAGCCCGTCGGCCAGACGGCGGATCTGCTCCGTCGTCCGGTAGTTGATCCGCAAGCGCTGCGAGCGACCTCGCACGTCGATCCCCGCCTGCAACCACGAGGGCCGACCCGCGTAAATCCGCTGCCCTGCGTCCGCGCACAGGAAGAGATCGTTGACCCCAGGCGCCGCCAGCGCCCTGAGCAACCTCAGCTCCGCGAAGCCGAAGTCCTGACCCTCGTCCGCGATCACATGGTCGTAGCGCCACCCCGGGTGCCCCTCCAGCAGCCCCGCCGCCGCGTGGCACAGCCCCGACCAGGTCGCCTGCCCCGTCAACTCAAGCTGGCTCAGGACATCCTCGAAGACGCCCCACAGCCGCTTGCGCTGCTGCGCGTCCAAACCCCTGCCTCGACCCGTCCGAGGCGCCGACCGGTACTGGCCCCACTGCGTCACGCCCAGCGGCTCAATGATCGACTGCCACTCGGCCAGCAAGAACTCCGCCGAGAACTCCTCCACCCCGCGACGGCGCCTCGCGTCCGCCAGCAGCTTGCGCAGCGCCTTGTCGCCAATGGCCTGCGCCTGACCCTGCGCCCGCTTGACCAGCCCCCGCGCCACCCCATGCAGCGTCGCCACCTCCACGCGCCCCCGCGCCTCGCCCCCCGCCCCCATGAGTTGATCGAGGTAGACCTCCAGCCGCGCCGCCAGAGTCGTCGTGTAGGTCGTCAGCAGCACCCTGGCCGAAGGCCGCGACCGCGCCAGCCGCGCCGCGCGGTGCAGCGCCACCACCGTCTTGCCCGTCCCCGCGCTGCCGAAGACCTTGCCCGGACCCGACAGCTCGCGCTCGACGAACTCCCGCTGCGTCGGGTGCAAGAAGACCATCCACCTGTCCCAGGGCGCGTCGAGCGCCTGCGACAGCGACCCCATGTCCGAGATCTCGATCAGGTGCCGCCCGCTGTCCGCGCGGGCCTGCGTCGACGCCGACGAGGGCAGCGCCACCGGCTCGCCCGCCGCGAGGCTCATCAGCCGCTCGGCCGCCTCCGACGGCAGCCGGTGCAGCACCTCCAGGAGCTGATCCTCCGTCGCCGCGTGGATCCAGTCCGCCCACTCGACCGGCACCCCCAGCCCCAGCAGGTACCCCAGCCCATAGCGCGCAAAGATCGCCGGCTCCTGCTCCTCCTCGCGCACGACCCGGCGCACCACCTCCTCGACCGTCTCTCGCGTCTCGACGAGCTGCACCGCCCCTGTCGTCGGGTGGACCTCGTAGTGCCGCCGCTCGGCCCAGCTGTAGGCGTCGTCGTGGTGCCCCGCGTAGCAGAGCGTGAAGTCCTCCTCCGTCTTGTACACCACCACCCGCAGCTCGCTGCTGACCCGGAAGCTCCAGAAGTGCTTCTCCCGGCTGCGCTGGATCCGGTGGAACTTGAAGCTCGGGTGGGCCGGATCGACCTGGAAGTCGAAGGCCGCCTTCTTGGCCAGCGCCTGCTCCTTGGCCGTCAACCTCGTCAAGCTGTCCAGGAAGGTCGTCGCGATCTGGAACTTCATCTGCGCTCTGCCTCGGCGTGGCCTCAATCAGGCTCGATCAGCTTTCCATAGAGCGTCTTGCCGCTCTTCAGGCCCA
>SXGS01725351.1_pt1 | contig 37764 bp, 39 predicted proteins | sample 3174681 | NCBI WGS metagenome assembly SXGS01 (sample SAMN11356861, study PRJNA531348) | freshwater metagenome | isolation source: freshwater sample F1-80 | place: China: Fuxian Lake, Yuxi | collected 2017-12-25
ACGATGAAGCTCAACGCAACAACCGAGATGATTCCGGTCACATGGCCTGAGTTCAACTCGCTTCATCCCTTCGCGCCGACGGATCAAGTGAAAGGCAGCCTAGGTATGATCCGCGAGCTCGAAGGTATGCTCGCCGAGATCACGGGTTTTGCGGCCGTCAGCGTTCAGCCGAACTCGGGAGCTGCTGGCGAATATGCTGGTCTCTTGGCGATTCGCGACTACCATCTCTCGCGCGGAGACAAACACCGCAAAGTCTGCTTGATCCCCGCTTCGGCGCACGGAACAAATCCTGCGAGCGCGGTCATGGCCGGCATGAGCGTTGTTGTCGTAAAATCCGATGAGCAAGGAAACGTCGACATCGCTGACCTCCGCCTCAAAGCGGATGAACACAAAAACGATCTCGCTGCCCTCATGATCACGTATCCTTCTACGCACGGAGTTTTCGAAGAAGGCATCAAAGATATCTGCCAGATCATTCACGATCGCGGCGGACAAGTTTACATGGACGGCGCAAACTTTAACGCGCTCGTCGGCCTTAGCCGCCCCGGCGACTTTGGACCCGACGTTTGCCATTTGAACTTGCACAAGACGTTCTGCATTCCGCACGGTGGCGGCGGACCTGGTGTTGGTCCCATCGGCGTTCGCGAACATTTGAAAGCTTTCTTGCCCGGTCACCGCATGTCGGAAGGCATGGGTCTTCGTGGTGGTTCGATGTCGGCAAGTGCTTCGGCCGTGAGCGCAGCTCCGTTTGGTAGCGCTTCAATTCTTCCGATCTCTTGGTCGTACATCACGATGATGGGTCGAGACGGATTGAAAGCTGCAACACAGTTCGCGATTCTGAACGCCAACTACATCGCGCAACGTTTGGCTCCGCACTACCCAATTCTCTACAAAGGGAAAACCGGTCGCGTCGCGCACGAGTGCATTATCGATCTTCGACCGCTTAAAGCTACTTCGGGCGTTGACGTTGAAGACGTTGCGAAACGACTCATGGATTACGGCTTCCATGCTCCGACCATGTCGTGGCCGGTTGCGGGCACTCTCATGATCGAGCCAACCGAGAGCGAATCGAAAGCTGAACTCGATCGCTTCTGTGATGCGATGATCGCGATTCGCGAAGAGATCCGCGAAATCGAGTCTGGTAAAGCGGATAAAGAGGACAACGTCCTAAAGCGTGCGCCCCATACCGTTTCGGCGATTTCGAGCGATGCGTGGAACCGCGCTTATTCTCGCGAAAAGGCAGCTTTCCCGCTTCCTTGGGTCAAAGAACGCAAGTTTTGGCCCGCCGTTGCGCGTATCAACAACGCCTACGGCGATCGCAACTTCGTCTGCTCTTGCTTACCGATTGAAGCTTATTCGAACTGATCTGAAATTTAAGCCGCAAGTTCCTGAGCCGCCGGTCCCAGATAGCACCGGCGGCTTTCTCGTAGTTTTCTGCCGCTTTTGAAAGCCGCTAAGGTTTACACGGTTCATTGTGGCAAATACCTACCTAGGAACAGCCTGTTCCTCGCCCCCTTGACGGATGAAGACGCTTTGCGGTCTTCTTGAGGAGACGCTCAAGGAGATGTCTTATGAACACTCGGCTTTCCAGCCTCTCCGCCTCAATTCTGAACCTCTTTTTAGGTCTTGCACTGATCGCTCCGGTTTTGGCTCCGCACTTTGCAAGAGCCCAAACAACGATCGAAGTGACCGAAGTACCGAAGAAGAAAGTTCTCGTAAAGAAATCGAGCTCGACGACAACGATCACGACCATCAACAAAGAAGTCGAAAGCGAAGATGAAAACGACGCACTCGACGGCACAACGAGCGTGGTGATTGGCAATCAGCTTGTTGAGCCCGAGCCGATTGAACGCGAGATGCGCGCTGACTTCGGATCAACTGGGCAAACGGGAATGGCCGGCTGCAAAACGGAAGAGCTTTCGAAGAACATGGTTCGAGAGCTTAAGACAGATTGCAATGCATGGATCAAAGATCAAAAAGCAGATCTTCAATCCAAGTACCTGACGGGTTCCTGCACGGAATCATGCGAGCCTTGCGGCATGAGCTTAAAACGTTGTTCCGTCGTTGGTCGCATCAAGTACACGACGAAGACTGCCAAGTGATTTTCTAGCTGACCCTATTGGCTCAAATCATCGACGAGATGGAGGGAATTCCCCTTCTCGTCGATCGTCCAAATATCTAAGACAGCATCATCATCTAAATTCGCGGCCGCAATGGCCTTAAACGTTGTCTGCGTTGCCGTACAGTCCGGGCAGTACGAAACGAGTTTTGCAAAATCAATCTGATCAAGCTTCGTCACCGGCGAGTAGCCGATCTTTGCTCTCGGCTCAGCAGCTTTCAGGGCATCGAGGTCTTTGCGAGAAGGATCGTGATCCGCAAGCGATACTAATGAAGCATCCGATGCTTTCACGAAACCGAACTTGTAGACGACGTTCTTAGGAAAAATCCCGAGACTCTTTAGATCTGTCGTGTAGCTCTTATGCTTCTCAAAAAAAGCGGCCTCAGAATCGGCAACAAGCTTGAGATCCGCAAGGGCGCCGACTTGAATCGCCTGGACCTGCCGTCCGTGATAAAAGCGTCCGCAAGTCGGTGCGAGAAACAACAAAGTCATCAAAATCGTAGCGACAAAAAAAGCGCCGATTACGTGGGTCGTACGTTGTGATTTCTCATCAGAGTTACCGTTTGAAACCGTTGGAGATGCGGATCCCGGGAAATCAGCCATGGTCTTTCCTTTTCAGTTCTGTCGCGAAAAATACAACTACCAGAGATTTCCTAACTGAGCGAGACGCGAAGCCAAAAATGAGAGGATTTGTCCCTTGGTAGCGCCGAGTAAAAACGGGTTTCACATTAGCTAAAAACAAGAGGTGGTAAACTCAGGGCCGTTGAAAGGAGGTAGTATGAGACTTGATATTCGATTCCGCCACATGGACCGTTCGGAGGCAGTAGAGAATCTCGCTACGGACAAGGTCATGCAGGCGATCGACGGATTTCTTCACCGGCATGACGCCCACATTCAAGTCTGGCTCGTAAGCGACCTGAATCGTACAAACCGCGGAACGGGACGTTTCATCTGCGAGATCGAAGTGCGCTATCCAAAGAAGAAGCACTTCTTTATCCAAAAGTCCCACGAGGATATGCACAACGCGATTCAAGAGGCCTGCGATAAGCTGAAAGTGCTTCTCGACGAAGCGGGTAAACGTGAGCTTGATGTCCGCCACGAAGGGGCTATTTCAGCCTACTAATTTTCTCTGATCGATCTGTTAGATAAGCCTCTCCGAGGCGAAGCCCGGCTGAAAAGTCGGGCTTTTTATTTGCGCGTGGCTTTTTTGATGTAAGGCGGAAGCTTTGTCGGAAGCGCTGACGTCGGCTTCTTAGCCGCAGGCTTTCGAATTTCCTGAGCTGGCGCAGGAGGCGGCACCGGTGGAACGTAAGTGCCAGCATCGGCCGTATCTGCGAGATAACGAAGATCTCGTTCTAAAAGTTCAAGCTCCCCGCCTTGCAGCTGAGCGCTAGGCTTGGTGAAGTAAAGCTCCGCAAGAGACTCGCGAGCCGTCTGCTTGGTTGAAGAACCAAGAAAGAGACCAGGATCTTTGCCAAAGAGCATCTGCTTCCAATCGGCTATGAGCCGCGGCGCAATTTCAAAAGTTTTCTCACCCCGACGGTGGGCGATCGCACCATTCTCCATTTGAAACCGTGCAGTACGTAACCCGAAGCTTCCCTGCGCTTGGGAGTAATCGAGCCCCTTCATGTCACCGCTCAAACGAAGATCGATGTTCCAAAGCGGAAGTTCCGTTTTGAAGAAATGAAACGGCGTAAAGCCCGTGAACGTGACGTTAGCTTTGCCTTGATTGAAATCCGCAGTCACCCGTTTGCCGAAAGCGGAAACCTTGAATTCCGTCGGTTTGAATTCTTCAAGCATTCCATCAAATTGAAGATCGATGGGGTTCTTGAGGAGATCGGGGAAAAGCTCTGGACGAATCTGCAAGAAGGCCTGTTTCCCGAAGATCACTCGCTTCGGCTCAAGCGTTACGCTCTCAAGGTTCAAAAGAAGCAAATCACTCTCAAGATAAATCTGGCCGACGTTCACGCGCTTCTGCATCGCTTTGAGTTCAAACTCATTCAGCGACAAACGCTTCACTTGCATCGGTGCTCGGCCTGGGAGTTCAAGCACGATGTTTTGCAACTCGGCCGTTTGAATCGTTAATCCAATAGGGATACCGATTGCCATGAGAAGGGCACGGTCTTCGGTGGAATTCGCTTGAGCCCCTTGCCCACTCATCTCGTTAGTTGCTTCGCTTGGTTTCACGCCGACAGGCCATTGGCGAACGGTGATCTTGCCGCCGCCGATGGTGATGGCGCTGAACGATTTGGACCGTGAGTTGTCTCCAACCACGTCAACCGCGCGGAAGCTGACGTTCGTCAGTTCGAAGTCAACATTTTCAGATTGGCGAGAGATCTCGCTGATGGTGTAGCCTTCGCGCGGGCTTCCCTCGATGCGTCCGAAACGGAAGCCGTGGACTTCCAAAGTTTTGGCGTACTCGCGCATCGGGTAGGACGTAAATTCAGCGACGTAGTAACCGACCCCGCCGAGCGCAACGAGCAAGAGCAAGGAACCAACCACGACTTGCCAAGTTTTGATCGCGAGCGAATTTTCGCCGTAACTGATCACCCGAGTTTTACCGATGGCATCGTGCAAACCCCGACGGTCGGCGCGAATGAGAATTCGCAAATAACCGTAGCCGAGTAAAAGCCCGTTGATGAATCGCCCAATCGTCTCGCGCAAAATAATTCGACCTGCATCGATGGGCTCGTCAAGCCGCTCGGGCTCGACGTTGACGATGCGGATGCCGACAATTTTTTTACCGTAGGTCTGCCCGGTCTTGATTCCGAAATAACAAAAGTAAATGAGTAAGATGAGCGTGTTGAGACTCTTCGGGTAACCGTCTGGAAGAACGCGCGAGCCGAGAGCCTCAAGAAAGGCGAAGACGGCCGTCAGAATAAGTGTGTCGAGTACAAACGCAACCGCACGTTGGCCAGCCGTTGCTTCGGGCCAGCTCCAGGCCGATTCTTCAAAGCGAATTTCATCCGGCGCGGTTTGCGGCTCTAGATTGTTCGGATCCAAATTCTCCATCGACCTGCCCTTGTGCTTTCGCGGCGACATTCGTGGCGAGACGACGCTCGGTGAACGCCAACGACTCCGTTTCGCCGCGACCGGGATGGGCCTTTCGCAGTATTCGCAAAAGCTCGAGAGCTTCGTTGAACTTCTCAGCTCGCTCGAGCGCGCGGATCAAACCCATCACTTTGGTGATCTCGCGCTCGGCGATCAAACTCGCGCCTGGCCAATCAAAAACCCGCGCGGCCGAAAGGACCGAACCCAACGCTTTCTTGTCGGACTTATTGAAGAAGTACAAAAGCTCGCAGAACTTCTCATTGAGGAAAACTTTGCCTCCAGCGGGAAGCCTCTCCCAATTCAAAACTCCAAGACGTTTCACGATTGTCCACGACTCGACCATGGCCGTGGTATTCGCTGGATTGTGAAAGAGCACTTCGCGAAGAAGCGAGAGCTTCACTTCCGGATCCGTAATCTTCCTGGATGCGAGAAACAGCTCCCCTTCAAAAGGGAAAGCGAACGGTTTCGATAACCACTGCGCCTGGGCCGCGATGGCACCAAGCAAGATCCCGATGCCAAAGCCACCGAGGTGGGCAAGGTGCGCAACGTTTCCGCCTTGAATATTGAGAGCGCCATTTACGTCTTGCATGACGACGAAAACAGCAAAGAACAACCACGTTGGAATGAGGACGATCTGGTTGAAAACAAAAAACATTGAGACCCAGACCCGCACCGAAAATGCCCAGAACGCGACCATGAACGCCGCCCCTACCGCGCTCACGTTCGCCGAGGCGCCAAGCAAAGGTCGCACAGGTTCTGAACTCATGAAGAGTTCGAGTGTTAAACCCGTACTCCCGCCGAGAAAGTAGACCAGACCCAGAGCCAGCGGCCCGATCCGTTGCTCGAGCGGAATGGCGAAGAGTAAAAAGAAAATCATGTTTCCGATCAAGTGCATCCATCCGTCATGGAGGAACTGCGCCTTCAAAACCGTTAACCAGCTGTAAGTCGAGCGCGTGAGAAGGCCATCCCCTTGCGCCGCCGAAACTAAAAGCTGCTCTTCACGCTCGAGTGCTTCGGCAAATGCGCTAAATTCGACGAGCGCTTTGATCTCGGAACTCGCTTCGCGGAACGCGGAAGCACGAAGTGCGAACTCGGCAAGTTTACCAAGTCGAACTTTTTGATCCTTGATTCGTTTAGATTCGGCTTCGAGACGCGAAACGAATCCAAACGCTGATTCCGAGCGACCCGATGAGGAATTGGATTGTACGGTTGCGCGCAAGACTCCACATTCCGCGGTACTTAAGTCTGAAAGCGGGCATGCAGCCAGCGCCAACAATTTTTGTTTTTGTTGCCGCTCCACCGCGGCAGGCGCGTTCAAATGCTCTGATGAAATCTTGTCGGAGAGATGGAAGTGCAAAACGGAATAGACGCAGGTGACGACCAGAATGAGGAGCGTCATCCACGGGAAGTCCCGCGTTTTTGCTTGAAGTCCGAGGGGAAACACAAACATGATTAGTTTTCTTATCGGACCTTAGCCGGGTTTCCGTAAGAATTTCTTCTACTTTGGTAGAGGGATGGCTCATTCTGATACACCCGCTTTTGCCGGTGCGCGCAGTTCACTGAATGTGAATACGGAAGCGCTCAATATTGGCGGGAAGGAATCCGATCTTTTTACTTTGGAGCTTTAGAGCTCGAAGCCTTGAGGATAGAAGTCATGAGCGCAAAAAAACTCAAACCCAATCTTCCCGAGAAGATGCCGTCAAGCGATCTGAAGAGCATTGATCCGCTGAAACTTCTGATCACGAACAAACGCTCGCGCCTGATCAAAGGTCGCGACGCCATCCGCGAATGCGCAAGTTGCCACAAGATCAGCCTTTCTTCGGTGAAGGTCTGCTCGCATTGCGGATCTAAATTTTGATCTTTTTTTCGACTAAGTTTTAAACAAGCGACCTTGGTAAGCGCCTCGATCGTTGATGCGATCGATGATGCCTTGGTAGCTCTTCATCTTGTGACGTGTCCACGCGGGCGCGATCAACTCATCCCATCTTGAAGAGAGTGCGGCCAAGCGGTGGACCGCGATCTTTGGCGAAAGATGCTCTAAGAACAAAGCGACTCGCGATGAGTAGAGATCAAGATCCGCGGGTTCAAATTTTCCATCCGCGTACATTTGCTCAAGCGGCGTGTTTTTAAGCACGTGCAAGTTATGCAGCTTCACGTTCGAAATCGGAAGCTGGTTGCAAAGCAAGGCCGTCTCGACGATCTGTTTTTCGTTTTCCGTTGGCCAACCAAAGATCAAATGAATGCCAACATCGACACCCGTTGCGGCAACTCGCTCGATCCCTTTGATCGCCTGTGCAGCGGTGTGACCTCTTCGCATCCAGATCAACTGATCATCATCGAAGCTCTGAACTCCGAGTTCGATTCCGACGAAAGTTTTTTCGGCGTACTCTTTCCATGTGCGAAGAACCGCGTCGGAAAGTGTATCGGGACGTGTACCCACCACGAGACCTGCGACATCCGGATAACTCAACGCTACGTCGAAGCCTTCTTTCAATCGAGAAAGACCCGTAAACGTCGTCGTGTAAGCCTGGAAGTAGACGAGAAACTTGCTCGCGTTGAAACGAGCAGCAACTTTCGCGCGGTGGTTTTCGATCTGTTCGCGAATCGCGTCGCCTTGGCTTTCAGGGTAAGCAAACGAGCCGTGCTCATCGCAGAAGATGCACGTCTGCATGCCTTTAAGACCCGCACGGTTTGGGCAGTTGTCGGCGATGGAAACCGGGATCTTCACGACCTTGGATCCAAAGCGCGCTTTGTAGACTTGGCTGATGGGAAAGTAGGGTTTCCCCGCCCAATTCGATTGATCGATCACGACGGCGACAATGCAGCACGTCAGCCGGCTTGTCAAAGCCTGCGCGGAGAAGGTACCTCCTGTCCAATCTGGCCTTATTCAGTTTCACCCAAACCCAAACGGAGCCGTGATGTTCACCTTCATCCAAACCAAGGACGGCAGCCCGACGTTGCGAATAGGCCGCCCTGAAGACGGAGGCGAACCAATGCACAGCTTAGAGGGCGCGCTCTCGGAGACTCGCTATATTTACGGCGATGCTCTTCTGAAGGCTTCGGAGATAGAGGCTCGACCCCGCGTGCTTTCGGTCGGCCTGGGACTCGGTTACGTCGAGATTTTAGCTGCTGCCTGTTTTCTTAAAGCAGGCCTTTCCGCCGCGGAATGTGGAGGCGTCACCTACGAACTCATCGATGCCCTCCGCGACAACTTCGTTAACTGGCTCCGCGATAAGCCAACGCAGGATGCCGCCTTCAAGCAGGCTTACGATACCATTCTAGAGGGGACCGCAAATGTCTCGGTACCAGGTACCTCTCCGCCGGATGAGATCAAAACTTTTCTCCGTTCGATGATCGAGGGTGGAAGCTGGAGACTAGAAGGTCCTCTCTCCGTTTCGACGAAGATTGAAGAGCCTTTTGGCTGCATCTGCTTTGACGCCTTTAGTTCAAAGACGTCCCCTGACCTTTGGAACGAAGAGTTTCTGAAAACTTTCCTCACGCAAGCCTCGGGTGAGCGTTGCGTTCTTTCAACTTACGCCTGCACCGGCACGTTAAAACGCGCGCTGATTCACGCGGAGTACGCACTTACAATCCGAGCAGGCTTCGCGAATAAGCGCGACTCGACTTTCGCCGTAAAGCACGCACAGCCTTAACGGAAATCCAGCCCGTGGGCCTGGCGACAGTCGCATGAAAATAGCGGACGATTGACTCTATGGCTCAGCAAAAAATTTCGATCCAAACTCAAGTCCTCCGTTGCGCACTGTTCATTTGCTTGTCGCTCGGAGGTTTTTTTGCTGGGGCTTCAACCGTTCAGGCGGATGAAACCGAAAAAGAGGCTAAGCTTCTTGCGCCGCTTTACTCAAACGAAGAATCTAGTCGTCAACCGGCGAACGATGATTGGCCCGAAGATCTCGGAAAAGATTTCGTCCTGACTCCGCCCGAGCGTGCACCCGCTTCCGTAAAAACGAAAGCTAAGCCGCATCCCAAGGCAGCGAACGCCAGAAAAAATGCCGAAAACGATCAAGCGAAGACCCCACGTCGCTCGCGACTTCCCGCCGGAGTGAACGATGGCTTCGAGTTGCGCGTTCTCTACAACGCGATCACGACGATGATCTGGGTTGTGAAGCGTGGAGAAAAATTCGATCTGCTCTTTGCGAACTCCTCGAACAGCCGGGCTTCGCGCAGCCTGACGAATGAAAAGTTTCGTGAACTTTACCAAAACGCGCTTTCGTTTTCGGCGAGCGAAACGAACATCGCTCAATGCAAGAATGCGAACATGCAGCTTCACGTCGTCGGCACGGGTAAACCCGAGCGAACTATCACGATGTGCGTGAATTCAAAATCGAAGCAAGCCGAGCAACTTCGTAACTTTGCTCAGTCTCTTGCGGTTGCAGTTCAGTAACTCAGATGAAAATTTTAAGCCCTTGCGCCCATTTCACCCATCGGTGATCTCCCGCAACTAGACGCGGCGGCTGCATGAGATCCGAAAGTGGCGCGCGCGTGACTTGGCCTTTGCGGAAGACGACGGCCTTGTTCCAATCGTTTTCGGCTACCATCTGCGCGACTTCCATTCCCATCCCGAGGGTGAGAAAGCGATCCGTCGTAGTGGGAGCTCGCGATCGTTGCAAGTGACCGAGAACGACGTGACGTGACTCCCAGTCGAGTTCTTTCTCTATCCAGCGCGAGAGCATTTCGGCGAATCCGCCGAACCGTTCGGCCTGCGGGCTTCCCTCAACTCGAAAAGCAATCGATGCCGATTCCCCCTCAAAGGCGGCGCCCTCGGCCGCAACAATGATGAGCCCTCGACGACCCAAATCGCGTTGGTCCGCGAGGTGTTTCAGAAGTCTCTCACGAGAAAACGGACGCTCGGGAATCAAAATTACGTCGGCGTAAGCGGCAAGCCCACCGCCGAGCGCGATCCAACCGGCCGTTCGCCCCATGGCTTCAACAACGATCACTCTCTTGTGCGCTTCAGCCGTCGCGCGCAGAGCATCGGCCGCCTCGGCAACGACGGCGCAGGCCGTGTCGTAACCGAAAGTGACTTCAGTTCCAGCAAGATCGTTATCGATCGTTTTTGGAACTCCAATGAGCGGCAGCCCGTCGCTGACGCGACTGAGCCCCTCAAAAGTTCCGTCACCGCCTGCTGCGATCATGCCGTCGAGTTTGAGCGTGCGGAATTTTTCTTGGAACTCTTTTTCACGCCCACGAGTTCGAGTTTTGTTGGACGTTCCGAGCAGCGTTCCTGCGCGGGCATGTGCGCCTAAGACAATCTGGGGAGTCAGGTGAACCGTATCGATATTGTAGATCCCGTCGAACCCATCGCGGATTCCGATGACGTCGCATCCCTGCTCATCGAGCGAACGGACGACGGATTCGATGATGCCGTTGAGTCCAGGAGCGTCGCCCCCACCAGTCATCAAGCCGATTCGTTTACGCTTCGTCGATACGCTCGCCATGGAAGTATCCTTTCAATCGCTGATCTCTTGAAGTCCAGCCTAGGGCCATCATATTTGACATCATTTCGCCTGCAAGTGAGAAAAGAGTATGCGCCTCGTTGAACTTTCTGACGCCGCAAGTTTCCTTCAGCGCTCCAGTGTGCTTTTGCTCAAAGCCGAGGCTGAGAACAATTTGCTCTTAAGCAGCGTCTTAACTCTTGCGAAATCTTCGGCCGGTCGATCGCCGAAACTTTCTTTTTTCGTCGTCGAAAAAGACGGTGCGTGCGTTTGCTCCGCGCTGAACGCAACCAACCGTCGACTTCTGCTTTCGACCGCAAGTTTGGAAGCCGCGAGATACATGGGGGCAAGTCTTGCCGAACGGACAATCCGCGTTCGCGGCCTTATCGGTCCATCGAGTTCGGCAGAAGCTTTCAAAGAAGGTTTTCTCGCCACAGCTCCAGTCGCCAAACTCACCCCGAGTTCACGTCAAAGAATTCTGCGCCTCGAAAGTTTGAGTGACATCAAACTTTCCTCAGGGTTCTGGAGAATTGCCAAAGATAAGGATCTGAAACTTCTGATCCGTTGGTCGCACCAATTCGTCAAAGAATGTCGATTGGACGAGCCGCCGGAAGAAACCGAAGAAGTTGTTCATCGCTATCTTGAAAATCGGCAACTCTACATCTGGGAAGATCAACGACCCGTCGCGATGGCCGGTTTCGGGGGATACACTCCCAATGGTGTCCGCGTAAACATGGTGTATACCGATCCCGAAGGACGAGCGCGAGGTTATGCTGGAAGCCTTGTCCACACGTTGAGCCGCAAACTTCTTGCGAGCGATCGGAAATTTTGTTTTCTCTTCGTGAATGCGGCCGATCCCGTCGCAAATCGTGTGTATGAACGTCTGGGTTATCGCGAAGTCGGAGAGTTCACCGAATTTCGCGAATCTGTTGGATCGCTCACGTCTCGCTAAAAGGAGAATGCATGCGTTGTACACTTTTCGCTCTAGTCATTACGTTCTCACTCGCCGCTTTCGCGCAGACTTCAAAAGAAGAAAAGCCAACGCAAACTACAGAGTTGGATTTGAAACTGAAATCCACCGGCAGTGCCCTGACTGAAAACACTTCCGGCACGACCGAGATCGAAGGACCAGGCATCAAGGAAGCTACGGATCCACGCGGAAGACACAAATCAGTCAGAGCGAAACCGGATCCTGCCGTTGACCAAAACCAATCAAAAAGTCTCGAAATCTGGCAGAAGCAAATGGACCGCAACAAACCCGTACGCAACCAAGATGGCTCACCTCTCCCCGGCTGCGTATCGAACAACTGCCAATGATCGATTAGGGCTCCGGGTCGATCGTGAGGATCACGGGATAATGATCGGAGGGAAGTAGTCTCTTCTCGTTCAGATTGCGCGGAATCAACATCGTCATGCCGAGTTCGTCGCGATACCTGAAGACCCAAGTTTCTTCGCGGTTCACCCGGTGCGCAATCTCGGGCGGCACGAAGAGATAATCCAACTGGCGGTTGATCGCGACGCGGTTGTTGTAAATCTGCATGTGGGTGAAGCGATCATCCGGTGCCACTCCCGCAACTTCTAGGCAATCTTTTAATTCCGTGTCGCGGTAGAGCGCTTCGAACTCGAGATCAGGACTCGGCAGAGCCGCAATTCCATTGAAATCTCCACCCATGAGAATGGGCGACTTGCCTTTGAACTCGAATTTAATCTCGTTGTAGATTTGCACGAGCTTTTCGAGCTCTGCTTTCCGTCGATCGCGCCCGCCTGGATCTATGCGACTACGATCAAGCTGCGATTTCAAATGCACGAGCATCAAGATCAATGCGGGCGGCTCATCGGCGCTTTCGTAAATGCGGAGTTCTAAAACATCGCGCGAGAATTTGTGGCTAGTCTTCCGCGCTGATCTCAAATGCGAATATCCCGTTTCAAGCGACATCTGCTCGTGCGGATAAAGGAAGTCAATCGACCGATGTTTGTGCGAGAGCAAGTCATACGTGAACGGCAGAGATCGCTTCACGAGGTAACCAAGATCGATCCCGCGATCGGAATTTCCTTCAATCAGGTGAGGCGCGTAAGCATCGTTCAGGAAATATTTGCTGAAGTTCAGAAGACTCTCGCGACCACCGACTTCGCAGAGCATGAGGATATCGGGATCCATCTGCTCGATCGCGCGCGCAAGTTCGCGGACGTGTTGCAGAGGTTTATTGGGCGTCGTGGAGGCCGATAGACGCTGCCATTCCTTTTCCGTCAACGCCTCAAAGCTCTGCCCGAGGTGATGATCGAGAAGCACGAAGAGGTTTTCTACATTGAATTCGACGATCCGGAGGCGACGCCGTTTGAACGCGTTCATCTCGGCCAGTCTATGACCGGGCATTTGCAGAAGTCGAGATGATTCACCGTTGTTACTGGGCTTCTTACTAACGTTTAACGTCTTCAGCTTCCAAAGCGAGACGTAGCCACTCGGCCGTCATTGCTTTCACTGCATCCGGCTCGAGAGTGGAAAGGTACGTCTTGTAGGATTTGTCGTAGAGTTCATTCGTTGCGGAGCCAGCTTTCCCGTAATAACCGCCACCCACATACTGTTGGCGGCTGAGCGTGCGGCTACTGTTCACGTTGTCGCAAGACGAGGGATGTGCGGAACGAGGAAGGCTACGCAAGCAAGCTTCGTAGGACCACCACGCAATTTCGTAGTCTTCGGCAGTCGTATCGGGAACCGGAGGCGTTGAACACGCGGAATTAGCAAAAGCCATGAAGGCCACCGCGAGGAAGGCGAACTTCCTTGAAAAAAACTGCTTCGAGATTTTTTCGATTGCCACCGGTTTCATACTTTCCCCTCCATGCGCGCGTGGATCCTCCACGGGCTCGCGCACTCACGTTCACACACGACCTCACTAGTGCAACGAGATAGCCAGGTCGCGAGCAATATACGAAGACGCCGCTCCAGATGCCGGAACCTCTAAGTCCCTAAGGGACGCGCCCGGTCTGACAGGTGTCTAAAGTCTGTACAGCTAGGCGGCCTTGTTGTTTCGGCGGAGACACTGGTGCCTTTTTCTTCTGGCGGAGACGCGGGCTCCTGCCCTCGCCCGCATTGCGCCTTCGGCGCAAACGCTTCACGCTTGCGGGAGGTCCCGCCAGAAGAAAAAGCCCCCCACCAACATTTGCAGTGAACTCGCCCGATCCAGAGCACGAAGATCACCCCCAAAATACAAAACGCCCGCCGGGTTTCCCCTCGGCGGGCGTCGGTGAACCTGCTAAGCAGCGGCTCAAATTTACTTCTTCGCGGGCTTTCCTGCCGGTGCGGCGGGAGCTGCTTTCACTTCGAGAAGTTCTACGTCGAAGAGGAGAACCGAGTTCGGCGGAATGCCGGGACGGCCTTGGGGACCGTAAGCGAGCTTCGCGGGAATCGCGAGTTTGTACTGCGATCCAGCTTTCATGAGCTTCAACGCTTCTGTCCAACCGGGGATCACTCCGCGTACAGGGAATTCAGCCGGCTCGTTGCGATCGCGCGAGCTATCAAATTTCTCACCGTTCGTGAGGGTGCCTGTGTAGTGAACTTTCACAGTGTCATTATCAGTGGGCTGCGGGCCTGTGCCTTCTTTAACAACTTCGTACTGAAGACCACTTTCAGTCGACTTCACGCCGGCTTTCGCTTTGTTCTTCGCGAGCCACTCGTCGCCGTCTTTCAAGTTTTTCTCGGCGGCTTCTTGCGCCTTCTTCATCATGTTCTCTTGCATCTTCTGCATAGCGGCCTGGAGCTCTTCGGGCTTGAGCTTCGCGTCTTTTCCACCAAGACCGTCGTTCAAACCTGCGACCAGCGAGTTAACGCTGACTTCTGCGTTCTGCGCTTTCAAGCTGCGACCGATTTGCAAACCGACTGCATAGCTCGCTTTTTCTTGATCGTTCTTGAGGCTCGCACCACGATCGCAACCGACCATGGCTACAACGGCGAGAGCCGATCCTACGATGACGATAGACTTCGATGACTTCATGGACTCTCCTGATGATCCTGAGAAGAATAGTGATGCTTGAAAGTGTAACGCAGGTGGGCGGCATGTCACGCAGGAAATGCAAACAAATAGAGGCGAGTTGCATCGCAGAGCTACGACGCGCGAAGGCGGCTGGACTTTTGAGCAGCCGCCCTATGCACTTACTGACTGAGTCGATCGTGTTTATTTCGATCGACCGTTTTCGTTGAAGCTGCGTGATTCGGTGGATCCGGAGGTCGTTGCACCTGAAGGATCTTCGTTCACGGTGCCACGTTCGCCTGGCCGCGCCACTTGATTAGGTTGCGTCCAGCCGCGCCTTGTCGGAACTCCGTAACGATTTTCAACTTCCCGCATCTCAGCGCTCATCGGCATTGGATCGCGCTCGTATGGAGCTGGACCTTTGACGGTCTCAGGATGGTTGATCTGCACGCCGCGCTCGGCAACCCAAATGAGTGAACCGGTCGTGATCACACCGAGGGCAATAGCAACTTGGGAGAAACGATCGCGAGAGGAGAAACTTCCTTCCTCGCGCCCATCATTTTTCAAGTCCCGTTTGAATTCGCTCGCCACTGATCTCCGTGAGCGCCGCGCGAGAGCAAAGGCCCCGAGAAGCGACCAGATACCAAGTGCAGCCGTTAAAAGAGCCGTCGGCAACGCAACATTACGATGTCGTTGAATGAAGTAAGCTGAACCTTCAAGCTCATCAAAAACATTGCGTTGGCCTGCAAAGCCCGAGAGCGCGACGAAGAGGGTAATGGCACCAACAACCGCGAAACCGTAGAGCGCAACTCTCTTCATTGCTTCGTTGCGCATAACGTAGCCCGCAATGAGGAAAAGTAAGATAACGGGAACTGCCACAATCGGGATGTGGTTAAGTGCGACGTGAACGTGAGCCCAATTCCATTCCATTCGCGAACCTCCTGAAGATCTATTCAATACCGAGCCGTAAGATCGAACAGGACTTTTGCCTGACATCTCCGTTCGGCGAAGAGCCTAAGATGCCAGACAGTCGTTCGCGATTCTTGCCCAAGTGTTGAAGAGCTTGCCAAGGAATCAGCGCGCACGAGAAGAAGTTGCGGCAAGCCGTCCCGAGGTTGAATACTGAAGAGGCTCTCTCAAAATAAGAGCGAAGAAGGAGCTTCGGTGTTTCGCTTGGTCTTAGGTCCAAAAGTTTTGCGTCGATTACAGATCCTCTGCGCTCTCTCCCTTCTAGTGGGCTGCATTTCCCCAAAGAAAAGTGAACAGGAGCGTTCGACAAGCAAGGCGGATGCATCTTCGCAAACGAAAGATGACACCACGGAAACACGAACTTACTTTATTGAGATTCAAGGAAAAGATCGAAAGCTCGTTGAGCGGATCAAACCACATTTGTTTTCTAAGATCGGGTCGCGTGACTGTTATAGAAGTCAAGACGTAGCACCCGACATGCCGGCTCAACCGGACTGCCATGCGTTTCGGGAATTCACACCAAAAACTAATATCCGAGGACTTCCTAGCTCTGATGGCGCGAATCTCCTCTACCGTGTCACCATTTCCGAAACGCAGCCGGGAGTCTTCCAATACGAGATTCAGGGATTTCAGAGTGCTCCAACAGGCAAAGTCATGGCGAAACCACGACTCTATTTCACGCCGGGCACGTTCGCGGCACCGAGCGAAAATCAAAAAGCGCGAGGTAAGATTCGCTTGAGTACTGAAGAAGCTGCCGAGCAAATTGGGTTTACGATCGTTGCGTTGAGCTTCCGTCGCGACGAATGAGACATTCCACCACTCCGGACCCGATCGTTTCTTTTTCTTAATTCATCTTCGCTTGCCCTCGACGTGCGCACGCGCCACGATTCTTCTCCGTAAGTAGGAGGAGAAAGCCTATGAAGACTCACCGCAACGCTTCCATCCCCGCCTTTGTCTTGGTCGCTTTCGCAGGAGTGCTGTCGGCAGCTTCGATCTCCACCGCGCAAACCCATTCACGAGCTAACAACCTCACTTCTCTTCCGAACGGAATTTGGGCGGGAGAACGTCACACGCACAGCTCAACAGGCTCAATCGCTCGCGGTAAAACGAGCATCCAAATCAGTAACAACTGGATCATCGAACATTCCGAAACCGAAGGTGGATATCAAATCGATGAGCTTTGGGGCTTGCGCTTTCGCAGCGGAGGACGCGTCGAACTTCTCTCGTCAGATAAGAAAAAAATCGGCGACGGAACATGTGCAGGATCAAGCTGCGTGATCGAACAGGTCGAGAAAGATGCTCGCACTCAGACGCGCATTTTCTTCGGAACGAACGACATCTCGATTTACGAGTGCGGCGAAGTGGACAAAGTCGCTTTCTGTCGTCACTCGGTCGCGACTCGTCCCGAGGCCGCTAAGGGCCTCGGATCAAGCAAATAAAAATTGATTGATCTTCATTCCGGGATCGACTGCGCGCGAACGGCGCCTTTGAACGCTTCGGTCACCGGTTGGTTCAAAGGCTTAAACCACTTCTCATAAATCTGAAAAATTTCGCCTGACGTGAACGTTCTTGCGAGAGCACGGTCGACGACTGCACGGAAGTCCGAATCGTTTTGACGAAGCATCAACGCATTCGGATCAAACGAAAGATCGCGACCCGTCGTCATGTACTTCGTTGGTTCTTTCTCTTTTGCGATCATCGGCAGCGCCACGAGATCCTCGAGAACGGCGGCATCAACCTCGCCTTTCACCATCATCGCAAACGCGGCATCGTGATCCTTTGTTTCGATGAACTTAGGTTCGATCTTCGCGTCTTTAGCGACTTGCTTTGCGCCCTTCAACATCGTCGTATTCGAAGCGGCCGCGATCTTCTTGCCATTGAGATCTTCGATCTCTTTGATACCCGTACTCTTGCGAACAACGAGCCGCGATGCGGAGATCATCACCGAAAGCGAAAAGTCGACATCTTTACGTCGGCTCAACGTGTGCGTTGTTCCACTGCACTCGAGATCCGCTTTGCCTTCTTTGATCGTCTGGATTCGGTTAGAGGGATCCACCATCACGTATTTCACTTGAAGGCCCGGTAGCTTCAGTTCATTTTTGATCGCGCTAATAATCTTATGACAAAGGTCCAAGCTGTAGCCGATGGGCTTTTTGTTCGGATCTAAAAATGAAAACGGAAGATAAGCCTCGCGGTGAGCGATGACGATGGTGTTCGTCTGTTGAATTTTCTTGAGCGTACTTGTTTGTACATTTGCATCTTGTGCGCTGGATGTTGCGACTAAGGCGAGCAGTGACGCGACGAAAGTCAGTTGCTTAGCGAAAACTTTCAAAGAACCCTCCGGTGAATATCCCAAGCTGTTGTTCCTTGGATTTTAAGGATCACCGGACTCGTTGTAAATCTAGCCAAACCTATTCTAGCCCGAGGTGCGTGGGAGCCGTTCCTCCAGGCTCATAATTTCTAAGACTCCCTTTCGTTTTGCGTAAGACCATAAATTCTGGCGTTCGCTTCAAACTCAATCAGTTTACAGAGTATAGCTACCACCTAGAGTAACGGAGACATCACTGACGAAAAGTCCTTCCGACAGCCCATAGCCGGCATCCGTGAAAGTGCGATGCAGATGATAGAACTCGCCGAATAACTTCAAACCTGAACCTTCGGTCAACTTTCTGCTGAGTCGCAGACGTAGGGAGTTTGCATCACGCTGGACTCCCCAGGCGCCCTGCGAACCTAAAGGGAACGCGAGAAGTGATGCCTCCGTATGCAGCGACCAAAGATCGTAGTTCAAAATCGCGGCCCAAAAACCTCCGGCTAAACCAGAACTGGCCACTCGATCTTCGTTTGCGGAAATAAAACGCCGAAACGCGAGCCCCAACTCAAACGATGTCGAAAGAGCTCCCATTGACGGGCCGGCCCACGCGTGTCCAACCTGACCGCCAACATCGAGTTGGCTTGCGACGTCTCTTCCATCGCGGAGTTGAACTTCTTGCGGCGCCACGCGGATCCGCGCGAGCGGACCAGTTGCGCTAAGGTGCCAGGCACCCTCCAACCCCCAGCCGTGAAAACGACTCGCGAGGCCGAGGTCTCCAACTCTTTCGCCTTTGATCTCTCGGGTAAGTCCGACACTCTCACCATCCTCGGCGGCGATGACGAACGTGTTTCTTTGCGTAAGGAAGTAGCTCAACTCAAACGCCGCGTGCGCTTGAGCTGTTCCGAGTAAACCGATGAGCAATGAAATGAGAAACTTCATAGAGTCTCCTTGGCGCAGCAAATTCCACGAGTTTAGAAGTGTCCCCTCTATGAGCAAGATTAGAATTCAACAAGCTGGAGATTAGATCTTCTTGTTGGGTTGGGTTGGCTGAGCGAGAGGCCCGCCAGGGCCCCGCAGCTTCAGCTCACTAAAGCACCTCGCAGAGCGAGGGGCCGAGAGGCCTCGCAGCTCGAGTTCCCGCCACCGAGCGAGGGAGCCGAAGGCCCCCGCAGCTCGGGCCACCGTTCTAAGCTAGAGCCCGAGAGGGCCCGTCGCTCAACGGTCTCCGCGCCAAGAACAACCGCGAGCAAGCGCCCGCCAGGGCCCGCAGCTCGCGACCGAGAGGTCGCAACCTACTCAGCCTGTCGAAGTGGTGCCCGGGATAGTTGTGCCCGCGGGGAAACGCGCCAGTGGCGCGTTTTCGTGCGGAGCATAGAGAGGAGCTTGCGGAGGCTCGAAGAGCCGTCGCGAGCGGAGCGATAAGTCCGACGACCGTGGCACTTCCTCTCCCGAAAAAATAAAAAGGCGGCCCTTCTGGGGTCGCCTTTTTATTTTTTCTTGAGAGTTGGTGCCCGGGATAGGACTTGAACCTACACACCTTACGGCACGGGCTTCTAAGACCCGCGTGTCTACCAATTTCACCACCCGGGCATCGGGTGAGAGCATTGACGCTCTATTATTTCTTTTCAGAGATGAGCTTTTTATAATCCGGAACGCGGATGAGGTTCGCGAGTTCTTTTTCGCTATCCATCTCGATACGGATCAACCAGCCATCGTTCATCGGATCATCATTCAATGAACTCGGGTCTTCGAGCAACGCCGTATTTACTTCGATCACTGTTCCCGAAACGGGGGCGTAGAGGTCACTGGCTGCTTTTACGCTCTCGACTACACCGAAGCTTTCGCCTTGGTTCACTTTCGCGCCCTCTTCCGGGAGTTCAACGTAGACCACTTCGCCAAGTTGTTCTTGCGCGAACTCCGTAACGCCGATCGTGACGATGTTCTCGTCGACTTGCGCCCACTCGTGATCTTTCGTGTAGTAGAAATCCTCAGGAAGTTGGTAGGACATCGAAAACTCCTTCAAATATTTTTCAGCACCGGTTCGCCGCTGTCGGCGAAGCGGCCTTCATGTACGAATTCAGCTTCTCAGGGAACGAGTCCCGTCCGAACGAACGGCGTTGCGACCACGCGCGCTTTCGCACCTCGGCCACGGATGTCGACGTTGAATTCTCGGCCAACTTCGGCGAAGGCAACATCGACGTAACCGATCCCGATCGACTCGTTAGTCGATGGCGATTGCGTGCCACTAGTTACTCGTCCGATTTCCTTATTGTCAAACGAAAGCAGGCCGTAGCCCTGGCGAGGAATCCCGCGATCCGTGAGTACGAAGCCAACAAGCTTCCGCTTCAAACCTGCGTCCCGCGCCGCAACCATCGGAGCCTTGCCGATGAAGTCTTTTTTTGCAGGCTTCACGACCCATCCCAAACCGGCTTCATAGGGATTTGTCGTATCATCGATTTCGTGACCGTAGAGGCTGTACTTCATTTCGGTCCGAAGAGTGTCGCGCGCGGCAAGGCCGATGGGCTTAACACCTAAATCGTTACCCTTTTCCATTAGATCGTTCCACAAACTCACGGCTTGAGCATTGCGTACGAAAATTTCCGCACCGTCTTCACCTGTGTAACCCGTCCGCGCGACGATCACTTCGCTTCCGCGGAATTTGAAAGTGCGATGAGTGAACGAAGCCATTCCTTTGATTTCAGGAGAGACCACGCGACCCAGCAGCTCGACGGCTTTCGGCCCTTGCACGGCGATCTGACCCCAATCCCCGCTTTCGTTCGTCACATCAGCACCACGATTATTTTCTTTTACGAACGCAAAGTCTTTGTCCGTGTTGGATGCATTCACGCAGAGCAAATAGTCCGCACCTGGCTGTAAACAATAAACAATGAGATCGTCGACGATGCCGCCTTCTTTGTTTGGAAACAGAGAATATTGAGCCTGGCCAGCCTCTAACTTTGCAACGTCGTTCGTCGTGATCCATTGGAGCGTTTCGAGAGCTTTCGGACCCCGTACGCGAATCTCACCCATGTGCGAAACGTCGAAGAGACCAACGTTCGTGCGCACATTGAGATGCTCTTCTTTCACGCCTTCATACTGAACCGGCATATGCCAGCCTGCAAATTCGACCATCTTAGCGCCGTGTTGGACGTGCACGTCGTGAAGAGCAGTAGACTTCAACATCGTAATTCTTCTCCTAATCGGGTCTCTATCAGGTCTTTGAGGCGCACCCATCAAACCGGCTCGCCTAAGCCCAGTCAAGAAGACGCGGCGACATAAACGCGTTTCCTAAAACGTGCGGTCGATTTTCTATTTCTTCAACTCAGCGAGCTGAACCGTGTTTTCCATCAACATTTGGATCGTCATTGGACCAACGCCACCAGGAACGGGAGTTGCGGCTTCTGCCCAACCATCCAGCTCCTCAAACTTCACGTCACCGCAAAGTTTTCCCGCAAAATCACCCGTTGTCGGTCGGTGCATGCCAACGTCGATGACGATCGAACCTTTTTTGAACGCGTCTCTGCCAAGGAAACGCGCTTGCCCAGCCGCAACTACGACGATGTCTGCTCCTCGCGTGACAGACGAAAGATCGGGCGTGCGCGAGTGGCAAACTGTAACAGTCGCATTCGCCTCCAATAAAAGCTGCGCCATCGGCTTTCCGACAATATTGCTCCGCCCGACGACGACGGCCGAGCGGCCGGCAACCGGAATCTTGTAATGCTCGAGGATTTTCATCACACCCCACGGCGTGCAGGGCGCCACGCGCTTGCGACCAGCAAAGAGGAGCCCAAGATTTCCGACTGTCAGCCCATCTGGATCCTTCTCGGGACGGATGGTTTCAAGAACCAGATCAGCTTGAATGTGCTTTGGAAGAGGGAGCTGCACCAAAATGCCGTCGACTTTCGGATCACGGTTGAGTTCTTCAACTTTCGCGATCAACGCCGCTTCACTGATGTCTTGCGGCAGCTCAAAATGGAAGCTTTCCATTCCCAGTGCGACGGTCGTTTTCACCTTGTTCTTGACGTAGACTTGGCTCGCCGGGTCCGCACCAACGATGATGACCGCCAAACCCGGTTTCCGGCCACGACGGGTCGCGAACTCCTCGATCCGCGTCTTTAGTAATGATTGACGGTGTTTAGCTACGTCGGTTCCGCTAAGTCGGAGCATCGGCGCCTCCTGCAGGCGGGGTCAGGATCGAACCCGTTTGAACGCGTTTTTGGGATGGCTCTTTATAGGAAAAAAACCCTGGGAATCCAAGGCCTTGTTGAAAAAACGCCTTCTTGACTGCGAGTCGTCAAGCGCCTAATGTCACGGCACTCACTGAAGCTTAGTAAGCTGAATCGGTTGCAATCGGACTTTGAAAACGGAGCCTCGCTATGTCGACGAAAAAAGCTGAGAAAGTAAAACTCTCGAAGGATGGTAGCTCCATCGACTTCGTCCAGTCGGACAGCCTTCCCACTTCGACTAAAAAGTTCCGCCAGAGTCCCGAAATCGAAGGCTTCTACCGTTTTATCTTTGAGAATGACCTCCGTGCCGAAGGCGCCGAGATCTTGGATAAAATCATCCAACGCCGCAAAGACGAGCGCGATGAAGCGACTCGCAACGCTCGCAAAGCTAAGAAGCAGTAATCAGGTCTCTAGCGTTCTTTCCGACTTCCGGACATCCGGAAGCTCACGCCCCCTTTAAAACACCGGTCACTTGAGCCTTGAAGTTGCTCCCCCCTCTTTCAACCACTTGAAGGAGGGCCCATGACCACTAAAGACGCATGTAATTCAGAAACGATCAGAAGCCGAATCCGCAACGAGCGCGGACAAGGCTTGATCGAATATCTCGTCATCGTCGCCTTGATGGGTGTCGCAACCATCGCCATTGTTCGCGTCATGGGCGAAACGGTTGCCTCTCGTTTTGCGAGTGTCACAAAAGCGCTTCAGGGCGAGAAGTTTTCCAAAAAAACGGAAGTCGATGCTTCCACGTACAAGAGAAAAGACCTCGGAAATTTCTTCGACGGAGTTGAAGGTTCCAAAGGAAAAGACCAGTGAGACGCCTCCCCATCTTGGGCGAAGCCGGATCAATGATCATCGAAAGCATCGTCTCTCTCGCGGCCGTCGTAACGATCGTTTCGAGCGGTCTTGTCGCACTCTACTTTTCTTTCGCTAGGGTTTGGGCGGAACGCTCGGCTTATGAGGCGGTCATCTGCTTAGCTACTTCCTCCCCCATCCCTCGCTGCGAGTCCGAGTTCCGTCAAAGGATCTCGACGGTTCTGCCCTTTGGAAGAATCGATCAACTCACACTCCGCAGGAGCGCGAAAGAAGCGTCGATCGATCTTCGCCTCAAAATCGGAACTCGTGACGTGCTTCGCTTGCGGGATGCACGCACGCTTCCCTTACAACCAAAAGGGAGAAGCCAATGAGGTACCGCGATGATCGAGGCTTCATGGTGATCACGCTTCTTGCGCTTTTACCGTTGGTGATTTCTCTCATCCTCCTCGTAACATGGACCTATCTTTTGCTAAAGGCAGATGGTGAGGCACGCCACGCTTGTCGAGTCGACCTGTTGTCGGCGCAAAAGCAAATTGGTCAAGATCTCAAGAGCTTACTTGCACTCAATCCTGAAGCGAGTCGATTGCGAGCCGAACTGGCGGCCATCAATAAGGTTTTGATCGCCACACCTCATCCGGCAGCTCACGCCGCTCTTGAAGTCGCTAGGCAAAAGATCATTGCTCAGCAACTGATCCTCGCGGCAAAGCAACGTGCTCTCATCGTCAAAGCAAAATCACTCTCTCTCACCGCACCGTCAAAGGCGATGGTGACCGTTCAATCCGCTCTGGCGAAGAATAGACGGTCGTCAGGCAAGCCAAATCTCGGCGCTTATAAAGCTGGAACCTTCGACGTCACGGCGTCCCCGAAAAGGTCTCTGACACCCGACTACAATCCCTCGGCGCGATTTCGCGACGAGCAGATCATGCGCCTTACGTGGAAGATGGATGTCTTCGCAATTCTTCCCACGTGGCTAAAAGATTTAATGCACAGATCAAATCTTTTTCCGAACGGTGATTTTCATCTTCGCGCCGAGTGCGCGGCAACTCTCGAAAAGGAAGGCACAGCGTGGAGCCCTCGACTAACAAAGGACAGGTCTTGATCGAACTTGTGGTGTGCGCGTTCTTCTTGGCGGCGTTTTTTCTGCTCGCGACTTCGCTGAGCCAAACGGCGGTCAAAGAACACAGCAAAGCTCGCTTCCTCGAAAGGCGCCATAGACCATGAAACTCGAAGAGTTGCTGAGCCGATTGAAGACTCCGCCTCGTTCTGCCTGGGCCTGGATGGCTGCCGCGGCCGTCAGTGCTTTCATTGCCTATTATTGGGATGTCACGACCCCTTCCGCTCAACCCGCTATCCAAGCGGAGGATCCCGAAGTCGCGTCAACGTTCATTCCGGCTGGCTACGTACTGGTTCCGATCGAAGTCGCAAATTTCGAATCTTTGGACTCGATTCTCGGAAAATTCGGCGTCGTTGACTTGTATCTTCCCAGCGACGATCCGAAAGCGCGACCACGCAAAGTTGCCGAGCGAGTGAGAATTCTCAGAGCTCCACTGAACCCAAGTCGTTTCGCTGTCTTGGCGCGTGAAAACGATTCGCCGCGGCTCGTTTCTCACGGAGGCCCTTTCACCGTCGTCGTCCAGAATCCGGACGTAGCCGGCACGGGAATTGTTAATGACCGAAAAGACGCTAGCGACGAACCCGAAAAGAGCGACGGGCAAACCGCCAAACGCGGACGACGAACTCGGATTATCTACGAAGCAGGAATTTGAAAATGAAATATTCGAAAAGTACATTGGCCGTTTTGATTTCGTATTCGCTTGTTTTCTGTCCTCATGGCTCGCAAGCCCAGACCGAAGAACGCCCGCTTATCCGAGCAACGAGCTACCCCGCTGCCGAGTTCGAAGCCTTTGCAGAAGCCCAAGGCCACACGACCCTCTCCCAACATCTCGACCATGCGCGCCCGGGAAAAGAAATGGAGCAGCGACTCATCCGAGCTTTGGAAAAAGCTCAAACCACTTGGCTGAGTGGCTCTCTCGAGCAAGCGAGATCTCAATTCAAAGAAGTCGCGCGCCTAGTGCTTGAAGCAGATTGGAGAGAATCGCAACGCGAGGCGATCCACTATTCGATTCTTCGTCTCGCACAAACTGCGACGTTACCCACGGAAAAAGAGGAGTGGCTGAAGAAAGCGATCGCGAGTTTTCCGGATCTCCTCCCGGATGACTCTCTATTCCCGCCGCCGCTTCTGGAAGCGTACCGAACTCTGCGCCAACGTGAACTCAAATTTGCAAAGTCGTACACGCCCCAAGAGCATTTTCCGGATCATCGACTTCTACTCATCAACGGAAAACGTTACGTCCTGACCCCTGCTCTCCGAATTCGCCTCCCGCAGGCCGTTTTCCGCGTGACTGCGCTCAGCGACTCTCACCCTCCCTTGAGCGAAAAGCTAAGTCTGCAACAACTTCAAGTTTTCAAGATTGCGGCTCAGGCGATTGCCGACGGCGAGTGCCACTCACCCGGTCTCGTAAAATTGCCGACCACGATCAAATCGGCTGACATCGCATTCAATTCTCAATGCCTGAGAAGTTCCACCCCTCAGGGCTGGCGGACCGACAGCGATTCCAGAGAATCGTTTGCTTTAGACTCTCCGGCCAGCGGATTGACTCTCGCAAGCCCTGCGCCCGTGACCGTCAGTTCGAGTAAAAAGCATTGGCTATGGATTGGACTAACGACTCTGACGGCGGGTGCAATCTACGTCATCGCGAAGAATCAGAATTCACGCGAATCCGGTGAACCGAAAGTTCAACCCGTTCATCGACAAGGATTCGAATAAAAAAAGGCTCTCGCTTTGACGAGAGCCTCTTCAGATATCTAAATCCCAGTAGATTAGCGAGTGCGACCGGGTGTTGTTCCAATGCCGACGGCACTTCCGCCCGTCGTGTACGGGATGTACGGAGTCTGCACGCCGATCCCGAGACCACCGCCGACTCCGCCTAGGCCACCGCCGGAGAGATCGAAGCCTAATCCGTATCCGCCAGAGTTCACCTGGTTGATTCGGTACATAAGGGAGTAGTACTCCGTCATTAGACCTTGTTGTACGCGAGAACGCGCCATTGCATTATCAGCCGCTCGTCTCTGCATATCGAGTTGCATTTGGTATTGCTGCAACTGCATCTGAAGCATTTGCTGTTGGTACTGCACACCCATGCCGCCTTGACCCATCATCGGAGTCGGCGTCAAGAAGCCACCCATCGAGAAGCCACCGGCCACTCCGTAAGGTGAAGTGAATCCGCCAGCCATACCAGGCATCGCCATCCCGGCCATCCCTGCCATACCGGGCATCATCATGCCGCCGCCCATCGCCATGCCACCCGCCATGCCCGCCATACCGGGCATCGCGAGCCCAAAGCCGCCGGCCATACCGGGCATCGCCATCCCAATTCCGCCAGCCATACCAGGCATCGCCATTCCGAAGCCGCCGGCCATTCCGGCCATGCCCGGCATCATCATGCCGCCGCCCATCGCCATGCCACCAGCCATGCCCGCCATACCGGGCATCATCATGCCGCCGGCCATTCCAGGCATCATCATGCCACCAGCCATGCCGGGCATCATCATTCCGCCCGCGAGTCCTGCACCCATGTAAGGGTTGAAGCCGTTGCCCCACGGACCCGCCATGCCCCAAGGTCCCATACCGGGCATGAACATGCCGCCACCCATAGCCGCGTTCGGGAAAAACCCTTGAGGATAACCGAACGGACTCATTCCGCCCATTCCATAAGGATTCATTTGTCCGAAGGGACCCATCATCCCGTACGGGGAGAAGGGACCACCACCCATCATACCGGGCGCGCAACCGAAACCACCTTGAGTCCCACCCGCAACCGCACCGTAGATACCGGCTTGAATGAACGGAAGACCGTAGCTTCCAGCCGCGTACGGCATCGTCGGATAACCGAGCGCATTTAGGTTTTTATTGTTCTGACGGTTTGTGAAATAACCGAGAGCTTCCGCACCCAGACCCGCGCCAACGCCTGCTAAGAGCGGAAGAAGCGTGCTTGTCCAGTTGCTGCTCTTCTCAGCTTTGCGACGAGGGCGATGACAATCACCCGTCGGGCAGCTCGCTTCGAGTTCGCGATCCGATTTGCGATCGCGCTTGAGGTCACCGATCTGAAGACCGATTTGCGAAATCTGATCTTCGATGCGGCTGATTTGTGCGCGCGAATCATCGATGTCTTTTGTTACTTTACGGAAATTATCTACAGCATCGGCACACTGGCGAAGTGAATCGCCTTTAGCGTCAGGTGCGAGGTACATCCGGTTGCGGCAGAGTTCTTTCGAGAAGCGTCCACCTTCGCGGCAAACGCGCTGCCAACCCGGCTCAGCGTAGAGTTCTGCGTTCGGAGAAACAAATGCTCCGCATTCAGGACCACCCGCAAATCCGCCCCCGCCGCCACCGCCGCGCAAGAACGAGTAGCGCTCACCGCCACCGGCAACGCCGGATCCAGCCGAGAGGCCGAAGCTTGCAGGCATACGAGTTTGATCAGCAGGTTCGAAAATATCAGAAGCTTTTACCGGATCGCGAGGCTCAGGCTTCGCTGGTTGCGGACGCGGTCTCGCCGGAGGTTCGGGAACCGTGATGACCGGTACATCCGGTTGATCGACCGTCTCGTCTTCACCAACGGGTGTGTATCCACCGCCGCCCGGAGGCGGAGGCGCAACCGGCGCACATGTTCGGCAGCTGTAGCCGTTTTCCATGTGATCGATGACGGCGCCGGCAATCTCAGGATTGATGACGTCGTTGATCGCGGTCGTGTATTTTTCTTTTTTCGATTCGAGATCGCGGAGCTTCTTTTCCAGATCGCGCTTTTCTTTGCGCAGATCCTTGCGGAGCTCTTGCAGTTCATTGATCTCGTCGTTGTCGTCGTTAGCTCCAGCAGCGGCACCGTAGGGATAGCCGCATGCTTGCATGCCTCCCCACATTCCTGTGCCCCACATCTGGGCTTTCGAAACCGACGTGAAGGCCAAGTTGCCTGCGATGAGCAGAACCGCCAACACTTTTGGATTCATAAAGACTCCTCGTTCTCTGTACCGAGCGACCTTCGTTGGCCGCTTCTTCCTGGTACGCGAAACGCTTAACAAACGCGCTTCCTTTACGCACAAATCCATTTGACGTTTCGACAGGTTCCCCCAAGGACTTGACTCGTTTCGCATCATTCTCGACGAACGAAGAGGTTTTGTTTACCTGCTCGACGGTGATGCCCGCTTTACCCTTGCTGAAAGTCCTGTCTAAAACTTCGACGAGGTCCGAGGACGCCTGGATCACTTCCTTGATCCACTCGCGTTGCCCTCGCGCTTGCCGAAAGCGGAGCGTTTCCTACGTAGGTGCTTGAATTGAATTGCGCCGCTTCTACCCAAATTCTACACTAACCTCACGAATGAAGCATTCCATTCTTTGCGTTGACGACGAAGCAGACAACATCGATGCGCTTGAGCGCCTCTTCCGCCGGAAGTATCACGTCTTGAAGACGACTTCTCCGATGGAAGCCCTAGACCTTTTAAAGAAGAACAAAGTGACGGTCATCATCAGTGACCAACGCATGCCGCAGCTCACGGGTGTGGAACTTCTTGAGAAGTCGATCAAGACGCATCCGAACGCGATTCGCATCTTGCTGACCGGCTACACGGATATCGACTCCGTCGTATCGGCGATCAACGCAGGGCAAATCTATCGGTACGTGACCAAACCTTGGGATCCGGTTGATCTCTCAAACGCGATCGACAAAGCGGTTGAACGTTACGAGATCGGCGAAGAGCTCGTCGAAAAAAATCGAGCGCTCGAAGAAGCGCTCACGGAGTTGAAAACTCTCGACCAGGCGAAGAGCCAGTTCATGATGCTCGTCAATCACGAGCTCAAAACTCCCCTCACCTCGATGCTGAGCTTTGCTGATCTGCTCGCGGAAACGAAACTCGACTCCGACCAAGGTCGCATGCTCTCGCGCGTGAAGTCGGCGGCACTCAGACTTCAAGAGATGATCAACGATTCTCTCGAATACGTTTCTGCAGAAACGGCGCAAACTAAACTTGAGATGAAGTCCGTCGCCACTCGTTCACTCTTTGAGGAAGACGCGCTGGCCGAGAATGTGAAGAAAGTTGCGGCCGATCGGAACGTTGGGCTTCGCTTCACGATCGAGAATCAAAAAGTCTATTGCGACGAAAAAGTGATGCGAAATGTCTTTCGTCGGCTCACGCATAACGCCGCTAAGTTTGCAAAAAGCGGAACGGAAGTCGAAGTCACCGGTGCAAGCAACAACGACGGCTCTTACGAGCTCACGATCGAAAACCAAGGACCAGCGATCGACGAAAAAAAGATCACGGCTTTGCTCAAGCCGTTCACGCTCAACGAAAATGCACTCAACCATTCCGTTGGTACGGGTATGGGTCTCAGCATTTGCCAGGCGCTTTTAAAGCTTCATCGATCTTCGCTCCAATTCACCTCGCGCGGATCCACGATTCAGGTTGGTTTTCGCTTAACCCCCAAGGGAAAATAACGGGGTTTCTTTGCCCTCGGCCTTCTGGTAAAGACTTCGAAACAACATTTCTTGGGCATGGGCTCGAGCGGTGTTCAATGAGCTTAACCAAAAGGCTGCGAATGACGTCCCCTTCTCCCCTTCACCAGTCTTTAAAAGAATCCACTCGCGGAGCTCATGATCAAATCGAACGCAATGCGGTTTTAAAACGACTGCTCGCTGATGATTTGACGAAGAATGAGTACACCGCGATTCTCGCCCGCTATCTTGGTTTCTTTCATCCCTTGGAAGAAAATCTATCGAGCCAACCTGAACTGCGTCGCAACGTTCCTGATTTCGAAGCGCGTACAAAGACTCGGAAGTTGGAGCACGATCTCGCAGCCCTTGGTCTCAGCCCGGAGCAGATCGCTAGACTTCCACGCACGGAGAGGGTGCCAAATGCTGCCACGTTCGCAAAGGCAATAGGAGTTTTGTACGTTTGCGAAGGATCAAACTTGGGCGGTCGATTGATCGCGAAACATCTCTCGAAGTTTGATTTCTTCAGGGACGAAACTTCTTCGTTCTTCGAGATTGATCCGCAAGTGGTCGGCTCGAGATGGAAGGCGTTTTTAGATCTGCTATCCGCCTTACCGCAGGATTCTGGCTTCATCGGAGAAGCTTCGAGTGCGGCAGGTTTGACTTTCTCAACTCTAGATTCTTGGATGGCCGGAGCGCTCACCTCGAAGTAATTGGGGTGTCCGGATTTCGTTCTGGGTATTCACTCAATTGGAATTGGCGTGGTTTCGCGTGTTGCTCGGGAATTGCTCTCGTAGCGGTGCATGCGAATGTTGTCTTTCGTTGTCTTACTTCTCCCCTTTTTCAGCGCACAAGCTTTTGCTTCATCCGGAGCTGAATCGATCGTATTGGCGATCGGCCGTAGCGCTCATTGGCCCACAAGTCGTGGAGGGATTGTTACCGTATCGAACGGCGCAATCGTTCGTGCTGTGGATTTTGGATCGAGTCTTAAGATCACGGGTAAGAAACTTGGTTCCGTGACGATCGCCGCAGCCCTAAGGCGTGTGGATGTTCATGTGGTACCGGAGAAAGTCTTTACCCTTCACGAGAAACTTCAACAGGCCCTCCAAGGGCGGCGCGGACTGAGGCTGTCGGTTCAAGATCAGCGCCTGCGAGTCACTGGGCGACTTTTGCGCTGGGAGGACTGGCGCATTCTCAGCGAAGCGGCGCGAGGTTCTGAAGCCGAATGGAACTTTGAAGCAACGCTCGATGAGCGAATGGTTCATCAAGCTCAAGCGTTCTTTAGAGCGATGCTTACTCGAGCCCACCTGCCGGAGATGACGGTTGAGTTGCAACCAAGAGCGGCATTAAGTCTGCCAACCGAAAACGTGGATGCGAAAGCAAAGGTCATCTCGCTTCTTTCACCTTGGGGTTTTAGCGTTGATACGAATACGTCTGCCATCGCGCTTGAGCCTCTTGTGCGCGTCAAGATCGTGGTTGCCGAAGTGAAGAAGTCATCGCGTAGGCAACTCGGAATCAAGTGGCCATCTTCGTTCGCGTTTCAAGTGGCCCCGATCTTCGATGCGACAAGCTCCCCCTTGGTCGCCGAGGTGATGGCTCTTGAAGAAAACGGTCACGGAAGAATTCTCGCGTCACCGACGCTTCTTTGTCGTTCGGGAAAAGAAGCACAGTTCCTAGCTGGCGGCGAGTTTCCGATCAAAATTGCGTCCCGCAAAAGCAACGACGTGATTTGGAAACAACACGGCATTGTCCTTAAGATCAAACCGCGCGCGGATTTTTCGGGCCGCATGAGTATCGGCATCGAGACGGAAGTTTCGATGATCGACAGCTCGCAAACGGTCGACGGAATTCCTGGCTTACTCACGAATCGGATTGAATCTCATTTCGATCTTCCATCATCGAAAACGATCGCGCTTTCGGGATTGATCAAAAAAGAATGGGGCGAATCCGCTAGTGGCTTACCCGGCCTCACGCGACTTCCGATTTTAGGTAGCTTGTTCTCAAGTCGCGATTACCGCGATCATCTTACTGAACTTGTGATCTTCGTGACTCCTGAGGTTGTAAAGAACGATCCGGAGAGCTCATCGTGAGCTTCGCGGCGCTGAACGAGAAGATATCGCTCGCGATTTCCAAACTCCCACCCGCAAGTCCCCTCACGCTCTCGTCGATCGAGGAACGGGAGGGCGGCGAAGATCGCCTCATTAAAAAAATCATCGCGGATGTTTGCGACGTCCATTCGCAGGCGCGCATGCAAGCCGAATACTTTGGAGCAGGTCCGCTTGAGCTTTTATTCAACGATGTCGCAATCACCGAGATCATCGTCAATGGCTACAACTCGATTTGGTATGAACGCAAAGGTCGGCTTTTTCGGCATGAAGATCAGTTCCTGTCTGAGCTGAATTACCGAAACTTTATCGCAAGGCTCAGCCGAGAGGCTTCGGTACAAGCGAGTCTCGATTGCCCTTTTGCCGACGGCAAGTGGCGCGATTGTCGTGTTCACCTCATCATCCCGCCGGCATCCGGTCATCATGCCGTTGTCACCTTACGTCGACATCCCGCCTCGCCATGGACGCTCGCCGCTCTTGAAAAAGGGGCATGGTCAGAGCCGCGCGCCCTCGAAATTTTGAGAGGGCTCATTCGAGAGAAAAAAAACTTCCTCGTCGTGGGTTGCACGGGCTCCGGAAAAACGTCGGTGCTCAATGCCTGTTTAGGCGAGCTTCCGTCAACAGAGAGAACGTTAATCATCGAAGACACATGTGAACTCACGGTGCCAAATGAGGTGAGCTCCAAGCTCCTCACGAGACATGATCCCCAAGCGCAGCTGCGCGAGATTGATCAGACGATCTTACTCAAACAAGCTTTACGCATGCGGCCTGATCGGCTTGTGCTCGGTGAAATTCGCGGCGGCGAAGCGAAAGACTTACTCATGGCGTTTGCCACGGGACACTCAGGTTGTATGGGCACATTACACGCGGATTCGGCCCGCCAAGCGCTCTTAAGACTCGAGATGCTTGTGCAGTTGGGAGCCCCTCAATGGAATCTCCAAGCCGTGCGAACTTTGATTTGGTTGAGCCTTCAGGCGATCGTTGTCGTGAAGAGAGACGAAAACGGCGAACGACGCCTGGAGGGTATTTACCGAGTGGCGTCGCTCGAGGATGTTGGATTTTTGATTGAGAAAACGATTTAAGCCGTACGGTTGATGAAACTTCCCTTAGGGAAAAGCCCATCGGGTTGTTGGAGTTCATCTTGTCCGCTCTCTTGAACGACGAAGACTTCCGAAGGACGCACGGAAGAGCTTGCGCCCGAAGTACGGAACGATCCGACTTCATCGGTTTTGAACCCCGCAGGACTCGACTTCACTTCGCGGTTCATGCCGGCGTTGAAATTTTGCGCAATCATCGGCATCGAGAATTCTTCTTTTGCGGAGGGCGTAACTGGTTCAACAGCTGTGCGGTTTTTCATGAAGAAGCTATCGCTCATGCGAGCGGCGATCGCGGCTTGCGATTGCTCTTTTGATCTCCAATCGAGAACTTCACTTTGGATTCCGGCAGAGCGACGTGCCGTTGTTTCGAAGGAAGTGCCTGGGACCGGTGCTTTGACCGCGAGGCTTGAAACACCTTCGGGACGACCAAATGAAGGTGTGCCGGGGCGAACTGGAGCCGCTTCCTTCATGTCGACTGACATGACACGCGGAGAGCTCGAGATTATTCCACTGATCTTTTCCATGCCTACCTCCTGTAGTGACCTCGAATCCGCGTTTAGCGGGCCATTGGTCCGGGAAACATCCTGCTTCCCTCGCATGGAACTGATCGGAATCTCGTTTTGAGACTGTAGGACGCGAAGGTCCAGATTTATGCGTTCGCGTCGCTCGCCGTCCCTGCCGCCTTCTCAACCGAAGGTGCTAGACGGATTCCGAGCTCGATGAGCTGCTCGCGCGAAACCGCGTTCGGTGCTTCCGACATGAGGTCGGTTGCCTTCGCCGTTTTCGGGAACGCGATGACATCGCGAATAGCTTCAGTGCGAGCCAAGATCATCGTCAAACGATCGACTCCCCAAGCAATCCCTGCGTGCGGAGGTGTTCCGTACGAGAGAGCTTCCATGAAGAAGCCGAACTTATCCTTCGCCTCTTCCATGCTGAGCCCGAGTGCTTTGAACATCGCGGCTTGAACATCGGAGCGATGGATCCGGACGGAGCCGCCACCAATCTCGTGACCGTTACAAACAAGGTCGTAGGCTTTGGCGAGCATCTCCGGGAAGACCTTCTCGTTCGAATTTTTGAGGTCTTCGATGTACTGGTTCTGCGGCGAAGTGAAAGGATGGTGACGAGCGGCCCAACGTTTGTTTTCAGCGTCGTATTCAAACGACGGGAAGTCGACGACCCACAAGAAGCGATCTTGCGCTTCATCGATGAGCTTTAACTCATGACCGAGATGGAGGCGAAGCGCTGCAAGAGCGTTGCATGCTTTCTCCCACTCATCGGCCACGATGAAGGCGGCACCTTTTCCTTCAGGCACGAGTTTGTTGAAGATCTCTTTGACCTTCTCTTCGGGAAGAACTTTGCCAACGGCGCTTGTGAGTTTGCCTTCTTTGTCGACCTTGATCCACACGAGGCCTTTTGCTCCGGCCTTTTTCGAAAGCTCCACGAGCTTATCGATTTGCGCGCGCGAGAAGTCAGCACCTTGCGGAAGACCGAGCCCTTTGATCGCGCCGTTTTTCGCGAGAACGTCATCGAAAACTTTGAAGCCCGTGTTCTTGCAGATTGCGCCGAGGTCTTGAAGCTCAAGACCGAAGCGGAGATCAGGCTTGTCGTTACCGAAGCGGTTCATCGCCTCGTTGAACGACATACGAGGAATTTTTCCGATGTCGACACCGCGGAATTTCTTCCACAACGCTTGGGCCAGCTTTTCGTTCACGGCCATGATGTCGTCTTGATCGACGAAGCTCATCTCCATATCGATCTGCGAGAATTCGGGCTGACGATCAGCGCGAAGATCTTCGTCGCGGAAGCAACGAGCGATTTGGAAGTAGCGGTCCATCCCGCCGATCATGAGAAGCTGCTTCAAAGTCTGCGGGCTCTGCGGAAGTGCGTAGAAAGTGCCTTGATTCACGCGCGAGGGCACGAGGTAATCGCGCGCACCTTCGGGAGTGCTCTTGTAGAGGATCGGGGTCTCGACTTCGATGAAGCCTTCGTTCGAAAGCGTCTCGCGAACCGTGCGCACGATTTCGTGGCGAAGACGCAAGTGTTGGTTCAAGCGCGCCGAGCGGATATCGAGATAACGGTACTTGAGGCGTAAATTCTCGCTCACGTTTTCATCGTTGATCTGAAACGGAGGAGTTTTTGCTTCACTCAAGATTTCGAGATGTGTCGCAACGACTTCGACTTCACCCGTTGGAAGTTTCTTGTTGATCATGCCTTCGGGACGCTTGCGGACCGTGCCGCGAACTCCGATTACGAACTCCCCACGGACCGAGTGCGCCTGAGCCATATCCGCATTGTTCGGATCGAGCACGATCTGAACGAGGCCTTCACGATCTCGGAGATCGACGAAAACGAGACCGCCGTGATCGCGTCGCGTATCGACCCAACCCATAAGGTTGACGACTTGGCCGTCGTGGGAGGCTCTCAGAAGACCGCAGTAAGTGGTACGCTTCAACTCGGATACGAATTTCATTTGCTCTCTCTTTTTTCGGATCAACAGTCTCCGAACATACCGAGCACCCGATTCTTTGCCAAGGATGGAGACAGTTTACGCTCGATGACACACCCCGGTTGACACCTTGTGAAGCGTCCCTCAAGGACCTCTCTTTTGGTGGACAGCGCGAAGGCCGGAGGCGTATCTTGGGGCCTATGCCGAAAGTAAAAGTAGAAAGCCAATCCAAGCACTCTCCCGAAGAAACCTTCAAGAAGATCCGCAGCCTCCTCGAGAACGATCGAGACTTGCGCAAGATGGATCCGAATTACACCTGCCAATTCAATGAGCAGTCGAAGACTGGTTCCGCTAAGGGCGGTCAGTTCACCGCGGAAATGAAAGTTTCCCCGAAGACTGGTGGCAGTGCTGTTGAAATTGAAGTCAGCCTTCCGCTCATGTTGACGCCCGTAAAAGGCATCGTTCAGAGCACGCTTCAGAAGAAACTCGAATCGGCCCTCGCATAATCAACCGGGTCCTCATTGTCGGGAGACGAGGCTGAGATGGCCAAAACACCCGCGAAGAAAACTTCAAAGAAAGTCACTCGCAAAGCTTCGACGAAATCGGCGACGGCGGCGGGCAAGGATCGATCGGGCTCCGCTCCGGAGCCTTCTGTCCTTTCGCCGAAAGTGCATCAAGCCGAAATCGTTGAACCCGAGATCATCGATCCTATGGGTGATGATGAAGGCGCCGAGGATCGTGGATTTGCTCCACCCGACTTTGAAGACGTTGGTCCCATCGAGATCGATCCGGATCGTGACGTCCTCGATGAAGCGGAACGCACCCTGCCCGTCGTAAAACCTGAGATCGTCGATCGTAGTGAATCGTCATCGAAGGCGCTCACGACGACCGACCCGATCGCGCTCTACCTTGCCGAGATCCGCAAGTATCCCCTGCTCACCAAAGAGCAAGAGCGTGAGCTCGCTATGCGGTACCGCGAAACGGGCGATCCGAAAGCGGCTGAGCTTTTGGTGACAAGCAATCTTCGCTTCGTCGTGAAGATCGCCGCCGAGTACTCGCGCTTTGGTGCCAAGCTCATCGACTTGATTCAAGAAGGTAACGTCGGCCTCATGCACGCCGTGAAGGAGTTCAATCCTTACAAAGGCGTTCGCCTCATCACCTACGCTGTGTGGTGGATTCGCGGTTACATCCAAGAGTATCTGATGCGTCAGTATTCGATGGTGCGAATCGGGACGACACAAAACCAACGCAAACTCTTCTACCGTCTGCAGAAGGAGCGTGAAGCACTCGAAGCGATGGGACAAGAACCCAACTTCGCGCTGCTCGCGGGACGCCTCGGCGTGACGGAAGAAGAAGTCGAAACCATGTCGCAGCGGATGGCCAACCGCGACTTGAGCTTGAACACTCCGATCGACGGCGGCGCTTCGACTTCGACGCTTCTTGATTTCGAACCTGGGGAAGGCCCCTTGGCCGATGAGACGATCGGCCATCTCGAAGAGATGGAAGTGTTGAAGCGCAATCTCGAGCAGATCCGCCCGTCATTGAACGAGAAGGAAACCTACATTCTCGAAAAGCGCGTTTTGGCTGACGAGCCGATGACTCTGCAAGAGATCGGCGAACACTACGGAGTCACTCGCGAAGCTGTTCGCCAACTTGAGGCGCGCTTAATCCAAAAAATCCGCAACGCCGTCACCAGCTCGCTAGCTGGTGAGTAGCGGAAAGGTGCCTGGCACCGTTCCGGGATGCAACGCGAAACCGGAGCGGTGTTACGGCTTGGGGCGTTTGTAGGTACCAGTTTCCCTTTGCAGAAGCAGTGCGAAACCGGAGCGGAGCTTCGGGGTCGCAAAAAGGTGCCTGGCACCTTTCCGGGAGGCGATTTACTGACAGGATTTCTTAAGCTTTTAGCTCGCGGTACGAACCCGAGCCGGCTCGGAAGCGGGAGCCGCCGCTGGAAGTGCAGCAGGTAACTCCGCCGCAGGTTTGACCGACAGAATGTCGAACGTCGTATCACGACCCAAACCCATTGGAGTTTTGTAATAAGCTTCGTTGTATTTCAAAGTAACCTTCTGCCCAGCACGAAGGAAAGTTTGCAAGCAGCGCGCGACTTTCTGATCGGAGACCGACATCTCGACGAATTCGTTGCCCGAGTTTCCGACCTGAATTTGCACTTCCCAAGTTTTGTTGAGGTAACCGCGGCGACTGATCTTCACGACTCGGCCGGTTTGATTGCCGTCGGACTTCCAACCGCTTCCATTGTGAGGAGCTTTGCATTCCGGAATCGATTGCTGCAGTGGCTTTACGGGTTCAATATCGGTGACCTCGTACGCAGTGGCGCCGGGGTTTAAAAGCTTGATGTGGCGCTCGCGATATTTCATGACGACGTACTGACCTTGGAGCTTCTTCATCTTCTCGACGAGCGCTTTGTTTCCGAGATCGATGCTGAAGTTCCAGGGGTTTGTTTCTTTGCTCGTCGAGCAAGTTTGCGGCTTCTCTTTGGTGCCGCAATCGGAATTCAAAATCTCTTTCACGGCTGAGGATTCGTTACCAAGCAGAAGCTTGCCTTCGCCCGTGCGACCGAAGGTGAGGAAGCCACCTTCTTCAGCCAGTTTCACGAGCTGACCCATCCGCAAGCCTTGCGAGTAATTTGTCGCCATGTTTTCCGCTAAAGCC
>SXGS01097486.1_pt1 | contig 37739 bp, 29 predicted proteins | sample 3174681 | NCBI WGS metagenome assembly SXGS01 (sample SAMN11356861, study PRJNA531348) | freshwater metagenome | isolation source: freshwater sample F1-80 | place: China: Fuxian Lake, Yuxi | collected 2017-12-25
CGTGAATTGGATGCCAAAAAACTCAATGCCTGGCTCAGCGAGCTGCTCCAGACCAAGGGTCAGGACATCTTCCGCATGAAGGGCATCCTCAATATCAAGGGACAGGCCAATCGCTTTGTGTTCCAGGGTGTTCACATGCTCTTCGAGGGCAAGCCCGATCGCCCCTGGAAGGATGAACTGCAGCGCAAGAGTCAGTTGGTCTTTATCGGACGCAACTTGGACCGCGAGGCGTTGAACGCCGGGTTCCGGCGCTGCCTGGCCTGAGTGGATGGATTGTCGCCACTGTCTTTGATCTGTGATGAATGCTCCGCTTCGACCCGCTGAGTGGGTTCTCGACCTTTCTGAACCCATCGCTGCCCTAGGAGGCTCGCCGGATGGGAGTCTTATCGCGGCTCTGGGAACCGAGGGTTCGGCCTGGGTGGTTGAGGCCTCATCGGGACGCCGGATTCACGCCTTCCAGGCCCATGCGGGAGGAGGGTTTCGCCTCGTCTGGAACCCAACGGCCTCCTGCTTCGCGACCGCGGGTCAGGACGGGCAAGTCCGGTTCTGGGATCCGGTGACTGGAACTCAAGTCGAGTCTTTGCCTATGCCCTCGGCCTGGGTGGAGCAGCTCGCGGGTTCTCCCTCAGGAGATCGGTTGGCTGCGGCCTCCGGCAAGACGGTGTGCATCGGGCGGGTCAGTGGGAGCAGTGGGGCCGGTGGAGCTGCTGGGACCGGTTGGGCCCACACTCTCGGCGGTCATCGCAGTACGGTGGCGGCATTGGCCTGGTCGGCTGACGGTCGATCTTTGGGCGTCGCCTGCTATGGCGGAGTGAGCGTGTATGATTCGGAAACCGGCCGCGTGACGGCGGAGTTGCCCTGGAAAACGAGTCTGGTTTCGCTGGCGATTTCGCCGGACGGACGCTGGGTGGTGGCCGGCACTCAAGAGAACAGTGTGCAGATTTGGCCGCTGCCGTTCCGTGAAGGGGAAGAACTGGCCATGTCGGGTTACGACGCCAAGGTGCGAAGCCTTGCCTGGCATCATTCGGGTCGCTACCTCGCCACCGACGGTGGTCAGGAACTCATGGTGTGGGATTGTAGCGGCAAGGGGCCGGCCGGTTCAACGCCTCGGATTTTGGAAGGGCATCCGGCCCGGGCTTCCAGCCTCGCCTACCAAAAGACGGGGCATTTGTTGGCCAGCGGATGCCAAGCGGGGCGGGTGTTGTTTTGGAATGCGGGTAAATCTTCCCAGCCGCTGCGGGCCACCGCCTTGGCGGGTGCCGTGACGGCCCTGGGATGGTTGCCGGGAGATACCCAAGTGGTCGCTGGTTGCCAAGACGGTCGCCTCGCGCTCATTTCGGCCCCGAAGGTCTAGCGGAGTTGACGGGAACGGGGTGATGTCGTTGATGGTCTGACTCGATAAAGCGCTCCCGGCCGCAGGGATTTTACAGGGGCCTCGCCCGATGTTTCCCGAGGAACTCCTGAAGGCGCGGATGCTGGGGTTGATCCAGCACCGCTCGGGTCGGCCCTGATTCCACCACGCGGCCGCCCTCGAGGAAGACGACCCGGTGGGCGATGTCCCGAGCAAAGGCTAGTTCGTGGGTGACCAGCAGTAGGGTCATGCCCTCGGCCGCCAGGGTTTGCAGCACCGCTAAAACCTCGCCTCGCAGTTCTGGATCTAGGGCGCTGGTAGGCTCGTCGCACAGGAGGATCTGCGGTTTCATCGCCAGAGCCCGTGCAATCGCCACGCGTTGCTGTTGGCCGCCGGAGAGTTGTGCGGGCAAGTGGTGAGCCCGATCGGCCAGGCCTACCTTCGAAAGCAGACCCATCGCCAGCGCGTGGGCTTCGGAACGCGGTAGGCGGTCCACGTGGATCGGGGCTTCCATCACGTTCTCGAGGGCCGTTCGGTGGGGGAACAAATGGAACTGCTGGAAGATCATCCCTGTCCGTCTCCGCCATCGCTGACGTAGCCGCCGGTCGGCCGCCTCAGGAGTGCCCGCCTCGATGCGAACATCCCCCAGGCGCAGTGATCCCGCATCGGGTGTTTCTAGCCAATTGAGACAGCGGAGCAGGGTGCTCTTGCCGCAACCGCTGGGTCCGATCAGGGCCACCACTTCCCCGGCGCTCTGATGATGATCGATGCCATCGAGCACCGTTACTGTGCCGAAACGCTTTCGTAGTCCAACGATCTCGATCATGTCCGCAACCTCCGTTCGAGAGCTCGGGCTCCCAGCGAAGCCGCATGGGCCATGGCCAGATAGATGGCCGCGGTGAGGATTCCCAAGCCGATGTAATCGCCCGCATCCAGCGAGCGGATGAGAAATTCTTTAGTGAGTTCGACGAGGCCGATCACCGAAACAATGGAGGAATCTTTGAAGAGGGAGATGAGGTCGTTGGTGATGCCGGGGAGGCTGATTCGAAGCGCTTGGGGCAGGAGGATGCGTCGCAGTGTCATGGCGGGTGACAAGCCTAGGGCCAGTGCCGCCTCGGTCTGGCCGCGGGGAACGGCTTCGAGTCCGGCCCGGAAGTTCTCGGCTTCGTTGGCGGCGTAGTTGAGCCCGAGTGTTAGTACGGCTGCGGCCCCGGCTGAGAGTTTCCAACCCCATTGCTGGGCCAACCCGAAATAGATGAAGTACAACTGCAACAGCAGGGGGGTGCCGCGGAACACTTCGATGTAACTGATGGCCATCCAGCGCACGGGTCGCGATCCGTAGCGACGAGCCAGGGCCAATCCGAGTCCCCAAGTCATGGCCAGAGCCATGGACGCTAGGCTCACCCACACGGTGGTTACCGCAGCCTCCATTAGGATGCTGAAATACCGAAGGGTTGGTTTGGGGCGGGGTCTTGTTGCAGCGGTGCTTGCCCCGGAGGTTGTTGTCGAAACCGCTGCTGTGTTCCAGATGGCCAAGGTTGCTTGCTGTGGGCCCCACAACTCGTAGCGGCGGTAGATGCGTTCGAGGGTGCCATCTTGGATGAGGGATTCGAGGGTTCCATTGATGCGAGTCAGCAGCTCTGGGGAACTGGTCGGTACGGCGATCGCGTAGTAGGCGGGCGCGAAGGGGGGGCCGGCCGCTCGGAGGTTCGGCCTATTGCGCAGTTGGACCGTGGCGATGGGAGAATCGGTGAGAACGGCGTCGAGCCGGCCCAGTTCCAAGTCCCGGAAGTAGTTCACATTTTCGTCGTACACTCGCACTTCCAAGCCGCCTTGCTGGGTGACCAAGCGGTGGGACAAGGTCGAGGCCAACACGCCGATGCGATGTCCGACCAGATCGCCGAGGCTTTGGATAGTTGTGTCGTGTGTGCGAGCGACGAGTTGTTGTCCGAACGCAAAATAAGGCCGGCTCATCGCCACCAGGGCGAGGTTTTCTGGGGTGCGCTCCAAGGCTGCGATGACGATGTCGTAATTACCCCCCTGACGGAGGCCGGGTATCAAATTGGCCCAGTTGTACTGGACGAATTGGGAGGTGCATCCCAGTCGGTCGCACAGTGCTTGAGCTAGTTCGACTTCGAATCCGACGAGTTGGTCGGGGTTGTCGGAAGGGTGAAAGATATAAGGGGCGCCGCCTTCGGCATCGTTGGCCCAGCGGAGCACCTGGGGGATGGCCGGCTCCGGGGTCTGGGCCGCACCGCTGGTACTCCGGACGCCGGTGGTCCATGCCATGAGGATGAGGAGCAGTATTAGGACGCGGCGCACCGTCCTGCGATTAGCGAGTGTTCGCGGGGTTTCTCAAGTGAATTACCTGAAGGGCATGGGGTCGGTCCCATCTATTTACACAAAAAGTGACACTTCATACTATAGCGGTGTCCTTCGGGGGGCTGCACGGGAACGGTCCCGCGGCCGCCCGGGGTGGGCGGATGGGTGAGACAGGTCGGTCTAGGTTTTGAATTGGATCGGATCCGACGGGATGGTTTCGGTTGGATCTAAAATCTAGGATCTAGTTTCGCGTTGCCGGGCGGGGGATGGGTGCGTTTGATTTGAGGCAGTTCTCAGCGCGGTTTTCATCAGCGACACGCCGTGCCTCACCCTTTCCCTATCATGAGCCGCAAACTCAATATCGCCATTGTCGGTCTCGGATTCGGTTCCGAGTTTATCCCCATTTATCAACGCCATCCCCATGCGGAGATGTACGCCATTTGCCAGCGCTCCCAGGACAAGCTGGATGCGGTGGGCAATGCCTTCGGAGTGGAGAAGCGCTACACGTCCTTCGAGGACTTGATCCGCGATCCATTGGTGGATGCAGTGCATATTAATTCGCCCATTCACTTGCACGCGCCGCAGGCCATCGCCGCTCTGCGCGCGGGCAAGCATGTGGCCTGCACGGTGCCGGCGTGCACCACGGTGGAGGAAGCTCGCGAGATCGTGAAGGCGGCCCGTGAGAGCGGGAAGAAGTACATGATGATGGAGACGGTGGTCTGGAGCCGGGAGTATTTGTATGTGCGGGAACTCCGGGATACCGGTCGTTTGGGACGGATCCAGTTTGTTCGCGGCAGCCACCTCCAGAACATGGATGGCTGGCCCGGCTACTGGGAGGGATTGCCTCCGATGCATTATGCCACGCACTGCGTCAGCCCTTGCCTGGGTATCGTCAACGGCGAGGCAGAGTTCGTGTCGTGTCTGGGTTCGGGCCGTATCTCCGAGTCCCGCATCGCCAAGTATGGTTCACCGTTCTCCTTTGAGACGGCCCAGTTCAAGGTCCGTAGCCAAGATGTTGCCGGTGAGGTCACGCGGTACTTGTTCGATTCTGCACGCCAGTATCAGGAGAGCTTCGACTGCTACGGCTCCAAGACTTCCTTCGAATGGCAACTCACCGAGCACGATGACCCGGTGCTGCACCTCGGCGGTGAGACGGTGGAAAAGGTGAAGATTCCCGATTATGCCCACCTGTTGCCTGAGGCCATTCGTCCGTTCACGACGAAGGGCGTCTATGACATGAGTGAGAATGTCCACTTGAGCTTCGTTCAAGGCAGCGGCCACGGCGGCAGCCATCCGCACATGGTTCACGAGTTTGTCATGAGTGTGATCGAAGACCGCCCGAGCTTCCCAGACTTGCACCAGTCGGTGAATTGGACCCTCGTGGGCATCCTGGCGCACGAGAGCGCGATGCGTGGCGGCGAGAAGTTGCACCTGCCGAACGTCCACGGGATCTGAACGATTCCGGATCGGGGGTGTTCCCAACGCCCGGAATGGCTTTGTGCCGTTCCGGGCGTTTTCTTGCCCGAGCGGTGGGTGCGTCAGCAGGGACGGACTTCCATCCACATCGACGCTTGAAAGGATTGGCCGGGCGCTAGGATTTGAAGCTCACGGTCGTCCGGTCGGCTGAAGGCGTTGGGCAGGCAAGTCCAGGGTTCTAGGCAGTAGAAATTTTCCGAGGGCGTCCGTGACCAGAGCGCGCAGAAGCGATAGGCCGGTGCCCCTTCCCAGTTGACGACCACTTCCAGGCGGGCTGCTCGGTCAACCAGGGCCAGTTCTTGGCTCCGGAGGTTTCCTAAGAGCAGGGTGGATCCAGTGTCCACGGTGGCTGGTAATTCCTGTTCGGAGAACGGTTCGGAAAAATAGGCGTCGCCGCGTCCGATCGGATTGAAGCGGGTGGCTCGGGGAATACGGATAACGCAGTCGCTCCGCTTGGATCCTGCGCTCAGCGGCATCGGTAAATAGGGGTGGAATCCGACGCCGAAGGGCATGGGTTCAGGGGAGAGATTCTCGATGACTTGATGCCAATGCAGGCGACCTTCTTGAAGCCGGTAGGTCAGGCGATAACGAAAGGCGAAAGGGAAAACCGCCTGGGTGGCGTCGCTGTCGGTGAGTTCGAGTTGGACTTGATCGGTTTCTTGGGCCGTGACTTTCCAGGGAGTTTTTCGGGCAAATCCGTGCGCTGGCATCGGATGGTTTTGACCGGCCCAGGGATAATGGTGGTCAGCGCCGGGGACGTGGTTGTAGCTGACTATTGGAAAGAGCAGGGGGCTGCCCGCCCACATCTCACGGGGATATCGAGCAATGACCGCGTCGTCATGATGCAGTGCCTCCACGAGGCCATGACCGGGGAGGGGTCTTTGGTATCGGACGAGCCACCCACCGAACTCGGGCAGCACTTGGGCCATGGCTCCGGTTTGATCCCGGATTTCTACACAAGCAGTCGATGACATCAGGCAATCGGGCAACGCATCGACCGACGGCTCAATTCCAAAATCGCCATTCGACAATTTCAGGGCATTCTTTGCGGGCTTGGATCCCGCATCTCCCACCGTGTTGCAAGGCTGGCTGAAATCGCCGGTCGTTGAGTCGTTGCGCCAAAAGGTCGAGGCCGGAGGAGTCGTGAGTTTGGAGAGTGTGGCTCCGGCGGCGCAGGCATGGCTGGTGGCCGTGTTGCATCGGCTTTATCCGGACCGCCACGTGGTGGCCATTACGGACACGCTGAAAACCCAAGAACTCTTGCACGCCGATGCCGCCACTTGGCTGGATGGGGAGCGTCCGCAGTTTTTCCCGGCTTGGGAGACATTGCCCCAGGATTCCCGATTGCCCCATGCCGACATCATTAGCGAACGGCTCGAAACGCTGATCGCACTGCGGCGGGTAGAGGGTGTTCCTCCGAAAAGCCGACTGGTGATCACTTCGGTGACGGCCTTGCAGCAGCGCACCTTTACCCCGGACGAGTTCAACTCGAGGACTCGGACCTTCTGTCGGGGAGAAACGGTCAACCCGCTGGATCTCATCGAATGGCTTGAGTCGCAGGGTTATGAGCCCGAGGCCCAGGTCTCCCATAAAGGGGAGCTATCTTGGCGGGGTGGCATTGTGGATTTGTGGCCCCTCAATCGCCCTTGGCCAGTTCGGTTGGAGTCCTTCGGGGATGAGTTGGAGTCGCTTCGTGAATTTGATCCCCACCGCCAGACCCGTTTGGATGCCATCGACTCGTGCGTGGTTCCACCGGCGGGTGAGCTGAGTTTGCTGCGTCCCAAGGCCGGGTCCGAGGCGCCGTCACCTCCGGTGAGCGCTCTCGATGCGCACTGGGGCCAAGACGCGCTGGTGGTGCTTTGCGGGCCGCAGGCGCTGGCTCTCCAAGCAGAACACCACGCCAGTCAGGTTCGAGAGGGGGATGTGTTCCATGAGCCCTGGGAGGCCTTGCAACTGCGGGTTCAGACCTCCGGAAGCGTCTGGGTCCGGGTTGAGGATTCGATTCCGGAATCTGTAGGCGATCCGAATGATCTGCTCATTGAATCCCTCGATGCGTTCCGTCCCATCGGAGCAACCCTGCCCGCGACTCAAGTTGCCGAGGAGCAGCGACGGACTTTTTTTCAACAAATGCAGCGGTGGTTGAGACAAGGCTACCACCTTCAGGTTTTCTGCAACAATTCCGGCGAGCTTCAACGCTTCGGAGAACTGTGGAGCGAACTCCTGCCCTCCAGTGGAAGTGAGGCCGCTGAGGGTTCCGTGCCCTCAGCGGTCCCAGAAGTCCTCACAGGTACCCTTTCTCGAGGATTTCTGTGCGAACTCTCCCGCCGGGTCGTGGTCTCGGACGCGGAGATTTACGGGCGCTACAAAGTGTCTCGGCCGCGGCGGTTGAAGTCCCATCATGCTCAGTCGGTGCGCAACGCCTTCGAGGTGGATTTCACCGACTTCGACCTCGGGGACTTCGTGGTGCACCTCCAGCACGGCATCGGGATTTACCGAGGCCTCAAGACGCTGCCGCCTCGGCAGGCCGGCGCCTCGGGCGGTGGTCAGGAATGCCTGGTGATCGAATACGCCGCGAGCTCCAGCCACGATGAGGCACCCAAGCTCTACGTTCCGGTGACTGAGGCGCACCTGGTGAGCAAGTACGTGGGCGCGGGCAAGGCGCGTCCGCAGTTGAGCACTATCGGCGGCACTCGCTGGACCAAGGCCAAGGAGCAGGCTCAACGGTCAGTGCGGGACTTGGCGGCCGAACTGCTTTCTGTGCAGGCGGCGCGGGCCACTCAGCCGGGCCACCCGTTCTCGGTCGACTCCCCGTGGCAGCGGGAGTTTGAGGCGAGCTTTGAATTTGAGGAGACAATCGACCAAGTGAAGGCCATCGCGGCCTCCAAGGTCGACATGGAGCTCCCCAAGCCGATGGACCGTCTGATTTGTGGTGACGTGGGCTTTGGCAAGACCGAGGTGGCCATCCGGGCCGCGTTCAAGGCGGTCATGGGAGGCAAGCAGGTGGCGTTGCTGGTGCCCACCACGGTCCTAGCCCAGCAGCACTACAACCATTTCCGCGAGCGGATGGCGGAGTATCCGGTGCGCATCGAATTGATGAGCCGTTTCCGGACGGCCAAGCAGCAGAAAGGAGTGATGGAGGCAGCGGCTGTTGGTGCGGTGGATATCGTCATCGGAACCCACCGGATCGTCTCCGCGGATATGATCTTCAAGGATCTGGGCCTGGTGATCGTGGACGAGGAGCAGAAGTTTGGCGTGAAGCACAAAGAGCAGTTCAAACTGCTGCGCCGGACCGTCGATGTACTGACCCTCAGTGCGACTCCCATTCCACGGACGCTGTACCTGGCTCTCACGGGGGCCCGAGACCTCAGTACTCTGGAAACGCCGCCGCAAGATCGCCTGCCAGTGGAGACCATCGTAGGCAATTACGATGAGAGGGTCATCCGCGATGCCATCCAGCGGGAATTGAATCGGGGCGGTCAGGTGTATTTCTTGCACAATCGGGTTTCCACCATCGAGGACGTGGCTCTCAAGTTGAAGACACTGGTGCCCGAGGCCCGGATTCTGGTGGGCCACGGACAGATGGCTGACGACGAGTTGGAGAAGGTCATGACGCGCTTCGTCAACGGCGAGGCCGACGTGCTGGTGAGCACCACGATCATCGAGAGCGGTTTAGATATTCCCAACGCCAACACGATGGTCATCGACCGGGCGGATCGTTTTGGTCTGAGCGAATTATACCAACTCCGCGGCCGTGTGGGTCGCTACAAGCACCAGGCCTATTGCTACCTGATGTTGCCACGCCACGCCCAATTGCTGACCGAGGCCCGCAAACGGATGAGTGCCATTAAGCAGTACAGTGCGCTGGGTAGCGGTTTCAAGATCGCCATGCGCGACTTGGAGATTCGCGGTGCGGGCAATTTGCTCGGTTCCCAGCAGAGTGGCCACATCACTGCGGTGGGCTTCGACCTGTATTGCCAACTGCTCGGCCAAAGTATTTCGGTATTGAAGGGTGAAACGGTCCGGACTCGAATCGAGGTTCGGGTATCGCTGGATTTCCTGGCCACCAATCCGGGTGAAGAAGGGTCCGCTAAGAGTGACTCTCGTCGTTCTAAGTCCGACAGTGAGCCTGCCCTGAACATCTCCATTCCCAGGGACGGCTGTGTCGCCACCTACTGGGACGATCCGGATGAGGAGCCCTCCCGGGGGAGGTCTTCGGGCTCTCGGCGTCCGGTGGATGAAGACGACGGGCGGAAGTTCCCGGCATACCTGCCGCTCGATTACGTGCGTGAACCCTCCCAAAGAGTCGAGGTCTACCGCAAGCTGGCCCAGGTCACCGACAAGGCCGGGGTCGAAGGGTTGCGTCAGGAACTGCGGGATCGCTTCGGGCCCTTGCCGGGGCCAGTCGATTTGTTGCTTCAGACCCATGAGCTGCGGCTTCTGGCGGCCGAGTGTCGGGTGACATCGGTGGAGGTCACCGAGGGCAAGGTGAAGCTCATGCACCGGGGCACTCTGGTCACGGTGGGAGGCCAATTTCCGCGGCTGTCCAAGCGTGATGCCAAGGGGCGCTTGCTAGAAATTCGACGCCTGTTGCTCTCGTTGGCCGGTGATTCACCCAAAGCATGAAGGCTTCTGCGATTCTCCCGCCCTTCGGATTCCTTTGCGCAATCATCGCTCTCCTTCTGCAAATGGGCCCGGCCTGGGCCCGAGAATTATGGGTGGTCGATCCGCAGGGCTTGAAGGGTCCGGAGAATGCCCTGTTGGCATCGATCCAGGGAGTCCTCTACAAGGATTATGCGCCCTACAACCGCGGGCGAGGTGCGGTGTACTGGCATCAAGGCAAGCCCAGTGTCTCCTACCGCTATTTGCTGTGGGAACAGAAAGATCGCTCGGGAGGTCTGCGGCCGGATTGGCTTCCGGCGGGTGTTGCTGAGGCCGTCGAAAGACAAGCGTCTGGAGTGGAGGCCGGTTCCGAGGCCTATGCGTTGATCAATGTCCACGCGTGGTCCTTCCGTGATTCGGGGGGACCAATGGGGGCCATCGGCCGGACGATTGAAGCGCCGCCACCTCGGGTCCGAGTGGTCACCGCGACGGAGTTCTTCGAGTTGATAGCGGGGGAGGCTCCCCTTCGGAACGGCAAGAAAGGCGACTGACTCGGGAGGCCTTTGGTCTATAATGAATCCTATGCCGGAGGGTTTGGTGAAGTTCCTGCAACGCTGGTTGGTCACAACCATTGGCGTTTTGTTGGCCGATGTCTGGGTGGACGGGATCCGTCACCAGACCTTCGGAGCGTTGTTGGAGGCCTCGCTGTTGCTGGGCTTGCTCAATGCGTTTGTGCGCCCGCTGCTCATGTTGATTTCGCTCCCGCTGTTGATCTTCAGTCTCGGGCTGTTCGTGATGGTCATTAACGCGGTGCTCCTGAGCCTCGTCGGCGGCATGCTTCAACCTGGATTCGTCGTGGACGGATTTGGGTCCGCCTTCTGGGGTGGAGTGATTATCAGCCTGGTTTCGCTGGTGGTGAATGGATTCCTCGGAGGTCGAGCCAAGGTGCAGTTCCAGGGCAGTGTCCGCGGATCGACCGGACGCCGTCAGCCGAAGAAAAAAGATGAGGACGGCGGCGGCCCGCTCATCGATGTGTGACCCCATCTTGATCTGGATCCATGGCCTCGAAGTCTCGAACCCAATCTTCACGAGCGCATCCCCGTAAGGCTCTCGCGCCGAAGGTGCTGCTGTTGGCGCTGGTCGGGGTATTGGCCTGGGGGGTATGGAGGGTGCTTGGGCCAGAAGGGAGCGCGGCTTCCAAGCTTAGTTCCGGAATAGCCAACGAAGCCCCCAGGGTTCCCGTTGAGCCAGTTCCAACTCCGGCTGCAGCTCTTACTCCGACCTCGGCTCAGCCAACACTGGCTCCCGCGGTTCCTACGGTGGTTCCGGTGCCTCCGGCTGCTCCGCCGGTTCCGGCTCCGGCTATCCCACTGTCCCCGTTGCTCGCGATTTCCAACGCCGCACCTGCGCTGCTGGGGCTCACGTCGGCTCCGGTGATTCTTTCCACTCAGATCCTCCGCGCTGCGGTGGCACTGCCCGAGTTGTCGATTTCCAACAGCGGGGCCGCTTGGGTGCCTCGCGGGGCCACCAATTATCTGGAGGCGCAAATCGCACTGGCTGGCCTGGGGATTTCCTCCGGCTCGATCGATGGCGTGGGAGGCGCGCAAACCGCGGCTGCATTGAAAGCCTTTCAATCGCAGCAAGGCTTGGAGCAGACCGGTTGGCTAGACCGTAACACTCGCAAGGCTCTCATGCTCAAGCGGGCTCCAGGGGCTCCCTACCGTGTCAGCGCCGAAGACTTGCTGCGTCTGGCCCCGTTGCCGGAGACCTGGGTGGGCAAATCTCAGGTGCCCGGTTTAGAACACGAGACTTTGTTGGAGCGTTTGGCTGAGAGGTTTCAAGCCCATCCGGGATTGCTGCGCCGTCTCAACCCTGCTGTGGACTGGGCTCAGCCGACCGAAGGTCTAGAATTGACCTTGCCCGCCATTGTGCCGATCCCCGCCCGTCGTGCGGGTCTCATTCGCATTAACCTTGCCGGGCGGTTCCTGCGCGTGTTCGACACCGGCGGCGAATTAATAGCGCATTTCCCCTGCAGTATTGCGCGACGGGTCGAGAAACGTCCGGTGGGAGATCTTCAGGTGTTAGTGACCGTGCCCAACCCCGACTACACTTGGGATCCTGAAGTGTTTCCCGAATCGCCAGAAGCGCTCACCGTAGGCCGCAAATTGCGCATTCCGCCGGGGCCCAATAACCCGGTGGGTGCTGCCTGGATCGGACTCAACCGCTCGGGCTATGGCATCCACGGGACCCCCAAGCCCGAAGATGTCGGTCGCACCGAGAGCCATGGGTGTTTCCGTTTGGCCAATTGGAATGCGGAGTTGCTGCGCCGGATGGCCTGGCCGGGTCTGACTGTGCGGGTGGAGGGCGAGGTTCCGATGACCGGGGCGACCGCGCTCACCGTGCCGGCAGCGGCAGCCACCAATGCAGTGAAGGCTCCGCCGCCTTTGGGTGTGCCGGCCACTGCTGCTGCCGTTCCCGCGGTCACCAACACGGTTTCACCGCTTCCCTTGTGAGCCGTCGTTGAGTCAGAATCTGGTTAGAGAGTTTTTATTTGCGGAGTTTTATGCACCCTCTTCTGGAGGGTTGATCGGCTTCTCTGAAGGCAGCGTGGCCCGCGCGACCGCATAAATTGTCCCCAGCGCGTGAGAGCCGAAGTCACCCAGCTCGCTGGGAACTCAAGACATCGGCCGCAGCAATGGACTCAGTCGGGTGTTTTGCTGGGCCATATTCCGGAGGCAGGGGTCGGTGAGTATGGCCAATTCGACCCGTTCTCGAGCGGCTTCCGGGAGGCCGACTAAGGCCTCGTAACAGGCTAGATGGAAATTCCAAAGCCCATTGTGCTGGAGGGCCTTCGGGGCCGTGAGCAAGGCTTGTCGGGCTTCTTCATAGGTGCCGAGTTCGTAGAGGCAGCAGCCCCACCCAATGAAGTGCTCCACATCGGCATCCCGACGTGCGCACAAAGCCATGAAGGCCTTGGCCGCTTCGGCCCAATTCCCCGTCTGCTGGTGGATGACGGCACGCAACTCGAGCACCTCTGGCTCCAGTTGGTCTCCGGAGGGGAGTTGATCTAATTCTTGTAAGGCCGACTGACTCATTCCGAGTTCGAAGTAACCTACTGCGGCCTCCGTTGTCCGACTGAGTTTAGAAAACGGCACACACCAGAATGTCACAATTCTTTTGAAACTCAAACGACCCCGACACCCAAAGATTTCCCCGACGAGCATTCTGGAGCATTCTGGTCCCACAGCAGGTCTCCATGCGTTGGTTTGATGCCCATAATCACTTGCAAGATCCCCGGTTGGGCAACGACCCGCTGGAATGGGTGTCTGCCGCCGCCGCTCGGGGCATTGCTGGCATGGTGGTCCATGGAACTTGCGAGGGCGACTGGCCGGAGGTTCAGCGATTGGCGGATCTTTGCCCCTCGGTGATTCCTGCCTTCGGTTTGCATCCCTGGCGTGTCTCGGCCCGATCCCTCCGGTGGCGCGACGCATTGATCGAGTGTCTGGACTCGGCGCCCCACGCCGTTTTGGGGGAGGTCGGATTAGACCGTTGGATCCTCGATCAATCGCTCGAACGGTGCGTGGAACTGGGAACCGGCCCGCGGGGTCCGGCCCCCCTGGAGTTTCAACTGGAGGTACTCGACCAGGAGCTCGTGCTGGCTTCGGAACGCGGCCTTCCGGTCACCGTGCATTGCTTGCAGGCTTGGGGCCCCTTGATGGACTGCCTTCGAGGGCGGCCGCGGCTTCCCCGGGGCTTCTTGCTGCACAGTTATGGGGGTTCGGTAGAATTGGTGCCCGAGTTGGTTCGACTAGGTGCCCACTTCAGCATCTCGGGCCACTCCCTTCATCCGCGGAAGGCCTGGCAAGCAGAGGTCTTTCGGGCCATTCCCTCGGACCGACTGCTCATCGAGACCGACGCCCCCGATCAGCTTCCTCCCGACGACTGGGTTTCTCATCCTGCGACCGATACGCGGGGACGCCCGGTGAACTCACCGGTCAATTTGGTCCGGATCGCCGAGGGGGTGTCTGGCCTCCTGGGAGTTCCGATCGAAGAGTTGGCCGCACGGTGTGAGGCCAACTGGCTGCGCTTCTTCGGACCCCCGTTTCTCGGCGAGACCGGCTCGCGGGTTACAGCGCCTGCTGGATCCGCTGGAGTTGCCGAAGCAGTGCTGCCATCTGATCGAGGGGGATCATGTTCGGGCCGTCGCTCAGAGCGCTCTCTGGGTCCGGATGGGTCTCAATAAAAAGTCCGTGAACTCCGGCCGCCACGGCACACCGGGCCAAGACCGGGCCAAACTCCCGCTGCCCTCCGGAGGAATCTCCCTGACCACCGGGCAGTTGGACCGAATGGGTGACGTCGAAGACCGTGGGATAGCCGAACCCAGCCAAGATGGGCAGCGAGCGCATGTCCGTGACGAGGTTGTGGTATCCGAAGGTGGTGCCCCGCTCGGTGAGCATGAGGTGGCGATTGCCCGTTTCGGCCGCTTTGGCCACCACGTTCTTCATGTCCTGCGGCGCCAAGAACTGCCCCTTCTTGATGTTCACGATCCGGCCGGTGGCTGCGGCCGCCTGCACTAGGTCGGTCTGGCGGCAGAGGAAGGCCGGGATTTGTAGGATGTCGCAGACCTTGGCCGCGGCGATCGTCTGCTCCTCAGTGTGGACATCGGTTAAGACCGGCACGCCCACCTCGGTACGAATGCGTCGCAGAATTTCCAAACCCTCGGTCATTCCCGGGCCCCGGAAGGACTTTCCCGACGAGCGGTGGGCCTTGTCGAAGCTGGCCTTAAAAATATACGGAATCTTGAGGCGGCCGCACACCGACTTGAGTGTGCGTGCGATCTCCAGGCAGAGGGTTTCACTCTCGATGACGCAGGGGCCCGAGATCAGGAAGAGCCCCTTGCGACGGTTCAGGACCCGCCATAGCGGGAGGATGGAATCGCTCACACCGGAGGTCATCGCGGTGACGTGAACGTTTCGCAATCCTGGAATCGCTCCCCGGAGAGTCATTGGTCCGGATCTCCACGGGCACCGTGCGTTCATTCAGGCTCTTGCAGGGGCCCTGGATCGGCAGGGCGTCGGAGTCGTTTCTTGCGCCCGCCCGCTCGAGGGAGACGTCGGAGTAGGGCCACAAGCGCGGCGGCGGGTGGGCCTTTAGCACGAAGCGACCTAGGCTTTGGTGCTCAATGTTGACGGGCTTTAGGCGAAGTTCGTTGAAGCTCTCTGTCACCGGCGTTCCGTCGGTGCAGCGGGTGTGATGGAGCACATGGAACCTCATCGAGCAGACTCCTGACCTTGCCTTCGGCTTTCGCTGTGGGTCCTCCGAAACGAAAATCCCGCGTTGACCTCGGTGCCCTGGCTGCGGTTCAACTGCCTTCGTGCATCCCGCAAACATCCTCCGTGGCGCGTTCATGGCGTTCACTGGTCTGACCTTGGGCCTGGGCCTTGTTCGGGCCGACGTGTCCCTTCATTCGCTCTTTACCGATCACGCAGTGCTGCAACAGGGCAGGCCGGTGCCGGTCTGGGGGCGTGCGGCCGACGGTGAGACGGTGACCGTGGAGTTCGCGGGTCAGAGCGTCTCCACCGTGGCCCAAAATGGTCGATGGTCGGTGCGGCTCAAGGCTCTGAAAGCCACCGCCGAGGGGCGCAACCTCCAGGTCCGCGGCCACAACACTGTGGTGCTGAGCGATGTGGTTGTCGGCGAGGTCTGGATTTGTTCGGGACAGTCCAACATGGAGTGGCCCCTGTCGGCCAGTTTCGAGCCGTCGGCGGACATCGCTTCCAGTGCCAACTCGAACTTACGCCTCTTCACCGTCACCAAGCGGCGTTCCTCGGTTCCGCAGACCGAACTCAATCATGCCGCGCACGCCTGGGGCACGGCCTCGCCCGAGGCGGTCCGGCGCTTTTCCGCCGTCGGCTACTATTTCGGCCGAGACTTGCAGCCGGCGCTGGGTGTTCCCGTGGGCTTGATCCACAGCAGTTGGGGCGGATCCCCGGCCGAGGTGTGGATGAGCGAAGAGTCGATCAAGGACAACCATTTCTACACCCGGGATATCCTCGACCCTTACGTCCCGATCCATCGGGCCCATGAAGCAGCGTTGTCGAAGTGGCGTGCTGCCAAGGCCGCGGCTGAGGCCAAGGGGGAGAAGTTTAGTCAAGGAGCTCCGGGAGCCCCATGGTGCCCGGCCGAACTCTACAATGGCATGCTGCGCCCGCTCATGCCCTACGCAATTGCCGGTGCCATCTGGTACCAGGGTGAGTCCAACGCGGGTCGGGCCTGGCAGTATCGCAGCCTCTTCGCTGACATGATTCGTAATTGGCGCTCCGATTGGAATCAGGGCGATTTCCCCTTCTTGGCCGTCCAGCTGGCGCCTTGGGACAAGAACCGCAAGCGCTCGATCGCCGACATCACCGCAAAGCCGGTCCAGAGCGACTGGGCTGAACTGCGCGAGGCCCAGAACCACGTCGCCGAGACGCTGCCCCACGTGGGTATCGCGGTCATCACCGACGTGGGCGACAAGGATGACATCCATCCCACCCGTAAAGCTCTGGTCGGAGCCCGTCTCGCGTTGCTGGCCCAGACCATTGCCCATGGAAAGTCGGTGGAGTCGAGTGGGCCGATCTATGCTTCGCAGGGGTATTCTGGATCGACCTTGATCCTGAATTTGAACCATGCCCGGGGTCTCAAGACTTCGGATGGTGCGGCGCCCAAGGGCTTTGCTTTGGCCGGCAAGGACGGCGTCTGGCATTGGGCCACGGCCGAAATTTCTGGGTCCAGTATTCGGTTGAATGCTCCTCAGGTGGCGCACCCGCTTCATATTCGCTACGGCTGGGATGATTTCCCGGTGTTGAATTTGATCAATGGCAGCGGTTTGCCGGCCTCACCCTTCCGGACCGATCACTTCCGGGGCATCACGCAGAACTAAGTCGGGTGAGTCGCATCAGCACCGCATTTTCGGTTTAAGGTGTGGAGACCTCGCCCGGGTTTCCCAACGGAATCATTCGGGCTCTGGCCGAGGTTAGGGTGTTTTTGGCATCACCTAGATGAGGTGGTTGCTGCATTTCTTGGACCCTCCTCAAGTCGACGAGGGCAATCGGCCTATCATCTGCTTCTCTGAGTTTAGAAGTTTTGGATGAACCCGTTTCATGAATGAATGCGCCCCTCGACAGTCGTCAGCTCCACGCGTTTGTCATCCTGGCTCGCACGGGCAGTTTCACGCAGACGGCCCGCGAGCTGTTCCTCACCCAGTCGGCAGTCAGTCATTCCATGAAAGCCTTGGAAACCGATGTGGGTTGTCGTCTTTTGGACAGGTTGGGCAAGAAAGTCTTACTGACCCAAGCGGGCGAACAGCTTTTGGTCCATGCTGAGCGGGTGCTTCAGGAAATGGCCTGCGCCCGGGCTGGCATCGAGCGACTGGGCAAATGGGGGGTGGGGCGGCTGAGAATCGTGGCTCCGGCCGCCTTGTGCGCCTACTTGCTGCCGGCGGTTTTGCGGGAGTTCAAGGAAAGCTTCCCCCAGAGCCTCATCAGCGTGGAAGTCGGCGATTCGTCCTCGGCCGTGGCGATGATCGAATCCAATAGGGCCGACTTGGCCCTCACGCTCGAGCCCAGGTCCGAGGAACGCTTCCAGTTCGTGCCGCTCTTCTCAGATGAGCTGTCGTTCATCGCCTCACCCAAGCATCACTGGGCCCTATCCGGCTCGGTACCTCGGGCGGAGATCTCCCGACAGAGCGTGGTCGTCTATGGTAAGCGCAGCCTCTCCTGGCGCATCCTCGATGCCTATTTCCAGGAGGAGGGCATCGTGCTCCACACGGTCATTGAGATGGGCAGCTTCGAGGCCCTGAAAGAACTAGCAAAACTCAATCTCGGAGTGGGCATCTTGGCACCTTGGGTCGCCGCGCCCGAATTGCGCAATGGATCACTGGTGGCACTGCCGTTGGGACGCCGCAAGGCCCGCCGGGAGTGGGGAGCCCTGCACTGGCGCACGCGCCGCCTGACTCTGGCCGAGGAAACATTTCTGGGCCTATGCCGAACGGCCTCCGAAGACTTGTTTCAAGCCGAAGTGGCTTTGGTCGCCTGAGCCCACGATGCGATGGGATGGATCCTGCTTTCTGCATCTTCTTCCGCGAGAGCGTGGTTGTTGGTTCGTCACGGCCCTCAGCACGGCTTGCACCTCACTCTCGCCTCTTCTTGCGACTGAATTTGCTACGCTACTGCGTTCCTCCCAACTGCATCGTCCCGGTGTGTGCGAAACCGGCCGGTCCACCGGCGCCGCCGATGAGGCGAGCCCGAGCTGGCAATTCGGAGTCAGCGCCGGGGTGTACCCGCGTCTCCAATCCCGCCCAGGCGGTTGGGTTTGGGTTGGAAGACCGCTCCCCGAACGGCATCCCAGACCAGGTAGCATAAAAACAGGGAGTTGTGGTGCAGATAGCGCCCGACTAGACGGCGCGGTTCCGAGGCCATCCGATAGAGCCAAGTCAGGCCGCACCGTTGCATCCAGCCCGGGGCATCGGCCCGCAGCCCGGCATTCACGTCAAAGGCCTGACCCACTGAGAGTAGCACCCCGTGTTCGAGCAGAGGTTTAACCCGGGCGATCCAGCGCTGCTGCTTCGGGGTGCCCAGACCCACCCAAATGAAGTCGGGTTTGAGACGCCGCAACTCTTCCAAGACCCGGTCCTCGTCGGCCCCAAGAACCCCGCCCGTATCGCAGCGGCCATGGAAGGAACCAACGATGCGCAAACCCGGGTTCAGGAGCGTGAATCGTTCAGCCAATACCCGACCGCAGACCTCCGATCCGCCCAGGAGGTAGTGCGTGAGGGTGGGTGGTGAATGAATTAGCGCATGCCGGAAGAACGCGGGACCGTAGACTCGATCCTTCATGCCGGCCCCGGCCGCATTGAGCAGCCAGAGCAGCGGGGAACTGTCGGGGATAAACCGATCGAAGCACTCGGAGGTCTGGCGGTATTTCGGATCGGATCGGCGCAGGGTGACGATCTGAGTATTGCAGAACTCGATGGCCGACGGAGAGGAATGCCGTGCGAGTCGGCAGCACAAGTCCATCGCCCCCGGGTGATCGGTCACGGTCAGCACTGTCCCTAGGCATCCAATCTCTCGCGGTGCCTGGAAGTTGCCGGGAGGAAGGGTGTCGTTTAAGGGCATGTGCCACTGAGCCAATCCAAGGTTTTTGCCCAGCGCGAGCAGTTTCGGTGGGTTCCGTCCGACGGGGCGGAGATCCCCTCTCGATACGATCCCACCTAGTCCAGCGCCCGTCACCTTCTCCCAGACCCGCAAAACTCAGCTTCTTAATCTTCCGATGAAGACCGATCGACCTGCGTTACGCCCGCGCTTCGGGCTTCTGGTCTGCCGGGGTTTCGGCTTACGTTGTTCCCGTCATGGACACGCCGACCCGAGAAGAGTTCGCGGTGCTAGCCCGCCGGGGCAATTGCATCCCGGTGGCCCGTCGCCTGCTCGCGGATTTTGAAACACCCTTGTCCGCCTACCAGAAACTGCGAGGGCAGGGAGAATCGTTCCTCTTCGAGTCCGTCGAGGGGGGCGAGCACTTGGGCCGCTATTCCTTCGTTGGCTGTGGTCCCCGTTCAGTGATCCGCCAAATCGGTGATCGGGTGGAGATCCTGGAACACGGTCGGGTGATCGAAACCTACCGCGTCTCGCCCACTCCCGGTCAACCCGGCGAGAAAGTCGTCCGCGACGGGCTTCAGGTGGTCGAGGCAGCGCTTTCAGGCTTCGTTCCCGTGCCGGTTCCCGGCATGCCCCGCTTCACTGGTGGAGCAGTCGGATTCTTGGGCTACGAGTTCATCCATGATGTGGAACCGGTGGTGCCGCGCCCGGCGAAAGATGAGTTAGGGACTCCCACACTGTATTTTCTGATCGCCGACCAGGTCCTCGTGTTTGATCGCGTGGCTCAGACATTGACAGTGATTGTGCATGCCGTGGTGCCCCCCGGCGGTGATCCGGATGTAGCCCATGAAGATGCAGTCTCTGAGATTGATCGCCTCGTGGCCCTGCTGGAGCAACCCCTCCCGAGCCGCCCGGTGACCCTGGAGACCCAAGTCCCCGACGCCCCCTTTGTTTCCAACACCCCGCGCGAGCAGTTCCTGGCCAACGTCGTCCGGTCCAAAGAGTTCATCCGTTCCGGCGACATTATCCAGATCGTCGGCTCCCAGCGGTTCAGCGCCCCGGTAAAAGCCTCGCCCATGGAGATTTACCGAGCCGTGCGCTCCATTAATCCCTCGCCCTACATGTTTCTTTTGGAGCTAGAGGGTTTCGCATTGGTGGGGGCCTCGCCCGAATTGCATGTGCGTTGTGAAGATCGGGCGGTGGAAATCCGCCCCATCGCTGGCACGCGCCGCCGCGGGGCCAATGAGGCAGAAGACCTGGTCTTGGAGCAGGAGCTTCTGGCCGATCCCAAGGAGCGCGCCGAGCACGTCATGCTCGTAGACCTGGCCCGTAACGACATCGGTCGAGTCTGCGAGTATGGCAGCGTGGCCGTCCGTGACCTGATGGTCATCGAGCGCTACAGCCACGTGATGCACATCGTCTCCCAGGTCAACGGCCTACTCTCGCCCGAGCGCAGCGCCTTCGACCTGATGCGGACTACCTTCCCGGCCGGCACCCTCAGCGGCGCGCCCAAGGTCCGGGCCATGCAAATCATCTCAGAACTCGAAGGCACCACCCGCGGGCCCTATGGCGGCTGTGTGGGCTACTTCGGGTTCAATGGCAATGCCGACCACTGCATCACCATTCGCACGGCACTAGTGAAGGACGGAATAGCCTATGTCCAAGCCGGTGGTGGATGGGTCAACGACTCCGATCCCGAGGCTGAATTCGACGAGACGATCAACAAGTCGAAGGCCATGCGGAAGGCCATCTCGCTGGCCGAACATTTCCCGCGCTAAATGGTTCTGCGCTGATCCATCGACCCGGGAAGTCTGCGCACCCACAGAAAGGGGTTTCCCCTCGCTGAGCCGGCCTCGAGCGCGAGCGCATCGTTGGTTTCGGAATAACGAATCGTGCCTTCGCAGCATGGCCAAGATAGACCCTTGAGCGCTTCATTAGACCTCGTTTGTAGCAACCTGTTTTCGTTTTAAGACCATGCCCAATCCCTGGACCGGCAAAGGAAATCCTTACACCCGCAAAGAAGTCCGCGAGCGCCTGATGGACACCATCAAGAAAGGCGACGCCGTGATCGCTGCCGGCGCAGGCGCGGGCATTAGCGCCAAATTTATCGAGAAGGGCGGCGCCGACCTCATCATCATCTACAACTCCGGCCGCGTCCGCATGATGGGTCACGGCTCCACTTGCGGCATGAGGGCCTACGGCGATGCCAACGCCATCGCCATGGAAATCGGTGAGTACGAAGTGCTTCCGGTCGTCGAAGAAGTGCCCGTCATCTGCGGCGTCCACGCCACCGATCCCCGCCGCCGCATGTGGCACTGGTTGGGCAAGGTCAAAGAGATGGGGTTCAGCGGCGTGAACAACTTCCCCACCCACACCATCATCGACGGCCATTTCCGAGGCGTGCTCGAAGAGACCGGCATGAGCGTGAAGAAAGAATATGAAATGGTCGCCCTCGCCCGGAAAATGGACCTCTTCTCCATCGTCTATGTCGGCACCCCTGAAGAAGCCGTTGAAATGGCCAAGTCCGGGGCTGACGCCATCATCGCCCACGTCGGAACGACCGTCGGCGGCAGCATCGGCGTCCAGAACGCCGTAGTGAGTTGGGACTTCACCCTCCAGCGAACCCAGGAAATCATCGACGCCGCCTCCCGAGTTCGAAAAGACATCTTCTTCCTGTGCCATGGCGGCCCCATCAACACCCCCGCCGACGCCGATCGCGTCATGAAAAACACCGATGTCGTAGGCTTCGTCGGAGCCAGTTCCCTGGAGCGAATGGGAATCGAGGCCTCGCTGACCAACCTCACAAAAGAGTTCAAACGCCTCAAGGCCCCCGCCGCCAAGAAATTCGGTAAGAAAAAGTAGTCCACCAGCATCGGTGGAGATCGTTCACCCGGGAGGGTTCCGCATCGGAGCCCTCCCGAGCCCTCCCGATGGATCCGCCCCAATGGCGCCAGTGACAGAGGTCAGGGGACAGAGATCAGGTGTCAGGTGTCAGGGTTAGGGGTTAGGGGTTAGGGTTCAGAAGTTAGAAGTCAGGCATCAGAGGACTGCAGAGTGAACCGATGCACAGCGGGATCGATCTGGAGCGAGCATAGAGCCTGTCTGAAAATGGGGAGGGTCCGCTGGTGGCGTTGCTTGTCGGTCACAGACCGCTGCGGGTCTGCTTCCTCCTCGCGCCTTGCCAATCGAACCCTTCCCTCCCAAACAGAACCCCTCCCCATTTTCAGACAGGCTCTTAGGAGGCGAACAACAAAGCCCTTCGCGCGCAGCGCGAAAGCATTAAAGTTCCCTCGCGCGCAGCGCGAAGTCATCACTCAACGAGTCTCCCTGCGAGCGCAGGATTGATCCCGCGGAGCATCCACCGAAGAGCCAGCCCATCGCCTAAAACCACCCGGACCCGCAACCCCCTTTGGCCTCAGCGCATCACGGTCTATTGTCCCTGAGCCCGAGTCGTCGGTTCCGCCGCGGCCGCCGCACGAATTTCCCGGATCAGATCTTCCGACTGCCACTCATTGCTCGGAAGGATCGCCTGAATCTTCCCCGAAGGCCGAACCACCACAGTCCGCAAATTGTGCTCCATCTTCTCGGGTGGCACATCACGCCCAAAGAGCAGACCAAAATGGCCGGTCAGCGGCTCGAGCTGATCCCAGGCACCCGTCGCCAACGTCCAACGAGATGGATTGTAATTGTAGCGCTCCGCATAAGCTCGGAGGAGTTCCGGACTGTCGTGCTCCGGGTCGAACGAGATAGACAGAAACTTCACGTTCTTCGGCGCATCGGACTGGCCTGCCAAGTTTTTCTGCACTCCGGCAAAAAGGTCCGTCATCCGCGGACAGAAATCAGGATAAGGGCAACGAGTGAAAATGAACGTGAAGGCCAACACTTGCCCCCGAAACTCCGACAACCGGATCACCCTACCCAACTCATTGGTCAGCGTATAATCCGGCAGCAACGATCCTGCCTCCAGCAAAGGCACCGAAGAAGAGACCCGCACCGGCGGAGGCGTGGCCACAGCATTGGTGTCGGAGCCGAAGACCTGAATACGGTCGATCCAGCCATCATTGGTGGTAACCAGCATGCGGAAGCCGATCCGGTCACCGGGTTTCAGCCCCTGGAGTTCCTTCGCCTCCTTCACATCGAAGGGCATGGTCATGGCCGGCATGAAACCAGGAATCTCCTCATGCTTCACCACCACCGAACGCCGCTCAGGCTCCACCCGCCGCACCACTCCGCGGACCGAATACTCTCGGGGTATTTCTTCAACCGAAGTGCCACCCGCCGTCGCAGCAGGGGCCTGTGGCTTGCAGCCAAGCAAACCAAGAGCGAGGGCTGCGGCGAGGAATACCGACGTCAACCAAGGAAACCACTTCATACCGGCGAAATGTTAGACCACCCGATGCCACAAGCAAAAGAGGAAGCCCATCGGGCAAGCAATTCTCCCCATCCGAGCTTCATCCCATCCCCATTGACGCCGCGCTCTCACGCACCCGGTCCATCACCACATCCGCCATCATCGGCGCCGTTCCGATGCTGCGACCGTACCAGACCCGTTTGCCCTGGAGGGACGTAGGGTTGGTCCAAGTAGGTTCTCCGCGTTGGAAGCGTTCCTGCACCGATTCGGCCGAGGCTCCCAACATGACCGGGATGTCCTCGTAGCTGTGCAAGCCATCACTAATAAAGAAGGGCACCACGATGAGATTTTTAGTTTCACCCAGAGTGAAGGCATCGGCGATGCGGGGATCTTCTTCCATGAAGATCGGATGGACGTCGCGGTAGAGCCCTCGTTTCCGGATAAGCAGCACCTGGTCCTCGATCGCGCGTCGCGAGTTCTCGTTATTGCTCGTGCCATGCCCGGCGATGAACAGAGAACTCTCGGACAGGCAGGGAACCTCCGGACCCGAACCCACCGCCTCTTGGGCCCGAGCCAAGATTACCTCCGTCATGCGGGCGTGGGTGCCCACGGGGCCACAATAATGAATTTGGCGACCATTCCTCTGTTGGACCTTCGGGAAGAGCGTCTGACCGCGCTCAGCCAAACCGAGTTCGCGCGGGATCACCTCTTCGGTGAAGTAGCCCTCGCTGATAAACAAGGGAACCACGAACACCCGCGGAGTATGGACTCCGCGCAGCACCCCGGAAAAAGCCGGGTGCTCCTTCCAGAACCCGGTCAGCACTTGGGCGAAAACCCCGCGCCGGCGCAGTTCCTCGGCATGTTGATGAGTCGGGGCCGCCGAATCGGCGTTCACCGTCGATCCGTGTCCCAGCAGCACCAGCGCAGCCTCCGAAAAATCACCCATAACAAGGCTGAGTGTGCGGTCAACCGGGCCGCACGCAAGGCGCGGTCGGTTTCTTGCCGCGCACCCATTCAATCGTTCGGTTGACTCCGGCCTGTTTCGCGGCAGAGGGTTTCGCACTAATTCCTCCCGCCATGAACGCTCTAAAGACCCTCACCCTCCTCGCCCTCACCTTCGCCTCGGCTGCAGGTGCCTGGGCCGCCTCGCCCCATGTCGGTGTCGGAGCCAAACCAGAGAAAGGCTCCCAAGTGCTCTTTGATGGGTCCAAGGAAATGCTCCATTCCAAGTGGACCTACTGGAAGGGCCCCGGCTTCAAGTCCTCGCTGCCGATCAAGTGGCCCATCGTCGAAGATCCCGTGGATGGCGGCACAGTGATGATGACCGATGACCGGGTCTCCGACGGCGGCAAGTACGGCACGGCCGATTTGGTGACGGTCCAGGAATTCCGAGATTTCCGCCTGCACGTCGAGTTCCGGATCGCAAAACTCCATGGAAACAGCGGCGTGTACTTGCAGAACCGTTACGAGATCCAGGTGCTCGATGGCGACAAGACCCCGCACGGCATGGCTGCGGTGATTAATGAAACGCCCTCCCCCTACCACGCCTACAATGGCACCGGAAAGTGGAACGCTTACGATATCAACTTCCGAGCAGCTCGCTTCAAGGAGGGCAAGCTCGTCGAGAAGCCTCTCGTCTCCATGTATTTCAACGGTCAACTCGTCCACACCAACATTACCATCCAGCAAATCTGGGGTGGGGCTAACTCCGGAATCGATGGCGGCAATGATGGCGGCAAGGGAATCACAGATTCCCCCGGCGGGCTCAAGCTTCAGAACGAAGGCCACGATGTGCGCTACCGCAACATTTGGATCCGGGAACTAAACCTCAAGAAGGCAGATACCCGGTTCTGATCCGGAGATCGGTTACGGCGAGCTCTGGAGGTAACCCCAGATTTCTCCGGTGATAAGATTCGCGTGGGCGGCCCGTTGATTCGGTCCGCCCGTCGTCGTTTTTGTCCGGGTCTGGAAACGGTTCAAATCGCGCGATGGTGCAACCGTTCGTGCGCGGCCTTGATAAAGCCAACGAAGAGCGGGTGCGGGCGGTTGGGCTTGCTCAGAAATTCCGGATGAGACTGGGTGGCGATGAAGTACGGGTGCGAGGGGATCTCAATCATCTCCACCAGTTGGTTGTCCGACGTAGTACCACCAATAATAAATCCGGCGCCCTCGAAGGCCTCGCGGTAGGCGTTATTGAACTCGTAGCGGTGGCGATGGCGCTCCGAGACGATCTCCTTGCCGTAAAGACGCTGTGCCAGTGATCCGGGCTTCAGCGCGCATTCTTGGGCTCCGAGACGCATGGATCCGCCCTTGCGCTTCACATGACGCTGCGTCTCCTGGAGATGGATCACCGGGTGCGGAGTGTTCTCAGCGAACTCGGTAGAGTTGGCTCCCGCCAAGCCTAGCACGTTGCGGGCGAATTCAATGGTGGCGATTTGCATACCCAAGCACAGGCCCAGGTACGGGATCCCTGCCTCGCGAGCGTAGCGGGCGGCCCGGATCTTGCCTTCGATGCCCCGGTCACCAAATCCGCCGGGAACCAGAATGCCGCCGAGGTCTTTGAGCTTCTTGGCCGGATCATCGCCTTCGAGGTCCTCGGCCTCGATCTGGACGATTTGTACCCCGGCGTCTGTGGCGATGCCCGCGTGCTTGAGCGATTCGTAGACCGATTTGTAGGCGTCCTGAAGTTCGATATACTTGCCGACCACACCGATGCACACCCGGTGCTGGGGGGCGATCAGGCGGCGGACGATGTCCTGCCAGTGGGCCATGTTGGCCGGCGGCAAATTCAACTGCAGCGTCTGGCAGACGAGGTCGTCCATGTTCTCGCGCTGCAGCATCAACGGCACCTCGTAAATGGTGTGGTCGACGTCCTTCTCCTCAATCACTGCTTTGAATGGGACGTTGCAGAACATCGACAGCTTGCTGCGAACTTCTTGGCCGAGCGGTAGCTCGCAGCGGGCCACGAGCACGTGCGGAACCAGGCCGATCTCGCGCAGTTTGGCCACGCTTTGCTGCGAAGGCTTGGTCTTCAGTTCACCGGCTGCCTTGATGAATGGAACATAGGTGACGTGAATGAAGCACACGTTGCCGGGCCCAGCCTCGAGGGCGAACTCGCGAATGGCCTCCAGGAACGGCAATCCCTCGATGGCACCGACCGTGCCGCCGATTTCGGTGATGAGCACGTCGGCCCCAGACTTGGAGGCCAGATGGGTGATGCGCCGCTGGATCTCGTCGGTGACGTGCGGAATGACTTGCACGGTCTTGCCCAGATACACCCCATCGCGCTCGTTCTTGAGCACCTGCTCGTAGACCTGTCCGCTCGTCGTCGCGTTGGCCCGGCTCAGTTTGGTATTGGTGAAGCGCTCATAGTGCCCGAGGTCTAGGTCTGTCTCGGCACCATCGTCCAGCACGTAAACCTCGCCATGTTGATACGGGCTCATGGTGCCTGGATCGACGTTCAGATACGGATCGAACTTCTGGAATGCGACGGTCAGTCCGCGATTCTCCAGCAGGGTTCCGAGCGCCGCCGCGGTGAGGCCCTTGCCTAGGGAGCTCACGACGCCGCCCGTGACGAAGATGTACTTCATGGAGTGTTACTGTCCCAAGGCGTTTGCCTGAGCATCAAGTAAAACTTGAGGCCCTGAAGCCCGTCGCCTCTGGGTTGGCTCGTGTTAGCTCATGTTAGCGCTGAGCCATCGCCTATTGAGTCGTGGAGGTCCGGTGCGCCGCCGGTGAGGCGATCCAGGCGCCCACCTTGTCGGCCCAGCGCTTGCCGTGCTCGCGAAGGCCCGGTCCGCTGAAATGCACACCTTTGCCGCCCGAGTCTCGCAGGGGGCCCTTGAGGGCGTCGGAGTCTGGCCCCTCGAGGGCGATGCCTTCCTGCCACAGAGAAGCTTGTGCAGCCCGGATGTCGGCCGAGGCCTCATCGCCCGGCACATGGTAGCTGACTTGCGCCACGAACCACGGCGGCTCCCAGCCAATGCGTCGTCGGGATTCTTGGATCACGGTGCTCAGGTATTCTCGGTAGCGGGCGCCGGCGAGGGTCCGTGAGGCATCCGCCTGGTTGGCATCGCTCTCTCCCTGATGCCACAGCACCGCACGGAACCCGCCGGGACCTAAAGGAGTCAAGCGGCTCACCAAACCTTCGAAAGCCGCACCGTCACTTTCCCACTCCCCGGAATCGAGCCGGCGGACCCGTTGGGTCAAGGTCGGCGGGTTGGGAAAGCGGGATCCCTTGGGCAACCACTCGCGAACACTGGTTGCTCCGATGCCACAGGCGACGAGACCAACCGGGACGCCCAACCGTCGGGACAGCGCATCGCCAAAGGGGGGCAAGAAGCTGCCGCCGCCGCCGCTGGCACCGGGTTGCGGATCCAGGGCCGGACGCCAGCGCGAGCCGTCGAAGGTGGTGACCCATCCCGACTGGGGCTTCTGGAGTTCTTCGCCATGGTTGGCCGAATTGGACTGTCCAGTGACCACAAACACCTCGCCGATGCCCAAGTGTTCGATTTGGGTCTGGGCCACCACGGAGTCACCCCTCCGCTGGCGCACCTCGAGCTGGAACCAGCCGCCCGAGGGCATTTCCACGGAGCACCGGAATTGTCCCTTCGAGGTGGGGGTATCTCTGCGGATCCAAGGGCTCGGACGGCCGTCGGCCACAAATCGGGTCTCCAGGCTAATCGCTCCATCGACCTGCGAGCCATCGGTCCCGATCAAAGTGACCGTGCCTCGGTTCATGGTTTGTCGTTGAACGACCTGATAATCGAGTGGCGCGGACAAGTGCAGTTCGGCCGCTGTCAGTCCCAACGACAGGCTCCACACGCAGGCGGTTAGGCATCTCCAAGGGGTCATCGTAGGTGCATGATTGAAGAGCCGGATGCCGGCTGGCCAGCGGGAACGCTTGAATCCATCGTCCGTAGAGAAATAGCGTGGCCGTCATAGCGCGGTAACAGGGCCGTGGCAGGGATTCCTCAGTCGAATGAAGAACCGATGTGGCTATCGAAGAATTTTCGGATGGATCCTGCTGGGGTGGGCGGTTGTTTGCTCACTCCAGGCCGGGCCGCCGCTGCCGCTGCAACTGTCTCTGGAAGAGGGTGCGTGGCGGGAAGAGGTCTTGGGCCATTACAACGGTGCCATCCGCATTCACGAGCAACTGCTAGAACAACCCAATGTTCCGGACCGGATCCGCGTCGAGGCGATGCATCGTTTGGGCATTTGCTACACAATGAAAGGCAACCTGATTCCGGCGGTGAATCTCTTCCTCAAGTTGCTTCGAGAGTTTCCGGATACCGAACCATTTTCCCAGAAGGCCTCTCACAACCTCCTGCTCTTGTCGCCGGAGTCCAATCCGTCGGACCGCAGCTGGTTTCAAGACGAGCGCCTGTTCTTGGGAGACTTAGCCCTGGTGCTGGATGGCGCCCTAGCGCATTCGGAGATCCACAGCGCGACCGAGGTCGCCAACGAAATAATGGGTGCCTTGCGCATGATGCGCCGACAGCTCTCGGGCCAAGACTTACAATCGGTCGACCGCACGCTCCGGGCAATGGAGTCGCTCGAGGCGTCTTTGGCGAGTCCCAGAACCGCCGGAATACGCGCCGGGTGGATGCAAAGCCCGGGCCGGTCCTGGATGATTGACCGGGATTCCCTGTTTGCGCCGGACGACGCCAATGCGGCCGTGGTGGAGTGTCGCGATCGGCTGTCCAGAGCCTTGGTTGCGGAGGATGCAGCCGAGATTCGTAGGCAGGCCGGTCGGGCGGCCCGGTGGGCCGATCCGGTCGTGCGTGCGGGTGAAGAATCGCTAACAGCGGGTTACTTGAAGTTGATCCAGGAATCGACCGCCGCCGTGGCGTTGAGGGCTTCGGACGGGCGCTTTCGAGAAGCCCGCGCCGTTTGGCTGCAATCCTCCCGGACGCTGAACCGTGCCTTTGGTGCCTTCACCCTGCATGTATCGGGCTTGTCGGATTTTCCGGAGGAGATCCGACCACAATTAGTGGCGGTCCTCACCGGGGTCGATGAGGCCCTTCAGGCCATCGAGTCTACCGACGCCTCTCACGATCCGATGGTTTTGTTGTCTGCGGCCATTGAGCAGGTTCGTGCGATCGAGGCTCGGTTGATTCAACCTTCGGATCCGAAGTCTCAAGGCAAGCAGTCTGTCGATCCTGTCAACCCCGTCGCCCTCAATTCCCCGAGTGTTCAGCGACTCCGGCGTTGGGCAGACGATTGGGCCGCCGTCTGCACCACGTTGGGTGCCGGAGATCTCCTGAGGGCGCGTCAGTTGCTCAAGCCCTACGAACTATGAATACCTTCCTGCTGGAACCCTGACCTCGTGGTATTCCGATTCTTTCCATCCACCTTGGGTCTCCACCTCAAGCCTCGTGGCGAATTATTCGTCTCGTTGCTGGCCATCGGATTGGCTGTCGCTCTTCCGGCGATGGCCTGGGTCTGGACCACGGTCCGCACCCTCGATCGAGACCGCCGAGATTGGTCCCAGGAACTGCAAACCTTGCACCGGTTTCGGCTCGAAGAGGCCATCCGGACGCTCGACGTCGCCTTAAAAGCCCGCGCGTCCCGTGCCGGCCACCGGACTCCGTCCCGGGCTTCAGAGGCGGGAGTGTTGTTCCGGGATCTCTTGGGTGATGCTGGAGAAGCGGTGCTCCAAGAGGGGACTCCAGATGGTTTGTTGGTCTTGGCTGCCGACGGGACGCCATTATATCCCGCGCTGGCCATCGGTGTGATTAATCCGCCGGAGGTCGACGTTCGGGGAGAGGCCTTGATGGGGGCGTTCCAGCAACGCCTTCTGACGCAGTCGATGGGCGATGCCTATTTGGGATTGGCGGCTCAGTGGGTGGAGCAAGGGCTCGAAGGAAGCCGATCCCCCTCCGGTCGTTTGTACCTCCCTTCCATTGAGTTGGCCGCGCTCCAGCAACTGTCCCGAGATGATGCACGGTTCGAGCCCATCCTCGAGTCGCTGGCTCGTCGTGTGTCGCGGCACACGGACCCGCTCATGCCCGCCAGTCAGCGATTATTTCTTTGGCGTGAACTCCAGCGACTCGGGGCCCGCGCCACCTTGCCCACCGAATCGGCCGAGGTGCTCGGGTTGGCGGTTGTTCAGGAATTGGTGGGCAAGCCCGACCGAGAACATCCCACCGCGAAGACGGTGCATCTTTCTGGCGATGCTCCTGGTCAAGAGGTCTGGCTGATCCCTGCACCCGGCGGGGGCGTAATATGGTTGTACCGTAGGGAGCGCCTTCACCAAGAATTGGAGGCTCAGGTCAATCGCTCGTTGGTGCCGCAAGGATATCGAGCGCAATTGGTATCCCAGCGCGATCCGGTTTCGGGAGTGGAGAATCTTCAAGCGTCCATGGGTGTGGCGTTACCCGGTTGGGCGCTGCGACTCGATACCTCGGTGGCGACGGCCGAACTGGCTGGATCGGCCCGCAGGCAAGCCGCCCTCCAAATCACCTCGGCGGCCAGTGCGGTAATCTTGGGAGCAGTTTTGAGTATCCTGGCGGTGCGCCGTTTTCTGCAACGTGTCCGCCTGACTGAGGTGCGCCATGACTTCCTAACCACTGTCTCTCACGAACTGCGTACCCCCATGACTTCCATTCGGATGCTCATCGATACGCTGGTGGCCGACCCGGATCTTCAACCCGATCGAACCCGGGCCTATTTGGAAGTCGTCTCCCGTGAAACACTTTGCTTGGGCCGCTTGGTCGACGACTACCTCACCTTCGCCCGACTAGAACGCGGCGGCATGAATTATGATTTCCAGCCCACGGCCCCGGAAACCGTGGTCGAAGCCGCGGTGCGCAGCGTCGAGTCGCGATTCGCTGCTCCGGGTTGCGACTTCCGCACCGAGATTGCTTGTCAGCTCCCAATGATCCGAGCCGATGCCTCGTCGCTCACCACCGCGGTGTTGAACTTGCTTGAGAACGCCCACAAATACACCGGTGCCGATAAGCGTATCCTGCTCACCGTCACCCGCTCCGGTTCCACCCTCTGTTTTGCGGTCACTGACAACGGTCGCGGCTTCGACCCTCGGCAGCGGTCCCGCATCTTCGAAAAATTCTACCGCGTTGAAGGAAACGGCAATTCAGTCACCGGTGCGGGTCTGGGTCTCCATATCGTAAAGTCCATCGTCGAGGCCCATGGAGGCCAGGTAGAGGTGGAGACGACGCCGGGCGAGGGAAGCCGCTTCGCCATCCATATACCGGTGGTTGCTGCGAACACAGAAAGCCACCATGAAACCTGAACTCATTTTGGTGATCGAGGATGACGCCGCCATCCTCTTTGGCCTGCGCGATAATCTTCAACGCGCCGGCTACGAGGTGCGCTCGGCGGGCGATGGCCATCAAGGGTTGGAATTGGCGCGGACCTTGCGGCCTCATTTGGTGCTGCTGGACCTAATGCTACCCGGTTTGTCCGGTCACGAGGTCTGCCGCCGGATTCGTGTCGATGGGCTCGAGATGCCAGTGGTCATGCTGACGGCTTTAGGTGAAGAAGCCCAAGTGGTTCGGGGCCTGAATCTTGGGGCTGACGATTACGTCACCAAGCCCTTCGGGATCGGTGAATTGATGGCTCGGATCGCCGCCTTGTTGCGCCGCCACCGCCGGGTCATCCCCGATGTGGTGCACATCGGTTCGCTCGAGGTAGACCGTGGAGCGCGGCGGGTGAGCCGGAAAGGTGCGGAGATCGAATTGACCCCCAAGGAATACGGACTGCTGGAATTCTTCACTCGCAAGTCTGGCCGAGCACTCACGCGCGAGCAAATTCTCGATGCCGTCTGGGGAGACTCGGCCGCCGTCACCGACCGCAGCGTGGATCGCGCCGTCACCACGTTGCGTTCCAAGATCGAAGAAAACCCCAACCGCCCGAGCCTCATCCAGACCGTGCCTCAGGTGGGATATCGTTTCGAAGGCTAACACGTCGAAGGCAAACGCTCTGAAGGCGAACGCTTAGAAGATTAAAACCCGGTTCGATAAAACGCTTTGAGCGTCATCAGGTGGTAACAACGGAGTCCGATGCTGGAGGTGTTATGAAACTCCAAGGTCTCGTTCGAAGACTCCTGACTTCCACACTCTACCTCCACCTTCGCCACCGCCTGATTATCCTCGGGTTGGCCTTAATGGCGAGCAACGCAACTCCGGTCGGTGGCCGCCTCATGGCCGCTTCTTCAACCACCTCGCCGCTGCCAAAAATCGTCGGCGGCCACTCGGCACCCAAAGGCGCGTATCCCTGGATGAGCGCTCTAGTCCTGCGAGGGCAAACCCCGGTCAAAGGGCAATTTTGCGGCGGTGCGCTCATTCATCCTCAGTGGGTGTTGTCGGCAGCACACTGTGTCGAAGACATGTCGGCCTCTTCGGTCGATGTGCTGGTGGGTGGCTATGACTTGCAGTCGTCCAGCGATGGCACTCGGGTCTCGGTTTCCCAGATTATCATTCACCCCCGCTTCAGCACGGTGAAGGGCGCCCTGGTCAACGACTTTGCCTTGCTCAAGCTTTCCAAACCGCTCACCGGAGTGCCAGTGCTGTCGCTGGTGGACGCCGCCAGCCAAGTTGCTCCCGGAACTCCGGTGAAGGGCATGGGATGGGGCACCACCTCGGAGGCTGGCCGGCAGTCGGCGATCTTGTTGGAGGTCGACATGAACCTCGTCAGCCTGGCCGATGCTTCCCAGGTTTATCCCGGGTTGTCACAAGCCCACCTTGCGGCCGGAGTTCCCGGAGGCGGCCGGGACACCTGCCAGGGCGACAGCGGCGGGCCACTGGTGGTCTCCGATGGGCGGGGCGGTTGGCGTCATGCCGGCACGGTGAGTTTCGGAGACGGTTGTGGTCGCGATGGCACCCCGGGCATTTACGGCAACACGATTAACTACCGGTCGTGGATCTTGCAGCAAATCGAGACCTCGGTCTCGGTAGCCACCGACGATCACGGCAACACCGCCGCCACGGCCACTGCGGTGGTATGGAATGCACCCACCCGCGGCGTTCTAGAAACCACCAGCGACCAAGACTGGTTTCGCCTCGAAGCCAGTGGATCGGTGACACTGAACTTTGTTAGTTCTGGGACCAATGATGTCCAAGGCACCTTAATCAACGCTTCGGGAGCCGTCCTGGCCCAAGATAACAACAGCGCCGGGGCTCCCAACTTCCTCATCGTTACCAATGTGGCCGCAGGCACCTACTTCTTGAAAGTGACGGGCAAGGGTTTATCTAAGGGCGCCTATACAGTCCTCGCCAAGTGGACGGCGGCGCCAGTGACAATCGGGGCTCCGGAAATCGGGTTGCTGGGTTTAAATTCAAATCCCATCACCGATGGGGCCCTGACAGCCAAGACCACCGATGGCACCGACTTTGGGGAGGTCGATCTGAGTAACGGCTCCCGCTCAACTTCCTTCTCCGTTCGCAACACCGGCAAGGCCACGCTCACCCTGGGGACTGTGCAGCTCAGCGGTTCGGGCGCGGCTCAATTCCGAGTGACCACCCAGGTGCCGTCCACGGTCGCCGCCGGTCGTTCGGCCGCGTTCCAAATCACCTACGATCCGACGACGGTAGGCCGCCACCAGGCGTCGGTCAGCCTCTCCAACAATGATGCCAACGAGTCTCCGTATGACTTCGTGATCGTCGGCTCTGGAACCTCTAGCACCGATGACGTGGGGAACACCCCGGCGACGGCCACGCGCGTGGCGGTACCCTCGACCACCCCGGCTCGACTCGACGTCGCCCAAGATCAAGACGTCTTCCGATTCGTTTTGACCCAGGCCGCCACCGTGTCGCTGACCAGCACCGGTTCGCTGAATACCCGGGGAACCTTGTGGGATGCCATTGGCCAGACGGTGGCCGAAGACGACGACCTGGGTGTCGGCTCCAACTTCCGCATCCGCCGCAAGTTGTCGGCGGGGACCTACTATATCTTCGTTCGGGGCTCCTCGGGCACCGAGACGGGCGCCTACGGACTCCAGATCACCCAGTAATTCTGAGTGTCACACCGACCGCTCTGCCTCGAATGCCATGAACTCCACCAAAGCCATTTTCATTTTGTTGGGTCTAATCGTGGGACTGAACCTCGGACTGCGCCGCTCTTGGGGTCCGGAAGTGGGGTCAGATCGAAGTGATTCAACCGATGTAGACCGCTCCGGGGGTGCGATGGAAAGCCATCCATCCGATTCGGTTCGCACATCGAATTTTTCAAGCGAGGGATTTGATGGGCGAAGCCGAGGCAACGGTTCCCGGTGGGCGCCTTCTCCGATTTCCGAGCCTCCACCCACCGGATCGGTGATGGATGCGGAATCCCAGGACCTCTCATTGCAGGACTTTTCACTGCAGGACCTGTCATCGCTGGTTCAGGGCTTCGAAATGGCAGCCACGCCTGAGCAGCAGGGTCTGTGGGCCGACCGCATCGCCGCTTCGGGCGGAACGGCTGCTGTCGAAGCCCTCATCCAAGCCGTGACTCGAGCCAGTCTTAACCCGAAGTCTCCTGAAGAAGCCGAAGTCCTTCGGGAGGCCTTCAAAGGGTTCTCCACCGAAGATGAAATGGCGGCCCTGGCGATGAGCTTGGTGCAAACCCAAGATATCGACCTCATCGAAGCGGTGGTGGACACCCTCGCCCGCGGCGCTCGTTCGTCCACGGTCGAACAGTTGGTTCGGCTTCATGACGAGGCAGCCACGTCAGTCATGGCCCAAGCCGCGCTGGGGTGGGCCATTGAACGCATCCGAAATCCGGAGGCCTCACACGCCCTGGTTCGGTTGGTGGGCAATGCGGAACGGCCGGAGTTGGCTCATGCCGGAATCATTGCGCTGTCGTCGATCCAATCGCAGGCGATCCGTGAGCCGGACCCATCACCGTGAACGGGCTTAAACCATTTTAGACCGTTTACCTCCCCCTTGGACACGGCGGGTGGTCTGCACGGCCCGCCCCTTTTAGCGTGCCGTTTCTTCCGATTTTAAATCGGCCTCCGTCAGCACGATCCGGCGCACCACGGTCCGCTCGTCGCTGGTATAAAGGACATGAATTTTTCCATCCCGCGTCTGAAGGGCGGTGGGATAGCCGAAGTCGCCCTTCGGATCGGTCTCCAAGTCGAAGCGTCGTGAAAAGGTCTTCGCGCCATCCACCGACACGGCGGCTGTCAGTGGGGTCCGGTTCGTGAAGCTGTGATTGTAGACCAGCAGGTGATGTCCGGAGTTCAGCCTCAAGAAATCCACGGCGGCATTGGGATTGGGCAGCGCGCTGTCGGTGCCCTCGCTCCAGGTGCGTCCGCCGTCCCACGACTCGGTGCGTACCATCCAACCGTCCGGACGGCCCTCGTAATCCCCGCCTCGCCGACAGAAAGCCACCAGGTGATCGCCTTGGAGGACTGCCGGTGCGGGCTGGATGTTGCCCAGGCGAGAACCAATGCGGTTGCTTTCAGTCCAAGTCCTTTTGGTCGGATCGTATCGGAGGAAGAAGGAACGGTTGCGCGGGTCATCCAGCTCCGGGTCGGTACCGATTTCTTGATACACCGGCAGCAACCACTGGCCGTCTGTCAGCAGGACAGGTCGGTTGCGAACCATGGTGCCGGCCTCGAAGGTCACCTGGAAGGGTTCGGACCACGTCTTGGCCCCATCGCGAGAAATTTTCGCCGTGATGCGCGAGTCGCTCCAAAGCTCTCCGTAGCGGGTCACGTAAAAGAGCCAAACCACGCGGTCGGGAGCCTCCCAGATCACCGCATTGCCCAGCGCGTGGAAGGGGTTGCTGGCGATGGACACCGGTTTCGACCATCGACTCATGCCTGCTTTCAGGCGCGAACCGAAGACAGCCGCCTGGTTGTCCTTGTACTCGCCCCGTCCGCTGAAAAAGACCACGAAGAGGTCGCCGTTGTGCAGTTCGGTGAAGCTCGCCGGGTGCTTGTAGTCGCCGGTCTTCATCTCGGGCCCGAAGAGTCTTTCGCGCTCGAGGGCAGGCACCGGCAGTGCTCCTAGCGCAGCCAGAACAAGGATGGCTGCGAACTTCGCACATCGCTCCAAAGGTTTCCGCAGACGAGTCATGCCGAAGAGGAGACCAACAACAGAAAACGAAGGAATCACGAAATTGGGAGAACACGGAGCTTTCCTGAAATGAGGGGAGGCTCTAAACAGCGCCCCCCGCTGACGTCATGCTTGATCAATTCATCACCCGCATCGCTGCCGAGTTGAACCTGCCGGCCACCAAGGTTTCGGCCACCGCCCGCCTGCTGGGTGAGAGTGCGACCGTGCCCTTTATCGCCCGATATCGAAAGGAAGTGACTGGAAGCCTGGATGAGGTGGCCATCACATCCATTCGCGACCGGTTGGCCCAACTCACTGAATTGGAACAGCGCCGTGAAGCGATTTTGAAATCGTTGGCCGAGCGGCAATTGCTCAGCGAAGTCCTGAAGGCAGGCGTGGAAGGGGCCGATACCCTCTCCGCCCTCGAAGACTTGTACGCCCCGTTCCGCCCGAAGCGCCGTACCCGCGCGACTATTGCCAAGGAAGCGGGCTTGGAACCGTTGGCAGATCAACTTTTCAACGAACAGGCCACGGTCGATCCGCTGGCCGTTGCGGTGGCGTTCGTGAGTGCTGAGAAATTAGTGCCCGATGTGGCGGCGGCCTTGGCCGGTGCTCGGGATATTCTCGCCGAGCGTTTCAGCGAGGATGCCGCAACCCGGTCGCGTCTGCGGGAGCTCTACTGGGAATCGGCCCAGGTGCGATCCAAAGTGATGACGGGCAAGGAAACCGAAGGGGCCAAATTTAAGGACTACTTCGACTGGACCGAGCCGGTCGCCAAGATTCCCAGTCACCGGATGCTGGCCATGCGCCGAGGTGAAGAGGAGGGGGTTCTGCTGGTACGCATTACGCCCCTGGAAGAATCGGCGATCGCCATCCTCGAGGGCCTCTTCGTCAAGGCCCGTAGCACACCCGGAGCCGAGCAGGTGCGCCTGGCGGCCGTGGACAGCTTTAAGCGCCTGGTGGGATTCTCCATCGAGGCCGAGGTGCGCATTGAGTCCAAGAAACGGGCCGATTTAGAAGCCATCCGAGTGTTCTCCGAGAACCTCCGAGAACTGCTGCTGGCACCGGCTCTCGGCCAGAAGAACGTGCTCGCTCTGGACCCCGGATTCCGGACGGGCTGCAAGACGGTGGTGCTCGATCGTCAGGGCAAGCTGCTGCATCAGGATGTCATCTACGCCACCGCGGGTGGAGCACAGCAGGTAGCGCAGGCGGGAGAGAAGGTTCGAGAGTTCGTGACGCGGTTTGGGATCGAGGCCATCGCCATCGGCAACGGAACGGCCAGCCGCGAGACGGAGCAGTTCATTCGATCCCTGCACTTGGCGGCGAACATCCCTGTGGTGCTTGTGAATGAGAGCGGCGCCTCGATTTATTCGGCGAGCGAGGTGGCCCGTGAAGAATTCCCCGATCAGGACCTGACAGTCCGGGGTTCGGTGAGCATTGGTCGTCGCCTAATGGACCCGCTGGCCGAATTGGTGAAGCTCGATCCAAAGTCCATTGGTGTCGGC
>SXGS01553854.1_pt1 | contig 37739 bp, 36 predicted proteins | sample 3174681 | NCBI WGS metagenome assembly SXGS01 (sample SAMN11356861, study PRJNA531348) | freshwater metagenome | isolation source: freshwater sample F1-80 | place: China: Fuxian Lake, Yuxi | collected 2017-12-25
GATGCCGCGGAGCCCAGATACAAAGCTCCACATCTGGAGTTTCCACCCGAAAGACCTTGAGGCAGCGTTACCACATGATGACCCGACGGGATTTCATCCGCTCCGCTGCCGGAGCCTCCGCCCTCGCCGCGGTCCTTCCGACAGGATGTGTTCGCGGCACCGCATACCAGGGCATCATCGATACCCACACCCACTTCTACGACCCCAGCCGGCCACAAGGCGTCCCATGGCCACCCAAAGACGATGCCGTGCTGTACCGCCGAGTCCTCCCCAGAGACTTCCGCGCACTGGCCGAACCCTTGGGCATCACCGCCACCGTGGTCGTCGAAGCCAGTCCCTGGGAAGAAGACAACCAGTGGATCCTCGATCTGGCCGCACAAGACCCGTTCCTCATCGGTCTGGTGGGCCACCTGAAACCCGGCCAACCCGGGTTCCGAGACCAACTCCTCCGCTTCGCGGCCCATCGCCGATTCCGCGGCATTCGAACCGGCGGATGGAACGGAGGCCTCCCCCTCAACGACCCGAATTGGAAACGGGACATCGCCCTCTTGGCTGACCACGATCTCAGCTTAGATTTAATCACTGGAGCCGACCAATTTCCCGAAGCCGTCCGCATCGCCGAGGCATTCCCCAGCTTGCGCATTATCGTCGACCACTGCTGCAACGTACCCGTGCGCCAACCCCTGCCCGAGGCCTGGATCTCCGCCGTGCGCGCCGCACGCCGGCATCCGAACCTCATCATGAAAGTCTCCGGATTAGTTGAAGGCACCGGTCGATCCGACGGCACCGCCCCCCGCGAAGTCGACGCCTACCGCTTCATCCTCGATCCGATCGCCGACGCCTTTGAAGAAGACCGCATGGTCTTTGGCAGCAATTGGCCTGTAAGCGAACGCTTCGCCCCCTTGGCAACGGTCTTCGGCATCGTCGACGACTATTTCAGCCACCATGGATCCACCGCCCGATCCAAGTTCTTCACCCACAATGCCCAGCGCGTCTATCTCGGCACTCACTAAAGCCCATCATTCCCCGCGCATTTTCCTCCGCATGAACCCCCTGATTTTTTCCTTAGGATTGGTCGCCTCTCTGATGACGACCCAGGCAGCCAGCCTCCTCTTGAAGGACGGCTGGATCTTCACGGCCTCGGGTCCCATCCTGACCAACGCCTCCATCTTCATTCGCGACGGTCGCATCGAAAAAGTCGGTGCCGGCCTCACCGACAAGGCCGACACCGTCGTCGAATTGAAAGGTCAGCGAGTCTTCCCCGGATTGATCGCTCCCTCCACCGTGTTGGGACTGCTCGAAATCGATGCCCTTCGAGCTACACGCGACACCACCGAAGTCGGCGAATATTCTGCCGATGTCAGCGCCTGGATTGCCGTTAACCCAGACAGCGAACTCATCCCCGTAGCCCGCGCCAACGGCTACACCCACGCTCATGTCATCCCCGGCGGAGGGACCGTCTCCGGCTTCAGCGGCCTCATCCAACTCGACGGATGGACCATCGAAGACCTTACGATTGAGAAAGCCGTCGCCTTGCACGTCCAGTGGCCCGGTTTCGCCCTCGACACGACCCCTCAGCCTCCTGGAAAGAATGCGGGCCCGTCTCTTGAAGACCAAGTCCGAGACCGGGACCGCAAGCTGCGAGAAATCGACTCCTTCTTCACCGAGGCCACCGCCTATTCCGAGGCCAAGAAAGTCGCCAAGGAAGGCTTCAAAAACGTACCGGCTTGGGAGGCCATGCTGCCCGTCGTTCGAAAGGAGCGCCCCCTGTGGATTCACGTCAACGAAGCCCGGGGCATCCGGTCCGCGGCTGAGTGGTCCGTGCGCCGCGGATTCAAGGCGATCATCGCCGGCGGTCGCGACGCCTGGCGCGAAGCCGCCTACCTGGCCGAACACCACATCCCGGTCGCTTACGAACACGTCTTCACCCAACCCGCTCGCGATACCGATGCGTACGATGTCCACTACTCCGCAGCCGCCGTTCTGAACAAAGCCGGAGTGCTCGTGGCCTTCAGCGAAGGCACCGGCCAATTCGGCACCAGTCAGATTCGCAACATCCCCTACTCCGCCGCTCAGGCACGTGCCTTTGGCCTCCCCTACGACGAGGCCGTGCGAGGATTGACACTGAACGCCGCGCGGATGCTCGGAGTCTCCGACCGCCTCGGCTCCATCGAAGCCGGCAAAGAAGCCAGCCTCTTCGTCGCTGACGGAGATGTTCTAGATCTCAAGGCCACGGTCACCCGGATGTGGATTCGGGGACGCGAAATCGACTTATCCTCACGCCACACGCGCCTTTACGAAAAATACCGCAAGCGCCCCACCAAGCAGTGATCCGACCGCTGCGACTCACACCGATGAGTTCGCGGGAACCGAGGTGTCTTTCTTGAGGAACACGGTTTGGGTCGGGAACGCGAACTCCAATTTCTCAGCGTCGAAGCGTTCCTTGACCTGCAAATTCAACCCGTGGAGCGCGGTCTGATACGTGGGCAAATCGCGGGTCAGGCACTGGTGATTCACCTCGATATTGAGGGCGGAGGCATCGAAGCGGTTGAAGGTGACCTGACATTCCCCGGTCAACGAATGCGCAGTGAAGATGGACCGCAGCAAGCTCGCGGCAAAATCAATGCGGTGAGCCGGAGTGTCATACGTCAGGCCGTAGTTTAAGACGGTGCGTATGGAAGGCCGAGCCGAGACATTGATGACCGTGTTGTTGCCCACCGACTTGTTCGGGAGGGTGATCAGGAACCCATCCGCATTGCGGACCTGGGTGGCTCTCAGGCCCATCGCCTCGACCACGCCATCCACGTCGGAACCCACCTTGATGCGGTCCCCGACTTTGAATGGCTTATCCACGAACACCGCCACCGCACCGAACAAGTTGGCCACCGAATCCTGGGCGGCCAAACCAAAGGCCAATCCCAGCACCGACACCGAACCGAGGATCGCGGTAATATCAACACCGAGATTCCCCAACAACGTCAGCGAAGTGATCAGTATCAGCACCGCCTTGAGCAGTTTGCCGATGAGCAACACGAACTGATCGTTGAAGGCCACGTCGCCACCCTGTTTGGTCTGCCGGCGCCAAGCGGCTATCGCCAAGTCGATGACTCGCAGCGCGATGAAGGTCAAGGCGACGGCACCCACGATGAGAGACAATCGGGAGAGATTGATCTCGAGCCAACTCGGCCAGTCATAAAGCTCGAGCCCGATGTGGATGAGGAACACCAGGGTGATGGCCTTCACCGGGCCATCGGCCAACTTCACCAAGATATCGTCCCACTCCGTGAGCGTCTTGGCCCCCCAATGCTTCAGCCGGTTCTGAATGAACCAATCCAGTGCCCGAGAAAGGTAAAACGCCAAGATGAGGTAAACCACCGATGCGGCATACTGCCAACGAGGGATTCCCAAGAACGGCTCCTCCATTCCCGGGATGCCGTTAATCCAAAAGGAAAGTTCAGTTTGATGGCTTTGGATGAACTGCTCATCAATCACCCTGCGCGTCAGGGCGCTGGCCTTGGAGGCCAGGTCCGTGCTCTTGGCAACGGTGGCGGTGTTCGTGGTTTCGGCAGCCAGTGAGAGAGACCACAAACTCCAAACCAGGGTGGCGGAGCAGAGAAACATCCCCAACTGAAGGAGGAGGCGTGGTTGCAGGCGTCGAATCATCGGCGCTGACGAGTTAGTCGCCGAACCGACGACTGGCAAGGCAGATTCAGGGGCCCCGCAATTTCACTCCCCAGAATTTTCAAGACGACCGCACTAAGCTCTGAACCGAGCGATCACTCACTCCACATCCGCTGGGTGTGGCCTGCGTGGCATCCCGGGCTTGCGGTAGAACACCTTCCACAAAACCAACCCCAGAGCTGGAGCAGTCATGCCCACCACCGTGCGATCGCGAGTCTGCAGCAGGGGGATTAGTTCCTCAGGCCGAAAGCGCCCATGCCCCACTTGCACCAGCGTGCCCACGATGCCCCGGCACATTTTGTACAAGAAGCCGTCGGCCTCGATAACCACCGTAATGCGGGAACCCGACCGAAGGACGTCGCACCGCGTCACGTTGCGGACGGTGTGGTGGCGCTCGTAACCCGGGGACGCACTGAACGCCAAAAAATCATGACACCCGACCAAGGTGGCCGCCGCAGCCTTCATCGCCCGCAAATCAATGGGTTTTGGCACGTGCCACTGCTGACGCAGCCCCAGTGGATCATGCGCCGCATCATTCCAGACGGTGTATCGGTACTGCTTACCGATAGCGTCGAAACGGGCGTGGAAATCCGCCTTGGTCTGCGCGGCCGCCGTCACCCGAATGTCTTCCGGCAAGTGCGCATTGGCCGCCAAAATTAGTTTATCCGGGGTCATCCGCCATTCGGATCGGGGCACATCGAAATGCACCGACATCCCCCGGGCGTGAACTCCGGTGTCGGTACGACTGGAACTGACAACCCGGGGACCACAACGAAACAACCGGCCCAAGGCGACCTCTAGGCAGCCCTGGACCGTGATGCCCTCGAGCTGCACCTGCCAGCCACGGTAAGCGGTGCCGTCGTAAGCGACGGTGAGTCGGATGCGTTGGAAGCCCTCGGGAGCCGAGTCCGGACGCTCACGGGTGCGCTTCTTAGGAACTTCTTGCTCCGAGGACATCGTGGTTTCCTGGGAAGCGACACCCTCACCTCTCACAAGGTGAGACTGTCGAGGTATCCCTGCAGTAGAATGGCTGCTGCCGCCGCATCGATCTTGCCGCGCTGTTGGGCCGCCTTGGTGCCACCGCTGCGGAGGGCCTTGGCTGCCGACACGGTGGTGAGTCGTTCGTCCCAGGTTCGGATCGGCACCATAATCACATCCTTGAGCGCCGCCACAAACTCCCGCGCCTTGATGGCCGCCTCACCATAGGTGCCATCCATGTTGCGAGGCATGCCCACCACGATGAGTTCTACCTGCAGGGATCGGATGAGTTCCTTCACCCGTTCCACGAGAGCCAAAAATGGTTCGGCCGGAATGAACTCGACCGGACGGGCCATCATCCGCAGTTCGTCACTGACGGCGACGCCCACACGAACGGTACCGGGATCGAGGGCCAGGATACGCATAGCTCAGAGCAGTGAGGCGGAATCGGTGTCGATGAGCAGCACAGCCGCCGGGTTGCGTCGAAGCATCGAGGCCGGGCAGAGCGAATTCACAGGGCCCTGGAGCATATTCTTCACAGGCACCGCCTTGCGTTTTTCCGGCGCGACACAAACCACTTTCCGGGCAGTCATGAGGGCCGGCAACGTGAGCGTGAAGGCGTAGGGCGGCACCGTCTCCAGCGAGGAAAAATGCCCCTCCTTCACCTGCTGCATTTTGCAGGCGTCATCGAGTCGGACCAATTTGACCCACTCGGAATCATCCAAACGGGCAACGTGGGGATCGTTGAAGGCCAGATGCCCGTTTTCTCCCACACCTAAGCAGCACAAATCGATGGCCTGCGACTCAAGCAGCGCCGTGTAGCGGGCGCATTCCACATGAGGGAGATCGCAATCACCGTGGATATAATGGAAGGCCTTGGGCTTCACCAGCGACTCGACCCGCTGCTTCATATGGTACCGGAAGCACGACGGATGATCAGCGGAGATGCCGAGGTATTCGTCCATGTGGAACAAGGTCACCTTGGACCAATCGATGCCACCCAAGGCCACGAGGTTCTTCAGGAACTGAATCTGGGAATTGCCGGTGGCCAGAATGGCCGCGGCCGAACCGTTGCGGGCAATGGTGTCCGCCAAATAGTTGCGGACATCCAGCGCCACATAAGATGCCAGATCGGGTTGGCTGGCGAAGACATGAACGTCCAGGGCATCGGCCTTGAACGAACGGACCGGGGCATGCGATTGACTCATTGAATTGCCCAACCATGTCCTGAGATCTGCCCAAGGACAAGATTCAGACGCAGGGACTCAATCAACGCTCCGGTGGGTGGGCTGGAGACACCGGGTCGCCGCCTTCGACGGCTGCCGCCAACAGGGACGCTTCGGTCCATTGATTAGTCGGCCGGAGGGCCACCAACTGGCCTCGATGAAAAACTCCGATGGTGTCACAGACCCCTAGGAGTTCCGGCAGGTAAGAACTGGCCATCACGACGGCTTTGCCCTGAGACGCGGCCGCATCAATCTGGCGGTAAATGTGCACCTTGCTGCCGACATCAATGCCCCGGGTTGGTTCATCGAGGAGCAATACCAGGGAGTCGTGGTACATGAGACGCCCAAAGGCCACTTTCTGTTGATTGCCACCGGAAAGCTCATGGACCGGCTGGGAAGGACTGTGGGCACGGATGTCTAGAGGCTTCATCCATGCCTGGGCCTCCCGATGCTCCGAGGGCGGATGCCAAAAACCCCAACGCACCAAGTCTCCGGGCCGGGTAATGAACAAGTTTTCCGCGATGCTTCGAGCGAGAAGCAGTCCGTCCTCCTTTCGATTTTCGCTCAGAAAGCCAACTCCCTCGGCCCAACGCTGCCGGGGAGAATTGGATGAAATATCTAAGTCACCCAAATGGACTGTCCCCGACCGAATGGCGTCCAACCCGAAGGCAGCGCGCAAGGTCTCGGAGCGACCCGCACCCACCAGACCAAACAACCCAAGGACCTCTCCCCGCCGCAAACTGAAGGTCACCGCGCGGGGTTTCTCGACGCCCTGCAGCGCCGCAACCCGAAACACATTCTCGCCCAACGACCGCGGACTTCTCGGGTAAAGGTCCTGAACCTCACGCCCCACCATGATCCGAATGAGTTCCGGATTGGCGATGTCCGACAGCGCCCCAGTGGCCACGCTGGCGCCATCTCGCAAGACCGTAAAGCGCGAACAAACCCGGCGGGATTCCTCCAAGAAGTGGGAGACATACAGCAGGCTAACCCCCTCTTTGCGCAGGCGATCCAGCACAGCAAAGAGGTGCTCGGTGTCGGCACGGGTCAGGCTCGACGTCGGCTCATCGAGAATGAGCACCCGCGGCTTGGACCGCAGGGCCCGAGCGATCTCGACGAGCTGCTGCTGGGCGATGGGCAACTCCCCGGAGACCGCGTCCAGTGGAATACTCTCAGCCCCCAGATGCCTCAGAGCCTCGGTGGCCAACTGCCGCTGACGCGATCGATCCACCCACCCCCAGCGGGAGGGTTCTTCGCCCAGGGTGATGTTCTCAGCCACCGTCAGGTGTGGGGCCAAATTAAGTTCCTGATGAATCATCGCCACGCCCGCGCGCTGAGCGGCAATGGGATCAACCGGCTGGTACTCCGCACCGTCGAGCATCATGGAGCCCGCATCCGGCTCATGGATTCCGCTCAAGATTTTGAGCAGCGTGCTTTTTCCCGCCCCATTCTCCCCGATGAGGGCATGGGCCTCACCCAGCCCCAGCGACAGACTCACCCCCCGCAGCGCCTGGGTGGCACCGAAGGATTTTTCGATTCCGTTGAGTTCTAGTCGGGTTGGCACGGGAAGCATTCAGATTTTCTCGGAGCCGGCCCGCAGACAAAGAACCTGCGGCAACCTGACTCTCGGAAATCGTGACGACCAAACTAGCGATCCACTCCCAATGCCTTCAAGCTTCGGTCTGCGTCCGAGAATGATCACCATGGAGCCTGCCCTCAATCCTCCGCCCCCTCCTGCGCGTCTGGGAGTGAACCGCGCCGGCTACCGCGGCGAGAGAATCGACGCTGCAAGTCTCCTGAAGGAAATCCGCTTTCTGGCGAACCGTAACGGATTCACCGAGCATGTCTCCGCGGTGGGTGTTCATGAGCTCGTCTTCTTGTCCCGTCTCGGTCAACCCGGTCCGCGATGCTACCTCTCGGCCGGAATCCACGGCGACGAACCCGCAGGACTAGTGGCCCTGCGCGATTTGATCCGGGACAATGCCTGGCCCGACGACCTTAACCTAGGAATTTGCCCGTGCCTCAATCCCCAGGGCTGCGAGCTGGGCACGCGCGAAAACGCCGCGGGCCTCGACCTGAACCGCGACTACCGATCCCCGCGGTCCATCGAGGTCCGGCTCCACCTCGAGTGGCTGTCCTCGCTCCCGCCTTGGAACATGTCGATTTGCCTGCACGAAGACTGGGAATCGCACGGCTTCTACCTGTACGAATTGAATCCGGGGAACCTGCCCTCGCTGGCCGGTCCCATACTCGAGTCGGTGCGTGCGGTGTGCCCCATCGACCACTCACCCTGGATCGACGGAAAAGAGTCCACCGCACCTGGACTCATCCGACCCACGATCGATCCCACGCAACGGCCCGATTGGCCGGAGTCCTTCTGGTTGCTCCAGAACGGATGTCCGAAAGGCTACACCCTAGAAGCCCCCTCCGACTGGCCGCTGCCCGTCCGGGCCAAGGCCTTGCAAACAGCCGTGCAAACAGCCGTGCACTGTCAGGCTCTCCGCGCCTGAGATGCTCCGACGACGACCGCGTTCCAGCTTGGACACTCCAGCCACCTCACTCCCACACTGCAGCTGGCATGCATCTGTCCCGACTCAAACTGCGCGACTTCCGGAATTATGTCCGGTTGGACGCTGAGTTCGGGCCCGGCTGTCATGTCCTCTTGGGCAACAATGCCCAGGGCAAGACCAACATCCTGGAAGCCATCTACTTGTTGGCGACCTTGCGATCGTTCCGTGGCTGCGGCGGAGCGCAAATGATCCGGCAGGGGGCCAAGGGCTACTTCGTCGGAGGCTCGGTGGAGGGACAAGGAGTCAGCGACATTAAGGCCTACTGGTCGCCGAAGGAACGCAAGCTCTCGCTCAATGAACGGCCCATCCGAAAATTGGCGGATTACTTTGGTGTCTTACGAGCCGTTGTCTTTTGTTCCGAAGACTTGGCCCTAGTGAAGGGACCGGCCCAAGGACGACGGCGCTTCCTGGACCTGCTTTTGGCCCAGACCATCCCGGGCTATCTCCCGCTGTTCATGCGCTATGCCAAAGCCCTCCGCTCTCGGAATGCGCTGCTCAAGCAACCCGTGGTGGATGTCGTCGAATTGGATGGATTCACCCAAGAACTTGTCCTGGCGGGCGAGTCGCTGATTACAGCTCGGCAAGACTTCGTCCCGGCATTGGCTCCGCGGGTTCAATCCGCCTTTCGGCGCATCGCGGTCGAAAGCGACGAACTGGCACTGCATTATCAACCCAGTGTCACCGGCGACTTCGCCGTGGCCCTGTCTCAATCCCGTGCCCGGGAACGCGCGCTAAAGACCACGGTCGTCGGTCCCCATCGCGATGACCTGACGTTGCTAGTGAATGACCGCGCCGCAGCGCCCTACACCAGTGAGGGCCAAAAGCGCACCCTCGCCATCGCTCTGAAACTGGCGCAGGCCGAGCACCTTGCCGCCGTGTACGGGACTCCGCCGCTCTTGCTCATCGACGACGTCATGGGCGAATTGGACACCCGACGCCGATCGGCGTTTCTTCCCCTCTTGCAGCAATCCTTCCGTGCGGGCGGGCAAGTGTTCATGACGTGCACCGAAGAGAATTGGCCTCGCCAATTGGGTTGTGAACTCCTGCGCTGGAAGGTCGACAAGGGGCGCCTCGATCAGTGGTCTGAGTAGCTACGCACCCGATGAGGCCGCCCCTGAAATCAGCGGGCTTTAGGGGCCCCGGTCGGGGGCAAGGTCGGAGACAATAACGAGTTGGTCTTTGATGAAGGATTGGCAACGCCATTGGTGCCGGAGCCGGCGGAGTCTTCTGAAAGACTAATGTCTAGGTTGCTCGCACGCCGAGTGGCCCGCACCACGGCCACATCACCCGTGCCATCGACTCCTAAAATAGGACGTCCGACACGAGACACATAGTTGTGTCGCACGGCCACGGTCCCGTCGGCGTGGATGCGGTGATGGAGATATTCGTCCGCTCCGTATTGATGGAGCACGTGCAATCGATTCTGGGCATCCATCGCCATAGAGGGAGGGTTGAACGACACGACTGTCCCCAAAGGCATCACCTTGTAAGTCACCGAAGCCTCCGGGTTGGTGATCACGGCAAAGATGCGCGCCCGCTTGAGGTAATTGGCCTGAACAACGGCATACCGGCGGCGTTCAGAAACGCCTCCCAAGACTCCAAACTCCCGCTCCCACAAGACCACACCATTCATCACCTCGAACTCGGCAGGAGCTGTAATGACGTGATTGTCACCGGAACCGGTGTAGACCGTGGCCGAGACATTGTAACGGCCTACCTGATCGATCTTGAACAACGGGGTCAGGTTAAACCGCAGCGTCGCCCGAGCTCCGGTCTTCAACGTGAAGGCCCCCGTCTCCTCCAAATCTGCGGTACGGGCAACACCCACGCCCGAGACGTTCTCGAGACCGAATCGGAGCCAGTCCGCTCGCTCTCCCAACCGCAGTGGCCCCCCGGTGAAATTGGCAATTCTCAGGATGACCTCACTCTTCTCACCGGTGAGAAACTTGTTCTGGTCAAACTCCAGTTTTACATCCACCTGAGCGTGGACGGTCATGACCAACAGGAACAAGCAGAGCCACGAAAATAAGCGATGCACGGCCAAGACCATAGGTGTCTCCAGAGAAAATTGAAAGTGCCCCGAAGGATCCCTTAATGCCCGCGATGAAGGTCGCTGACGCCGTGCGGCAGCCGGTTCAAGGCACGAACCTCGTCAGCACTTAGGGCACGATCGAACACCGCCAGGTCGTCCATCCAACCGGTGTAACCGAGCCCCAGCATCATCACTGCGTCATCCGCATTCCAAGAGTAGGTGTGCTGCCGCTCCGAGAGGCGGCCCACCGGTTGACCGTCGATATAGAGAGCCACCCGACCGTCCGGCTTTCCAGTGTTGAAGTTTTCGCAGGTAAAGATCACCTGATGCCATTCCTCCCGACGGAACGGCGGTTGCGTCAGGACAAGGAGCGGCTTCTCCGACAACGGCATTTTGCCCCAGTCCTTACCCTCGGGATTCCAAACATTTTTGTCAGCATAAGTCCCTAGGCGCAAATGCTTGGGATTATTGTCGGGGGTGAATTCCACAAAGAGTGAGGCGTCATCCCAGGCCTTGGAAGTAATCTGGATGACATCCGAATATTCCTTAGGTATGTCGATCTCCGGAGTGGTCCTCAGCCAAAAACTAACCGTCGCGGACCAGGCCGTGGGCTTCCAGGGGAAGTTGCCCGGTACCCGGAACCCCACCACCTCGGAAACCTTCTTTTCAAAACGCAGCGCACCTCCGTGGCGGCCCGCGTGCGGATCAATCCAAAGGGCGCCATTCGTCGGCAACCCCGCCGTCGTCTTGCGTGGCGCATCCCATTTCGGCCCCGTCTGGAAAAGCCGATCGCCCGCTCCCACCACCGCATCGGGCGACTGGTCAAACGGAGCATGGAACACCAACGACGAAGCCAATCGCGACGGAGCCTTACCGAGCGTGCAACCGGCCAACAGAGCCATTGAGGCCATCAGACAAAGGAAGCGCATGCCCAGACCATGCCCATATCCCGTGTGACTGGAAACCCCCTTCCTTGCCCGAAGGATCCCGTGCACGCACGAGTTGCGTCGGGCCCTGTTTGCTGTTTCTTAAGACCGTGGATTTGTTCAATCGCCCCGACGGGCTGCAGGACATTCGAGACAAAGTCATCGCCGGCGAGCGACTGACACCCGAGGACGGGTTGCGCTTGTTCCAAACAAAGGACCTCAACGCACTGGCTTCAATGGCCGACTTCGCTAACCAGCGTCGCAACGGGCGCAAGGCCTCCTACATCCTCAACCGGTATATCAACTATTCGAATTACTGCATCTTAAGCTGCCAGTTCTGCGCCTTCAGCCGCAAGAAGCGCGACAACGATGGGTTTCAACTCACCGAAGAACAAATGGTGTCCAAGGCCCGTGAGGCGCTGGCTGTGGGCATCACCGAACTTCACATCGTCGGCGGGCTGCACCCATCGCTGCCCTTCTCCTACTACACAGGGTTCTTGAGGGCCTTGAAGGCGGTCGATCCGCGCCTGCAGCTCAAATGCTTCACCGCCGTGGAAATTCTGCACCTGGCTTGGCTGGCCAAGAAGAGTGTTCGGGACACCCTTCAAGAACTGAAGGAAGCAGGTCTCGAATCCCTCACCGGCGGTGGCGCTGAGATCTTCCGAAAGGAGGTCCGCAGCCGCATCGCCACCGGCAAGGAAAGCGGCGAGGAGTATCTGGATGTCCATGGTACCTGGCACGGACTCGGGGGCCGCAGCACCTGCACCATGCTCTACGGCCATGTTGAGTCGCTCGAAGACCGCATCGATCACCTAGACCAACTGCGACGCCAGCAAGACCTCAGCCACGGATTCACAGGCTTCATTCCCCTGCCCTATCAGCCCGACAACAACCGCATGCCCGTCCAGCACGCACCCAGCGGGTATGATCAGTTGCGGACCATCGCCGTCTCCCGCCTCTACCTCGACAATATCGACCACATCACGGCCTACTGGGTGGGCATGGGGTTAAAAATGGCCCAGGTCGCCCTGAGCCATGGAGCCGATGACTTGCACGGGACAATCCTCGAAGAGCACATCTTTCACATGGCCGGCGCGAAATCTCCTCAAGGGACGCCCGAAGCGGACCTGATACGCGCCATCCGCGAGGTAGGCCGGGAACCGGTCCAACGCAACACCTTCTACGAACCCATTCGAGTGTGGCCGACGGAACTTCGACCCGCGGCCGAAATCGCGGCGGGCGGACTTGCGCTCGCCTGATCGGCGCCCTTGGGAGAAGCTCCAGCCATGCCGGTCACGCTGTCAGAGCTTCAGGCACGGGAACTCCAATTCCTGGCCCCTTACGCGCAAAAAAGTGTGGAGAGCCGGGGACGCGTCCACACCGAGAATCCGCCCACCTGGCGCACCGAATTCCAGCGCGATCGGGACCGGGTGATCCACAGCCGGGCCTTCCGTCGTCTCGAAGGCAAAACCCAGGTCTTCTTGAACGGGTCGGGCGATCACCTACGCACCCGACTGACCCACACCATGGAAGTGGCGGCCATTAGTCGCAACATCGCCCGAGCCCTGCGCCTCAACGAAGACTTGGCCGAGACCATCGCCCTAGCCCACGACCTCGGTCACTCCCCCATCGGTCATAAAGGCGAATCCATGCTCGATCGCCTCATGAAGGACCACGGCGGATTTGAGCACAATCGTCAGAGTCTCCGGGTCGTCGAGGAACTGGAGCGCAAGTACCCTCTATTCCCGGGACTGAACCTGAGTTGGGAAGTCCGTGAAGGACTCGCCAAGCACGGTGTGGCCTTCGAATCCGTCGAGGGCACCCGACGACGCCAACATCATCAGACTTCCCTGGAGGCGCAGGTGGCCAACCTCGCTGATGAAGTTGCCTACTACAGCCACGATCTGGATGACGGCCTCGACTGCGGTTTGCTCGATGAGAAAAAGCTGCTCAAGGAAGTCCGTGTGTGGGCCAAGGCCGCTCGGGCCGTGAAACGCAATTTTGGCGAACTGCCCGCCGAAAGCCGGCGCTACTACACCATTCGTCAGATCATCGACCAACAGGTGGTCGATGTCGTCAACACCACTGAAGCCCACATCCTCGAGGCGGGAGTCCGATCGGCCGACGACGTGCGTACCCATCGCAAGGCACTGGTCCATTACAGTCCCGAGCGCCGCCTGGAGAACCTCGAACTGCGCAAGTACCTCTACCGAAACCTCTACTACCACCCGGTCGTCGCCGAACCCAACAACCGGGCGATCCGAATGCTCAGCGAGGTCTTCCAATCTTACATCGCACACCCCAAGGAGCTAGGACTGGCGGCCCGAAAACGCATCGCTGCAGATGGATTGCATCGGGCCGTCTGCGACTACGTGGCCAGCATGACCGACCGCTACCTGATTCAAGAACACCACCGCCTCTTCGGGCTAAAACTCGGATGACCGCAGGAAAAGACTTCCCCCACACGGGACCTCGTCGGTTAGGCGGTGCCTTATTGGCCCGCAAGAGCCGGACGCCGGGTCAGGGGACCCGGCCTACACGGGGCCCCGTCGGTTAGGCGGTGCCTTATTGGCCCGCAAGAGCCGGACGCCGGGTCAGGAGACCCGGCCTACACGGGACCTCGTCGATTAGGCAGTGCCTCATAGGGGTAGCTCGGAGATCCGTCCCTACCTCGGAGGCTCTTATCCAAAAGAGGACACAGTCGTTTTAGTTTTAATAAACACTTAATTGAGACACCGCGCTAGCTCAGTGCCCGCGGGACAACGTCTCGCGCAGGGTGGTCTTGAGGATCTTACCAGTGGCGTTGCGGGGTAGTGCAGGCAGCACAATGGCACGTCGCGGCACCTTGTAGTCGGCGAGAGTTTCTTTAAGAAACGCGATCAGGGCGTGCTCATCGAAAATGTGGCCCTCGTCCATCGCCACAAAGGCTACGGCCCGTTCGCCCCGCCGCTCGCACGGTTCACCGACCACGGCCGCCTCACGGATGCCCGGAAAACGGTAAATCACTTCCTCGATCTCCCTCGGGTACACATTCATGCCGTTGGGCTTGATCATGTCCTTTTTGCGATCGGTGATAACGTACCAACCGTCGGAGCGGCGGTGCCCGATGTCGCCGGTCAATAACCAGCCCTTGAGGATCGTCTGGGCCGTCTTGTCCGGGGCATTCCAGTAGCCGAGCATCACATTGCCGCCGCGGACGCAAATCTCCCCGTCTAAGCCGTCTCCCAATTCGTTTCCCGCGTCGTCTTGAACCGACACCTCCACGCCCGGAATGGGCACACCAATGGTGCCGGGCTTGGGATCCCGAGGCGGATTGACGGTCACCACCGGGCTGGCCTCGCTGAGTCCGTACCCCTCAATCAACGGCACCCGAGGATGGCGCGCATTGAAGCCATTGAGGATTTCCAGTGGCAACGGGCCCGCACCGCTCACACACAAGCGCAGCGACGTAAACTCGATCCCCGCGGGAATTTGCGATAACGCACGGAACAGCGCCGCCATCGCCGGCAACAACGTCCCCTGATTCTGCAAGATCTCCGCAATCATGTGCTTGGGCGAATGGAGTCCCTTCACCGCCACCACCGAGGCCCCACTAAGCAGGGGCAGCAGAAGTCCCACGGTCAGCATGAAGCTGTGGAACATCGGCAGGAGCACCACCAGACGATCCTCCTCGGCGAGTTCCAAGAAGACCCGGCAAGAGACGACGTTCGCCAGCAAGTTGCTGTGAGAAAGCATCGCCCCCTTTGGGTGGCCCGTGGTCCCGCTGGTATAGATGAGCACCGCTAGATCGTCTCCGCCGCGGACCGGATCTGAAATTTCTGCAGCTTCAGTGGGCAGTGTCTCCGCATCCAAGATCTGAATCGACGGATGCAAGGCCTTCAACTCGGGCAGGCCCGCATGGCTCGACTCGGCGATCACCCATTCGATGCCCGCGTCTTGGAGCATGTAGGCCACTTCTGCCGGCTTGAGGAAGTTGTTGATCGGCACCACCACCGCATCCGCGGCCAAGACCCCGAACAGAGCTCCGACAAACTCTGGACAATTTTTCAGCCAGATGGCCACCCGATCTCCAGGGCGGATCCCCTTCCCCTTGAGGAGACCCGCCGTCCCAAGGATCTGGTCTTGATAATGACCGTAGGTGTACCGGGAATCGCCCCAGTACAAGGCCGTTTTGTCAGGACGTGACCGGGCGACGGCGAGGAATGCAGAAGCTAGGTGGTTCATGGCAGAAATCGTTGCGTCCGAGGGTTTCTCTTTGGGAAGTGCTCTCAGTGCGGACTCAGACAAGTCATCCAAGCGGACCGCTCCGCAGCAGTGCTCGAACTTTCAAAACGGCCGCTCAGCGGCGTGCGAAAATGCGATTGGCCTCAGCCAGGGTTTCCTTGGATCCAATATCGTACCAAATACCAGGAACACTCCATGTCATCACCGGAGTGCGCGGATACAACCACTGGATTAGGCGGCCCGGTTGGTCCGGATTATTACCTTCAGCGATGTACTGCCTAACCATGGCTAAATACTGGCGCGGGTAGTAGTAGAGCGCGATCCCGATGAGCGTGCTAGCAGGATCTGCAGGCTTCTCAACGAAGCTGCTAATTCGGCCGGTCGCATCGATGTCCACGACGCCATACTTGCGAGCCTGCTCAAGGCTCCCGACATCATACACCCCCAGCACCGGGCCGTTCTGAGAGCGGCAATAGTCCCCGAACCCGCGGAGGCTCTGGTTGAAGAGGTTGTCGCCGGCCACCACGATCAAGTCGTCATCCAGCTTCGCTTGTTCGAGCACCAAGTTCAGGTCGCCGATGGCACCCAGCTTATTGGAATCGTCCGTCGATCCGTCATTGATTACAGAAAATCGGAACGGGTGCTGGGAGGCTTCGCGGTAGGCCTCAGACCACTGAGAGAATTGGCCTGCGAACTTGGCGTTGCTCACTACGAACACCTCGTCGATGCCCCCGATCGGGGCCAGATTATCCATGACATAGTCGATCATGGGTTTGCCCGCGACCGGCAACAGAGGCTTGGGCTGGGTCAACGTCAACGGATACAGCCGCGTGGCATAACCGGCGGCAAGGATGAGCACCTTCATGGATGGACTGAGGCTATCCGAGATTTCAACTGGCATCCAACCAAGAAGCAGCCTCCCAGAGGCAACGTTCTGAAGACCGAGCCCGGGGCCAACCCCAGAAACTTTGCCAGCAGGGGCCGGGTGCCCCCTAATCCTGCAAGCGTAGATCAACCCGATGCGTCCCCTCCTTGCACTTCGAGTCTCCGAATCAGATCAAAAACACGGCATCGCCGACCCTCTGAACCCCGGTAAGTCTGGACAGACCCTGCATGGGTCGCCTAAACCCTTGAGATGGCTGTCGCGGAAAACCAGCCAGATGGATTCCCGACCCCGGCCCACGGGCCTCCGGAAAGGATTCCTGCAAAACCGCATGACCCAAAGCCATTTAATCTTGGCGGACCAAGTCCGCACCCTCATTGGCCGCTGCCCGAAGCCGGAGAACCTGCTCGACGCGCCCGAACCCCCACCTGCCGATTGGGAAGCGGTGGCTCTCAACCTGTTCGCTCTCCAATACGAGACCGTTCCGGCCTACCGACTCCTCTGCAATGCTCGGGGGCGCCGACCGGAAGAGGTGCGGTCTTGGCTAGAAATCCCCGCGGTGCCCACTCAGGCCTTTCAGGAATTGGAATTCACCGCCATCGAACCCGAAGCTCGAACCAGAGTCTTCCACTCGTCGGGCACGACTGCCCAGCGTCCGAGCCGGCACTTCCACCATGCCGAATCCCTGGCCCTGTATGAGGAGTCCTTGCGTCCTTGGTTTGCGGCGCACCTGCTGGCCTCGGAGGCCGCCTTCCCACAAGGCTTACGACCCCGCTGCCTGGCCCTGACACCGCAGCCTGCGAACGCACCCCATTCGTCGCTCGTCCACATGCTGGAGGTGGTGATTCAAGACTTCGGCGGCACGGGCTCTGGCTTCACGGGCCGCGTGGGCGGTGACGGCGCCTGGGAATTAGACCTCGAAGCCACCCTCGAAGCACTCGAGTCGGCCTGCGCCAACGGAATCCCGACCCTTGTCCTCGGCACGGCCTTCCTGTTTGTCCACTTGTTCGACGCGCTCTCGGCCCAGGGTCGCTCCTTCCGATTGCCCGCGGGTTCGCGAGTGATGGAGACCGGAGGCTACAAGGGCCGATCCCGTTCCCTGCCCCGCGCTGAACTGCACGCGGCCATCGCCCAGCAACTGGGTGATCCAAAAATCATCCCCGAATATGGCATGAGCGAACTCTCCTCACAGGCCTACGAGTCGGGCGGCCGTTTCCAATTTCCGCCCTGGGTCCGCGTCCGCACCATCCATCCCGAAACCGGCCTTGATACGGCCGAGGGAGAACCCGGAATCCTGCGGATCCACGACCTGGCTAATGTCTGGTCGGTCGCTGCTCTGGAAACCACCGACCTCGGCCGTCGTCACGGTCAGTCCTTTGAACTGCTGGGGCGCGCCGCAGAGGCAGAGCCCCGCGGTTGCTCGCGGATGACCCTTTAATGTGGCCATGAACCTCCACCAACTGTTCCTCGCCGACCTCGGCCCAGAACTCCAGCTCACCGCGGAGACACTGCGGCAGGCCAGCTTCGCCGTGCGCCGAAACCGCAACGAATGGCTGCTGCAACAGCGCACACGAGCGGTCATCGAGATGATCGCCCATACCGCCGATCAATGGCTGGAGCCGGGAAACCAATTTCGCATCCTAGCCCTCCGCGACGGCCCCCAGGAAACCGGCTGGAGCCCGGCCACCCTGGCGCGCGGACTCGACACCTTCTTCCGATCCATCACGGTGGAGTCGCTCGAGGCCCTCGTCGCCCAGGATCTCGGCGACGCCCGCCGCCTCGACGACTTCGGGGCGGGATCGGCCGAGCACCGCACGGGGCGCACCTCACTGGCCGTGGGGCCCGAGCTGTTGGTGCACCTGACGGCGGGCAACCTGCCCAATCCGGCCCTGTTCTCCATCATCTTAGGTCTGATCACACGATCGGCCCAGATCGTGAAATGCCCCCGCGACGCCTCGCTGTTGCCCCGCCTCTTCGCTCACTCGCTCGCCGCCACCGAATCAAAGATCGGAGCCTGCCTAGAGCTCGTTACCTGGAGCCATGACGAGTGGAATGCCCGCGAGCTCGAAGACACGCTCTTCTCCGAAGCCGCCTGCGTGACTGCCACCGGCAGCGACACCATGCTGGCGGAAGTTCGCCCCCGCATTCCGTCCCGCACCCGCTTCATCGGCTACGGGCATCGCATGAGCTTCGGCCTTATTACCAAGGAATCGTTGAGCCCGTATTCCCGCAAGCGACTGGTGCGGGCCATGGCCGACGACATCACCGCATGGAACCAATTGGGATGCCTTTCTCCCCACGCCTACTATATCGAGGAAGAGGCCTCCGGCAGTGCGGAGACACTGGCTGCCGAGTTGGCTGACGAACTGGAGCGACGTGAAGCGACCGAACCACGCGGCACCATTGGTCTCGCCGAATCGGCGCTCATCCAGTCTCGACGGAGCACCTTTGCGTTGAGAGCCGCGGCCATGGCGTCACTGACCGAGCGGAATTTGAACCGCTCACTGTTCTTCGATCCGCCCGCAACCGTGCGGCTTTGGGCCAGCACCGAATCCACGGCCTGGACCGTGGTTCTTAACCACGACGCCCGCTTTCAACCCTCCTGCCTCCACCGGTTCATCGAACTTAAACCCGTCCGACAATGGAGCGAAGTGCTCCGGTTCGCTGAACCCTTCCGCCATCTAGTCTCTACGGTCGCAGTCGCGGCGCCCGATGACCGTTTGCCAGACATAGCTCGTCAGCTAGCCCATTGGGGCGTGAGCCGCATTTGTCCTATTGGCCGCATGCAAGAACCCCCGGCGGCTTGGCGTCACGACGGCCGGCCCGCCTTGGGCGACCTGGTGACTTGGACTGACCTCGAAACCTAGCCCACTCTCTTAAAACCCCTCTTCATGGAACTCCGCAAAACCTTTCAGATCGAAGCCGCACACCGCCTGCCCAACGTGCCCACGGGCCACAAATGCGCCCGCCTCCACGGTCACAGTTGGCGCATCGAGGTCGCCATCGAGGGTCCTGTCGGAAACGACACGGGATGGGTGATGGACTATGCCGAACTCAAGGCCGCCTTCCAGCCGATCCATGACCGGATCGACCACAACTACCTCAATGAAATCCCGGGCTTGGAAAACCCCACGAGTGAGCGGTTGGCCGTATGGCTCTGGAACGAACTGAAGCCGCGCCTACCACTCTTGATCGAACTAGTCATCGCCGAGACCTGCACCTCGCGCTGCGTGTACCGAGGTCAATGAGGTCAGAGCCTCCTCATCGTCAGCCGACCCGTTGAATGGGAATCTTGATGACCACCTTGCGAATCAGAGTCGGTTGCCCATGGATCACTTTGGGACGATGGGCGTCACTGGGGAAGAAGATCGAAAACCGCCCGGCCGCCTGGGTGATGGGCGTGTAATCGTCGGCAGGGAACCAAAATTGAACGTCGTTGCCGAAGGGGCCATCCGGGCTCAGAGCCTCGCGCGGGATCCAGTCGATCGTCTCGAAGCCAGCGATGGTATACTGGATGTCGATGTGCTCCCGGTGGCTTTCAAAACGACAGCTCTGGCGGTCTTGAGTGGTGTACTCCTGAACCGACGCATGCAGCGTAGGACCCTCCAGCTCATAAGTTCCCAGCGGGGTCTCTGGAGTCAGGGTCCGCAACCAATCGAGACACACACCCCAGACCGGGGAGGATCGAAGGAACGGAGACCAAGTCTCGGGATAATTCAAGGTGGCGTGGAGCATGATGGCGGAGGGCGAAGGGTGGAGATCTTATCGATGGTTCAGCTGGGCCTGAGAAACTTTGCGGCAAAGGCTCCATCGACGGGTGTCCGCACCGGATGAAGGCTGCGCCGGACCGACTCGGTCCACCCGGGGTGATCCCGAAGGAATGCGTCGACCACTTGCTCGTTCTCCTCCGGTTCCAAGCTGCAGGTGCTGTACACCAAGACGCCGCCCGGACGGACGCGCAAGGCCGCCTGGTGGAGCAACTGAAGCTGTTCAGCCGCCAACCGGATGATCTCTTGGGGCTGAATGCGCCAGCGAAGTTCCAGGCGCCGACGAAGAACTCCCGAGTTGGAACACGGGGCATCCACCAAGACCCGATCGAAACGCTCCTCAGGCCCACCGAGTTCCGGGTTGGGCTGCAACTCGATTCCGGTAACCCCGAGGCGTAGGGCATTCTCACGGACCAGATCCAACCGACCGGCATGGTCATCATGGGCCACGATGCATCCGGTATTCTTAAGACGCTCAGCGATGGCCAAAGTCTTGCCGCCCGGAGCCGAGCAAAGATCCAGAATACGCTCACCGGGCTGGGCATCGAGCAAGTGCACGGCCATCAGGGTGCTGGGATCTTGGACGTAGAAACCGCCCTCCCGGAACGAACCCAGGGTTTCAAGGGAAGGATGGCGACCGAGGGCGAAGAGGGTGTCGGGATCGGCCCAGTCCACCTGAATTGGAGTCGCATCCACCCCTTCGGTCTTCCACCGGGCCAATAGGTCTTGCGACGTCGTCCGGAGTCGGTTGACCCGGGCACAGGTAGACGGCGCGGAGTTGTTCCATGCCAGCAATCGTTGAAGATCTGCCTTGTTCAGGACTCCAGCCCATCGCTGCACCAACCACTCCGGATGAGACCAACCCACGGCTGGATCCTTCGACTGCAGCGCATAGAGGGCCCGGCGGCAGGCGTCTTTTTCACGGGCCACGCCGCGCAACACCGCGTTGACAAAGCCACTCTGCGCCGAAAACCCGCGCTGACGGGCTAACAAAACCGCCTCGTTGACCACCGCATGATCGGGAACCCGATCGAGAAACAGCAGTTGGTACAACCCCATTTGCAGAATGCCCCGAAGGACCGGACGCTGAGGCCGCCCGTCGGTGCGAGAGGCAACAATATGGTCCAAGGCCGTGCGATTGCGCAGGACACCGAAGGCAATCTCTTGTGCCAGACGTCGGTCGCCCTCGGAGAGCGCCTGCAGGCCCGGGATTCGCTCCAGTCGGTGCTCAAGAAAATCCCCCGGCTCACTGCATTGAAGAAGAATCTCCAGCACCGATGAACGGGCCGTGGGCGGTGGCAGCGGACGAGCCCGTGGTGGGCGCTCAGATAAGTTCGAGATCATCGGCCTGAATTTTTACAACAACAGCCTGCCCGATAAAATCGAGCCGCAAGTGAACATCCGACATCTTGGCGCGGCTTTCCACCCAAGCTTCTATGCCCCGCATTGGCCCCGATTTGATGCGAACCTGCAGACCCGCCTTGATCTCGGGGCTAACCCGGATTTCTACCTGCGCATCGAGGGCGCGGTAAATATCATCGAGTTGACCCACGAACTCCGCCTGGTCGTGGATATTCAGCACATTGGCCACATACCGATTCTGCACCAGCATCTGCCGATGGCGCTTCTCCACCCGTGCGAAGAGATAGCCCGGAAACAGCGGCTTCTCGAAAACGACACGCTTACGCACGTAGGTCTTGACGCTGCGGTACACGGGCAACCGGTGTTCGTAACCCTGCTCTAGGCAGAATTCAGACAGCTTCTTCTCCGTCCGCGGCCGACAATGAGCAACAAACCATGTTAACTCCGTCCACTCGGGTTCCATCGACAGTGGATCGTCCTCTTCAAAGGATTCGGAAGGATGTGAGGCCATGATGATTCCGGGGATGCCTGGGTCGAAACCCGGCATCCCGATGAACTACGAGACTCGACTGCGGGCCAACTAGGCGGCCACCACGTAGGCCGCAATACTTTCGATGCGGTACTTCTTGGACTGTCCCTCCGACCTGAAGGCGACCTCGGCTCCGACGGGTTGTCCCACGAAGATCTTCGCGAAGGGAGTTAGGTAGCTGAGGATGTTCTTGTCAGGATCCCCGTCCCAGGCTCCCAGGATTTCGAAACGCTCCTTGAGGCCACTCTCAACTTCGGTGACGTGGATGACCGTCCCTGGGCCGACCGCATCGGTGCGGACATTGGCCCAATCGGTTCCTCGGGCGCGCCCCAAATCGCGCTCCAACTCGGCCTTACGGCGTTGGAGTACCCGCTGCATTTCTTTGGCGGACTTGTACTCGTGATTCTCGCGGAGATCTCCGTAGCTGCGGGCCAGAGCGATGTCCTTGACGTTGGCGGGTACGCGCTTGGTGACCAGATCCTGGTACTCCTCCTGACGGCGCTGAAGGCTAGACCAACTGACTAGGAAGATATGATCCTCCTTCTTGTTGTCACCGGTGATCATCTCCTGGATCGCCGGGTAGGCCTTGACGATGCGAGCGAAAAGGGACCGCTTGTCCATGTCATCAAAGCTGGGCGAGAGCTGCAAACTGCGAGTCAGATCGCGGATGACATCGACGTCCGCCGACTCGATCAACTCCGGCAGGAGCTTGATATCGTCGAGAATGAAGTCGCGGAGACGATTGGATCGCTTCTCGTTGAAGGCATCCCGCTCCATGGCGGTCAGCATCGCGCGGAAAACCTCAGGTCCGAGAATATCGGCGAAGTGATCATCGCGCTCCTTGCCGAGCCAGAGCAGCAGTTCGCTGCTGGCGCCGTGCTGACTGACGAGCCGGATCAACTCTTGCTTGAGCAACTGACCCCGGTTCTCGAGCAGCAAGAGCCGAGCACATTCACCGGCCAGCTTCGCGCTGACGTTGTTGATAATGAAAATGAGCTTGGAACCCCAATCGGGCACAGAATCCCGCAGAGCCTCTAAGGTGCGGCGGTGCTTGGCCGCGGGAAGTTCGGAGAAGAACTCTACCAGCCTGCTCTGGCCGTTGAGGATTTCGCGCGCCGTGATCGGTCCTTCAGGGATGTCGAGGCCCGCCAATTTCTTGAGGTCATCGCGGACGAAGACACCTTCCAACGCCAAGGCTGGCATGGTCACCGCATGGTTGGTGATGTCGGAACTAAGAATGGCGACGATCTCGGCGATCACGGCCTTGTCATTAATATCAGCGACGCTCTTGAGGATTTCTGAAGCCACCGCAACGCGGGCCTTCAGGCCCTTAGCGGCCTTGAAGTCTGTGCCCAAGCGCACGCCGATGTTGACCTCGGAATCCTGATAGAGGATGGGCTCAGTTTTCTTGAGCGGCACGGTGAAGTGGCCGTCCTGCTTCATCTCGGACCGGGCAACTTCCCACCACTTTTTCCAATCGCTGCTGATAATATCCTTCAGCACAACCTGGATCTGGTCGGCGGTGGCCGAGCCACCGAAATTGCTCAACGCCAGCTTGACCACAGAAAGGTGATGAAGAGCTGCCTCGCGCTTCAACCCGTCGAGGTCGAGAGCCTTGCGAGCGAGAATGTGGTCCTTAGCAATGGGCTTGAGCGACTCTGCCGAGAAGGCGAGGTCCATCGAGTGACCCGCCTTATTGGTGAAGTCGATGTTCATCCGTCCTAGGGCCAGATCCACAGAAACGATGCGGCCAAAACCCCAGCTCTTGTGATGGCAGAATCCCGCTTCCTTCAGCGACAGCAGCGGGGTGATGTGGGGTTTCTGAATCTTTCCGGCGGCAACCAGTTTCTCAAGTTCGTCTCTCATGATCGGCTCAAAGTAGGCAGCCCAGTATGGGCGGTCGGTAACTATGCGCCGCAGATGTCCTTCAGACCAACATGAAATTCATCTGTTACGGTTATAGCCTCCTATTAGAGGCTTCCCGCATCGGCTATCCGGACCTCATAGACTCCCTCTATACCGCCTCCCCCTGCCCCAACGGGGCAGCGCATACCAGCCCAGGGTGTAACCCTGGGTATGACCCCCTAGAATCAGCGCGTTCTGAAGGAGCGCCGCATAACGCCCGCACGGTCTAGGCATTCCGGGATATGCGGCGTTCCTACAGAACGCCAAACTCTGGGAACCTCTCTTCCCAGGGTTGCACCCTGGGCTGGTATGCCCTGCCCCGTTGGGGCATAGGACCGACAACGACACCGGATGCGGGTGACGCCCCGTTGGGGCATGGGGCCAATGGCCAACCCGTTGGGTATATAATGATGTGTTGAGGTATGGATCCGACAACGCCACCGAATGCAGGCGATGCCTCGTCAGATATGGAACCACGATCAAATCGGTCATGAAAATGAGGTTCTGGGTGTCCGGTTGGGGCATGGCACCGGAGACCAATATTTCGCAGGCGATGCCCCGTCCCAATATGGAACCGACGGCGACACCCATGGAGGCGATGTCCTGTTGGGGTATGGAACCGACATCGAACCGGTCATGGAAATGGGGTTCTGGGTGCCCCAACGGGGCACTGCATACCAGCCCAGGGTGCAACCCTGGGACCAAAAGACCCAATATCTCGCGTTCTGAAGGAACGCCGCATATTCCGGGATCGTCGGTTTGCGTCGGGTTTATGCGGCGTTCCTACAGAACGCTAAACTCTGGGAACCTCTTTCCCCAGGGTTGCACCCTGGGCTGGTATGCAGCGCCCCGTTGGGGCTTTCCAAATGCAACCCAGAGGACATCCATCAATCACTTTCCTCCCAGCGGCCTCGCTCCGGCTTAAATTCCGCGCTCGTTGATAATTTGGTTGGCGGTATCGAGGACGATGACCTTAGGAGTCCACACCGACGCCTGAGCCTCCTCCACCTCGGCGAACGACATGATAGTCAGTCGATCACCGATCTTTCCCAAATGGGCCACGGCACCGTTCAGCTCGATGACCCCGGAGCCCCGAGGACCGCAGATGGCGTAGGTCTCCCAGCGGGCTCCATTGGCCATGTTGCCGCAGAGGATGCGCTCGTAAGGATGCAAACCTGCGCGCTCCATAAGATCCTCGGCGATGGTAAGGCTCCCCTCGTAGTCGAGGCTGGCTGCGGTGACGGTGGCTCGATGCAGTTTGGATTTGAGCAGGTGGACAAGCATGGACAAGTAGCCCGGGCGTCAGAACCGCGCCCCAGGCGGGCGAAAAGCTAAGGCAGTCCGCCGCCAGGAGAACAGGGAAAGAGTTTCCACGGTGAAAACTCGTTACGTCTCGCGATTCGCAGCCCGGACTCAGCATGCCTCGGCCGTTGACTCGGTTGGCGACGGGCGGTGATGTTTAGCACCGTTTCCTCACGGCAATCACAGTCGTTCAACACACACCCATCATGAGCAGAAAGATTCGTTACGGAATGGTCGGCGGCGGACGGGGCGCATTCATCGGCGCAGTGCACCGCATCGCCGCAAACATCGACGGCCAGATTGAGCTGGTCGCCGGCGCGTTTTCATCGGATCCGGAGAAGTCCAAGGCCTCCGGTGCAGACTTCTTCCTCTCCCCGGATCGAGTGTATGGCAGCTACCAGGAACTGGTGACCCAGGAGGCCGCTCTGCCGGCCGACCAGCGGATCGACTTCGTGTCCATTGTCACGCCCAACCACGTTCATTTTCCCGCGGCCAAGGCCGCCCTAGAGGCCGGGTTCCACGTGCTGAGCGACAAGCCGGCGACCTTCAATCTGGCTGAAGCCAAGGAACTCGCGGCCATCGTCAAAAAGACCGGCCGCCTCTACGGCTTGACTCACAATTACACCGGATATCCGCTGGTGAAAGAAGCTCGCCACTTGGTCCACTCGGGCAAATTGGGCAAGATCCGCAAGGTCGTCGTTGAATACCCTCAAGGTTGGCTGGCGACCCGGCTCGAAGCCTCCGGTCAGAAACAGGCCGCTTGGCGTACCGACCCCAAGCGCAGCGGTGCCGCCGGCTGCATCGGCGACATCGGCACCCACGCCGAAAACCTCGCCGAATACATCACCGGCCTGCAAATCAGTGAACTGGCCGCCGACCTGACCGCCTTTGTCAAAGGCCGCAAGCTCGATGACGACGGCAACGTGCTGCTCCGCTTCAAAGGTGGAGCCAAGGGCGTGCTCCACAGCTCGCAAATCTCGGTCGGCGAAGAGAACAACCTGAACATCCGCGTGTACGGAGAACTCGGTGGCCTCGAATGGCACCAGAATGAACCGAACACGCTGCTCGTGAAGTGGATGGACCAGCCCATGCAGGTCTATCGTACCGCCAATGGCTACCTCAGCGACGCCGCCAAGGCCGCTGGCCGCACGCCCCCTTCCCACCCCGAGGGCTACCTCGAGGCCTTCGCCAACATTTACAAAAACTTCGCCACCGCGATCCGCGCCCGTCAGGCCGGCAAGAAACTGGCCAAGGACGACGTGGCCAACGACTACCCGAAGATTGAAGACGGCGTACGCGGCATGGCCTTCATCGAAGCCGTGGTCGCCTCTTCCAAGGCCAACGCCGCTTGGACGAAAATCGGCGGTTGACCCCACGCAGCCACTCGCCCGCGAGTGCACTTCCCCACGCCACCGGTGCCGCGCTCAGAGCCTGTCTGAAAATGGGGATGGGTTCTGTTTGGGAGGGAAGGGTTCGATTGGCAAAGCGCGAGGAGGAAGCAGACCCGCAGCGGTCTGTGACCGACAAGCAACGCCGCCAGCGGGCCCTTCTCTCCCAAACCCGCCGGGCGGCGGATCTTTCCGGCTTGGACTGCGTTGGTTCGGGCGGAACAGACCGCAGGAGGTCTGCCCCGCCGCTCACCGCCTTGCCCAACCCCAGAATTCCCCAGCCGCAGAACCCCTCCCCATTTTCAGACAGGCTCTCAGCGCGTGCGTACCGGTGGCGTTGTCGCGTTGGTGGGCAACGGTGCCTGGGCGTTGAGAGCCTTTCGCGGCAAAGGGCGAAGGGCATTGCCCAAGGGAACCGTGGAAGGCACAGGCGCTGGAACCACCGCGCTCCGGGCCGGGGCCCCACTGCTTGTTCCGACCAACCGGGATGACAACCATGAGCGGTAACCCATCCACCCGGCTGTCAGTACGCCGGCACCAATCAGAATGGGAAAAAACCACTGCCAGCGGACCCGCGAGAGCCAGAGAGTGATAAAATCGAGAGGCCCTTTTCGACGACCGTTGAGCGGCGGCGGCGCGGAGTAATCCTCAGACTTTCCGAGCTCTGTCTCCAATTCGGACATGATCTGGGGAATGTCGAGGCGCAATTCTTTGGAGTAGGTCCGCGTGAAACCCCGAATGTAAACCTGCGCACCGAAGGCATCCCAGTCGCCCGACTCGAGCGCGCGGATGTGGTCGGTCTTGATGTTGGTCACATTGGCCACATCGTGGACGGTACGTCCTTGACGCTCACGCTCGGCCTTCAATTGATCAGCAACACTGGGCACTGGGAGTTGATACCTGTCGGCCCAGACCCTCCGCAACCCTCGAAACAAGCCAATCACGTCTGCGTGCCAATTTTCAGCGGTTTTCAGGAAAGCCTCACCCTGTCAGGTTGCCGGCATGAAGCTCGACTCCCACCAACATTTTTGGAGGTACAGCGCGTCCGAATATCCGTGGATCCCCCCTGGATCGCCCCTTCAGCGCGACTGGCTACCCGCCGACTTGGAACGACTGCACCGCTCCCTAAACTTTGATGGATCCATCGCCGTCCAAGCCCGTCAGTCGCTGGCCGAATCGTGGTGGCTGCTCGGATTGGCGGATGCCGACCCTCGAGTGAAAGGAGTTGTCGGCTGGGTAGACCTTCAGTCGGACCGGCTGGAAGAAAGCCTCGCCCCACTGGCGGCGCATCCTCGGTTTGTCGGAGTCCGCCATGTCGCACAAGACGAGCCCGACGATCGGTTCCTCGTCCGCCCATCGGTGCTCCAGGGCATCGGAGCCCTCCGCCAATTTGGGCTCACCTACGACATTCTCATCTACCCCAAACAGTTGCCGGCGGCTCTGGAACTTGTGGCGCAATTCCCAGACCAACCCTTCGTTCTCGACCACATTGCCAAGCCGCTCATCCGGCAGGGGCTCATCGAGCCTTGGGCCCAACAAATCTGTGAATTGGCACAACACCCGAACGTCTGCTGCAAGGTGTCTGGCATGGTGACCGAGGCCGATCACCAGAATTGGCAGTTCGGAGATTTCCGCCCTTACCTTGATGTGGTGTTCGAAACGTTCAGACCCGAGCGGCTGATGTTCGGAAGCGACTGGCCGGTATGCCTGCTGGGCGGCAGCTACGAACAAATCGAAGGGCTCGCTCGAGATTACGTGCGCCACCTCGGACCGGAGCACGCCGCTGACTTCTGGGGAGACAACTGCGCCCGTTTCTACCTGAACAACGGACGCAGGCCTGAAGCCACCTGACGGCTGAATGAAGGAAAGCCCCACCCGGGTACTAGACACGGGTGGGGCTTTGGCTGAAGAGCGATAACCTTGAATCGAACCGTCAAACGTGTGACGGAACCTCGAAGCCCTTGCGGTATTCGCGGGTGAGCAACTGGTTGGCGCGATCGTTGCGGACAAAGCGCTCGGTCTTCACATCCATGCGGAGCATCTCTCCGAGAACCAAGGGCTGAACCTCTAAATTGACACCGTTAGCAATGAGGTGCTCGGACAACCGAGAGAAGGTCTCGGCAGCCTCCGGGCTATCCTGAAGCCGCTCACGAATGGCCCCCGGCGCGAGCTTCTTGCCCAGCAGGTAGCTGATGTTGCCCGTGTGACACAGGGCACTGCTCAAGTGACCCTCTAGGATCTCGGCATTCAAGTCCGAGGAGCGTCGACTGCGGACCGCGGCTACGAAGTTGGCGTAATGATCGGCACCTTGCTTCCACGACTTGATCTCGCGGCCATTCTTGTCGAAGGCCTTCGCGCTCTCGTACGACGGAATGACCATGTAGCCATTATCGCAGTGGATAATCACCCCGACCTGAGCACCCCGAAACTCGGGCATGCTCTTGTTCCACCGGGCATCCTGAAACTCCTTCGCCTTAGGCAATCCCCGAACCTCAAAGATCAATGATGCCTTCTCGTACTGATGATAGACGAACTGGGAATTGGGCGTGTCGCCATTGTCTTGATAGCCGGCACGAACGCCCACGCTGAACACCTTTGGGCTCAGCGTGGTGGCGCCCAAGGCCCAGCGGGCGATGTCCATCTGGTGGATACCCTGGTTGCCCAGATCGCCGTTGCCGGTGATGAACTGCCAGTGCCAATCGTAATGGAGCTTGGAGCGCATCAAGGGCTTCAGCGGCGACGGACCGCACCACAAATCATAGTTGATGTGATCGGGCACCTGGGTCGGCACCGCCACGTTCCCGATGCTCTGGCGCGGCTTGTAGCACAAGCCTCGAGCCACTTGGATAGCCCCCAGATTACCTGCGTGGAGCCAGGCGATCGCCTCGCGAAGGCCCGGGTTTGAACGGCTTTGTGTGCCTGTCTGCACGATGCGACCATACTTGCGAGCCGCGGCGACAATTTGCCGACCTTCCCACACGTTATGAGAGACGGGCTTTTCCACATACACATCCTTGCCCGCCTGACAGGCCCAAGTCGCCAAGAGCGCATGCCAATGGTTGGGCGTCGCTGTGGAAATGGCGTCGATCTCACCGCTTTCGAGCAACTTGCGCACGTCGGTGTAGGTCTGGACCTGGATACCGTCCTTGGCCAAGTCGGCGCGGCCTTTCTCAAGCACATTGGAGTCTACATCGCACAAGGCCACCAAACGCACGCCCTTGATCTTCTTGAATCCGGCGATGTGGTCGTTGCCGCGCGAGTTAAAACCCACGACTGCAATGCGGATATCTTCATTGGCTCCGATCACCCGTGATTTTGGGGTAAAACGGGCCACGGGAGCGGTGGTGGAGCAACCGGTGACGACGGCACCGGCGGCCATCGAGGTGGCGGTGAGGAATTGGCGACGATTCATGGTGAGGGAGGTGTGGTTTCCAGTTCGGCAGAAATATCAGAGCCCGAAGCACTGGGGGTGAAGATCACCCGGTAGACAACTTCGGCATCGCAGCGTTGGACGACCCATCGCTCGACAAATCGGGAATAACGCCGTTCTGAGGGAATGACGTAGGAAGACGGAGTTCCGGATCCTGAGAACGATACCGACTCACTTCCTCCGCGAGGGTCGGCGATGGCCTCGGGCGCTTCCAGCAAGCGTGTGCCCAAGACACTCCGCGTCTTGCACTGCGGAGCGGCCTCCCGGTCGCGGGCCATGACGATGGATTCGGCCTGACGATACAAGGCCCCTGTGGCCAACGCCGTGCGTCCGCCCAGATTGAGAATTTCTGGCGCGGTGCAGCCGGCCGAGAAAATGCTCATCAGAGCCAACCCACCAGCGATGAGAATGGGAGACTGAAGGCGCATTACTTCAGGTCTTTCTCAGCCGCATACGAGCGATACAACGCCTCCAACGGAACTGACTGGGAGTCACCGCGGTGCAGCACCACCCGATAGCGGAAGGTCAAGGTCTTGCCGACCTCGACGGCCAAGTTGCCACTTCCCGGTGGCTTCTTTTCAAAATCATGGATGCCGAAGGGATTGGCCGCGAACAACCCGTAATCGCGCACATGCCACCAGGTCGGGTGCCGTGGGTTGGTCGGATGGTCGAAGATCGTGACCCCGTAGGTTCCTGTGCCCTGAGGGGTCGCCACGGGGCCCGAATAATCACACCACTCGGCCCGCTTGCCCCAAGTGTCACCATCGGTTTGTCCCCGCGAATTGAGAATGGTTCCACCCTTGGACTTGTCCGCTCGCTTCAAGCGCATCGTCTCAGCCAGCCGAATGGCGAAGGTGCCCTCCTTGGTATCGCCCAAGACCAGCGTTCCGCCCACCGGACGCACGGTGATCTCGAAATCCAACTGACGTACCTCAGCCGTCGGCGCATGGAACACCATCCGGCGCTCGTCTTCCGCCACCACGATCCCGGCCTTGGTCACCCAGCGATTTCGCGAGCCCACCACCGCCTTTTGGTTCTCTCCGTGGCCTACGACCCGGTGTTCGGTGAACGACTGATGCACGGTCGTTCCGGCTCCTGCCACCTCGCTCCAAAAATCAGATCCATTGGCCACGCCGTGAGACCACCACAGCGCGTGGTGATGCGGATGGTCCTTCTCTTCGCCCCCAACTTCCTCCTGCGGCCAACGCCGAGTCATGTGAACCCCATCGGGACCCAAGAGCGGATACAAGAACGGCCGGGACACGTTCCGGAAATGGTACTCGGACACCAACGACGCCCCGTAGGCAATGCGCACCACCTCATTGGTTTCCACCACAGAAAAACCGCTACTGGGGCTGGAGTGCCGGATCGCCTGACATCCGCAAAGTACCCACGCGACCAAGACAGCCGCGGCAGCTCTCAACACTGGGGAATTCACGTCTCTATTTATTCCCGTGCCGGAGGCCGCGGCAACCGCGAAATCGGCCTTTGTGCCGCCAGGCCGCCCGAAATCGCAGCAGCGACCCACTCTAGCTCGTGTTTTTTGGAGTTCGCCCTTTTGAGCGCAACTAAATCTCCGCCCTACCCCGCCCTACCCCGCCTGATCGCCTAACCGCCTCACCGTTTAGTTGCCTGTTTGAGGCGGCAACCCCACTGCTCGCGCACCTCGTTAAACCAAGGCAAAAACTGCTATGGATCCCGCTCAACATCCCGCTGCCTCAGTCGCAGCAAGATCTTCTCAGCCCCCTTCCGCCTCATCAAAATTCCTCACCCTAGCCGGTGTCACCGTTTTTGAGTCAACGACCGGGGACTCGGCTTTCGGACCCACTCACGTCGCTATTAAAACCCATGAGGCAACAGGCCCCTCCAAACAATGAATCCTAAGTGGTATTTGACAGGAAGCAGCCGGTCAGCGAATTCTCTCGGGTCAGTTCATGGGGGGGCGTACCGGTTTCGACTAGGTGATCCTGCCCGGGATGGCATGCCGAGGATGATTCGTTGGCCTCGTAAAACATCGAGTCAAAAACATAACTGCTAACGAAGAGTTGGCTCTCGCGGCCTAATCGGCTCGACGTTTCGCCCTGAACACCTGCTACGGGGACGGAACGCTATCAGCAGGCATGACCTCCGGCGGAGTACGCGCGTCGGTAGTCGAGAAACTTCATGCGGGCTGGGAAATGTCGGTCTACGTCAGCCGGTCACGACATTTCCGAGAACAAAAGGCTGACTAAGCATGTAGTCGTTTCGGGTTGAATGGCTTAGGACGCGGGTTCAAGTCCCGCCGCCTCCACCATCTTTTGCTGGGATTTTTGAAGGTCGGTTGATTTTTCACACAGTTTTCCACCAGGTTTCCCACGCTGGTCGCTCTGCTAAAGAGCAAAGAGCGGAACCAGGGGACCACCGGGAGGAAAAATTAGGAAAAGCCGATCCTCCCTATTTTCAATGGTTTTCAAACCGGCAGATTTTATTGGTTTTCACACCGTCACTGACAACAGCGGAAGCGCTGGCGGAACTAATTATCGCGACGGAGTTGAAGCTGGGGCGGTGGCAGGAAGCTGATCTCAAAACTCGGCCCAAGTGGGGATTCAGTGAAGGTGGCTTTAGCGGCGGGCTTACGGGCGGAGACGACGATGATGGTGGGGTGGATCGCCGAGCATCTGGCGATGGGCACGCGCGGTTATCGGTTATCTGAACCATCTCTTGTATCGCAGGAGGAAGCTGGGCGGGTAGTAAACAATATCAAGAACTGACCCCTTTTATGAACCATCTCTTGTATCCCAGGAGGAAGCTGGGCGGGTAGTGAACAATATCAAGAACTGACCCCTTTTTGACCCCTTTTCCAGCGGGTCAAAGCCGCCCGGCTCTGTGTGCGGTGGTCCGAAGAGTTGAGCCTTCCTTGGGCCGAGACCGCCCGACGAGCGGCAGCCAAACACCTGACCGGTGGCCGATGGTCGGCCCGGCTTAAAAGCGGTACCCGACTCAGCCTCACCTGATGAACACGGCCTATATCGAAGTCGTTCGTCTGTTGCTCGAGGCGATTCCGGTTGGAGTAATCGACACAACTTCCGCGGGTGCGGCCTGAATCCCGCCCGGATATCAATTCGTTCACATGGTGGCTTGATCCGCCTCAAAAAGCCGAGACATTGGTTCTATCAATCAGGGTCTATTCATCCGAGCCCCTGAAGAACGCCAAGCCCAACTCACCTCATGATGTCAGAAGCCGAATTCTTTGCCGGAATCACCGGCAGCGAAAATGATCTCGCCCGGTTGGTGAGAGCGCTTCGCGGCACCGGCGTCCCGTTCTGCCTGATCGGCGGGCTGGCGGTGAACCAGTACGTAGAACCCGTGGTGACGCTGGACGCCGATTTCGCCATCACCGCCTCAGATGGGGTTCGCACAGCGCTCGAAGGGGCCGGGTTTGTCGTTGAGGCATTTCCCCATTCGATGAACGCCACCCAACCGGGCAGCCGTCTTCGGATTCAAATCACTATCAACAATCGCTACGGCAGTTTCCCTTCGCGAGCCGTCGAGGGTGTCATTTTCGGAGTTCCGGTGCCGGTGGCTTCGCTCCCGGATGTGGTTCAGGGAAAGCTCTGGGCCGCGACCGACACCTCGCGCAGGTCCAGCAAGCGGGCGAAGGACGAAGCGGACTTGGTGCGAATTTGCGAAAGCCATCCCCAGGTCCTGAGCCTGATCCCTCCAGGAACCTTCGCCCGTATCGACGAACTCCGGGGGCGTTGACTGATTAGAAATGACGGAACCGGCTCGGAACAGCAGGACTGACCACGAACTACACCGTGTGAACAAGCTGATGTCTGGTCCCCTGCCCCAACAGCCTCCTCCGGACTCTGCGAAGCCTCCACCTTCGCAAGTGAAGCGGGCCACGGTTGCCTCGGTTTCAAGTCAGCCGAAAGCCACGACCGCTGAAGCACTCAACGGTTACGCTTACCTCAAATCCCACAGCTCCCGCAACCGTTCGCACCGCTCCCCTCATCAGGGTAGTCGCCACGGTTAACCGAACGGCAATCCGGCGGCATCTACTGACCCTTTGCCCAAAAAGGGCGAACTCCGGATGTTTCGACCTTGGCTTGGGCTAGTGAGGTCGGTTCTCAGAGTTCAGCCATCGAAGGCCCTGCCGCGTGAAGATCTAAAACCGGCCGCTCAGGCTCGGAGAAATTGATGACAATTGATGACAGAATTTCTGCGGATTCGTGCGCTTCGGTGCGATTTCCGACGACTGAGCCCAAGGCTTTGAAAGCGCATTTAACCCAATGAATACGGGCTTTAATCGCATTTTTGAGCAGAGATTCGAAACGCCCATCCTGGTTTCAGTTCCCGCCGCCTCCACCATCTTTTGTTGGGGTTTTTGAAGGTCGGTTGATTGTTCCACCAGGTTTCCCACGCTGGTCGCTCTGCTAAAGAGTAAAGAGCGGAACCAGGGGACCACCGGGAGGAAGCAGGAGAAGGAAGGAGGAAAAGCCGATCCTCGCTATTTTCAGTGGTTTTTAAACCGGCCGGTTTTATTGGTTTTCACACCGTCACTGACAACAGCGGAAGCGCTGGCGAAACTAATCATCGCGACGGAGTTGAAGCTGGGGCGGTGGCAGGAAGCTGATCTCAAAACTCGGTCCAAGTGGGGATTCAGTAAAAGTGGCTTTAGCGGCGGGCTTGCGGGCGGAGACGACGATGATGGTGGGGTGGATCGCCGAGCATCTGGCGATGGGCACGCGCGGTTATCGGTTATCTGAACCATCTCTTGTATCGCAGGAGGAAGCTGGGCGGGTAGTTAACAATATCAAGAACTGACTCCTTTTCCTTTTCCTGTCAAGAATCGTTGCCTGACCCCGATCACGCCCCTGAAACAGGCTCACCGGCGCGGCCCAGTTCGAATTCTCGCGCAAATGGGCTGAGCCTCAATAAAGAATGAAAAACTAAAGCCAAGGCCTGCAGTTTTGTGCGATCTTCTGCAACGGCCAGCATGTGAGAGCCTTGAATTGTAATTTTTGGATCTGTTTTCTGATTAGGTGTCTGCTGGGCATAGCCGGAGCGACGCCGTTGCACGCGCGCATCCTTTGGAGCGATCACGAGTGGCATCTGCTCTGCAACACCAACCAGGTGCTTCCAATCCCACTCAGCGCACTGCCCGGCGCTATTAACACTTCTAAATCCACGCTTTTTTTCCGGTTCACGGTCGATCCCCTCTCGGATGTTTATACAGAAACAACCGGTAAGTATGAGGCGGGGCTGATTTTTTCCGACAAGGGAGTCCCTCACTTGGGAATCGGCAACGCCTGGGATGCCTGGGGTTACAGTGCATTCCATGCGGCCCAAAAGGGGTTCGGCAATCAAGACACAGGAGAATTTGACCTGAATTCAGAAATCCATGAATTCACCGGCCGGAGTTTTTTTGAATCCCCTCGATTCGAGGTTAAACGGACTATTGTCATCCGGGTCCAATTCATTCCCGGAGAAGACGACCAAATCACCGTCTGGTTGCAACCCAACCTCAGGGCTGGCTCTGATGAACTGCGGATGACCCCCGACCAGACGACTACTTTTCGGGCCAATGCCTCCTTCGACCAGATCCTGCTCAGTCACCGCGGAGCTGGCAATGGTTGGCGGATCGGCAATCTGGAGATTGCCACGAAATTTGAAGACCTCACCAACCCGCATGCCTGGCAAAAACCTTGGTTCATCGTGCTCGGATTGGCGGTGGTCAGCGCGTTGATTGGCAGTCTGGGTTGGTTTAATGCCAAGCGTCGGGAGCTGCGCTTGCAACGAAAGAGCGATGTGTTGGTAGGGGAAAAAAGCGCCTTGGAAGAGGAACGCAAACGAATCGCCCGAGACCTTCATGACGATCTGGGTAGCACGCTCTCGGAAATTTCGCTGCTTTGCTCCATCGCTCTGTCCTCTAAAAATCCTGCGAAGGAACTGGGTAAAATCGAATCGAGGGCCCTCCGAAGTGTGGAGGCGTTGGAAGAGATCGTTTGGTCTATCGATCCCAAAGCCGACTCGGTCCAGAACTTTGTGGAACACGCTTCACGATTCGCAGAGAACTTCCTGTATGCCGCCCGCATCCGTTTGGACCTAATTAAGCCACCGGTGGTGATGGCCGAAACCCTGCAAGCGGGGGTTCGGCACAACCTGTATCTGGCCTTCAAGGAATCACTGAACAATGTCTTCAAACATGCTCAGGCCGATCAAGTAAACATCCGCTTTGATCTAACTCCCGAACACTTGTCCCTCTACGTCTCCGATAACGGTCAAGGCAACTGCCCTTCGCTGGTCAACGCCGACACCGGTCATTCCCAGTCCCATGGGCTCCGCAACATGCGTTCTCGATTGGAATCCGTTGGCGGCTTAATTTGCGTCGACAGCCAACCCAACCGCGGCACAACGATCATCTTCCAAGTGCCCATCCTCTTAAGCCAAAACCAAGCCAGCACGACCGATCCAATAGCCTCGTTCTGGCCAAGCCGGAACAAGGCAGTGGGCAAGAAAGTGTCGGCACAGCAGATCGTTGGCTAATCCCCCGCCGACCTTCCCCTTCCCGTTCCTCTATTTGGTCAGTGCCTCGTTGAGACTGAGCAAAGCGCTGGTCACCAACGACAGGCCTGCCACCTCGGGATCGTAGGGTCCGAAAACGGTATCGGCATACACGGCGACAAACTCGATGCGCTCGATTCCCGCGGGCACCAGCTTCAGAGAACGCGTCTTGGCAGCTTTCTGGCCGGCCTTCTTGGCTTCCTGGGTTGCCTGAGCTTTTTTTCAGCACGCAACCGGTCGGCCTCGATCTGAGCGGCGGCCGAGGGCGCGGGGTCCAGCCCCACCGATCAGCCTTTCGTGTCGGGCTCGTAGTTCCCCAGCAGCTCACCGATCACCACCGTGAAGTTGAGGTTGCCGCTGCCCAAGTCTACGCCCGGCAGCCACTCCTGGTCCAACTCCGCCAACAGGGCTGGCACCTGCTCGGCTCCCAACCCGGCGTCTTTGAGCAAAATCACCGTGCCCGCCACGGTACCGTCGGCGAGGTAATGAAAGTCTACCGCCACTGCCTCCCGACCATCACGGACGGCCAAGAGTCGTTCGGAATGCGGGGTGCGCAGGGTGCGGGTCCAACGGAGGGGAGTCATGGGATTGAGGGGTGTCTAGTGGTGTAAAATAAACTGAAAATGGAAAACAGGCATTGGGCGATCGTAGCAACCAAGGATGAGATTGAACCTCTACGTCATACAGCGGAGCCCGCACCAGAGCGCGCCCGCACCCAGACCCAAACCGAGGGCCAGGGGTACCAAGCATCCCTGCTTGCCGTCGGTGCGATAGCTCACCCCGGTGCCCGGCACCGAGAAGGTGGTGTAGCGGCGTCCTTTGGGAGTCACCGTGGTGCGGACACCTCGAGTGCCAACCGACCATCCGACACCGGCCGAACTGGCATTAATCCGGAAGGGCCCCAGGCGAACGGATTTGCGGTAGGAGAATCCCATAGTGCCTCAGCGGAACCAAACCCATCGTGTCACCGACTTTAAAAAATGGCGCGCC
>SXGS01420801.1_pt1 | contig 37686 bp, 26 predicted proteins | sample 3174681 | NCBI WGS metagenome assembly SXGS01 (sample SAMN11356861, study PRJNA531348) | freshwater metagenome | isolation source: freshwater sample F1-80 | place: China: Fuxian Lake, Yuxi | collected 2017-12-25
ACAGTTTCGGAATGATTCGTGGCGGTCACATTGACCTTGCCATCCTCGGAGCGATGGAGGTATCGCAGGAAGGCGATCTGGCGAACTGGATGATCCCCGGCAAGCTGGTCAAGGGGATGGGTGGCGCGATGGATCTTGTGGCGGGTGTCCGCCGACGCATCGTGGTGATGGAGCACGCCAACAAGCGAGGCGAATCGAAGGTGCTGCCCACCTGTTCGCTGCCTCTGACCGGACGGCGGTGCGTGGATCTCCTCATCACCGACCTCTGCGTCATGGAGATGGATCACCAGACGAACCGTTTCACCTTGAACGAACTCGCCCCTGGGGTCAGCGTGGACGAAGTGCGCGCAAAGACAAAGGCGGACTTCCGCGTATCGCCTCACGTGCGCGATGTTGTCTTGACTTGAGCTGGTCCTCTCCAGTGCGCGTCCAGCATGCGCAGACGAAACCCTCCCACCACGACCATGCGCTTTTCACGAAAGCCAGACATGACCCGAGTCCACCTCCTCGCCCCTTGGTTCGCCGCAGCCACTCTCGCCGCCGCGAATCCACCCGCACCTCCTACTGCGACGGACCTCTTCAACGGGCGTGATCTGGCGGGGTGGGTCAATGTGAACGGCAGCCCGACCACCTGGACCGTCGGCAAGGACTCGGATGGCACGCCGTTTCTGCAGTGCTCCGGAAAACCCACGGGAGTGCTGCGCACCGAGCGGCAGTACGAGAACTTCATCCTCGAGATGGAGTGGATGCACGAGGAAGAACCTGGCAATGCGGGACTTTTCCTGTGGAGCGATCCGCTGCCGGCAAAGGGCGTTCCCTTCACCCGCTCGGTCGAAGTGCAGATAATGCTGACGCCGGATGCCACCGACAAGGAGGGTCGCGTTCTCTACACGGGTCACGGCGACATCTTTCCCATCCACGGCGCGGTCATGACGCCCGATCGCCCGCATCCCGCGGGTTGGAACCGTTGCCTGCCGTCCGCGCGAACCACGAAGGGCAAGGGCCAATGGAACCACTACCGCGTCACTGCAGAGCGCGGAACGATTCGGCTCGCGGTCAATGGCACCGAAGTCTCGGGGGGCACCGAGGTGCGTCCACGCAAGGGCTACATCTGCCTCGAAAGCGAGGGAACACCGATCCGATTCCGGAACATTCGACTCACGGAGTTGCCTCCATCGACGCCAGCGATCTCAGCAGAGGAGTGTGCGCCCGTGGATGCTGGTTTCCGCAGCATCTTCGACGGCACACTGGATGGCTGGGGCGGCGATTGGAGTTTCCTCACACACTGGAAGGTTCAGGACTGGCTGCTCTCGTTCGATGGCAAGGGCACGGACATCTGGTCGAAGAGCGTGTGGCGCGACTTTGAAATGGTGGTGGACTGGCGCTGGGGCGATGGGAATCAGGGAGAGATGGATCGCCCGCTGATCGGCAAGGACGGGAAGGAAGTGCGCGCCGCGGATGGATCGGTGCAGACCGTGAAAGTGATGGAACGCGACAGCGGGATCTACTTGCGTGGCAGCAAGAAGTCGCAGGTGAACATCTGGAGTTGGCCGTGCGGCAGCGGCGAGGTCTGGGGCTACCGCACCGATGCGTCGATGCTGGATGCCGTGCGCGCGTCATGCACCCCGCTCGTCGCCGCAGACGCTCCCGCTGGGCAGTGGAATCGCTTCCTCATCCGCATGCAGGGCGATGTGCTGAATGTCTGGCTGAATGGACAGCAGGTGATCAACGATGCCAAACTCCCTGGCGTTCCCCAAGAGGGATCGATCGGGCTGCAGAGCCACGGGTCGGCTATTGAGTTTGCCAATCTTTTCGTGCGCCCCCTGGCCGAGAGCACTCCATCAGAGAAACCGCCGGTGGGCGGAGGCGATTCGCCGAAAAACTGAGTGCAGTGCGCGCGCCGGTGGCTGAAAATGGGGATGAAAGTCCCCCGTCATTCCTCCGTCATTTCACGCAGCCGGTGCTTCATCTGCGCCTTGAGCCGCGCAAGAATGGATGAGTGCATCTGGCTCACACGGCTCTCCGACAGATCGAGCGTCACTCCAATCTCCTTCATCGTGAGTTCTTCGTAGTAGTACAGGATCACGATCAGGCGTTCCGACCGGCTGAGCCCGCGCGTGATGAGCGTCTGCATGTCCTGACGCTGCAGCATCGAGAACGCATCGCGACCAGTGTCGTCCTGAGGCACATCGATCTCGCGAGCCTCGCCTCCCGAGTCCGAGTCGGACCACTTCTTGTTGAGGCTGACGAGTCCGATGGGGCTGGAGTCGCGGTGGATCTTCTCGAACTCTTCTTCGCTGACATCGAGTCGCGCTCGGAGTTCGGCATCCGTTGCGGGCCGCCCCTTCTCCATCTCGATCTGCTTTCGCACGCGATCCATCCGGGATGTGCGTGAGCGCACAAGACGCGGGACCCAGTCCATTTGGCGCAACTCGTCAAAGATGGCTCCGCGAATGCGCTGCGGACAGAATGTCTCGAACTTGATGCCGCGCGCAGGATCGAAGGAGTTGATCGCATCCATCAGTCCGAAAACACCAGCGGAGAAGAGGTCATCCACTTCAACCTCCGCCGGCAGTCTCGTGCGCATTCGCTCGGCGGTGAAACGAACGATCGGCTGGTACTGCTCGATCAGTCTGTTGCGGAGATCATTGCGCTCCTGAGCGTGCTCGGCGTGTCCACGCACGGCGCAGTAACGCTTCCAAACCCGCGCGATCTCCGCTTGAGCGGCGTTCGCGCGCTGCGAAGATTCGCGGCGGTGATCTCGCAGTGGCGAGGGGCGAGGTGCCTTCGCAGGCATCGCCTTCTGTTTCTTGACTGCGTGCGGACGAACCGCAACACTCGCCACTCCAACTCGATTTGATTTGGTCTTGACGCGACTCATTCGTGGTCTCTCCTTGACCGGATCGCTTGTCGCGCCGAGGCGCCGCGATCCACCGAGCTCTCCTGCTCTCCACCGCTGCGATCCTTGCCGCGGTGCATTCGATCGCTCCATGACCGAACGACGGGAATATACACCTTGATTTTTGGGTCTGACAAGTGGGGCTGACGGAAATTCACAAACCGATGCCTCTCGGACCTTCCCGCATGCCGCTTCACTCACGACAACACTCCCCATCGGATTGTGGAGCATCCACCGTCGAACCACCATGGCATGAGCATCGAGCTCCGAAACCATGCGTGCGCAGGAGCGAGAAAGATTTTCTCTAGACTGCACCGTTGTGAGGAGCTTCCGCGCCAAACGCACACTCGCGGTGATCATCTCATCGCTCCAAAGGCAGGCCGTTTCAATCTGCGTCGTCCTCTGCCTGTGGTCATGCATCCCGACCCCTTGCGCGCATGCCCAGGTGGACTTCAAGCTCTCATCCGACGACCGATGGGTTGCGCCTGAGGACGCAGATCCGAACAGTCCCGGCAGCCAGTTGCATCAGGCGCAAATGGCGCTCGTACGGGGTGATGCGGCTCGCGCCTACAACCTTGCAGCGGGTTGGCTCGACCGACATCCGGCAAATCCCCTCCGCGCGCACGCACTGCTGCTGAAGGCCGACGCCATGCTCGCGCAGGGCGATGAGTACAAGGCGCTCTACGACTACGAGGAACTGATCCGCAACTACCCGGGCAGTGATGTGTTCGTGACCGCACTGCAGCGGGAGTTCCAGATCGCCAAGGCCTATGCCAACGGGTTGCGGAGGAAGTTCTTCAACACCTTCCGATGGCTGAACGCGGACGAGGAGGCACAGGAAATCCTCATCCGCGTCCAAGAGCGCCTCCCTGGCAGCCAGCTCGCCGAGCAAGCGGGAATGGAACTTGCGGACTTCTACTTCCGCAAGCGGGATCTGCAGTTGGCTTCGGACGCATACGACCTCTTTGTCCAGAACTACCCTCGGTCCAAACAAGTTGAAAAGGCGCGTTTACGGCTCATTTACACCCTATTGGCTGCTTACAAGGGGCCCCTGTACGACGCCCGCGGGCTGTTCGAGGCGAGCGCCAGACTCAAGGAACTGCAGGCGCTCGACCCGGTCACCGCGCAGCGCGTCGGAGCGGATGCGTTGATCGTTCGGATCTATGAATCGGAGGCGTCCAAGCTGCTGTCCGAGGCTGCCTGGTACGACCGGCAGGACGATCCCATCTCGGCAGAGCTGTACATCCGACGCCTTGTCGAAAAGTACCCCAAGTCGATTGCTGCGCTCCTTGCGCTGCGCGAGATACCGCAGCTGTATGCGAAGCTTCCGCCGCTGGTTGCGAAGTCGACCCCGGACTACCAAACCCTCCGCAAGGAAATGCTGGGGCTCGACTGGGATCAGGCAGCGCCACGGGCAGATGAACTGAAGCCCGCGCCGACGGGTGCGCCGCAAGAGAACTCGATGCCGGGCGAAACCCCACCGCCAGCAGCGCCCGCACCGCCAATACCCTCGAGCCCCTGAATGAACGAGTCCCCCGCCATTCGCCATTCGTTCCTCCTGCTGACGCTGTCCGCGTGCATGCTGCTGATGCCGCTCGTCCGTTGCACGAGCAACCCATCGCAGGGCTATGCATCGGGCGCGATGTACTCCAGCAAGTTCCGAAGCGTTGCGGTGCCGCTCTTCAAGAACAATGGCACGGACCGCGCGGTGCAGTTTCAACTCGGCGATGCGCTCGTGAAGGAGTTCGAGCAAATGACCCCTTACAAGGTGACATCCGAGGGGCGTGCCGACACGGTGCTTCGTGGCACGATCACGCGTGTGGACATGAACATGGTCTCGCAGAGCCTCGGCACGGGTTTGCCCGAGGAAATGGCATTTGCCGTCACCGTGGACTTCGAGTGGACGGACATGAAGACGGGGAAGCCGATCGTTTCGCGCGCTGGATTCAAGTCCACCGCGGTTTTCGTCGCAAGCCTCCCCAACAATCAGCCGATAGACCTCGCACGGTTTGCCGTGGCACAGCAGATGGCGCGGGATATAGTTGCGAGTCTGCAGGGCGATTGGTGATCCGCAGGCGTGTTCGATCAGTACAGTGAGGCAGCCCAGCGAGGAGCGGATTTCTTGAACGACAGAACCCACATCACACATTCGACGCACACCCATCGCCTGCGATCCGGGCAATCACGCTCGGCCTTTGGCTCGCTTCGCATGCTGGTGGAACGAGGCAAACAGCCCGGCAACGATTCCGGCGGCGGCGGAGGCGACGGCGAAGGTGGAGGCAACCGGTCCGGCAATGCAGCCCCGCCGAAGATGCGGCGGCAGTTCATGACTTGGATCCTGGTGATGGCCGTCCTGGCGGTGGTGTGGACGGTGCTCATGGGCGGCTCGAACCGCGGTGAAGCGATCCAGACTCCTCAGGAGTTCTTCGTGCTCGCGAAGGAGGGGTACTTCGAACCCGCTTCGGTCGTGATCGAAGATGACAAGTTGATGGCGACGCTGTCGAAGTCGCTGCCTGGGGCAACCGAGCGATCCGGTCAGAAGGGTGGCATGGTGTGGGTCCGCATCATTCCGGGCAACTACGACTGGGTTCGCGAACAACTGACCGCATCAGGCGTGAAGTGGCAGGAACAGGTGGGACAGAGCATGTTCGTGCAGTTGCTCCTCACGCTGGCGCCTGGGCTGCTGATCCTGCTGGTGCTGTGGTTCTTGATCGCGCGCGGCATGCGCAACGCCGCAGGTGGCGGTCCAGGCGGCATGCTCGGCAGTTTCGGCAAGAGCCGTCACCGCGTGACCAACAAGGAAAATGTGCAGATCACCTTTGCCGATGTGGCAGGGGTCGATGAGGCGAAGGAAGAAGTCGGCGAGATCGTCGAGTTTCTCAAGAATCCGAAGCGCTTTTCCAAGCTCGGTGGAAGGATTCCGCGCGGCGTGCTGCTGTCTGGGCAACCCGGCTGCGGCAAGACGCTGCTTGCGAAAGCCATCGCAGGCGAGGCGGATGTCCCCTTCTTCTCGATCTCGGGATCGGACTTCGTGGAGATGGACGGCTTCGAGGCGCATGATCAGGTGATCGTCATTGCAGCGACGAATCGGCCGGATGTCCTCGATCCTGCGCTGACCCGTCCAGGTCGTTTTGATCGTCAGGTCGCCGTGCCGCTGCCTGACTTGCGCGGTCGACGGCAGATCCTTGCCGTTCACGCGCGGAAAGTGAAGATTGGCGCCGATGTCGATCTCGAGAGGCTTGCCCGTGGAACGCCGATGTTCAGCGGTGCAGACTTGGCAGCGATCATCAACGAAGCGGCGATCATCGCGACGATGGCGGAAAAGGATGCGATCGAGATGTCCGACCTCGAGGAAGCGCGCGACAAGGTGCGCTTCGGTCGCGCGAATCGCAGCCGCAAGATCGAGGAAGAAGAACGTGTGGCGACTGCCTATCACGAAGCTGGCCACGCGCTCCTGCAGGTCCTTCTGAAGGATGCAGATCCGCTGCACAAGGTGACGATCATCCCGCGAGGGCAGGCGATGGGCGCCACCTTCAGCCTCCCCGAGAAGGATCGCTATGGCTATTCGCGTCGGCACCTCCTGGCCACGATGCGTGTGCTGTGCGGTGGGCGCATCGCCGAAGAAAAGAAGACCAGCGACATTTCGAGCGGGGCGTCCATGGACATTCGCATGGCGACCGCCTACGCCCGCACCATGGTGTTGCAATGGGGCATGTCCGATCGACTTGGATTCGTCAACTACGGTGGATCCGATGAGCGAGACATGTTCATCCCCGAGAAGGATTACTCCCCCGAGACGGCGCACGTCATCGATCAGGAAGTTCGAACGCTCATCGACAGCGCGTATGCCGATGCGAGGCAGATGATCGAGCAGAACTGGGACAAAGTGGTGGCCATCTCGGAAGCTCTGCTCGCCGTCGAAACGCTCTCCCGCGACGATGTGGATCGCATCATGGCGGGCGAGCCCTTCCAAAAGCCATCCGTGGCAGACCTGCTCAAGAGGGAACTGCCGAAGAACCCCGCCGCGCCCAGCCCTGGTCCTGGGCAGCAGCAGCCGCACGAGGATTTGCCGCCGGGCGCGCTCCCCTCACCTGCCTGACGGTTTCACGCGTCGCCGAGCATCCTCTTCGATCGAAGCAGGTGGTGGTACCGCTGGGCGAAGCGGTGTGCCTCATCGCGAACCGCCTGGCAAAGCTTCAGTGCGGGACTGTTTCGCGGCAAGCGCAGTGGCTCCGCATCGCCTGCGCGGTAGATCAGCTCCTCGCGTTTGGCAAGACCGATGACGAGTGGCGGTCTCACCGCCAGCGTGGCGAATGCCTCGAGCGCGGCGGAGAGCTGCCCAGCGCCGCCATCAATGAGAACGAGCTCGGGATACAACTCGAGTCCATCGCCCGCATCACGGTAACGACGGCTGACCACTTCTCGGATCGCCATGAAATCATCGTTTTCCGCCGTGCGAACGCGATACCGTCGATAGCCATCCTTGAAGGGCCTTCCATCGATGAAGCACACCTTGCTGCCGACCGTTTCACCGCCGCCGAGATGCGCAATGTCGATCGCCTCGAGGCAGCGGATCGGCGCGTCCGCTCCGAGCGCAGACTGCAGCGCACCGACACCGTCGAGCGGGTTCGTGATGAAATCGTTGCTACGCCCCTCCCAGTCGCTGCGGGGATCGCTCCGCCCGAGTTCGCGGTGATCGAGCCGCTCGATGGCGCGGATCTGGTCGCGCAGCGTGGCGGCGCGTTCAAAAAGCAGGCTGTCGGAAGCCGTTTTCATCTCGGATCGCAACTCGCGAAGCATCGCACTGCGTTTGCTGACGACGAATCGGAGGAACCGATCGACGTCCTCGCGGTAGGCATCCGCTGAGATCCGATTGGCGCAGGGCGCCGTGCATTGCCCGATCGAGTGAAGGAGGCAGGGTCGAAAGGACCTGTTGGCAGGGTTGTCCGAGCGGATGTCGAGTTCGCAGGTGCGGTACTGGAAGACGCGCTGCAGAATCTGCACGGCGTGCCGCAGCGATCCTCCACTGAGAAATGGCCCGAAGATGCGCGCGCCCTTGAACCGCTCGTGCGCAGGTGTCCGCGTGATGAACACGCCGGGAAACTCGTCGCGCATCGTGACGGCGAGGTACGGAAATGACTTGCCATCGAGGAGGCGCTCGTTGAACCGTGGCTGAAGATCCTTGACGAGCCGCGCTTCGAGGAGCAGCGCCTCCCACTCGCTGTCGCACTCGATCGTGTCGAAGTTGACCACATGATCGAGGAGAGGCTGCTTCCGCGGTCCAAGATCCGTGCTCGGCAAGAAGTACGAACTCACTCGGTCGGGGAGAACCAAGGCCTTCCCGACGTACAGCACTGCCCCTGCCTCGTCCTTCATGAGATACACGCCCGGCACGCTCGGCAGCCCACGAGCCTTCTGAAGCAGTTGCGGAATGGCCGACGAAGGCATTTCTTTGATGTTAGGGAAGCAGTCGATGAACTTCATGGGTATAAATGACAGTGGGCGGTGTGTCACTGCCCAAGTTTGTCATCCGCATTCACTTCGTTTCATCTCCCCGATTCATTTCACCACACCCACTTGGAGTCTTTCATGAAGATCTTCGCATCAACACTCGGAGTTGCTCTCGTTCTCGCCCTCGGCGCCTGCACTGGCGACCAGAACACCACCGCCCCCGGCGCTGTGAGCAGCAAGTCCTGCTCGACCTCGTGCGCGGAAAAGAAGGCATGCTGCAAGGAGAACAAGGCAGCAACCTGCGACACAGCCAAGACCGACGCAGCATCACCAGGCGCTGTGAGCGGCAAGAAGGATTGCTCCGGCGCGAAGGCGTGCCCAGCGACCTGCCCCATGTCACAGGGCTCTGGCAAGTCGAACGGCTGATTCAGCTCCGACTGACTCCAACAAGTCAACGGTTTTTGCGGCAGGACTCGCTGATGCGGGTCCTGCCGCATTTCTTTTCCAGCGCAGGAGCGCGCGGCGGCTTCGCCTGATTCGCTAGGATCGCCTGTCGCATGGCACGAGTGATCCTGCGCGGCGGACGGGTGATTGACCCAGCAAGCGGTCTCGCTGAAACCGCGGATGTGCTCGTCGAAGAAGGGCGCATTGCGGCGATCGCAACCAGTGCACAGGAACGCACTCGGGCGAACGCTGCCGACGTGGCGATTGTGCAGTGCGAAGGGAAGTTGGTGGTTCCCGGGCTGATCGATCCTCATGTGCATCTTCGCGAGCCGGGTGCGGAACACAAGGAGACGATCGCATCAGGCGCAGCAGCGGCCGTGTGCGGCGGCTTCACGGCGATCTGCTGCATGCCCAACACAACGCCCGCCATCGATCTCCCGAGCACCGTCGAGTTCGTGCAGATGCGCGCCGCGATGACGGGGTTGGCACGCGTGCATGTGGCAGGTGCCGCTACGGTTGGGCGCAAGGGTGAGCAACTTGCACCGATGGGTGCGATGGCGGGCGTGGGCGCGGTGGCGTTCACCGATGATGGGGACTGCGTTGCCTCCGCGGGAATGATGGGGAAGGTGCTCGCCGTGTGTGCTTCGCTCGGCAAGGCGTTCATGCAGCACTGCCAAGATCCAACGCTGACGGTGGGCGGCGTGATGAATGCAGGTGTCACCAGCGCGCGACTTGGTCTTGGCGGGTGGCCCGCGGTTGCAGAAGAAGTGATCATCGAGCGTGACATCCGCCTCAATCGTGCGCATCACTGCAGGTATCACGTGCAGCACCTGTCTTCCGCGGGATCCGTGGACATCGTGCGCCGTGCGCGTGCTGCCGGCGAACGAGTCTCGGCAGAGGCGTCGCCGCATCATCTGCTGCTCACGGAGGAGGCGTGTACCCACACGAACACCAACGCAAAGGTGAATCCCCCGCTGCGCACCGATGCGGACATCCGCTGCCTCATCGAGGGAATCGTCGATGGCACGATCGAAGTTCTCGCCACGGATCATGCGCCGCACTCTGCATCGGAGAAGGCGGTGGACTTCGCGTCCGCACCGTTCGGACTGATCGGGCTCGAGTGCGCTCTGCCTCTGTACGCCAAGGCTCTCGTGGATCGAGGCGCCATCGGCTGGGAGCAGTTGATCGCGCTGCTGACGATCGGACCGGCTCGACTGCTCGGCATCGACGATGCGGGGTTCGGACAGCTTCGCGTCGGCGGTCCCGCCGACATCACGGTCATCGATCCGAACGCCGGCTGGACGATCGATGCGCAGTCGTTCGAATCTCGAAGTCGAAACTGCCCATTCGATGGTTGGCAAGTTCGGGGGCGCGCGACGGATGTCTTGGTCGGAGGCCGCTGGGTGCTGCGGAGCGGCGTTCTCGCCGCACGCACGCGGCCCACGGGCGAGATGGTGGCGCATGGGTCTTGATATCGCCGCTTTGCTCCAGCGCTCGCAGGGGCAGGCGCGGGATCTCCACCGCGAGCATGTCAATCCGAAGTGGATGGATGCCCTTGGTTTGATCGGCTTCGACCGAGAGTATGTGCGCGCGTCTGGATGCACGCTCTGGGACGGCGAGGGGAATCGCTTTCTCGACATGATCGGTGGCTACGCCACCTGCAACGTGGGGCGGAATCACCCTGTGGTGTGCAAGGCGATCTCGGACTTTGCATCTTCACAGGCTGCGTCGATGGTGTGTTTCGATGCGCCGCTGCTCGCAGGGATACTCGCGCGTCAGTTGAAGGGTCGTATCGGGCGTGACCTCGACCGCGTCTTCTTCACGAACTCGGGGACCGAAGGCATCGAGGCAGCCATCAAGTTCGCGCGCTGCGCCACGGGACGCCCCACCATCCTGCATGAAACCGGCTCCTTTCATGGACTGTCGACCGGCGCTCTCGCGATCAACGGCTGTCCGAGTTTTCGTGAGGGATTCGAGCCGCTGTGCGCGCACTCGCGAGCCTTTCCGCGCGGCGACCTTTCGGCGCTGGAGGCGCACCTCGCAGGACGAGATGTCGCGGCGCTGGTGCTCGAACCGATTCAAGGCAAGGGTGTCTGGACGCATCCCCGTGGGATGATGGCCGAAGCGTCCCGTCTGTGCGCCCGCTTTGGCACGCTGCTGGTGGTCGATGAGGTGCAAACAGGGCTCGGACGCACCGGATCGTTCCTGGCAATCGATCAAGAGGGCGATGTCGCACCGCACATGGTGATCCTCAGCAAGGGATTGAGCGGCGGACAGGTTCCCGTGGGCGCGGTCTTGTGCAGGACCGATGTCTGGGAGCGCGTGTTTTCTCGGCTCGACCGCGCCATAGTGCACTCATCCACTTTCCACATGAATGGACTCGCGATGGCGGTTGGACTGGCGACGCTCTCGGTCATCGAGGAGGAGCGCCTGTGCGAGCGCGCCGTTCTGGCGGGGTCGCGTCTGCGTGCTGGGCTGGATGCGATCGCTGACCATTCACCATTCATCTCGGCTGTGCGCCAACGCGGTTTGATGGTCGGCATCGAGTTCGCTGCGCCGGAGTCGCCGCGCTTGCGACTCGCCTGGAATCTGACGAAGGCGATCGACCCCAACCTGTTTGTCCAAGCAGTGACGATCCCGCTGATGCAGCGCGACCGAATCCTCACGCAGGTCGCCGGGCATGCAATCCCAGTCTTGAAACTCACGCCGCCGCTCGTCATCAGCGAGCCGGAGATCGATCTGTTCACGGCTGCATTCGCGCGAGCGGTCCGGGATCTCGAAACCCCTGGCGGACCCGCTTGGACTGCTCTGAGCGCCATCGCGGTGAACGCAGTCGGTGCGAAGTGGCGCTCGCTCCGCAGCCGCTGGAGCGGTGATCCCTCTGCCACCGGCGCGCACAAGGACGGATGAATACCAACGCATCGCCAAGTCATCATGCCGATGGTGGTTCACGGTGGCAGGAGCGGCTGGCACTGTGGGTCACCGAACATCCCTGGACCGTGGTACTCGTCGCAGTGGTTGCCGCTGCTCTTTCCATCGTCGTTTCGCTCCGATCCCTCGTGCTCGATGCGAACACCGATTCGCTCATCAGCCCAGACCGTCCTTTCATGGTTCGGTACCGCGAGTTTCTCGATGAGTTCGGTGATCTTGAAGGACTGACCATCGCGGTCGATCCGCGCGGCGATGATGCTGCCGCGAAACGCGCTGTCGATGCGCTGGTCCACGGACTCGAAGCGTTGCCTGGCATTCCCCATGTGGTGGGTCGCATCGACGCGAGTGAACAGTGGCGACTGGCGCCGTGGTCCATGCCCACTGCACAACTGCGGGACCTCCTCCAAGCTCAGGGCGCGTTCCCGGCGCTGCTTCAGGCGAGTCCAGGTGCGGAGTCCCTGTGCGCGGTGGAGAGGGCGCGCGATCTTCTCACCGCAACAGTGAGGGACAGTGTGGCGGCGTCGCGCGCTGAGCAGGAGTCTCGCGTCGCGAGCGCGCTGCTCCTGGTCGATGCGGTGTGCCCACCTCCTTCGGGGGAGTCACTCGCGGTGCCGCGGGAAGCGGAGTACCTGCGCTCGGATGGTGGATCGCTGCTCTTCGTGCAGATTCAGCCCCAGAAGGACTTCTCGAGCCTCGCCACCATCGAGCCGCTCCTCCACGAGGTGCGCGAGATCATGGCGCGGGTTCGGCAGGCCGAGCCATCGGTCGAGTTGGGGCTGACGGGGAAACCCGTTCTGCAGGCGGACGAACTGTCGACCACCAGTGCAGACACCTCGCGTGGGACGCTGATCGCAGCATGCATCGTGGTGGTACTCCTGATCGCGGTCTTCCGAAGCGTGCTGCGCCCCCTGCTCGCGGCACTCTTGCTCGGGCTGACCTTTGCCTGCACCTACGGAGTTGCCGCCGTGCTTGTCGGGCGACTGAATCTCCTGAGCCTGGTCTTCATGCTGGTGCTCGTCAGCGCGGGCATTGACTACGGCATCCATGCGCTTGCACACCACGCGGATTGGCGCACGAGGGTCTCGCCCTTCGCGGCGCCGCGACGCGCGATGGCAGGCGGATTCGTGCCCATCTGGGTCGGGGCCGCGACAAGTGCCGGGGTCTTCTTCCTCGCATTGACAACCGACTTTGGCGGACTTCGCGAACTGGGCATCATCGCGGGAAGCGGACTGCTGATCTGTGCACTCCTGATGACCGTGGTGCTGCCTGCCCTGCTCACCCTTGCAGCGCGGGCAGGCATGGACAAGGCGTGGCGGGAGGAAACATCGCCCGCGGAGCGAGTGGGAAGCACGTCGGCCGAGCGGGCAAAGGAACGGCGCTCTGCGCACGGGGTGTTGCTCGTGGCACTGCTCGTCTCCGCCGCAAGCGCTTGGCTGCTGCCTCGGCTCTCGTTCGAGAGCAACCTGCTGAAACTGCAGGCAGAGGGGCTCGAGTCGATCGAGTGGGAGCATCGCATTCTCGAGGACTCCACGAGTGCTTCTTGGTTCGGTGCGATCATCTGCGCCGACGAGTCCTGCGTGGATCGGGTGCGTTCGTCGGCGGCGGGCGAAGCGACGATCGGGCGCACGCTGAGCATCCGAGATCTCATGCCACTCGACACATCCGAGCGCGCGCGGCTGCGCAGTGATCTTGCGGCAGCCTGCGACACACGGACCACCCCCTGCCCTGCCTCCGTCGAAGAACGCGTGAAGGCGCTTCAACGAACGACAGCGGCAGCACTCTCGGCCCTTGAACGACTGCAGACGCTCGGCGCGCTTGGCGCCACCGCGGATCAGCTTGCACCGCTGCGCGAGCGAACCGACCGCTTGCGCGTGCTCGACCATGCGTTGCAACAGCCTGCGGAGGTGGATGCGGCTGCATCGCACGCGCAGGAAAACGCCGCACGCGCAGCGCAGGCCCTGCGCGACATGGCGCGAAGTGCGGCTGGCACGCAGCGCGATGCGCTGCCGCGGGCGCTGCGTGATCGCCTCATCAGCACGCGCGGCACCTATCTCGTCTCGCTGCTTCCCAAGGAGGACATCTGGGACCAGGAACCACTCGCCGCATTCACCGCCGCGCTCACGCGAATCGATGGGCGCGCAACGGGCGTTCCATTCACCGTCTATGAATCGCTCCTCGACATGGAAGAGGCATTCATCACGATGGCGCTCTGGTCCCTGCTCATCGTCGGTGTGCTGGTGTGGATCGATCTGCGGAGCATCCGCGCGACCGCCACCGCGCTCGGCGTTCTCCTTCTTGGAATGCTTTGGACCTTCGGCTGCATGGCTGCCTGTGGGGTGTCACTCAATCTGGCCAACTTCTTTGGGGTCTCGATGCTTTTTGGGCTCGGCGTGGACGGTGGCGTGCACATCTTGCACCGAGCACGCGAGGGTGGCGATCCCCGGGCCTGGATGTGGACGAGGCGAGCGGTGGTGCTGAGCGCAGTCACGACTGCAGCGGGTTTCGGCACGCTTCTGCTTGCGTCCCACCGCGGGCTTCAATCACTCGGCTGGCTCATCCTCGTCGGTTCGATCTGCGCACTGGTGAGCTCGGTCGTCGTGCTGCCCGCACTGCTGTGCGTCGCCCCTGCTCTCGCCGGACGCCGTCATCCACCGTCCGATGGTGGTACCGCAGGCGCTGGCGGCGACTCCAATCCATCATCACCCTGAGTCGGTGCGCGAGTCACTTGGTATCCGAGCGCCCCTATCGCACGCACAACCTCCGCCGCCGTTGCCTCATCGCGAACGCGTAGCGTGGCAGCCTGCCGCTCGAGCGACACATCGATCGACTCCACGCCATCCACTTCGCGCGCCTCTGCGGTGATTGCTTCCACACAGCCGCCGCAGTGCATTCCGCGGATGGCGAGCTGAACGGCGATCGGCTCGGTTGGCGCAGGCGCACTGTCACGACCGCACGCGCTGCACAGCAGCATCACGATGGGGAATGCAGCGCGTCGGAGTGTGTGCCGAGTCACCATGCGTGCGCCCTCAGGACCATCGCGAGAAGCGCCGATTCGACCAGCGCCCGCGCCTCCGCGAGCGGCTTGGCAATGCGTGCACCCGCGGCCTGCACATGTCCGCCTCCGCCGAACTGCGCCGCGAAGGCGTTCACATCGATGCTCGGCTGACCCTCCCCGGCAGGCTTGCTGCGGAAACTGCACTTCGTGACTCCGGGCGACTGCTCACTCAGAAGGCAGGACATGTCGATGCCACCAATGGTCAGCGGGATGTTGACGATGCCCCCGATGTCATCGCTGCTGGCTCCCGTTGCCGTGAAATCAGCGGCACCGAGCTGCATCAGGGCGATGCGTGCTTCCCGCAGAAGGGTGATCGAAGACAACGCACGCGCGGTGATGCCAAGTCGAGCGGGTCTGCCGTTCTCCTCGAGCAGTTGATGAAGGTGGACATGGTCCACTCCCGCTGCGAGCAGTCGCGAGGCAAGCGCAAGCACGGCGGGAGTGACGCTCTGGAATCGGAACCAACCGGTATCGGTCGCAAGTCCCGTGAAGAGCGCCTCGGCGATGGAGTGTCGGCCACCATGCTTCTGCAGATCGATTCCGAGCGCTTCCACAAGTTGGGCGACAAGCTGCGTCGCGGCAGCAGCCGAGGTGTCGACCACTCGATCACTGGCAATCGGATCGCCGCGTCCGTGATGGTCGAGCGCGACCACGCGTCCCGCCATGGACTTCAGCCACCCGTCCAGTGGCTCGACCTGATTCCAAGAACCAGTATCGACGAGAAGCGCAAGATCGATGTCCGCATCCATGGCGGGCGGATTGCCGTGGATCGTCTCTCCAGGACGCGCGAGTGCCTGGATGTTCGGATCGACGGAGCCGCAGAAGTACCCCTCAGCGCGCAACCCAACTGCCCGAACCGCACGAACGGCTGCCAGCACCGATCCAGCGGCATCGCCATCGGGTCGCGCATGCGTGACCACGGCAATGTGCTTGGCACGACGAATCCTCTGCGCAATCTGCGCGATCGTCGCGGTCGATGTGTAGTCGCTCACGCCCCAACCCTCTCGCAGTCCCGCGTCATCTGCGCGACGAGACCGTCGACCGAGTCGAATCGAACCATGCCGCGAATCCACCGAAGGAAGTGCACGCGGATGGTCTTCCCGTACAGGTCCAGCGAGGAACCAACTCCAAGCAGGTGCACTTCGAGCGTTCGCGGCTGTTCACCGAAGGTCGGGTTGCTGCCGATGCTTGCCGCGCCACGCCATCGGTCGCCATCCGCGCTCGTGACCTCCACCGCATACACGCCGTCGGCCGGGAGCATGATGCCGCATGGATCGACATTCGCCGTCGGAAAGCCGAGCCCTCTTCCGCGCTGCGCGCCGCGTACCACAGGACCTTCGACCGCGTGGGACCGCCCGAGGACGCGCGCCGCATCAGCCACCCGCCCGAGTTCGAGCAACCAGCGAACCAGCGAACTGCGCGCGGACACGATGTTGCCGTCACAGAGGCTGACCTCGACCTGCTTCGCAATGAGCGTCTCAAACCCAAGACGCGCACCCACGGCTTCGAGGGTTCGCACATCACCGCTGCGTCCGCGACCGAATCGGAAGTCTGCACCCTCCACGATGAGACCAAACGGGATGCGCTGGTGGAGCCACTCGATGAACTCCTCGGGCAACCGCGCGAGCAAGCCATCATCGAGCTGGAGTGACTCCACGCGAGTCGCCCCTGCATGGCGCAGCAGACGCGAGCGCTCCGCGGGGAGCGTCAAAAGTGGCGGTGCACCTCCGCGGAGCAACGTTCGCGGATGGGCATCGAATGTCACCGCTATCACGGACTCGATATCCGCTGCCTTCCGCGCAGCATGCACGAGCGCCTGGTGCCCAAGGTGGACACCATCGAAATTGCCTATGAGGACCGCATCCATCGAATGACCATTCCCAGTTCGGGACCGAAACGGGTAGTTTTACGCCATGCAGGGAGTTCGATCAACCGAAACTGGCAGTCCATCGGTCCCCGCGCACGACACGCTTCTGGACGACCTCTGCGGAGAGTTCCGATCCATCGCTGCCGAACTCGTGCCTTGGTTCGTCGAGAACATGCCGCGCATGTACTTCCTGGACACGTCCCCTGCCGCCCAGCGTGCGCACCTGCGCGCCATCTTGGCTGCACGGGCATCGGGCCGTCCCGTGGATACGACCTTCCGCTCGAGCGATGGATCGTCCATCACTGCCATCCGATCCGGCAACAGAACGGGCATCCTGGCGGAAGTCGTGCGCGATCTGCCGCTGGATGCGTCGCTTCGCGCCGCAAAAATCCACACCTCTCGTGATGGTTCGCTGATCATCGACACCTTCGAGTTTGGCGAACAGGAACCATTTGACCCGACTCACCCCCGCCAGTGCGCGGCGATCGATGCGGCGGTCGACTACGCCACCCTGCACCACCCAACGATGGATGGCGCGGACTTTCGCCGATATCTCGCGGGCTGCTCATCGCGCTACCTGCTCACACTCACCGCTCTGCGGATGTGCCGACACTTTGAGCTCTTCCGGGCGGTGAGCGGCACGGAGCTGCCAACCATCTCACTCGAGACGGAAGACGATCCCACGGTTGCACGCATCACGCTTGCGGTGTCGAACGCTCGCACTCGGACGATGCTCGAGCGCGCTGCTCGCGTCCTGAAGCGCCATGACGCGAGTGTCGTTCGCGCTCACCTCGATGTGGCGCGTGATGGTGATGGAGGGCGAGTGACATTCATCGCATTCATCGCGCAGTGGGCCAATGGAACGCGCATCGAGTCCACCGATCCGCGGTGGCTGCAGCTCCGGTCAGAACTTCTGCGCGTGAAGTGGCTGGATTTCCGCGTCATCGAGTTCGTGGAACGCCACCCAGCATTCACGGTGCCCGAGGGAGAACTGGTGGCTGCCTTTGCCGATCTGGTCCGGCACATGCTGGTGCCCGCGAACCCGCTGGCGTTCACCCGCGACCGTGTGACCGAAACCCTCGCGACGCACGCGCAGCTGACGAAGGCACTGCTTGCACTCTTCCAGCAGCGGTTTGATCCCGCGGACCCGCTTCCTGCGCATGAGTTTGACCGCCGAGCGACGGAACTGGCGACACGGATCGCCGCCCTCGGCGACTCGGATGACGCGCACGATATCTTCGACGCGTTGTGGAAGGCGATCCGTTCGACGCTGCGCACGAATCTGTTCGTCCCCAACCGCTTCTCCTTGGCACTGCGGCTTGCGCCGGATCTCCTCCAAGGCCCGTCACGACCAGAACTGCCGTTTGGCGTGTTCTTCGTCTACGGGCGCGGGTTCCACGGCTTCCATGTGCGCTTCAAGGAAATCGCGCGCGGTGGGCTCCGCATCGTGAAGCCGAGCTCGGCCGTCCTGTACGACCGCGAATCGGAGCGGCTCTACGACGAGGTGTACGGCCTGTCCTTTGCGCAGCAACTGAAGAACAAGGATATTCCCGAGGGCGGCGCCAAGGCTGCCATCGTCCTCGAACCCCCGGCCGAGGCCACGCGTTGCGTCAAGGCATTCGTGGACGGGATCCTCGATCTCATCACACCTGAACCTGGAACACGCAGACTCGTGGTCGACCTCCTGGGGTTCGACGAGTTCATTTACCTCGGTCCCGACGAGAACATCACGCCAGCGCACATCGAGTGGATCGTGGCCCGCGCTGCCATCCGCCGGTATCCCCTGGCGAATGCGTTCATGAGTTCCAAGCCGAATGGTGGGATCAACCACAAGGAGTTCGGGGTCACGAGCGAGGGCGTGAATGTGTTCCTCCGCACGGCTCTGCTCGCGCGTGGCATCGACCCGGCGAAGCAGCGCTTCACCGTCAAGATCACAGGTGGTCCAGACGGGGATGTGGCCGGCAACATGATGCGGATCCTGTCGCGAGACTACGGACAGAACGCATGCATCGTCGGTGTGGCGGACGGCAGCGGTATCGGGGAGGATCCTCACGGGCTCGATCACGGCGAACTCCTGCGGCTCTTTCATGCGGGACTTGCCATCGCACACTTCGATCCCGCACGGCTCTCGCCTCACGGACGCGTCGTTCCTGCAAGCACAGCGGAGGGTGTCCAACTTCGCAACTCACTCCACAATCGGCTCGTGGCGGATGCGTTTGTCCCAGGTGGTGGACGCCCCGCCACCATCAACGAGCGGAACTGGCGCGAGTACTTGCAGCCCGATGGTCGACCTTCGAGCCCCCTGATCGTGGAAGGCGCGAATCTCTTTCTGACACCACAAGCGCGCAACCTGCTCACGGAGGCTGGCACGACCATCTTCAAGGACTCGAGCGCGAACAAGTGTGGCGTGATCTGCTCGAGTTTTGAAATTGCATCGAGCATGCTCATGGATGAATCGCAGTTCCTGACAATCAAGCCGCGGTATGTCGAAGAGGTTCTGATGCGGCTGCGCGAAATCGCGCAGGCTGAGGCGGTCATCCTGCTCGCGGAGTCGCGACGCCATCCCTCCATACCGCTGCCGGAACTCTCGACTCGCCTCTCGCGCGCCATCAACTCGGGCGCCGATGCAATCAAGCCCGCCGTGGCCTCTTGGCGTCGCGACCATGCCGATCTCTTCCGCGAGGTCGTCCTCCGCCACCTGCCCACCGAACTGCACCGCGCGTGCGGCGAGCGGATCTTCACGGACTTGCCTGTTCCATACCTGGAATGGATGGTGGCGAAGAGCGTTGCAAGCCGACTCGTCTACCGCGAGGGGATCGACTTCTTTGCATCGATGGGAAGCGATGCCCTTGCGTCCGTTTCACTCCGCTATCTGCAGAAGTCCCGCCGGATTCGTGCCCTGGTCGATCAGATCCGAACGAGCGGACTGGGAAATGCGGCGGAGATCGCGGCGCTGCTGGAGCGTGCGGGCGCGCGCGCTGCACTTTTGGATGCGGACTCATGAGCAGGGCATGCCTCCCATCGACGATCGCCACCGTGGCACTCTCGCTGTCCGTTCCGGCCAGTCATGCCCAGGTTGCAGTTCCTGCACCCCAAGTGGAATCGGCACGAACCTGCGATGCACAGGTGGAATCGGTCTTGCTTTACCAAGGACGCGCTGCCGTCACGCGCAGGGCGACGCTCACGCTGACCGCGGGCGTCTGGCGCCTTCGCTTCAATGGACTCCCGGCATCCGTTCAGCCTGACACGATCGAGGCGAGATCGTCCATCGGCCGCATCCTGTCGGTCGACTTCCTCGCGCAAAGCGCCGTGGAGTCCCCCACCACGGACGAAGCACAGGCGATCGATGCAGAGCTCAAGCAGATCCAGCGCAAGCTGGCGGAGATCGAGGACTCACTGTCTGGGCTTCGAGCAGATCAGCGCCGTATCGATGCGATTGGCATTCGTGCCACCGCAGATGCAACCGCGACCGCCGGGACTTCCCAACTCGACATTTCTCGGCTCGAGGCGCTGCTCAAGTGGATAACGGAACAGCAGAAGCAAATCTCGGAGGCGCTTCGTACAACGGAACAGCGTGGGGATGAACTGCGTGAACAGAAGGTCGCGGCGGAGATGCGGCGAGCGCGACTGGGCTCGATGAGCAGTACGGTGCAGGCAGCGGAAGTCGTGGTTGCTGTTCCCGAAAGTGGGAGCTCGGATGTTCGGCTCTCGTACTTGGTATCGCAAGCCGGATGGGAGCCGACCTACTCCGTTCGCGCGGACCCTGCCGCCGGATCGGTTCGGATCGAGTTTGATGCTCGCGTCGTCCAGGCTTCGGGTGAAGATTGGCGCGGCGTGCAGCTGGCACTTTCCACGGCGCAGCCATCGCGCGCGGCTGCACCCCCCCTCGTGACTCCCTGGCGTGTGGATGTGCTGCAGCCGATTCGCCCCGCGGTGCGAGGCGTGGTTGGCCGAAGTGTTGGGGCTGAGATGATGGAACCTGCGATGGCGGTGGACGCTGCACCATCCGAGATGGCGGGTCAGATCGGATCGGCAAGCGATGCCGCCGAACTCTCTTCCGATGCGCGAATCGGCGGCACTGGGCCAGCCATGACCTACACCATTGCCCTTCCCTTCGATGCCGTGAGCGACAGGGAAGCAAGCCGCCGCGCACGCATCGCATCCTTCGAAGCGAAGGCGCGCTTCGTTCACTGCGCACAGCCCGTCGCGGGCGAGGGCGCGTTCCTCCGTGCAACGCTCGTGAACGGCAGCAGCTTCAATCTGTTGCCGGGGAAGTGCTCCGCATTCGTTGGCAACGACTTCGTCGGTGCAGCCCGTTTCGACGGCGCCGCACCCAATGCGGAGGTCTCCGTGTTTTTCGGCATCGACCCATCCGTGACCGTGCGGCGCGAGGAAGTGGAACGAGTCGACCGCCAGTCTGGGCTCTTTGGTGGTGGAATCGATACGGTCTCTTCCTTTCGCATCTCGGTCCAGAACGGCAGCGGACGAACGATCGACATGGAACTCCTCGACCGAAAGCCCGTGAGTGGCAGCGACCGCATTGAAGTTCGTGTGGAGGATGTGAATCCGCAGCTCTCGGCGGACAGTGCATTCCTCGCCGTTTCGGCTCCGCTGGGCTTGCTTCGCTGGGATCTTGCGGTGCCTCCCACACGCGCAGGCGAGGATGGCATGCTCGTGACATGGCGCACGATCGTCAGCCGCCCGAAGGAACTGGACATCACGCCCCTGCCGCCGTGATGGTTCGCTGAGAGTGCCATGCCCATCACCACCCTGGTTCTTCCGCTCTCCCTGATCCTGACCAACGTGGTTTGGTCTGGGCAGTCCGCAGTCCCCACGGGACAGGAAGTTGCTCAGGCTCAGGGCGAGGTGCCCGGCGAGTCCAAACCCGCCCGTCGAGTCCATGTGATCGTCGATCGAAAGTCGGGAGTCGGCGGAACGGTGATCACGGAAGAGGAAACGAGGCTCGTGATCGAGCGCAACGGCAAGCGAACAGAGTTCAACAAGGACTTGGTGATCGATGTCATCGATCTTGTGGATGTGACATCACCCGCTCCGGCCCTTGTCTACCTGCGCGATGGCGGCGTTCGCCGAGTGCAGCTGGTCTCGGATGACTTCGACGAAGTACGACATGTGATCGGGGATGCGCCGCGCAGCATCCCGCGCGAAGAGGTGTACCGCGTTGTGCTCATTCGACCCTTCGACGAGCAATACAAGGCGCTGCGCGAGTCGATTGATCCCGAAGATCATGCCCGGCGGCTCGCACTGTGCGACTGGCTTGTTTCGCAGCGCAAGTACGCCATGGCAGAGCAAGAACTCGTCCCGCTCGTCGAGGCGAGCAAGTTGCCTGAGGCGGTTGCACTGCTCAAGCGGGTGCGTTCACAATTGAAGCTCGACGCAGGCAGAGCCGCTGCGGCGTCTGGGCGAGCAAGTGCCGATGCCAAGAGTGCGAACAAGGATGCCGACCCACTCTTTGACATGAGTGGGCTGCGCCTCCTGAGTGATGCGGAAGTCAATCTCATCCGCGTGTACGAGATCGACTTCGACAGGCCGCCGCGCATCGCGATCGCCCCAGCGGATGCACGCCAGCTGTTTGCGGATCATGCATCCCATCCGCGAGTTCCACAAGATCCCGCGGAACAATCGGCACTTGCCGAAGGGGACCCGCTGCGTCTTGTCCGACTCGCCTTTGATCTCAAGGCGAGGGACTTCTATCCGAAGATTCGCGTTCTCACCGAGCCCGAGTCGATGCTGCGCTTTCGCCGTGATGTGCATGACAGTTGGCTGATTCCCAACTGTGCGACAAGCGGATGCCATGGAGGTCCCAACGGAGGTTCGCTCTTCCTGCATCGGGGTGAGCGGGGCGACACGCACGTGGCGACAACGAACATGTTGCACATCCTGCAGGGTCGGACCGGCGATCGCCCGCTGCTCGATTTCAGTGATGCAGCACGCTCGCCGCTCCTGCAGTACGCGTTGCCGAGGGATGAAACCGCGACTCCGCATCCGCCCGTGCAGGGTTGGAAGCCTGCGTTCGGCAAGCGCATGAACGATGCCAAGTTCGCCGCGTCCGTGTCGTGGATTCGCTCGCTCTATCAACCGCGTCCAACCTACCCAGTCGACTACGAACCTCCCGACTTCCGATTGCCGCCCGCGGGCAGCGAGGCCGATCAGGACGAACCATCGCGCTGATGGGAGCGGAAGTACACTTGCGGGCTTCCATGATGAGCACACTCCTTCGCCTCTTCGCGACCCTGATGGCGGCTTGTCTGACGTTTGGTTGCGAGGATCCCCAGATCGCTGAACGCGATCGCGCCGAGCGACAGATCCGCGAGGGGGGCGCCAAGATCGCGCAAGCGGCCAGGTTGGCCAGCACCGATCGAGTCGCGGCGGCAGAGACCCTTCGAGCGGCCGCGTCCAACCTCTCCCGCGTGTCGAACGCAACGAGTGCGCAGAAGCAGGCTGCTGCGGGTTTGGCGGCTGGCGCCCTGACCCAGGCAGCCCTGCTCGAAATCGGCCGCGCCGATCAGTTGGAGAGCGAGAACCGCGCAGCTCGAAGTGTCGCCGCAGGACTTCTCTCCGTGCTCGATCAACTGGACCTCACTGCCTCGCTCTCCAGCAACGACTCCGCCGCCGGCGACTTCGGCTCGGAACTGTCCGCTGCATCGGCGGCTCGATCGGAGTTGGAGGGGCAGCGGGAGGAGTTGGAAACGCAGGTCGCAGCGCTGCAGGACGCAAGCGCTGATGCGCTCGCGCGTGCACAGGCGATCCTGGACGAAGCCGAGGTGATTCGCCAGCGCGCGGCGAGTGCGGGACCCGGCGAGATCACACAGATCGCGGAGGAGGCGGCTCAGCAGCGCGACCTTGCGATACCGCTGCAGGCAGAAGCATCTACGGCTGAGTCGAATGCCGTGATGCAGCAGTCGCTCCTGCGGATACGAACGGCAGAGGCAGCTGGTGCTGCGACACGGGTGGAGGCCATTCAACGCGCTGTGGAGTCCATCACGCGCCTTGGGTCATCGCGCGAACGGACAGCACGGTCGTCGGCAGAGATGGCTGCGGAGTTTGGGAGTCGCATTGACGAGCTGCTGACGACCGCCGACCCAGAGGCCGATGCGGGGCTCGCAGGCTGCACGGAACGCGCTCGGCAGGATCTCGACAATGCGCGGAGTTCGGCGCAGTTGATCGGGGCACAGTCGAGTGTCGCCTTCCAGATCCAGGCGGCGGTCGCGCGGTCTTTCCTCAGCAAAGGACAGTCGGAGTTTCAGCACGCACTGCTTCTTCATGCGTTGTCCGAGAGTGATGCGCTGCGCAAGAGTTCTGGCGAGTACGAATCGAAGGCGAATGCCTGGCTTGCCAAGGCGCAGGCGTCCACCCAGTCTGCGATCGAGGCATACACCGAACTGCAGTCGATGCTGTCGTCGGGCGGAGAATCCGAAGCGAAGCGAGCGCTTGGAGAGACCGTGACGCGCGCTCTGCAGTCGATCACCAAGCCGACCTTCGACGTCTCTGCCGCTGCTGCAACCGCTGCTGCAACCGCTCCGACGGCGAAGACAGGGACAACGGACAGTCCATCGGCTGAGAGCGAGTCTCCCGCTGCGGACACCGCACCATCCGCCGGCCCCCCCTTCGGAACTGTGGAAGCGCTCGCGGCATTCATGAGTGATGCCAACAAGGATCCGGCCGCGATGGCGGCAGTCGATGAGTTCACGGTTGCGGAAACGGACGAGGGTCGGCAGGTTGCCAATGTGCTGATTGCTCCGATGCGCACGATGGGCGCACTGCAAGTCGCGATGCGCGACAAGTTCGGAAGCACCAACCTCGGCGCGATGAAGGCAGCCCTCGGGGGAGGAGGACGGGTCAGCGTGATCGAGGCAACCGACTCTGCTGCAACACTCGAGCTCCGATCCCAAGTGGGAGCTCTCAGCATGCAGGCGGCGCGAACGGACAACGGATGGAAGTTGGATATGGATGCCACCAGCTCAGCGATGCCCGATCAGGTCCGCATGCAGCTGACTGCCGCACAGGCGATCGTCGGTCCGCTGCTCGGTGCCATGGACTCGATCCGGCAGAAGGTGGAGTCCGGAGAGATCAGCGATGCCGCCGGCGTGCAAGCCGCTCTCGGCATGGCAATGCAGCGGGCGATGGGCGGGATGCGCGGCGGTCCACCGAGCAGCTCGGGTGATGGCGAGGCGCAGGAGCCCTGAGGGGCGGCTTTGATGCGGGGCGAGCGCGTGTCCCGGCGCCGTTTTCAGGGCGCGTTCGTCCTGCACGGCATCATCGGATCATGGCAAGCACTGTCCGCGCGGCCTGCCGCACCTGCGGATCATCCGCTTCATTCGCTGCAATGGATTCAAGATCGCCACGAAGCGGGTGCTTTGGGTCTTGTTGCAGCACATCGAGTGCGCACCACACGGCATTGCGTCTTGCCTGCCTTGCATGAACGCGCGTCAGCGCACTGGTGCCCATCGCCGCCCGCCGTGAGGTCTGATCCCACCGAAGGACATCCCGCAGGGCAAAGGCGGCAGTGCGTCCATCCCATGCCTGATCAATCCCCTGCCTTCGCGACTGCCTCGTCGGTTGGTTGTGCGGGCAGACCTCCTGGCAGATGTCACATCCGAACAGCCAGTCACCGACCTTGGAGGCAATTTGCGGATCTGGCAACGATCGCTGCTCGATGGTGATCGTCGTGATGCAGCGCGATGCGTCGACACTCCAGGGCGAGATCGCCGCGGTGGGACATGCATCGATGCAGCGGGTACACGTTCCACAGGGATCGGAATCGTCCGCTCGCGGCGTCGGTTGAAGTCGAGCCGTCGTGAAGTAGCAGGCAAGCACGGTCCACGAACCGAGGCCATCGGCGATCAGCAGCGTGTTCTTTCCGATGCGTCCGATGCCGGCACGCTCCGCCAACTCACGCTCGGGGATCGGTTCGATGTCGCAGCACACCTTGCCGCGGGTGCCCGGCAACGCATCCTCCAGCTCTCGCTGCAGCGTGCGCAGCCGGCGCTTCATCACGCGGTGATAATCGGGACCTCGGGCATAACGCGCAGCGCGACCGAACGCAGCAGAGGAGGTGCCGTCTGCGCCCACGAATCGTGCATCCGGTCGTCCATCGTGATACCTCGCTGCGGCGACGAGCACGCTCTGCGTTCCATCCACGATGCGCGCCGGATCGACTCGCACTTCGAGATAGGACCGCATCCACTCCATCGGTCCATGTCGGCCCCCATCGAGCCACGCGCGCAGCGCTCCGCTTCGCTTGCTTGGCGAGGCGTCGCAGACCCCCGCTGCAGCGAAGCCGAGTTCGCGCGTGCGCGCCAAACACCACGCCGTGCAAGCCGCTGGGTCGGTGGAGGGAGGCACTGCGCTTTTCTCCTCGTTGCTCCTACAGCCCCAGCCAACGCGAGAGAGGCGCGGCAGGAACATCGGGCACCAGCGCATCCTCGCATCGATCGCCGGACCTGCCGCACACCGCCGCGGACGCGAGATAGCCACTGCGAACCGCCCCCTCCATGGTTGCGGGCCAACCCGTCGCGCACCAGTCACCAGCGAGGAACAGATTCTCGACGCCGCCGCGCACGCCGTCGCGCTTTGCCTTCGGCCTGAGCGCATCGATCCCCGGCACACCTGCAAAGGTCGCACGCTTCTCCTTCACTGCCCGAAACGCAACAGGCTGCAGTCCCCGCGCACGGGGCAGCGCCCAGTGCACATCGTGCATCACCCGATCGACGATCGCCCGCTCGTCCAAATCCATCCAGGAATCGGCGGCACTGATCACCGCATGCACACGATGGCGTCCCTGTGCATCGCGTTCCTTACGGAACAGCCACTGCGTGTCGCGGCCAGGCAATACCAAATGGGGCGTCTCCATGATCGGTGCGTCAAACGCGAGATGCACACCCAGGATTGGGCTGAAGGCGATCTCATCCAGTCGCCCAAGTCGCACATCCGCACTCGTCAGTGTCCCAGAGCAGAGCTTCGCAAGCCGATCGGGAGGAACGGCAGTGATCACCGCCGACGCTTCCACCATGCCCTCATCGGTCACCACACCGCGCACGCGAGTGCCGTCGAATGAGAGGGACATGGCGCTGACGCCAAGTCGCATCGCTCCCCCACGCGACTCGATGAACTGCTGCGCAGGATCGTAGAGCTCCACCAGAGGCCGCATCGAAAGCCCCATCACCGGGCTCCACGAATCCTGGAGGAACCCAGCTTGAAACACATACATCGCCAGCGACGCGTCCGTCCGCGCACACGGCATGTTGCACGCGCTGATGATGACGGGCTCCCAAAAGTGCGACCGCGCCCGTTCCGTCTGCCGAGTCTCCTCGAGGAACCTCCCGAAAGACTGCCCCTTCCAGCGTTCACGGCCCTCTCGGCCGAGACGAATCAGACGCCACATGGCACGGGCAACTGCGCGCTTGTCCTCGAGCCCGAGGAACCGCATGCGAAGGAAACTGCCCGCGAAGTGCGCCGGTGCGGGGAGGGACGACGGGGTCATTTCATCCGGATCGCCCGGTGGATTCGCCCACCAAATGGTGCGGTGCCACTCGATCAGGTCCAGCACGCCGAGCCGACCGTACAGATCGAGCAGATTCGTGCAACTTCCCATGAGGACATGCTGGCAGTTGTCGAGCGTCTCGCCGCTGCGGGGGTCGACGAAACTGGTGGCGCGCCCGCCCAGTTTTCGCTTGGACTCGATCAGGACGACTTCGCGCCCCGCCTCTGTCAGGCGCACGGCGGCGGCGAGTCCGGCAAGGCCTCCGCCCACGATGACGATGGGCGGTCCCATCAGCGCTCGCCCGCAAGCCGCGCACGCACGATGACAAGCGCCTTCTGCAGCGTCGGCACGGAGACGCGCTGGCGCACGACACGCTCGGGGTCTGCCGCCAATCGCTCGAGCAGCGCGCGGTACATGCCCGTCAGCCCACGCAGCGTCGGACGACAGGCTGGCTCGATCATGGACTCGAGCGGTGCGCTCACCTCGAATCGATCACGCGCGGCATCGATCATGCCCTCGAGCAGCGCCATGCATCGCGGCGGATCTCTCCACTGGAGCAGTGCCTCGAGATCGATGCCCGCCCGATCGAAACGCGCCTGGGGGATGTACACGCGCCCCATCCGCGCATCCTCCGCAACATCACGGATCACGTTCACCATCTGGAATGCAACGCCCCGCTCCGATGCGAGCGCAAGGGCATCCACGCATTGGTATCCCCACACACGCACGCACACTCGCCCGACGGAACTTGCGACCTGTTCGCAGTACTGGCGGAGTTCCTCTTCTTGGTGCAGCCGTTGCGGGCGGAGATCAGCGATCTGGCCGTCGATCATCGCCTCAAAGTCGTTCAGATCGAGCGGGTACGCACGCGCCACCGCCGCGAACGCACGCCACAGCGATGTCGGCTCCGCCACCGTGCCGCGCAGTGCAAGGCGCGTGTTCGCACGGAATGCCTGGATGGTGGATGCGGCATCACCGTCGACCGATGTTCCATCCACGATGTCGTCTGCTTCACGCATCCACGCATAGATCGTGTACATCGCCGAGCGCTGCGGCTCCGGGGTGAGGCGGAGCCCCCAGTAGAAGTTCGCAGCGCGTGCGCGCGTCACATCACGGCAGTATTCGACCGCATCGCGGAGATCCTCCTGGAGCAGCAGTGCCTCCGAAGTCGTACTCATGCTGCACGCGCCTCCCGCCGCGCAGATCGGATGGCGCGCACGGTACTCCAGCGCGCCTGCAGCAGCAGTCGAATCTTGGTGAATGATGTCAACGTGGGGCGCGCAAGGCAGGTCTCGTAGTTCCAAGACTCGATCAACCGGAGCGTGTGCATCCCACCCTCCCGAAACAACCACACCAAAGGTCGATGTTTCGGATGGAGTCGCTCGAGCAGTTCGCCGCCCGCAGCGAAGAGCGGCCAGGTTCGCTCGGCGAGGGAACGAATCGTTGCACGGTACTCCTCAAGAAAGTCCCGATCCGGCGCGAACCCACGGTGACAGGTCCAGGAGAGCCGCTCGTCAAAGATCTCCCCCTGCCAGGACTCCTGTGGCAGATAGATGCGTCCGCGCTCGAGGAGATCGCGCCGCACATCCTGCCAGTGATTCACCAGTTGGAGTCCCGTGCAGATGGCGTCGCTCGCCGCGAGCGCGGCCTCGTCGCGTGGCTCATCGAGCAGCATGAGCACGAGCCGTCCAACAGGATCTGCACTGAGCCGACAGTACCCCAGCAACTCATCCCATGTTGCGTACCGCGTGACATGCTGGTCCATTTCAAAGGCTGCAAGGAGATCGAGAAACGGCTTCAGCGGCATCCCATGCCTCGCCACCACCGGCGCGAGCGCCGTGAAGACAGGGTGGAATGAACGCCCGCTTCCCATCGCTTCCGTGCCTCGGCGCCACCACGCAAGCAGGGCGCTTGCCCGTTCGGGCGATCCGCACTCATCGCCAAGGTCATCGGCGCAGCGGCAATACGCGTACACCGCAGCGAAGTCGTCGCGGAGTGCGCTCGGCACGAATCCGCTCAGCACGCTGAAGTTCTCGCCATGTCCGCGCGCGAGACGCATGCACCACGCTTGCGCCTCAGTCAGCGTGCATGTGCAGTCCAACTCGGGCCCGTATCGCCCGAGTTCGAGCGTGCGGTCGACTTTGGGAGCTCCCATACCGATCCAAGGCTACCGCGGAGTTTCGCGCAGGCATGGCTATGATCCGACTCAGATGAAGATCATCCTTGCGAATCCACGCGGCTTCTGTGCGGGCGTTTACATGGCGATCGATGTCGTCGATCAACTCCTCGAGATATGCCCGGATGAGCCGATTTTCGTGTACCACGAAATCGTGCACAACCGCCATGTCGTGCAACGATTCCAGCGGCGTGGCGTGCGCTTCGTGGAATCGGTCGATGAGGTGCCCGACGGTTCCATCGTGGTCTTCAGCGCTCACGGCGTGAGTCCTGCCCTGCGACAACTGGCGCAGTCGAAGCGACTCATGGCAGTCGATGCAACCTGTCCGCTGGTGACGAAGGTTCATGCCGAAGCCATCCGCTACGCGCGCAAAGGATTTCAGATCCTGCTTGTCGGTCATCGACATCATCAGGAGGTCGTTGGAACCCTCGGCGAGGCTCCCGAAGTGATGCAAGTGGTGGAGAGTCCGGCCGACATTCCATCCCTGAAGGTGAACGATCCCGAGAAGCTCATTTACCTGACCCAGACGACCCTGTCGCTCGATGATGCAGGCGTCATCATCGACGCGCTCAAGCGCGCATTCCCGCAGATCAAGGAGCCGCCTGCGAGCGACATTTGCTACGCGACAACGAACCGACAAACTGCCGTGCGTGCCATCGCCCCCCAGTGTGACCTGGTGCTCGTGGTGGGGAGCTCGAACTCATCCAACTCCGTTCGCCTGACGGAGATCGCGATGAACATGGGCACCCCGGCACGGCTGATCGATGACCGCAGCGAGTTGAAGCGTGAGTGGTTCGATGGGGTGCAGACACTGCTCGTGACGGCGGGCGCAAGCGCCCCCGAGGATCTGGTGCACGATCTCATCGAAGAGCTCGTGCGCACGTTCGGTGCCGAGGTCGAACAGCATGATGTGCGCCATGAGGAAGTCGAGTTCGGGCTGCCGGGCAGCCTGAAGTCGCTGATGCGTGAGCGCGGCGTCGATCCAGAGGGACGACGCATCGTCCGCGGTGACGAAGGGAATCAACTGCGTGAGTGGTTCAGCGCACACAACATCCCATTCCGAATCGTGGACCTCACGGTGCAGGGCGCGGCGGTCGCACCGTGACCGATGCACCGCACCTCTTCGCTCTGCAGCGAGACGCGCTTCGCGAGTGGTGCACCGAGCGCGGGATGCAGCGCCACACTGCCGACCAAGTCCTGGACTGGGTCTATCGGAAGGCGTGTGCGGATCCGATGGGGATGACCAATCTGTCGAAGCGCAACCGCGACCTGCTTGCACAATCGATGCGATTCACGACAGCGCGCCGCATCGACCACCGAATGGCTTCCGATGGAACGCAGAAGTTGTTGATGGCATGGGAACGCGGGTCCTCGGAAGCGACTCCAACGCTGTTGCCTGTGCTCGGCGCAACGCCCGTCGCATCGGGTCGGCAGACGGAGTGTGTGATGATTCCCGCCGATCCCCGCCGGACCGCGTGCATTTCGAGTCAACTCGGTTGCCCAGTCGGGTGCCGCTTCTGCGCCTCGGGAATCGGCGGGCTCGAGGGCAACCTGACCGCGGGACAGATCATCGAGCAGGTCTTTCATCTCTCCACACTCGATGCGGTGGAACGCATCTCGCATGTGGTTTTCATGGGCATGGGTGAACCGCTGGCGAATCTGAGCGCGGTGTCGGATGCCATCCGAACCCTGCATGCCGACTGGGGCTTCGGCATCAGTGCGCGCCGGATCACGGTCTCGACGGTCGGATTGCCGACGGCGATCCGCCGCTTCTGCGACTTCGAACTGCCGGTGACGCTCGCACTGAGCCTGCATGCGCCCAACGATGAGATACGCCGCAACATCATCCCCTGGGCAGACTTCAGCACGATCGAGGAACTCCTCGACGCATGCGATGAGTGGTTCCGGCGCACGGGTCGGGAGATCACGCTCGAGTACATCCTGCTCGGCGGCGTGAATGACAGAGCCGAACATGCCGAAGAATTGTCCGAGCATGCGCGGCGCATCCACGCCAACGTCAACCTGATCCGCTACAACGAGGTTCGGGGGATGCCCTACCAGCGTCCCAACTCCGATGGCGTGCTTCGCTTCCAGGAGATCCTGCGCGAGCGTGGCGTCAACACGCACATCCGTGCCAGCCGCGGACGGGACATCGCCGCTGCCTGCGGCCAGTTGCGGCATGAACACGCGAGCGCTACCCAGCGCTGAGCGGATTCACGACTGCCCCGCTCTCGACCGCAAGCTGACGAACCTCGGCATCGGTCATCGATCGCACGGAGCCTGCGAGCGCGCCGTCGTGCATGCGTCGAGCCCAGGCAACCCATGCGGCATTTCGATCAGGCTCGCGGGCAGCGCGCATCAGCAGTTCGACGATGGTCTCGCGGAGCGCACGGCTTTGCACGGAACCACGAACCTGCAGCGGCACGAAGCGACGCGTGAACTGCAGGATGCGGTCAGGCCAGTCGCTCGACCGAAACTCCACGACCCATTGATGTTCCCGCACGCGTGCTTCCAGTCGATGCAGATAACGGCGCCGAATCTCGTCGCCTCGCGCGAGCCTCACGCCAAGCGTCTCACGGATCCTATGGCTCTCATCCACGCTCGTGGTCAGCGTTCCGATGTACCAGAGGTCCCGAATCAGGAACACCTCCGCAAGGGGCAGGATCGCCAACCTCGGCAACTCGAGCGTCGGATCGGCCCGGCACAGTTCCGAGATGATCTCGGCGTAGCGAAGCGCATAGTCCAGCCCTCCCCACATCTCGCATCGCCGCATCGCCATGGCGAAGTCTTGCAGTGCCTCATGCCCATGACGCGTGGACAGCAATCCCGAGAGTTGCTGCAAGGAAGCACCCACGCGTCGTCGCATGCGCCGCGCCTGCGTGCGCTGCCGACGATTCCCGATCTGCCGCGCCGCTGTCGCGACGCGCACGAGCCGAAGCAACGCACGCTGCCCGGACCCATCGGACTCGTGCACGGGACTGAGTGTTGCCGACGCACGCGGCTGGCTCCGGACTTTCTGCAGGCCCGCGGCGATGCGCCGACCGAGCTGAACGCCCTCACGGACCGACGCAATGCCCGATGCCTCCACCTGCGCGATGCCGTACTCAAAGGCTTCGACGGACAGCGGGATCCAGCCGCGCTGGAATGCGACCCCCAGCGCGATCACATCCACGGGTCGATCGGTGAGAAAAGTCGCACGAGCCAACTCGGCAAGATCGAGCAACTCCGTCCAGCGCTGATTGCATGTCGCCTCCGCCGTCGATGCGAGCCGTGCCGCGGTGCGCCGACACTCTTCAGAAATCTGATCGTCGAGCGTCCCGCTGTTGGCAACCACGGCCGTGCGCTGAGGGTCGGCAACCCGCAGACGCTGGTCGGTCGCGAGCGCCCGAATGGTCTCGAGCGGATCGATCCCGAGCACCAGATCCGCCTCACCGTAGGGAATCTGCGTCGTGAACCGTTGTCCGCGCATTTGTGGTGACGCCTCGGCGCCCTCGGCGGTGGGCGCTTCACCTTGCGTGAACACCACTTGCGACCATGCCCGTCTGCCTGGTCCAAGCGGCGTGCTGCGGTGCGTCCAGGACACGGAAAATCCCATGTGGCGACCCGCTTCCGACAGAACGCTGCCGATGATTCCCGGGGCATCACCTCGGAATCCGCCGATGTGTGCGCGCCACAATCCCTGATCGCCATGGATGGGCTGCGGTACGGGCAAACGCTCCACGGTGCGAAGGGCATCGAGTCCTGGCGGCGGACGCGTTCGGATGATCTCGACTTGCTCCAGCAACGGCTCCAGTCGAACGAAGACGCCTCGGGCGCCAGGCACCAACGACCGATCGACGAGCGGCTCAGGACGCAGCGGATCGCTCCCGCGCAGCAGTCCGCGCGCGATCTGTGCGGCAAGTCCTGGATCGCGCAGTTCGCACGCATGGTCCGCAGGAAGGATGAACCGCTGAAAGCGCAGGAACCCATCGCGGTCCACCTCGCACGCGGACCGCTCGAGCGCGGAGACATCACGCCTCGGCGGTGGACCATCCCGCGCAATGACCAGCGTCAGCGCATCCACCTCCGCCGCGGCCACCAGCGCATCGCGAAGGGTTTCGCTGTCGTTCACATCGAGGGCAACGACTCGAAGACGCGGCTCCCCCTCGGCACCCGCCGCTGCGCGCGCGAGTCGTTCCACGTCCACCCGCTCGGCGGCGCCGAAGTCCAGTACCACCATCACACGACGCTGGCGTTCCACCGCGGCCTGCCGAACGGCAAGGATGCCGTCGCGGACAAAGCGCTGCACATGCCACGTCTCCACGACGCACGGGATGGCTCCCGCACGCAGGCCCTGGCGCCCGGTCACGAGCGCGCAGGCGTACGCACCCTCCTGCGTCCGCTCCGCCAGCAACGCATCGGCATCATGGATCGCCAAGGCAATCAGGCGTTCGGCTGACGCCACACCGATGTCCTCCCCGCGCCGTCGGACCTCCATGGTCGCAATCGAAGCGGGGATACGCGCGAGTTTTTCCTCCAACTGGAGGCCTGGGCGCACCTCATGCAGCAAACGGATCACGCGACGCGTCAGCAGACTCGTGACCAGCGCGTCATTGACGGCCAGCGGCTCGACATCTCCCGCAGCAGGCGGAAGGCGACTCCACCAGACGCGCGCGACATCGCCGCCGGATGCCCGCAACGACTCCGCCGCTGCCACAATCCGCGGTGCCACCGACCCGGGGCGCGCTTCGAGCACAATGACATTCCGGCAGCGTTCCAATATCCGCCCCACCGCAGACTCATCGAGCGGCTCTGGCGCGCCAATCCCAAGGACGGGAACACGCGCGCTCATGCCAAGTTCATCGAGCATGTGACGCACGGAAACGAGTGCGGGGCCGATCGCAATGAATCCATACTGCTCGTGTTCACCCGGACTGGGCAAGTGCTCGACGCTGTTCAGTTCCAGCACGCGGATGATGCGCAGCGGGTCCGCGGACTCACCCGTTCGTGCAAGGCGCCGACGGCGCAGCCATGCATCGTGATCCACTCGCGCCACATGGCGGTTGGGCAGGACGCTCAGCGTTGCCGCTGAACGCAGCAGCGAGATGTGCACCACCAACACCGCTGGGCGCCGTGTGGCACGAGTCAGGCGAAGGGCGACATCGCAGCCGCCGCGGATCCCATCCACATCCGCAGCCTCAATCGCCGTCAGTCCCGCACGGCGGCAGACGCGCCGCGGACAGGTGGTGGGCACCGCGACAGGATGGTCCTCGAGGACGAGCACGATGCCGCCACCCTCACTCAATGGCAGGCGCCCGATCTCCTCCATCTGACCCACGAGCCCATCGAGCTCCTCATTGGGAACGAGCACCACACTCCGTCGTCCGCGCGCAGCCTCTTGTGCCGCAAGTTCGAGTGCACGTGCCCCGCTGGCCACGCTTGTCACCTGAAGGGCATTTCGCTCCAACACCTCTGCAGCACCCGCTTCCTCTGCTGCGGCAAGAACCGCTTCAAAGGGCGGATGCCGAACCACGAGCAGCCGATGCACATCGAGTTCCGCTTCGAGGAGTCCTTTCAGCAGCGCCTGCGCGGCCGAAAAGAGTGCAGCCCCGTCGACACGATCGAGCGGCGAGCGAGAGCCGCGCGTGCGGTCCTGCGCAGTCGCCTCCATCGGAGCTCGCGCGTCGTCCACCGCGTCCATGGGGAACGATGGTAAGCCTCCGCGCAGCGATCAGGCGCCCCGGAGGAGGCGATCCACCACCCACGCGATCGCATGCGCATCGTTGCTGGGTGCGCGCTCGGCCGCGTGCAATGCAACATCGGGCATGGCATTCGACACGGCAAAGGACAGTCGCGAGTTTCGAAGCATGCCGATGTCGTTCAGTCCATCGCCCACGGTTGCGACCGAACGCTCGTCGATGCCGTGCGTACGGCAGAGCCGCTGCACCATCGTCCACTTGTCGACGGCGGCATCGAAGATCTCCAGCAGATGCGTATCCGCTCCCTGCTTCCCCGCTGACACAAGGGCGGGCCAGTGCTTGATGGACAGGTGTTCAGGCACTTCGCGCAGCAGCGCAGCGGTGACATCGCCCAGTTCCGCCTGATGGGCGACGGTGCCCACGCGCAAGACATGCTGCAGGTGGATCTGCCGCTCCTGGGCATCGCTCGGAAGCGCCGCAAGCGAGCGAGTCGCCACGGGGTGAATCTCAAACCACCAGCGACTCGCCGCATCCAGTTCGCGGTTCCCCACCAACAGATAGTCGTATCCACTCCTCGATGCATCCTTCAGCAGATGCGCGAGGTGACCGTGCAGCAGCAGGCTCTCGGTGCAGTGCTGCACCAACTCGGTCGAAATCGTGATGCAGTCCTCGCAGCGGCCCGTCGCAATGTCATGCAGTGCCGCACCGCCGGCCGTGATGATCAGCCCCTGACCGAGCACCGCTTGCGCGATCGATCGACACTCCAGCCACGATCGGCCTGTGGCAAAGATGACTTCCATCCCCGCATCGCGCGCACGGGCGATCGCGTCTCGGTTGGCTTGCGACACACGCCCCTCGCTATCGAGCAGCGTGCCATCGAGATCGGTCACCAACATTCGTGCGGGCATGGAAACCGACAAAATGCTACTCTTTCGCGACGTATGGATCGCAAGCGGCTCGCCAATGTGCAACAGTCCGACCTCACGGAGAGTCGGATCAACGATGACTTCCTGTTCTGGCTGAAGAACAGCGGCCCGAACTGGCTTCTCGCAGTCCTCGTGGTGCTCACGCTCGCCATGGGTTGGAACTGGTGGAAGAACAAGCAGGGCCAGGCGCGTGATGCGGCGTGGAGCGAACTCTCCGATGCAGACATCCCCGCCACGCTCCGTGATGTTGCGTCCAAGCATGCGGATGTGGATGGCGTAGCGTCCTTTGCGCTGCTGACAGCCGCGGATCGCCATCTGCAAAGCGTCGTGAGCGGACAGCGGTTCGACCGTGAGCCGAGCGCCGCAGATGCCGCCGTCACACCTGAACTGCGCAGGGAGTGGCTTCTCGAGGCGCGAACCCTGTACGGCGAAGTGCTCGCGCGTGCCGAGTCGTCGAATGACCCGAATGATGTCGCCTTTGAAGTTGCGGCGCTGTTCGGCCTTGCGGCGGTTGCCGAATCGCGCGGTGAAGTGGATATTGCGAAGTCCTCGCTCGAGCGCATCGAGACGAGAACCTCGCAGAGCATGCCATGGCTCTCCCAGCAAGCGAAGGCGCGGATCGAGACGATCGCGTTGGTGTCGTCGCCCTATCAGATTCCGGATGCACCGATGCCGCAGGCTGTGCTGCCCGATGGCACGCGCTTCAACCTGCCGACGGGCGCTTCGGTCACCGATGAGGAAGCGATGCGCGCGCTGATTGGCGGTCTCCAAGGGGGAGCGATGAACCCCGCGTCGGATCAACCGATCACGCCAGCGGCGCCCGCGAATCCTGCGGCTCCCCCGGCACCCGCAGCGCCCGGTGGCGATGCTCCAAAGCCCTGAGACTCCGTGAGCGTTCCCGAGGAAGCGCCCAAGGGGGACTCGGAGGAGCGATCGCACGATGCCGATGCGATGCAACTCTTCACCGCGGCGGGCACGGTCGACCGCGATGCATTGCTCGCGGTCTACGAGCGCTCTGCCGCGAGCGACGATGACCAGCCTGTCCGCGTCACATTCTGCATCCAGCACCACCTCTCGAAGCGCCTCGACCGCTATCTCGTGGACCGAGTGCCGTTCCTGAGCCGAACGGCATTGCAGCGGCTGATCGATGAGGAGGCCGTGACGGTCAACGGGCGCCTGCCGAAGTCGAGTACGCGACTGCAGCATGGCGACATCATCGTTGCGACCCTCCCGCCACCACCGAGCAACGAGATCGCACCCGAAGAGATCCCTCTGGACATCCTCTTCGAGGATGACGAACTGATCGTCATCAACAAGCAGCCGGGATTGATCGTGCATCCCGCACGCAGTCACAAGTCCGGAACGCTGATCAACGGGCTCGCATGGCATTTCCTGCACCGCTCGAGCGGCAAACTCTCGGAGGTCGGCCGTGAACACGCGCGCCCCGGAGTGGTGCACCGACTCGACAAGCACACCAGTGGCGTCATGGTCGCCGCCAAGACGGAGACCGCGCACTGGAGGCTTGGCAAGCAGTTCGAGCGGCGCACCACGCAGAAGCGTTACATCGCACTCGTCGAGGGTCACCCCGATCCACTGGCCGATCTCATCGATCTGCCGCTCGGCAAGCATCCATCGATTCGCGAGCGGTATGCGGTGCGTTTCGACGACAGCGGCAAGCCTTCGCAGACCTTCTACCGAACGCTCGAACTCTTTCAGGGCTTCGCGCTCGTCGAGTTGGAACTCCGCACGGGGCGCACG